>Ga0137308_100067_pt1 | contig 177634 bp, 155 predicted proteins | sample Inofrocosms_June_FD_97181 | JGI IMG/M metagenome (GOLD analysis project Ga0137308, IMG submission 97181) | Mouse cecal microbial communities from Vienna, Austria - N-Acetylneuraminic and N-Acetylglucosamine D2O microcosms_June | ecosystem: Host-associated > Mammals > Digestive system > Large... | reverse complement strand
CTAGAAATCGCAAGTGATTGATAATTAATCACTTGCGATTTCTTAGTGTGCCCAGAACAGAAGCAACCAAATGAAAGACTATGCAAGGATATGGAAGTGGGTTCGAGTTTTGGAAAAATTGACAAATATTTGTATATCATAATATTACAAAATTGAAATTGTAAAAATAGGTGTCATTCGCTTTCATAAAGAATCGGTAGAAATCAAATAGGAGGACAAAAGGAGGACAAAATATTTTGCCGTTAAAGAATTAATTGCTAACTTTGTAAATGAGGATACGGAGCGTTGATGCGGCATAAAACGCATTTTAACACTTAATTTTTTGTCCTCTCCACCATAAAATTTTTGTCCTCCATGGCAAGTATCAAACGTTATTTATCTTCCAAAGTGGAAGGAAATGGCAGGTCTGAAATACAATTCAGGCTTAGCCTCACCAAAGACATAAAACTCCGCCTGAAGAGCGGCATATATATCAAGCCGTCACGTTTCAATGCAGGAACGATAGTCAAGCCTCGCGCCAACCAGGAAGAGATTGCTGAATTGAAAGAACTTGAACGAAAGATTCGAGATCTTGAAGATTACATCTATGCGTTGTGCGAGGACAATCCCGTAGAGCGTCTTACCAAAGAATTTCTTACCAAGGAGATCGACCGCTTTCATCATCCCAAGCGCGAGCGCAAGCCTAAGGAGGTTGAGGAGAAGCTGCAAAAGAAGTTCATCGAGCTTGTGGAGGAATTTCCGACAAAGCGCGGACTTTCGGAGTGGCGTCACCGCAGATATGGTGTATTGAGCCGTAGCCTGCACAGGTTTGAACTTTACCGGAAAGTGAAGCGTCAGCTACCTGCAAAACTTGACTTCGAGATGTTCACAACCGACATACTGGAGGATTATGAACGTTTCCTGCGCAACGAGCCAGAGATATTTGACAAATACCCCAGGATATTCGAGCAATACCCGGCGGAAACGAGAAAGGCGCGAAAATCACGCCGTCCGTTCCCCAAAGGCGACAATACCATAATAAACATATTCGCCTGTCTGCGCACATTCTTCCACTGGGCCATTGAGGAAGGACTTACCACCAACAATCCGTTTGTGAAATACAAAGGTAAGACCACGGAGCATTACGGCACACCTTACTACATAACTCTTGAAGAACGCGACCGCATTGCGGATTTTGACCTGTCGGCCAACAAGTCGCTTGCAGTCCAGCGTGACATCTTCATATTCCATTGCTGCATAGGCTGCCGCATATCCGACCTTATGCGCCTTACTCCGGCCAACATTATAAATGACGCGGTGGAGTATATCGCCAGCAAGACCAAGGGGGAGCGTCCTAATGTGATACGTGTGCCACTTACCCAAAGGGCAAAGGATATTCTCGAACGCTACAAGGGAGAGGACAGCGAGGGGCGGATCTTGCCGTTCATAAGCTCGCAGAAATACAACGTGGCCATCAAGAAGATATTTAAGGAGTGTGGGATAACGAGAATCGTTACGATTCTCAACCCCACCACCGGGGAGGAGGAGCAGCGTCCTATAAACGAGATAGCAAGCAGTCACCTTGCCCGGCGCACATTCGTAGGCAACCTTTACAAGAAGGTGAAAGACCCGAATCTCGTCGGTGCGTTGAGCGGCCACAAAGAAGGCAGCCGGGCATTCTCGCGATACCGCGACATAGACGACGATATGAAGAAAGAGCTTATCGGGCTTATGGAATAATCGCACAGGGAGGGGATAATTCGCGGAATGCGAACATTTCCCCTCTTATTGTGGTTGACAAATAAAATATATTTACTAACTTTATCAACTAAATTATAGCATGGATATGAACAAGCAAGCCAACGATATATTTTCACGCCGGTTGCGTCAGGCAAGGCTGATGAAGGGATTTTCTTTGGAAAAACTCTCTCAATCAGTCACTCCGGCAATTACCCGCCAGTCCATAAACAAGTATGAGAAAGGTCTTATGATGCCTGACAGTCGGGTGCTTATAGCACTCGCCGCCGCGCTGGGTGTCAAGATTGACTATTTCTTTCGTCCGTTCACTGTGGAGGTCAATCACGTGGAGTTCCGCAAAAAGCCGCGTTTCCCGGAACGGATGGCCTCTGCCGTGAGGGAGAGGGTACGAGAGGAACTGGAGCGTTATCTGGAGGTTGAACAACTTTGTGGCTGCTCGACCGATTTCTCCATGCCGCGCAAGACAGTGCGTACCGCCGAAGAGGCTGCTGTCCATGCCATCGAGATAAGGAATTATCTCGGACTCGGCAATGACGGTGTTTCAAATGTCATTGAGGTTCTTGAAGAAAACGGCGTCAAGGTCATAGAGATTGCCGAAGACAAGGATTTCGACGGACTCAGCGGATATGCCAACGGCTCAATACCTCTCATTGTCATAAACGGCGGTTTTGTCACTGAGCGCAAACGCTTCACTGCCCTGCATGAACTGGGGCATCTTCTGTTTGATATTCCTGATGACGTTCCGTCAAAAGAGGTGGAGAATATCTGTAATGTTTTCGCCAGTGAGTTCCTGCTGCCTGTAAGCGTACTGAAGGCCAAGGTCGGCAATACCCGACATGACATATCATTGTCGGAGCTTACCGACATACAGCGTCAGTTCGGAATATCGGTGGATGACATAATGGCTGCGCTCCATGCGAACGGTGTCATTACTGCCAAACGTTATTCCGGCTACCAGACCAAGAAGAACAGGCTGCCCGATTTCAAGGCGTTGGCCGAAAAGTCACGGGCTGTCGCCGAGAGATCCGGACGCTTCGCCCGTATGGTTTATCGCGCGCTGGCCGATGAAGCCATTACCTTCTCCAAGGCCGCAGTGTTGCTGAACACCTCCGTCGAGAGCGTCAAGTCACATCTTCAATTAGTGTGACGGGATGGAGATAATAGTCAATGACACAAACATATTCATCGACCTGCATTCAATCGGGCTGTTGGATTGTTTATGTGAACTGCCCTATGAGATCCGCACGGTGGACTTCGTAATGGCCGAGATTTCCGAACCACGGCAACGCGGGGAAATGGAGCGTCTGGCGGCGGCAGGCAAGATAAAAGTGGAGAGTTTCACGCCTGAGGAACTGATGGAGATTGTCGATGAGCATTCGGCGGTGTCCGGTAATCTTTCAATCCCGGACTGCTCGGTATGCTATTACGCGAGGAAACACGGTATCACCCTTCTGACCGGTGACAGGCAGCTCCGGAAATATGCCGAGGCTGAAAATCTGACTGTCAGGGGCATATTGTTCGTGTTTGATGAGCTGGTGGCATATTCCGTTGTCTCGTCGGAAGTTGCCGCAGCTAAACTTAAAGAATTATACTCTATTAATGTCCGCCTCCCGAAATCGGAGATACAGCGTCGTATAGACCTATGGGACAAAGCTGAATGAATGTATGGATATTGATGTGGTGGAAATACAGCACAATCTTGGCTGCATTATTGCTGAACTTGGGCTGATACATAATGATACGGCTTCCGTTTCAACTGACAGGTTGCAAAGACTGTCTGACTATCTTATAGATAATCAGCTCGCGTTTGAAAAGGCCATACGGAACGAAGTCCGGGATAAAGGTGGAGATTATTATGTTACGCAGCTTTACAGATCGCTTTTATCATATCTGGAATGGTATGTGGCCGACCATGGGCATGAAAGCGCGAAGATGGCTGTTGCAAAACGGATATATGACCGTATTGTGTTCCTATGGATGCCGCCTATTGAGAGCCTGTTTCCTAATGTATCCAAATCGGCAGGGATTGTTGTCAACCCTATGTCAGACAATAAAGACCCGAAAGGGTATAACAAGCTTTTTGAATTGGCCGGAGAACACTACCGAAGCATCCGCTATGACATTACGGAGAATCCGGATTATCCCCACCTCACATCCGATGAGATATACAGGCGACTGAAAGAGCTGGTTGCCCCGGTGTGCGGTGAGGGGGTAAGAATCGGAATGATACTCAACATCGCGATAAAACACCGCCTTCTGCTGAAAAAGCCGCAAGGCAAATCATTGGAGCGAGAGCTTGGAATGACCTGCTCGTATCCTGCCGTTGCAAATGTGATCGACACGCCGAGCGATTACTTCAACATTGACGACTGGGGAAAGGATATGGAAGCCAAGTTGCTGAAACAATAGCCGTTCATAACCAACATATATCATTCCGCGTTGTCGCTTAAACTTTAATTGCTTAAATAAAAGCGTTAGCGGAAAAAGTTAAAGGAGTCCTGTACGTACAGGGCTCTATTTTTGTGCCGTAATTCAAAACAATAGATTATGGCAGCAGAAATAATCAGTTCCATACTGGACGGCCCAAAGGGCGTATATCTGGTAGTTGACGCCACCGACATGAAGGCGGCGTTTCAGGAATTTCTACGCATTACACGTGAAGCCGAGGACGAGCAGAGGGCTTATGACGACGAGCTTGCGACGGTTACGCGCGAGGAGGCCTGCAAAATTTTCAACCGTTCATACAGTACCCTTCTCCGCTGGGAGAAGGACGGTTACCTTGTGCCCGTAAAGATAGGCAAGACACCGCTTTACAAAATGTCGGATATAAAAGACGTGTTGAATCAGAAATTCGGTAACTCGTGAGATTCCGGGTTGTAAAAACTTTAGCCGAGCGCGACTTATTAAAATTTAATTAAGGCTCCATCCAGGAAAGTCTTGGTTCCCTTATAACCTGACTCACGATGATAGCGGATTGTTTATATACACTTGGTGCCGAATCTTCTAAAAAACAGGCATATGTCCTGTCGTATTTGGAAGATGCAGACTCTTGTGGTATCCGTGTCCGGAATTATCTGGGTTCTGGAGTGTCACTGCTCTTTAATAGAGAATGCGCGGTATGTCTGATAGTTTATTTGTTCAATCCATTCCCAGTTATAGGGAGTGCAGCCGCCGGAATAATCATTCGACCGGTCTGGGTGGAACCGGCGGGTTTATCTAAAAAGGATAAGTATTCAAAGTGCGATCAAATGGCTTCACTGCAAAAGGAAACTGCGACCGATGGATGTGAGGCAGGTATTAACCCGCTTGTCATTTCATTATGGAAGGCACAACACTTATGCTTATGAGAAATTCTCTACCAGCCGTTGAGCCGTCGCGACTCTACACCCGTCAGGAGGTTGCAGCCATGTTCGCCCTCTCCGACATCGAATTGTTCAGCTATGCCAGTGATCCTGAAGGATTGCGCTATGAGATTGTTCCGGCCAGTCCTTACCCGCTTTTCCGTGGAAGCGAACTGCTGCGGTTCTTCTCAAACACCTACAAGCTATGCCAAGATGGATGCCTGTCTATGAAGACGATATGACACACTGGCTATGGGATAACGCGCAACGTTACCAGTGGTGGCTTGAAATAAGGTTTCGAGCCGCCAAGACTCCCGGCATGAGGTATGTGGGTGACACAAACATCCGCATACGGGTGACTTACGGAGAATGGCCTGTGACTATTGCCTATCTTGGTACGCGATGGCACGCAGATGAGAGAGCTGTCATATCTTTTCTGGAGGCATTGGAGGAGGACGGTCTGATTACCCGTAGGAAAAACGGGCTTGTTACCGTTATATCCGTCTGCGGCTTTGAAAAGTATTGCTTCAATATGCAGAACAACGGAAAAGCACCATTGCCGGAAGGTTCGGTGGATATTGAGTATGAAATGCAAAATCCGGAGCATGATACTCCGCTGGGCTGTATATCTGATGAAACGCAAATCGAAAAGCACTATGCAACGCGGAGTGATACGGCAGACGAAACGCAGAGCCGGACGCGGCCATATTTACATAAAAGAAAAGAAATAAAAGAACTTTTAATTGATGGTAAACGCGAGCGCGAAAAAGATTTTTTAGAAAAACTGAAAAAATCGGAATCCACGCTTGAAGGGATGGCTATGAGCCTGCACTGCGAGTTGTCGGATCTGCTGGCGGTAGCCGATGATTTCAGTAATGCAACAATCACTACCGAGGACTGGCATCCCACGTTCTCGGCTTTCAAGAAACACTTTCTCAACTGGGCCCGGATGAGAATAAAAAAATCAAAAGATGAAGTACCCCAAAAGAATAAATCCGCAGGAGGCTATCAGCCAAATGTGGTACGCCGCAGAGGGCCGGTTACACCCGATTGCGGACTTAACGAAGATTGACGCCTACAAGCAGTTCTTCCTTGGATGCGCAAAAAAGGTATGCCCTGGCTATGTTGTCCGCGACGACCAGCGCAAGATTCTCAACGACATCGTGCATTGGGCGTTGAAAGACTATCACGGCAACCTCGATCCGGACCGGGGGCTATTGCTGTGGGGCGACATAGGCACCGGAAAGTCAACGCTCCTAAGGGTAGTCCGGCAATTCTGCAACGAGGTACACCCTCCCCGTGACGGTATGCGCTACTGGTTTCGCATGACAAACGTAATCGACATCTGCGCCGAGTTTTCCGATGAATCGCGCGACGGCGGCTATTATGCCCTCCAGACCTACATCACAAGCTCCCGCCAGGCTTTCGATGAACTTGGTAGCGAAACAATACCCACCGGACGGTGGGGCAACTTTGAGAATGTGATGCAATATGTCCTCCAGCGGCGTTATGACCTGCGCGACAATCAGTTCACACACGCCACTACCAATCTTTCCCTGCAACAGCTTTCTCAAGTCTATTCACCCAGAATCTATGACCGCTGCAAGGAAATGTTCAATTTTGTGGAGATTCGCGGCAATACTTTCCGAAAAACCTACACTCCGGGGGGCGATGGCTAAACGAAGATACGAAAAAAAGGTCAATATCTCTATGATTGACCGTAACAGGCTATATACCATTTCAGAGGTGGCCCGGATAATCGGAATCAGTCGGTCGTATTTCTACTATTGTTTCGACCATGACGAGCGGTTTCCCAAACCAACGTTCATCAACGGAATCACACGCCTGACAGGTAGCGACCTGATAGAGATTATAGCCCTGCGGCGGCGCAAGGGGCTATAATCCCGGTTCAGTTCCAGATATGCCACGGCGGGGTGCGGCGTTCCGGGGAGGCTATGGTCTCCGACAGCTCAACGGCGAGAAGCCATGCCTCGGTTCGCATATCGTCCATTTCCGCCAATGCCCTCGCTTCAAGGCTATCCCCGGCACCCGATAGCTCGCACCACTGCCGGGCAAAGGTAGAGGGTTGGAAAGCGTCTATGAACGAGAGTATCTCATCAAGGAGTGTTGCCGGGTTGCCGCCTGTCATGTCGGCGCAAAAGCAGAACGGCACGCCGCTCCGAGTCCTGCGCCGGAAATCGAAAGCGGTACAGTCGATGTCTATCACGCTGACGGTCACGCTCCAGCCGCATTTGGCGGCAATATCTATAATGGTCTGTAACAACATATCTAAAAACATGGTTATGTCTGCCACAACCGAAAAGATTGTGGCAGACCGGGTTATATTCCTGAACGGGTCTATTCCTCCGTCGGGTCGAAATCGGTTTCTTCAAGGGCGGCGAGCAGGTCAAGCACCATGCTCTCCGCGTCCTCCATATCAGCCACTATGTCGCGGATATGGTACGGTGCGCCGTTCCTGCCGTGTCCGTCCTCGCCTATCCAGAGGTAGGCTTCCTCGTCGGGGTCGAAGCCCTCGTAATACTCCCTCACTGACTTTATGAGGCTGTCGGGGTCGCCGTCTTTCATTTCGGCGGAGAAGTTGAAATCCTGCCCTGCCTTGGTGGATTGGGAAAACTCGAACTGCCATATCTCGGCCTTGGGATTCTTTGATGTATGGACGCTCCAGCCTTTGGCTTCGGCACATTCGGTTATGCGGTCTATCGTATCTTGAATATCCATGTCGGTATAAGGTTGTGTCAGCCGTGGCACGGTCGCCACGGCTGACGGGTTATCTGTCATTTATCGGGGCGGTCATGCAGTCGGGAGAGGAAAGACTGCAACCGCTTGTCGGCTATCTCCCCTATGGGTCGGGGCTTGAAATACGGCACCTCCGTGACTTGGAGTATTCCGTAGCCATGCTCCCGGCAATCTATCTCAATCCCTGCAAGCTCGTTGAGCGAAACATAGCCATATTCGTCCTCTGCGAGTCCCACGACAATGCAGAACATTATCGTGTCATCGCCCTCCTTGCTCCCCTCAAGCACAAACCACCGGGCGTTTCCTATGGCGAATATCGCCACGCATACGGCGTCCTTGCCCTTTCCGTCCTGGGAGTAGAGGGGGAAGCCCTTGAAGGCTTCCTCCAGTCTTGGTGTCATCAGTCTGTTCATAATCAGTCAAATTCTATTTCATCTTCATACAATTCTATGGTCGCTCCGCTGCTCACCTCTATTATGAAGCGGTAGCCGTTGCGTCCTACAATCGTTCCTCTGCGGTAGCCGCGCCACGGCTCTTTGAGGTCGCACTGCCGTCCGTATTCGGGAAAGTCGGTATCAGTATCGTACATAGTCAGCGGCGTTTTTGAGTTTGGCAAATTCGGGGTCGTAGATGAGTTCCTTGTCTATGAAGTGGCTGTAAGCCTCGGCAGCGAGGCGCGAGGCCCACTCGTTGCGGTCGTCATAGCGTCCTCTGCGGTAGTTGTATGCGAGGGCTTTCATATAGCCGAGAAAGACCTTGAACGCCTGCTGCTGCAGGTAGCGGTGCATGGCAGTCATAGCCATACCGGTCTTTTCGGTGCTGCTCACTCTGCCGTTGACAAAGTTCTCGAAAGTCTTTACAAACTCCTTGTCGCCCTCGGCAATATTAATGAAATCAATGTCTGTGTTCATATCGTTTGGAATTTAGATGGTTGCCTGATTGTAGATTTGAGGTTCTGACGACACATTATAGATATAGTCGCCACAACGCACCAAAAGGCAGTGCTGTCCGTAATACAGCTTTTTCATGCCCCGTACACTCCCGGTCTTGTGGAAGTTCGGGAAGCGGCTTATACCTACTCGCCTCCCTTCTTCAATTGTCATTCTCTTTACTCGCATGGTCGTGTAATACCGGTGTCATAGATAATAGTCTGCTATCATTCCTGCATACAGTTTGTTTCCGGGCGTAAGCCGTTCCACGAAGCGCATAAATTCTGCGGAGTGTTCAGCCGTTCCAAAGTTGGAGCCGAAGTCGGTGATGAAAAGGCTGTCGGTGTCAAGAGGATTGATTATAGCTTTTTGGAGTTGATAGACTGGCCCGGTCCATTCCGTTACGTTATCGGTGTCTATGGCCTCCGCCCTCTCTCTTATAAGCCGTGCATAATGGTGCCGCCATTCGTTGATGCCTCCATTGTAGGTTAGGGTAAGGTCGTTGTTGAGTGTGAACATGCCTTTGGGGAGTATTTCAACAAGTTCCTCCATTTGGCTTTTACGTTCTGCCTCCGCTATTTCGTCCGCATAGCCGATGCATACAGATTCTCCCTCCGAAATGGTTTCGGGATTCATATATTCGTCCTCGTTTATCGGACTTGTGCCTAACTGATAGATTGTGCCGTGCATTGTCTTAAAATGTTTGAGTTGTTATTTTTTTCCCTTTTGTGAAGCTCTTTGAGCTTCCCGGCAGGGCTGGCCGTTTTTCGTGCAATTCGCAACTGCGGCCAAAGGGAGGATAAGGCAAGGGTGAGGTCAGCGGCAAGACCGGGATACCCAAATTTTGGAGGCACGAGAAAATTTGAAACCGAAGGCTCGGTTTCGAGCTGAAGGTTGCGGAGGCTCACGGGCGCAGTCCGCCGACCTCAAACGAAGTGGCCTTTGCCGTTCCTCCCGGACGCGGTAATTTCGCACGGAAAAACGCCAATCCTGTCGGCAGCGAATAATTCACAGGAAAAAATCTTCATAAAAACATCCGCTCCAAAGCGTCAGCCTTGAAGCGGATCAGGGCCATCGTTCCGAGAGCGGTCATCCAAAGACCCGGCGGCACATTGGTATTCCATAGACCCGCGCCCAAAACAGCAAGGCGTGACACGTATATACGCCTCACGCCCCACTGTTCTATAATTCGGGTACTGCCAGCCAGCTCACATTGTCGCCTTGCGGCATGGGTAGTAACGGGTCATACTGCATTAGCTGATATGAGGCTATCTTGAAATCAGCCTCGATTACGGCATATATTATCACCTGTCCTTTTTCCGGCACACACTCCGAAAACCTATGCCATTCGGGACATGGATTTTTGTCAGCCCATTCCGCGCCCTCTATGAAGCAATACATATTAGGCACACGAAAATCGCTGTCCTTATACCGCTCGGCGGCTTCTTTTCGTATTTCCTCTTTTCGGTTCATAATCGTTTCGCTTTGTCAATCAAACCATTCCGGATTATCCTCTTTAAGTTCCTCGATTAATGCGTCATCGGGCAGACCGAGGTTGCTGTCAGCGGTATAGAAGAAAATATCTTCATCGACCTTTTCAGCCTCCTTGTCGGCGAAGCCGTCCGAGCCGTCGGTTGCAGGATAAGGCATAAGGACATCAAGCAGGCTTGTTCCCGCGATTATCAGTTCCTCGCCCTCGTTGCTTCTCACGATACGGCAGGTGTATTCCTTGCCCTTGTAGTTGATTTCAGTTGTAATCATATCGGTATTGTGTTTATGCTCCCTGCGCCTCTGACCGCGCAGGGAGCGGTTTATAAATCAGTCTATATCAACTCCTATAAAGTGCTCGTTGTCAATCAACAGATAGTAGTAGCCGTTGCCACAGCCGCGATACTCCTTGCTAAGTCCGGCTTTGATGTCGCCCTTGCGATAATATCCGTCGTCCTTGTCGGCTATCTCTATCCATAGGGTGCCGTCATAGCCCCGGAAGTCGAACCTGCCGGAATGATAGGCGCACCTTTCGGCAAGTGCCTTGCGAAATTCCTCTACCGCCCACGGCGCATGACGCTCCACGGCTTTGAGGGAGATAATCTCACCATCTATGCGAGTGCCGGTTGTGAGCCGGTTTTCGTAACAGCCCTTTGTAGGGTCTGCCATGAGGCATTTTCGCACGAAAGCCGAGGGGAAGGTGGCACGCGAGGCGTAACGCCTGAACTTTTCCACAATATTTGCTTCAGGCTTCTCCACTTTCACTACTCCGAGCCAGTTGGCTACGGTTGACTGCGGTATGATGTAGCCGCGTCTGCGTGAGCGTGGAGCGAACTCGCATATATAGCCCTGTGTGGAGAAAAACAGGCGTCTGCGTTCTCTGCCCTCGTTGGTGGTAATGTCGTAAAGACCCGAATTGCGGTCGATGATGGTTGCTGCTGCTTGATAGTCCATGTTTTAGTGTTTGAATTTGTTTTTTCCCTTTTGGCTTGAAGCTCCGGGCTTCATCCGCAGGGGGTATGTTTTTTGTGCATACACCACGGCGGACCACCGGGGCGGATTAGACAAGTGTGAAGTCAGAGGGCAAGCGCGGGATACCCATTTTTTGAGCGACAAAAAATGCGGAGGCTCACGGGCGCGGAACTCCGACCTCAAGCGCGGCGTCACTTGTCGTTCCGCCCGTCCGCCGTAGCTTCGCACACAAAAACGCCGCCGCAGGTGAAGCCCGCAGGGTTTTCAAACAAAAAAGTATATCCGGCGACCTTAACCGGCAGGTTGCGGCAGGCCGGATGCCGTTCACGGCATCGGGGTTGCGGTGTTCCGGGCATAGAGCGCGGATCAAGTCGGAAGCCGCCTTCACGGAGGCTTCAGTCTTGTGGCGCGGCCGGTTTACACACGAAAGGCTATATGTGATGTCGGTGTGCCTCCCGGCTCACGGACATGGCATATAGCCCGGATTATCAGGTATTCGGGAGGGAGCGGAGGAATGCAAGGTAGTGAGGCGTGATGCGCTCCATGCGCCCACACCTCGCTCCGCTTTGCCTCGGCTTCAGCCCGGTAGGTTTCCCTAAGATGTATAGATAGATGTCAGAACTCCTCATCGTTGTAGTGGCAAAGGGCACTAATGATATTATCTGCTAATTTACAGAGAGTTATGTTATATTTAGGCTTTAATCCAAATGCTATTTGTGCTACTGTTTGTGGTTCGCAAATCAAAAAAACAATTTTATATTTGGAGGGTTAGAAAATAATTTATAACTTTGCAAAATAATTCATCAAGAAGAAGCAACGCTCTAAATGTTAATTATTCCTAAGATTTTTACACTGCTGAACAATTATCCTCTTGTTGCGTTATACTATAAAAACATATACAACAACTAACAGATGAAGAAAACATTATTGTATTCTTTGCTCGTTGCTTCAATCGCGGGACTTTGGTCTTGTAGTAACGATGCGGATGTTCCTGTCCCACAGGACGAAGAAATTTCGACCAGATCTGGTGAATTGGTCGAATGCCTTAATATTACATATAAAGGCAAAACTTACCAGAATGTGCCAACTTCTTATGACGAGAATGGGGACTTCTTGTTCCTTGACTCGGAGTTCTCGGCAATCTATGCCGAAGAGCTTGCGAACGATTTGGATTGGTCTATCTCTGCCAAAGATTCGCACAACATTACATTATTACATTCTATCCTGATTTGAAGAATAATCTCGATTCGAATGGTATAGAGGTGGATGAGAGTATTGAGGCTGTTGATGCTGCTCTTGCCGTAGCCCTTACGCGTGCAGGGTACAATGACTTGGCTGAGGTTACATTATATGATGATAGAGACTTCAAGGATAGAAACTATTCTTTCCAGTTGAATGACTCGATTATCTATACTGAGGTGGCCAACTTAAAAAATAAGCCTTGGGAGTTTAACGATAAGTGTTCGTCTCTAATCTTGACAAACAACATGCCCGATGATCCCAATAAAATCTTTAAATTGGGTTATTTTGAATACCCCTGTTCTGAAATTGAGGCTGTATTTATCGGCTACGATGATCGTAATTTCAGTGATCGCACCATTACTTGTGTAGCTCCTCCTACTTCGGTAAAAAAATATCCGAGCCTTCCGGGATTTAATGATAAGATGTCTTCTTTCAAATTATTATTTGCGAAGAAAGGTCAATACCAGCCCTCAATTTAAGGGTGTGATGTATAAATATTATGATTTACCCATGCCGCAGTAATATGTAGCAGGGGTAAATTTCTAAAATGTAGCTTTGATTCGCTAAACCCCAGTTTTATAAGAATAAATAATGAAATTGATATATAGGATTTGGCTCTTTATAGTACCATTAGTAATATTGTCTTGCAATAATGAGGAGACTGAGCCATCACTCCCCAATTCTCCAAGCTATCGCGACGGCATTTATTCGGGGAAACAACTTGAGTTCAGTGTTGACGGAAAAGAGACCATGACAGTATCCTCTGTAACATTGACTTCAAGGCTTTTAGATGCCAATTTAGACCCCGATAAGGATCCGGACCAAATAGCCCATCCGTCGGATCCGACTTATACGACTACCGTATCGATTGCCGGCTTCCCCTTGGAAGGCGATAAGTCGTCGTTTGTGACTGTCTCCAATATAATGGGGTTCAAAGGCACGACCATGATACAGAATATAGAATATGAGTACGTCGGCGAGTTTACCGGCGATCCCCTCTCGCATCACGAGAATAAAGGTCTTATCCTTAAGCTAACTACAAAATGACATTAAGGATAATCGCCATTATGGCAGGGCTGTTTTGCTTCCCTGCCATCTGTGTTTTAGGTCAAGACGGCTTTGCCACGTCCGATTCAGTCGGCAAAGTCAATGTACTGAAAGAAGTGGAAGTACGGGGTTATGGTGCCGACCGCAACCTCAACGCTCCGGAAATGGGAAGGATAAGCCTAAGTAACAAGATGGTAATGGACTTACCAGTGATGTTTGGCGAACCTGATATTGTCAAGGCATTGCAGACTCTGCCTGGGGTCTCCCAGGGTGTCGAAGGATTCACGGGAATGTATGTGAGAGGCGGAGACAATGACCAGAACCTTTTTCTCTACCAAGGTTTACCGCTTTATCATGTTAGCCATCTTGGAGGCATATTCTCGTCGTTCAATGTCCCGACTGTAAGCCGTGTTGACTTCTACAAGGCCGCATTTCCTGCGCGCTACGGAGGGAGAATATCTTCAATAACTGATGTTGCCATGAAGCGTTCTGATTTTGAAAAGTTTCATGGAAAGTTTTCCGTGGGGTTGCTCAGCGCCAATATCTTCCTTACCGGACCTGTTATAAAAGACCGTACGGCATTTACCATAGGTGTCAGGCGTTCATGGATTGACCTGGTCTCGGCACCGACACTTGCAATAATGAACGCGGTTGAAAAGAAAAAAGGAAAGAAACATATTGCCGGATATAGCTTCACTGACCTCAATCTCCGTCTTGACCACAAGTTTAACCAAGACATGACGGCTTATATAATAGGATATTATGGTCATGACCGCCTCAAAATAGGCCTGCGTGAATTTGAGGGTAAGAATGAGAGCTATGTAGTGGGGCCTGACGGCATACCGGTGCCTGACGACACTGAGTCAACCACCCGTTTCTTTGATGAGGATGTCAATCGTCTGTCATGGGGCAACTGGGGTGTGCTCGGTGCATTCGACTACAGACTCGGACCAGGGATATGGAATACATCTGTATATTACTCCAAATATTCTTCCACCTACCGTCAGGAAAGGGAATATCAGAGTGATCTGGAGGATTCTGACACATACGGATATAACAAAAGTCGGACAAAAAACAGCATCGCCGACATCGGTGTCAGGACAAGCTATCTTGCCGATTTCTCCAAAACTTACAGGCTTCGAGCCGGAATAGAGTTTGTCAGCCACGACTATCTGCCGGAAGGTCTTGTAAACCAATTCTATTCCGACGGGGAATGCAGTGAGGATGACAATAACAGCCCTCATATCTCATCCAATGAACTGGCTGCATACCTTGACAACACTCTAAACTTCAATGACAAGATAGCGTTCAACTTAGGTCTTAGAGGGACATTTTGCCGAATTCAGGGACACACATTTTCCAATATTGAACCAAGGGCATCTCTGAAGATAGCCATAGGGACAAACTATAGCGTCAAGGCAAGCTATGCGAGAATGCACCAATATGTGCAGCAGGTTTCAAACAACTATATAAGTCTTCCAACCGACCTTTGGCAACCCGTCGCCGCAGGGTTCAAGCCTCTAAGAAGTGACCAGTATTCACTGGGATTTTACGGCAACCTTCCATGGTATATGTATTTCTCTTTTGAGGGATGGTATAAGGACATGGACAATCTTCTCGAATATCGTGAAGGCGTATCTGTACTGAATCCCGGACTCTCATGGAATGAGAAACTCACTTCCGGGAAAGGGTGGTCTTACGGGCTGGATTTTAGTGTTACAAAGGAGGCGGGCAGGTTTACAGGCTCGCTCGGTTACGGGCTGATGTGGAACTGGCGCAAGTTTGAGGATTTGAATATCGGAAGAAAGTTCCCTGCAAAGTTTGACAACCGTCACAAAATCAATATAAACCTGTCTTACAAGCTCAACGACAAAATAGATTTCAATGCCGGGTGGACTTATATGACCGGCAACCGGCTCACACTCTCGATGTATAACTATGACATACCTGGGAGCCAGTTCCCCGACGCGCCTACAGTAGGTCCTCCGGGATACGGCAACGAAGTTGACGGAATAGACTATTATTCATCGAGAAACAATGTGCGTCTTCCGGCATACCACAGGCTTGACCTCGGCATGAGCATCTACAAGACATATAAGAACGGACGTTCCGGGGTTTGGAATTTCAGTCTCTACAATGCCTATTGTCGGATGAATGCCATAACTATCAAGAAAGACAATGAGAACAACATTATTGACTCCGCCAACAAAGATAACTGGCACAGAGCGTTCAAGACGTTGAGCTTCATTCCTATAATTCCATCAGTCTCCTATACATATTCATTCTAAAAAATGCGAAACAAACAATATCTGCTTTCAGCCTTGTTCCCGGTCATGCTTATCTCGTGCTATCACGAGGTGGATCTTGACGAATACCGCGACAAGGACGGCGAGAATATCCTTACCATCAATTCTTTGGTATGTCCGGATTCTTCACTGCAGGTGTCGGCGACAAAGACCTATTTCTTTTCCGACATCCATAACGACAGGACATACGTGAAAGACCTTAACATATTGGTTAAGGTAAACGAAGTTGGAAGAGGAATCATGGAATATGATAAAACAAGAAATCTATATATATCGGATATAAAAATACAGTCTGGTGACAGGGTTACTATCAGCACCGAATACTCAGAGACCTTCGTCTCCGCATCCGACATTATGCCGGATGCGGCCAGCATAGAAGGAGTCTCGGTAGAGCGGCAGGGTCCGGTAAGTATCTATACCAACTCAGACTTTATATTCACGTATGGCATTACGTTTACAGACCGTCCGGATGAAGACAATTATTATTTTCTGCAATGGGACGCGGTGGAGCGAGGCAAGGACATCAGGATGGGAGAACGAGACTTTGCCCATGAGCTTGTATTTCAGCAGCTTGCCAGCCAAATCCATTCCACACTTCCAGGATGGGAGCCATATTCACCATACGGGCTTCCTTTTTCTGACAAAGGGATTGATGGTAAAGAACACACCATTGTAGTCAAGGAAATAGTGCAGATGGTAAAAGGGTCTAATGAATGGAGAAAAACACAGATGAAGCGTGGATTCAGACTTTATGCAATCTCCAAGGCATATTATGACTATCTTGTAAGCGTTCTGATAAACCAGACGGGAGACAAAGGGCTGCAGGGTGGTATGATTGACCTCGGCATTGCTGACCCGGTAAAGGTTTTCTCTAACATAGAGGGCGGAGTTGGCATATTGGGGTGCTATACTATGGCAGAAAGTGAGATTGATGTAATGAAGATTGTAGGACCATTTCCAACTGAATAAGATGAGATGAACAATATGAAAAGACTTTTGCTTTTAGTAATTATATCAGTATATGCTGCAATATTGCCGGCTTACTCCCAGATTGACACCGACACATTAGAGAAGGCGGATACCTTATCTGTTATATCTTCGGGCAAACTCCGGTTTCAAGACTCACACACTGTCTCGGAGGTGGTTCCTCCAGACAGTATTGATGTTGCAAGGTATCGAAAGAAGCATTTCTGGCGCGCTGCCGGAGAGACTGTCGGTTTCAATATCGGTTTATGGGCGTTCGACCGTTATGTGCTTGACGGGCACTATGCCTATATATCATGGAGCACCATCAAAGAGAATTTCCGGCACGGCTTCGAGTGGGATGACGACCATCTGCATACCAATATGTTCGACCATCCCTATAATGGATCAATTTTCTTCAATGCAGGGCGTTCCAACGGCTATAATTTCTGGCAGTCGGAACTGTTTGCCATAGGAGGCAGTGCCATGTGGGAGATGTTCATGGAGTGTGAATACCCCTCTACAAACGATATAATAGCCACCCCTGTGGGCGGTGCCGCTATCGGAGAGGTGCTTTACAGGGCTTCCGACCTTATCATCGACGACCGAGCATCGGGTGGGGAAAGATTTGGAAGGGAGCTTGCTGCATTCGTTGTTAACCCCATGAGGGGACTTACCCGTATATTTTCCGGTGATGCCTGGAAAAAGCGCAATACTCCCGGACGCAATTTCGGAATTCCCCCAATCAGTGTAGAGCTATCGTTAGGCGGACGATTGCTTACATTGTGGGATAATGACGAGGGTACCAAGGCAGGCGTTGCGGCGGAAGTAAATATAGAGTATGGCGACAAATTTGCTGAGACAACGAAAGCTCCATACGATTATTTTACTTTCTTGCTTGAAGTACAGGGAATAAAATCTCAGCCGCTTTTAAGTCGTGCAGAGATTGTCGGCAGACTTCTTTCAAAGGAGATTGTGGATAAAAAAGATTTAAACCTAAATGTTGGTCTATACCAGCATTTTGACTTTTTTGACTCTGACACAATCCGCGAAGAGAGAAACAGCTCGAAACTGTTTCCATGCGCCGTACCGTACAAGCTGGGTGCCCCGGCTTCGGTCGGAGGCGGCGTTATGTTCAGATACAAGCCATTGCCGATAATGAGAATTGACGGTTTTCTGCATCTAAACGGTATAGCTTTGGCGGGAATCCTTACCGACTTCTATCGTGACTATCACCGCAACTACAACTGGGGATCAGGATTCTCAATAAAGGCGGGAGCAAATCTTAATCTTTGGAATGACAGGCTGTCGTTAAGGCTTGCAAACCAGTTTTACAAGATTTATACATGGAATGGCTATGATTCTGATTTTGATTGGTCAACTACACCAGAAGGCAAGCCTGTCAATGTGCAAGGTGATTCCTCTAATTCTTCATTCAATCATTTTGAGGCATCATTTAGCTATGACATTTGGAAAAGGTTGTATTTCACGGCAGGATTCGATATGTATATCAGAAATACCAATTATGATGGATTGACCATAAGAGATGGGGGAACATCAACCATAAGTCCTCATATAGAGAGCAAGCAGCTTGGGTTTCACTTGATGCTGACATACAAGTTTTGAGTCCATATATAATATAGGTATTCACAAACCTATTATCTTGTTTTACTAAATTGGTCAGCAATGAATGTTATTCACTAATTAAAATAGTCTCCCTCGTTTTTCAGATACAGAAATCTGTCAATTAGTAGCAGTCTTCCCCGACATCCTGATTATATGTAATATCCTATGGGGCTTATTTGATAAACAATTTTCCAAATCAGTCTGGCTGACAGGTTTCCAAAACCGGCGGCTTTTGGTCGGGTACGAGCAAAAGCCACCCCGCACCATTCGGTTTGGGGTGGCTTGCTCAAACATTTGCCTATCGCTTAGGCGGCAGCTTCTTCGGTGTCGTTGTCAGTTCCCTGCGGTGCGTCCTCGGCAGGGTCGGGTTGAATGACCTCGGCTTCTTCGGTGGTTTCTTCGGTGGTTTCTTCGGGTGCTTTATCGGCAGATTCAGCCGCAATTTCCTCGGCAGGGTCGGTCACGGCTTCCTCCGGCTCGTCGGCTTCGGGCGTTTCGGCAGTTTCGGGAGCCTCGGGTTCAGCCTCCGGCAAGTCGGTAGGTCTGAGTTGCGCTATGCGCTCTTCAAGGCGTTTGTGACGCTTCTCGTATATCTCGTTGTATTGGCTCTCGATTGCCGCGAACTCGTCCGGCATGTGCTTCTTGGCGAAAGCGAAAAGGAGGCCGGATATTGCGTTGGTGCGGTATGCGCCTTGGAAATTGGCGATAAGGAAATCCCTGCGGATAATCGCCTTGGTCTTGGCGTTGAGTTTGGCGATGATTGCCATTTTCTCCATGTCGTCGAGAGCCTTGTATGGGTCACGGTCGGTCAGACCCACGGCCTCGTAATGCTCCCTGCGAAGCGATGAGAGCAGGAAGAAATATATCATCTTGTCTTCCTCGTTGGAGAATTTCGCCTCGGTGATGTCAACCTTTTTGATTTGCTCCTTTGTGTCGGCGATTGTATGCTCAACGGCTATCTCCTTGTTACGCATATCCTTTGCCTTCAAGTCGGCTATTATCGCGGTGGAGGCACTGCCGTCCTCGCGCTGTTTTACGGGCACAGCCTTGTAGCCGAGGGTCACGTCATTGCGCCCAACCCATATATAGAGGGTTATTTCTCCTGCCTCGCTCTTTGAGAGCAGTTCGGCACGTTCAGTGTAATACTCCTGCATTTCCTCTTGATAGTCCTGCACCATATCCGCGTATTCCTCGTCGGTATCATCTTCCTCCCTCTGCGGTGCGTCGGGTTCGGTCGGGAAGCGTTTGGGATAATCGCTTACGGTCTCTATCTCGTAGCCCATTTCGGCAAGGCGCGAGGCAACCGCCTCGTTGGTGTCGTATTGGTATTGGCAGAGGTTGGCTTCGGGGTATTCGGCAAGCATGGATACTGCCTTTTCGGCGAGGTATGCGGTGTGCTTCTCTTTGAGGCATGAGGATTTTGCGCATTTTCCCTCGTAGCCCTCTTCCACGAAAAGGAGCAGATTGCAGGTGTTGTGGGGGCATGAGGCACACGCTGATTTGTCGAAGCTGTAACGGCAAAGCTCGGTTGTGAAGTCGCGCTCTATCATCTGCGCCACCTTAGAGGCGTTCATGCCACGCCAACTATTGTACGGCAGACCGTCTTTGAGGTGCTTTTCGTAAACCTCACGCTGGATGTCCTCGCCGTAACGGCATATCTCGGAGGCCACGCTGACGGTGATGTCGTCCGTGTCAAGCAATGAGGCTATTTCGGGTATGAGGGTCGTAAGTTTCATTCGGGTGCGGATATAGGCCACGCTCTTGCCTACCTGCACGGCGAGTGACTGCGCGTCGTAGCGTCCGCTCTCTATGAGGCGACGGAAAGCCGAGGCTTCCTCCATAGGGGCGATGTCCTGCCGTTGCAGATTCTCGGTAATCGCCATTTCCTCCGCCTCCTTGTCGGAAAGGTTGTCATATATCTCTGCCGGGATTCCCGTCTGCTCGGCTATGAGCGAGGCGCGGTAACGCCTTTCGCCGAACACTATCTCGTATCGGTCGGTGCCGGGTATGGGGCGCAACCCTACAGGCTGTATCACCCCGTGCTGACGGATAGAATCGGCAAGTTCGGTAAGAGCCTGCTCGTCGAAACTCTTTCGGGGGTTGAAGCCACTCGGCTGAATGAGCGAGAGGGCGATTGTGGTCACGTTTACTGCGTTGTTGGCGTTGGTATGGTTTGCTGCTTCCATAATTAAAAGGGTTTTAGATGTTTGAGAAATGTTTGTTTTTTCCCTTTTGTCTGAAGCCTTGCGGCTTCTCGCGTCCGGGTGATTTTTTCGATACAATCAGGACGGAGGGCACAGGGGGCGCAAGGCAAGCGTGGCAAGCGAAAAAATACGGAATACCCGATTTGGCACAAATCGCGGAAGGCTGCCGGATTTTTTCACGCAGGCAAGCCGAAGGCGGTCGCTTGCCGCCGTCACCGCCAGCCGTAACTTTGTAACGAAAAATACACGGGCGCGAGAGCCACGGGCCGACAGAAGAGAGAATCCCCATGCTCGCGCACAGAGATTCCCGGATAGCAAAGAAATTGTCCTATTATTTGGAATGGCAGTAAAATGGAAGCCGCAATAATGAGTGGATAATGAATGTCCCTGCCAGAACATCCTGATGCTAATCTTGTCTTTTGCCGGAGGCTGCAGCCGCCAGTGACAGTTTGCGGAACCGCTTTAGCAGCGGCTCCAGCTCCAGGGAGGCGCGACGGGCGCGAAGCCCCGCCGCCTTGTTACCCTTGTCAAGCTGCGACGAGGCGTCCTTCATAAACGAGGTGGTGAGAGTTTCGATTTGATTAAGAAGATCCTTCATAAGCGTTAGTTGTTTTGGAGTTGATATAATCGTGTTTACGGGTTGGTTGAATGATGAATATTGTTTACAGCAACGGTATCTCGAAAGAGCTTACCACGCACTGCGCGTCGCGGTCGGTGATAAACCAGTATTCCGAGCGGTAGGGAGTGCCGCTTTCCGATACGGCCTCGTACTCTATCTTGACCTTCCAGCCGCTGAACGGCTTTCGGGGAGCGTCCGGGCCTTCCAACGACATAAGGGAGCGCATGGCCGACATAGAGGACATCTGCCTCTCGACAAGCTCCCGGAGGGCGGGATTGTCAAAGTCCATGCTGCCGAGGTTGTCGGTCTGCGACATCACCCTCTCGTTTACCTTCATCATAGACACGGCTATCGCCATCTTTTCCTCGTCGTCGATGTAGCAGCGTCCGAAAACGCTGTCCGGATCGCTGACGGCAATCACCTTCACCGATTCAGGATTGTCAACCGAGGCATGGAGGGCGGTCTGCGCCACTCTTACGGCCCGCTTCTGCGGCTTCTCGCGCCAGCACACGGCCATCGCTATAATCCCCCAGACCAACGCGCCGGAGGCGAGCATTATTGCGAGTTTCGTTCCCGGCCTCATACCTTGATAACCTTTGTCTTGTCGGGTGACAGGCCGAGCTTGCGGCGGTATATCGCGCCGTTCTCGCCATACATCTCTATCTCGCGTGATGTAACGCCGTCGGCGCATATCTCGCGCACGTCGTCGAGCGTCATCAGGTGGCCGCCTATGTTGCGCCATATCACGAAATCGCAGGGATTCCCCTCCTGACGGTAGTTGGAGCAGTTGAACGCCTTTGCTCCGACACGGATCTCTCCGCCGCACCGGGGGCAACGCGCCACAATAGACTCCATTGATATAACCCCGTCGTCACCCATGACAAGCACCGTTGGAAAAGCCTTCCACTCCTTGGTGGCGAAGCCGTCGAGCAATATGCTCCGCTTCTCAAGCAGTTTCGCAATCTCGTCATCGGACATCTTGCGGTTGCCGATCACACCATTTATGAAGAGGCCGCACTTGCCGTCCTCCCCGGTATTGTTCTCGCAGCGGTAGCCCTTGCAGGTCTTTACCACGTTGCCGCCGCACACCGGGCAGCGGCCGATAATCTTTGTCTCGTTATCCATATTGAAATATAAAAATGTTGATTGTCTTCAACTGTATTCTCGTTATCTGTATTTGATGGTGTTCCACTCCCACACAAGATTTTCGGCGATAGCCTTTCCCGACATCACCGAGGCCCAGCCGTCCGGGTCGAGAGAAAACCAAAGGTCGTTCCATGAGAGCGTGCGCACCTGCCATGCCAGCAGCCACAGGTCGGTGTTTATCGTTTCGAGGCGCGTAACGACCTCGTTGGCGATATAGTACCGCTCGGCGGAGTTGAGCAGGTTGACCTTGTGTTTTTCCTTGCTGCCGTCGGCTCCGGTCACAGTGTAGCTCCCGGAGGTCACAAGCTGTTTCATAAAGGGATATAGAGCAGCCATCTGGGTCGCCGCGTCGGTCAGCTCGTCCGACACCAGCAGGGCTATCGCCGTGCCTTTGAGGTGTCCCGGCACCGATTTCCGCAGCAGGTCGCAGTTTTTCGGGATTTCGGTCAGCACCAGTTCGCCCGCACGCTTGATCTGATAGAGGTTCTGCATCGCGCCCTGGGCGTTGGAAAGATACTCCAGCATCTTGTTCTCCACGGAGTGAACGCGGTCGAGGGCCACGGTCACGGCGGCCTCGGCGGCTATTATCCGCTCCTGGGTGGTCTTGCGCTTCTTGTGTATGCTTTTCAGCTCGGCGGTCTGCGCTATCACCGCCGCCGTGAGCGTAGGGTCGGTCTGCTGCGCCGTTATCTGCGCTCCCGGAACCGACAGGAGGGAGAAAGCGAGCAACGCCGGAATCCCGACCTTATATGGCTGTAATATTGTCGTTATCTTCATCGGTCAGTCACATTTTAATGCCGGAATTGCGTCTTTCGGCAAGGTTATCGTCACGTTCATGCTTGGTAGGCATTATCTTAGGCTCGGTGCGTCTGCCTAAAAGACAGTCGTTCCAGTCCTTGAAATCCTTTGGAGGTTGCCACTGCCCCATACGGTAGCGCACCGGGATATGGATTCCTACCTGCGTGTATATGGAGCGTTCAGGTGACACATCGAAGTTCTTTCCTTTCGCCTCCACCATAAGCCCGGAGTCGGTCTTGGTGATTTTCAGCGGAATATCCTCCACCAGTGCCATGAGGCGCAGGCCGTTGACACGCCCGGCAAGGTCGTTGTCGAAGCAGTCATAGGCCCGTGCGTTCGGAAAACGCTCCATCACACCCTGCACCTGGCGGTCAGAGAATGTGCCGCCGAGCGACACGAGGGCGATGTCCTCGCCCAGCCGTGTGCGGTTCATCTGAAAGAAGGCCATAGCGTCGAAGGCCGATTCACAGAAGAACACATGGCGCACAAGCCCGTTCCTGCCGTGCGAGAGGTCGGCCACCCATGCCGCCGTTGAAGAGTCTGTACCCGCCGCCTTGGACTTGTAGCCTCCCATGCCCCGGATCTCGTAGCCCCTTACCTTGTCGCGGTCGGCGGAGGTATAGGGGAATCCGATGTTGAAGCCGTTGAAATTCTCGTTGCGGCGGTCTGACACGAGGGAGATAAAGGGAGAAAGTGCCTTAACCGTATCAGCCGAGAGGCCGCGCTGCGAGAAGAGGCGTGGAATCCGGTCGGGGTCTATCGGACGGACGCTGTAACGCTTCGGGTCGAACACCTGCGGTGCCGACGCGGCCCTCACATAGTCGCGCTCCCTGCCGTAGTCAGGTTCAGGCATATTGGCGAACTGCGCCATAACCTTGGCTATGCGCTGCCACTCATTCTGCCCGGAGGCGTTGAACGAGTTGAGATTCTCGCGTATGAAGCTCACCACGTCACCCTTGGAGCCGTTGCGCCGGAAGAATGTCTGCGAGGCCTTGTCGCGGCGGTTGCTGACAATTATCGTATCGCGTTTATCCTTGCCCTCTCCCAATACAAGCTCAATATAACGTCCGACCCCGGCCTTGCGGTCAAGGCGGTAGCCCAGCGAATAGGCCACGTCATCGATGCCGACACGCGCCTTCAACGCCTTGAAATCTATTCTGTAGTCACCCGGTGCCATAGGATCATGCGATTGACAGTGACTTGGATGCCTTGCGGTCTATGCCGGCAATCTCCGACCCGTAGTGCTTGCGGATGGTGCTGCCGAGAAATGCGTGCTTCTCGCGCTCGTCCGTGAGTTGGAAATACATACGGGCTGTTGACCGCTCAATCGGTTTCATTCCGAGATCGACGCCGTTGTAGGAGGCGCGTATGGCGAAATCGCCGGAGCGGGTCTTCACTATGGAGGCGTTCTTGAAAGGGCATATCTCGTCCTCCAACGGAGGCACCCACGGGTCATTCTTCGCGAGATATGGCTGCTCGCCCAGGGCAAGACGCTGTGCGTCCACCCTGTCGAGTATCATTTCCGAAGCCTTGTTGACATCGGCCATCACCGACACTATGAATTTCGGTTCCTGCTTCAGCACCGTAATCCAGGAATCGAGATAGGCGGCCGAATTGTCGGTGACGCTCGTGTCGAATCCCATCGAGTGGGAGATCATCGCGGCGGTAAGCTCCGCCACGAGCTCTTCCTTGGCATATTTCGGGTCGCCGAACTTCGACCCCGCCTCGCGGTTGAGCCTTTCGGGTGTCATCGTTGAGTGGGCCATCTCGTGGAGCATGGTCGAATAGAACTCCATGCCGTCGCGATATACCTCTTCCGGCGTCGTGCCGGTGTTGAACTGCGCCTTCATCGGAAGCACCACTATGTCGCGCGATGGGGAATAGTATGCCCCCTTCTCCTTGCGGTCGGCCTGTATGGGGCAGAGCCAAGTCTGCTGCGCCACCATGTTGTCGAGGGCGGAGTGCGCGTACATCCCTTGCGTGTCGCGTATCTCCGGCACCTTGAAGCGGTCGAGGAGCTTCTGCATACGCTCCGGCTGCGCCTCGCGAAAATTGGTCTGGTCGAGGTTATACACCGGGAACGCCTTGATGAACGGTATCACGTCAAGTTTTTTCCGTTCCTCCTGCGACATGGCCCGGTACTCGTCGGAGCCTATCTTCTTTCCGTCCTTGTCGCGCACCAGCATATCCCAGTATATTACGGGAAAGGCCTTCTCGCCTTTGAGGACGTGCGCCTTGAAGTTGTGCGCCTGCTTGAAGGTCAGGAAAACCGGAAGCTCGTAGCCATTCATGGCCGAATGTAGCTGGAGGAAGAACGAGTTTGAGCCGGAGTAGTTGCGCCCGGTCACGTTCTGGGGCAGGCCGACGGAGGACGCGCCCCCGATCCATCCCTGCCGCCAGTCCGACGCCTTCATACGCTCCATGCGCTCTATCATCATCTGCGCAAAGCGGTCGAGGGCCTGCTGCCCGGAACTGTTGAACCCGTCAGTTCCAGATGCCATAGGTCTCGTCATCTATGAGCTGACGCTCCATCATGTCTATCTCGGTCTCGTCGTAGTAGAACTCCGCCGACTCGTCGGACGGCTCTATGCCATGCTGCTCGCACCATTCGAGGTATGACTCGGCGTTGTCGCTCTCCAGCATGAAGCGGAGGTGTCCTATCTGTCCGTCCTGGAGGAGCTGCACAAGCTCGTCGTATTCTAATCTTGCCATTGTGGTATTGGTATTCTGTTAAGTGATATGATGTGTTATACTTTCATGGAGGCAGACTTCTCCATTGACAGCGGCGCGGCCAGTTTTGCAGTTATCTCCTGTCCGAGATATTTGGCGGCTATCTGCTCGCGGGTCGCGCTCTTGGCCTTGAAGAGTGAATAACCGTCGTCGAAGGAGATTTCCTGCTTCGACGTGCGCCCGCGTCCTTCGCCGAGGTCGGCCGACACCTTCCATCTGCCATCGGAACGGTCTTTGGCGACACGGACACCCTTGGGGTCTATCCCTTCCGGGAGTCGGAACTGCGCGTAGTGGGAGGGAAGGTGCAGACGCTCGCCGAAGTTGCGCTCAACGAGCTGGCCGGGAGTCATAACGCGGTCGAAGTAGGCGTTAAGGTCTTCGCGCGACGCGGGGGTTGACATCTTCTTGTCGCCAACCTGGGCGTAGAACTTGTACCTGCCGTAGTCGGCGCGTGTTTCGTCGGTTTCTTTATACACGTTGAACTTGTCTATCGTGATGGGGCCGGACGGCCCGGCAAGTCCGTTGGGGTATTTGAAGGCCTCCTCTGGTACCCTCGGCATGAGTTTTGTCGGGTAGTAACGCTGCATTAGCTCCGGCACGGTGATTTCTTTTTTGTCGTAGGCGGCGACATCGGCGGGGGCCATCTTCTGCGGTTTAAGCTGCTCGCCGTTGATTCGGGCGGTGAAATACCAGTCCTGCGGGTTTACATTGCTTTGGTAGGCGTGGCCGTGCGTGACCTTATCGCCGTTGACTGTCACCATCTGGGGTTCACGGGGCTTTCGCTCTGCCGCAGCCTCGCCCTGTGCGGCTGACTGCGATTCGCCTTTCTTCTCCTTCGGGGTTTCGCCGTCGGACGATGCCCTGACGGTCTTTGCCGGCTCCTCCTGGGGAGCTTTCTCTTTCTTTTTCTTTGGCATATCTTTTTCTTTATGGGTTGGTTCCTTTGTTTCCTTAAATTTGCGGATATTATAGCTTGGGCTGTTGGAGCGGAGCATATCGACAGTATCCTTTGCATACATGAGGTATGGCTCCACTCCGTCGTAGCCGGGAAAATCACTTATCCGTTTTTCCTCCTTGTCAATCCATTGCTTGATCCTGTCGGCCCTGCGGTCACAATCCCCTTTCAGCAGAGATTCCTTTGTCTGGATTCTTTTTGTCAATGGATTGTAGAAGGATTCTCCGTTAACTATTTTCTTGGCGATTTTACGAGGCACATTGAGGATTTCTTCTACAAAGCTGCAATCTTCCTCGAACATGGCCTTGTCAAATTTACCCTTCATCATCGCAGTTTCATTCCCGACTGCCTGTGCTCCTTTTGTGTGGGATCAAGCTTTATGGCGCGTTCCTTGGAATCATGCTCGACTATTTTCTGATACTCCCAGCGGTTCTTGTCTGTCATTACCAGACCGATATATTCGGGGTGGAGGTCGTCGTAGCGGAGCTTCTGCTGACGCTCCCATTCCTTCATGTCGCCCTGCACGACCCTGAAGCCCTGCGGTTCCCTGAGGTCGATGCCTACGGTGACTTTCTCGCCGCCTACGTTGAGTTCCATAGGCTTCCCCTCACGCACCTGCTGCTTCTGCTGCGTGCCGAGTTCGATGTCATTCACCTTTTCCATGTCCTTGAGCCGCTGTTCAATCTGCACCTCAGTCACACGGCGGTGGATTATGGACTTTGTTTCCGGGTCGAGCTGGAGATAGCGGCGTGTTTTCTCGCCGTCAATATCGACGGTCTTTTGCAGCACGTCGCCACGACGGAGCGCGTCTATCTCCTGCTGTGACAGCCGGAGTTCATTGTTTCTTTCAGGTGAAAGCTCACGCTGCACCGGATAGGCTATCAGTGTCGGGTTGCCGTCCCTGTCGGCGGCGAGCTGGAGTTTGAGGGGTAATGTTATCACCATGCCATTCCTGGCAGGTAACGACACCTCCATAAGCGGCGTCACTTCTCCTTTAATCAGCTTTTCCTTAACCTCTTGCGGTAATTTTTCAACTTTTTCACGGTCAAGGCCCAGTTTTGCCAACTGTTCATATGGGAGCTGATTCGATAAAATTGTGTCCGAATCTTTCATACGGGTTCTTTAATAGGGTTAAATTCGTGGCGTCAACCACTTGTCAGCGACAAAATTATTTTACAGGAAATACGCATATGAACACTTTGGACACAATTCTGACACTTGCCGCCATGATTGCGGTTCCCTTTTCGTCTATAGCCCAGTTCCATACCATCACCAAGGATTGCCCCATTGTGGGTCACAATCTTGTCAAGACGGATAAAGTCATTGAAAAAGAAATAATTACCAATATCAAGCCTCTGCAAGAATGCAAATCTGACAGTAATCAAATAAATGATAACAACTCGGTATTCCGCAATTCTGGCACAGTGAGCAAATCCCGGACGGATAGCGGGCATAACCGTAATTTGCCTGAGCTGACGATTCCGAATCTCGTTGAAGAGATAAGGAGGAACGGAATCAAGTTTCCGAAGATAGTGCTGGCCCAGGCGATTCTTGAAACCGGATGGTTCAAGTCGTCAGTCTGCCGAAACAAGCATAACCTTTTCGGGCTTACCAATCCGAGGACGGGCGAATACTACGAGTTCTCCCATTGGACGGAGAGCGTCAAAGCCTACTATACCAAAGTGCAGTACCGCTATAAGGGCGGAAACTATCTGCTGTGGCTGAAAAACATCGGCTATGCCGAGGATCCGGGATACATCCGCGCCGTTATCCGGGTACTCCGACAGATTTAGCACGGAATAGCACATACAGGCCTTGAATCCTTATATTTAGGTCCTCCCGGATACCCAAAATGTCAGAATAATTGCTTAATTTTGTAGCTGATTTAACAATAATAAATGGCAAGAAGAAAAATACCATATAATAAAAGGGCCACGACCTATGAGGAGCAAATTACAATACTCCGTAGGCATGGTGTGGTAATCTCCGATGAGGCCAAGGCAAGGGAGTATCTGGCGGACATCGGATACTATCGGCTGGGGTTCTATCTGTATCCTTTTGAGAAAACTTATCCACGTCTGGACTCCGGACGAAGCCACAATGTAATACTGGGCACACGGATTGAGGATGCGGTCGCCCTGTATTATTTTGATTTGGATTTAAGAAATATACTCCATAAATATCTGTCAAGGATTGAGGTGGCAATCCGCACTGTATTCATATACGAGCTGTCCACAAAATACAGCGGCGATCCAACGTGGTTCGTATGTCCCTCGGTAGTAAAACCGGACTTTATCGCAAACTTCCCAACAGCTGCCTACAATTCCATAAAAAGGAACGATGTAATCAAAAGACACCACAAAATATATCTCGGCCAGTATGCTCCTGCATGGAAAACCATGGAGTATATGACTCTCGGCAATATTGAGATTCTATATGACAGCCTGATATTGAATAAAGACAAGAAATTGGTAAGCAATCGTTTCGGAGAGCCTGCAACAGCCACATTCAAAAGTTACCTGTCAGCCATAAGGGAGGTTCGTAATGCCTGCGCTCATGGTAAAACATTGTTTGACCTGAATCTGTTTACAGGTATCCGAAGAGGCAAGGCCGGAAATTTCCAATGTATTAACCGGCACACATTCCGTGAGGCCATGGCTGTAGTCGATTATCTGCTAAAGAAAATTTCAGTCAACAGGGTAAAAGATATGTGGGATGATATATACAGGGTGACAGAGCTGCTGTATGCTAAAGCACCTTCTTTAAGACCACTTATAGAGGATAAGACCGGTATCATAATACCCGAGATAGAGGAGAAATCTGAGATTCAGAATAGCTGACAGCATAATAATTGTTAAAAAACCGACAAATCACTCAGGATATTTGTTCATTACAATAGAAAAGCCTATCTTTGCAGACAGAAAGTGTACTTGGAAAGCCCAGTTGCGTCCAACTGCACTATAAAAAAGATTAAATCGAGTCCAGCTCCATGGGTTGGGCTCGTACCTTTTCTATAAAAGTGCCGGTAATGACTTTAAGGCTCATTGCCAACACTATAAAAGGGAAAAAAGAGGTCGTGCATTTCGCTGCACGACCTCGCTCTTTATATCAGAGCCGCAATGAGCAGCAGATGAGCAGGATAGACTGAGTAGAAGGCGTATTTGGCGGCGTTGCCCCTTATGAAGCCCCTTGTACCGTCATATAGGAAGATGACAGCGGAGGCAAGAACCGCTCCGGCTATGCCGTAGTGGGCCATAAGGGGGAATGTGAAGATAATCTGCAAGAGGGCCTGCGAGGGGAAATGCGTCGATGAACGCTCCAGCCACGGGCGCATGGTGCCGTGCCGGAGGATGTAGAAAAGAAAAATCATCAACACACCCCGCCAGTCATAATCCGTGCCGAGCCACCATGCGAGAGCGGCCACGCCTGACACCCCGACGAATGACAGCGGCCCGTGTTCGCAAAGCCGGTCGAACACCGCAAGAGCCGCCACGCCCAGGGCGAGCGTGAACATCACGTTATGCGTGCCGTCGGCCCCGTTGAGCATAAGCCACGGAATTTCGCTTACCATCCCGGCAAATGCCAGGATAAGGAAATATCTCATTCTATCGCGGCTGTGGGCGAAGCCCTCCGCCACAAGGAAAGCGAACACCGGAAACGCGATACGCCCGAAAGAGCGGAGCACGCCGTAAAACGGCGCGTCCGGCTCCATCAGAAAATAAGCGCAGTGGTCGGCCACCATCGAGAGAATCGCGATAATCTTCAATGCGCTTCCGCTTGCCCGGAGGGAGAGGGGTATGCTGAATGAGGCGGTGTTATTCATTGATAATGGCATTATATATTATTGCATTCCGAGAAGTTCCTTCACCATGTCCTCGACCTCCAGGTTCACGCGCTTGAAATTGCGGTTTAGCATAATCTCCTTCTCGCGCTCGTTGGCGAATGTATATATTTTGGGAAGCTCCACATAGTGGGATTCCTCCTCCTTTATCCGTGCCATATCGAAGTTGGTCTTGCAGAAATATTTTGTGGTCTTGAACTCCTCCGACTGCTCGATGTCGAAATGCGACATCATGCTCTTGTCTGTAGCCGTGAAGTCACGCGCCGCCTGACCCGCGAGCCAGCCCGTCGCCATGTCAGCTATCTTTGCCGCCGGAACGAGATAGTCCATCTTTTCGGAGATTGATGTAGATACCTTGGAGTCGTTGATGGTTATGGAGGTTGATGTCTGCTTCGCCTTTCCGAACACGTCATTCTGCGCCCATTCGAGAGTTTCCTTGTTTCGTGCCGCGCCCATGAAGATGTTGCCGCAGGTTGTGATGATTTTCTGCATACCCACCTTGCCGTAGTCGGCCTCAAGTTGCGGAAGCTCCTGAAATCCTAAAGTCACGGCGACCTTGTTGCTTCGCGCCGTACCGATTAGTCGGTCTATCTTGTGGAAATACAGGGTCGGCAGCTCGTCAACGATAATGCTCACCGGGATATTCCCCTTGGAATTGACACGGGTAATAAGACGGTTAAGCACAAGGGCGTTGAGCGAGCCTATGACCTGCTCCTTCTCCGGGTCGTTGGCAATCACGAGATAGCTCGGATTCGTCGGGTCTGAAATCTTCAGGTCGAAATCGTCACCGGTGAACACCCAGTAGGCTTCCGGCGACACAAGCCTTGCGGCGTTGACGCGCAACGTGCCCACCATGCCTTCCAACTGGTCGTTGGCCTTGTTCTCGTATGCCGATTTGAAGGGTGCCATCAGCGAGGCTATCTTGTCATCCATCATCAGAATGTCGAACACCTCCGAATACTTGCGTCCGAGGAACGAAAGCACATGGGGCATATCGGAAAACTCCCCGGTCACGGTGTCCGGCACCACCTCGTTGCCGGCCTCGTCCTCGTACCAGCAGCGGTCAATCAGTATCAGCTTGCCGAGGCGGTCTATATAGGAGAATCCGTTAAGGTCAACAAACATCCTGTCCTCGTCGGTCGATACGTCGTTGCCGTTGCTGTCCACGAAGTCAAGCACCACCGCTCCGTTTTCATCTATGGCGTTATAGTCGTCCCAATTGCGTATCACAAGTTCCAGCCTCTTCCCCTCATATGAGATAAATCGTCTGAGCTTCTTCCCTTTAAGAAACCCCGTCGGATGGAAATTTACGAAGAAATATATGATGGCCGCAAGAAAGTTCTCCGCCGAATTGGTGAAGAACGCCTCCGAGCCGCCCTTCTTCTCGCCGCCTCCCTTGTTTAGCGAGGCAAGCAGCGTCGCCGCCGTTTCAGAAGCCGCAGCAAGGTCGGGTATATACTTGCGCTGAATAGGATTTATGCGGTTTGAATACTCCACGTTGGTAAAGTTTACCTGACGGAATCCGCAGTTTGCGGGCAGATGGCCGTAGTGCCGGTTCTTGCAGTATTGGTAGAAAAGCGTCTTTGCCAATGTGGGCCACTTGTAATCATATACCATCATCGCAAAACCTTTCCGGGAGTGTTGCCGTATGAAAGGGTCTATGATTCCGAAAGACTTGCCGGAGCCGGGAGTGCCTAACACTATCGTGCCACGAAACGGGTTGATAATGTTGATCCAACCGTTGTGCATCCGCCGCTTGTAATAGTATATCATAGGGATATTCACCGAATATGGAGTTTCCGCAATCTTCTCAGACTGTTGGAACGATTCGTTCTCGAAATTGAACCTGTCCTCGCCGACCTTGTGGTTATAGTATTTGGCGATTCCGTCAAGCCCCTGATGCACAAGCATGGTGCCGACAACCGAGCAGAAGGCATACACTATGCGGTTTGCCGGGAAGCCGAATATCGACAAGCCCCATTCTCCGGCATGGAAGATGAAGCACAGTGCGACAAGCGTAAGCCCGGCCAGCACCGGATATATCACCATAGTCCTGAGATTGAACTTCAAAGCCTTCTTAGCCTTGGTGCCGATGCACACGACGCATATACATATCAGCTCCGCTACCTTACACCCTGCCACGGAACTGAACACCTTGAAGCGTCCGAGCAGGTCGAGGATGAACTGCGTCACACGGTTGTCCGCCGTTATCGGCAGATTCATCACAATCTCGATTATCAGGAAGATGTAGATGCAGCTACGGAAGTAGTTATACATCTGCTGCTGTTCCTTTGTTTCCTCAAAAGCCATACAACTTATGTTCTAAAGATGTTGTTATTGTAATATAAAAGCATTAACTTTGCAGTATAAAAGATTACCGATATGGATATAGCTATTGAAAAGAAGAATCAGAGTTTCCGTCTTTCCGTTGACCTGATCGAGCGGCTGAAGCGGATTGCAAAGCGTCAGAACCGCAGCCTTAACAATTATGTCGAAACGCTGTTGCTTGACGCCGCCTATCACGAGCCTAATGCCACGACTCTCGCCGCGATGAAGGAGGCCGAGAGCGGAGCGTTGCGTGATGAGCCCGCCCTTGACCTGACTTCCATCGAAGCAATGGAGAAATCCATGGGGCTATGAAAAAGCTGAAAGCGTCCTCTCAATATAAGAAGGACTACAAGCGGTTCAGAAACAACCCTAAGAAGGTCATGGAGCTTAAAGAGATCCTGAACAGGCTCGCAAACGAGGAGCCGATTCCGGAAAAGCACAACCCACACATGCTGACCGGTGATTACAAGGGTTATATGGAATGTCATATAGAGAGTGACTTCCTCCTTATATGGTTTGACCCCGACACTGACCAGATAGACCTTGTGCGTCTTGGCTCCCACTCGGAGCTATTCGGATAATCCGGTTATAACGGCATCTTGAATCCGAGCATGAGGCCGTTCCGGAATGTGTCGCCATGCAGGAAATTCACATTGTTTTTCTGTATGATTGAGAACTCGCACCCGTTTTGGAACACATAGTTATATTCAAAACCGCCCTCAATGCCGATGAAAAACCTGCGCTCCACCGCTCCGAACTGCGGGCCGAAGCGGACACGGAAGCTGCCGTTTTTGTAACGGTGCAGACGGTGCTTGTAGATCAGGCCGCCGTCCCAGTAATATCCTTTCCAGAATTGATCGGGGCCGGATTTCCAGTGATTGCCGATTTCACCATATATCTCCACGGCATTGCCGTAGGTGAATGAACGCTCGTAGCCGACGGTGGAGTTGAGCGTCGAGGGGAAGAGGAATCCGGCGTTTACGGTGAGCTTGCTGTCCTGCGCCGAGGCTCCGAGGGAGGCGACGGCGCATATCATGGCGAGAATAATCTTCTTCATAATGATTCGGTATTATCGGTATTATTTGTAGATGTGGGGAGTATATGAGTAAGGCAGGTGCCTGAGTATGTCGGAGTCGAAACCGTCGGCATTGAGAATGTCGTCATACTCGATAGTGAGCGTGATTACGCGGCCACTTATCTGATTCTCGGATATTTCGATGCGCAATACCTTCTCGTCCGGGAATGTCAGTTTGTCGAGCACAAGCACGTTGCGGTAATTCTTTTTGAACTTCCGGGCGAGATTGAGCGAGTATGCCGGGGTCAGCTCCACGGTCTGCGAGTTGGTGGCCTTCACCTCCTTCTTGTCGGTGAGCTTCACGCGCACCTCGGCGATGTTGTATGGGATTTTCGTCCGATTCTGCAACGAGTAGTCAATGAAGAAATAGTCGTCCACCGAATAGATGTTGTTGACAATCGCCTTCATGCCATGAGCCTTAGACACGACCTGGTTGTACCTGCGTCCGCTGCCATAGACAGCCCAGGCATAGCGGGCCATCTCCGACTGCGGCATTGATACCTCCGGATTGATGTAAGAGTCCATGCCCGAATATGGAACGCGGTGTATGGAGGCGGCACGGGAGGGTACGGAGGTATATACCACCTCGTACTGCGCGAGGTGACGCTCACCTATGAGCGTCAGCGTCCCCATCAGCTCACCCTCGCGGTAGCCGGAGGGGAGCGAGTCGGATTCCATGAACGGCTTTACACGCACTATGTTGTCGGCACACTGGTTGCCGATAATCTTGGCGGTGGAAAGATCCACCATCTTTATGTTCTCCGGCATGACGATGTGGGTGGTTACATCGGAGTTGACATAGATTTTCTCCTTGGCCGAAGCCTGCGATGCGACGGCGCACAGCGCGGCAGCCGCGATAATTATTCTGATATTCATAATGATATGTTGTTTGTCTTTCAATAAGCCTCGTCTGAGTTGATGAGATAAACGATTGTGTTGTACTTGATTTTCGCCTTGTTCTTGCGGATATTGGCTGACACGGCGGAAGTGGCCGAGTTATACATATTCTGTAAAGCCTGAAGTGCTATAGCCTCGCCAGATATTCCGGAGCCGTAGCCGCTCTCCGATTCAAAGCTGATGTTCTGCTGCACCGTGCTTGCCCCGGCCTCCTTCATAAAGTCACGGAAAGCGGATTCAGGCACATAAAAGCCCTCCATGCCGTCGTTGTCGAACACCGAGAGGTTAACTTTCAGGAATTTTCCTCCCACGAGTATTGAGGTTATGGCCGCGCGGACGCGCTGCTGCCCGAACCCCGTTACCGTCCCATATAGATATGTGCCTTTCGGAAGCCTCACATCGTGTATAGTCACATCGTCAAGGAGCTTGAAGCGGAGCCTCGTGCCCTCGTGCGCCTTGGTGGTCTTGTCGATCATGGCGCGTATGAGCGGAGCGTCGGCATTTTCAGCAATGCCTGACACGGTGTTGAACTTGTCGGCGTTGGTGTCACGCGATTTCAGCACAAGCAAGGGGCGGTTCCTCTCGCGCTCCGCAGCCTTAGCCCTGGCGATGGAGTCTGCCCGGTGCTTCTTTTCCTTGTCCTCCGTGTCAGGCTGTCCGATACCTAACCCGGCTTCGATGGCCTTCTGCCTCTCGTAGCTGCGCTGCTGTATCGCCTCAATATCGCGGACATACTCACTTCTCGGATCAAGGACGGACTCATAATCGGCCGGATTGTAGCCGTCGCCGTAGGCGTAGGAATTGATATGCCGCCGTGATTCGGCAAGCGACCGCTCCAGTTCCTCCAATTCCTGCTGCTGGCGCATACGCTCTGCCTCGGCGGCGTCGATGCGGTCAAGCTCGTCATCGGAATAGCCGTGTTCCAGGGCCTCGCGCTCCTCCTGTTCCTCGCCGAGCGCGCCCACCGCTGTGAAGGCGTCCTCGTCGCCGAAGCGTCGCGACATCTCGAACATCTTGTCACCGGGAGCCTCGGCGTTTGCCTCCGGCAGTGTCGAGTTGATACGGTCGGTCGCCACGGCCTGTCTGTCGTCACCGCCAGCTCCGAAAGTCTGCATTACGAAGTATATCAGGAAGCACAGCGGAACGAATATCGCTGCCGGAAAGATATACTTCGGCTGTTTGAAATTAATCTTTTTCATTATCGTGTTGTTTGAGTGATTCGACAATCTTTTCGAGCTGCCTGTAACGCCTTATTATCCCGATGGAATCGGCGTGTGTCTTGCGCGGAATCGCCATCAGCGAGTCCAGCTCGTGCTTCACGGCCTGGCCGTCGCCCGTAATCTCCAGTAGCCTCCTGCGCTGAGCCTCCTTGTTGGCCTGTATGGTGCGGAAGCCGCTGAAGATAGGCTCCACCTTGGCGATTGAGTGAAGATTCGGGTCTTTCGATTCCATGCGCGCCCCGGCAACAATTATGTCGCACACCAGTATCAGCAACAGGGAGCCGACGACGTATCCGAAAGTGCGTCGGGGGTGCCGGGTGGCCCATGAGTTGGCCTTGCGGATTCTCGCTGCCAGACGGTAGCGTGCGCCTATGGCACCCATCTTCGGACGGAGCCATGAGCCTAAGGCGTTCCCGGCCTTGCTCCTGCCGTCCCGTATTGTCTTTCTTAATGATTTCATAACCGTTGTCAATAATCGAGGTCTTTGTTTTCAAGTGTGCGCCAGTTGGTTATCATAAGGCCGTGGGGATTGTTCTGCGTCCTCGGCACGTTCTCTATGGAGCCGGTGGTGAGCATGGAGCGTTTCAGGTCGCGTGTGCGCCTCTTGATGATCTGCGTGCCGTAGTAGTTGAAGCGGCGTGTATGCTCGTCGAACTGTATCGAGTCGCAGATTATGGTGCATACGGCCGACGACGATATTATGTCGGAATAAAATCCGTTCTCGTCAAGGGCCTGCTTCTGCTTCAAGGCCGTGCCGTCGGCCATATACATGGCCTTTCCGACAGTCCACTTGATATAGTCGTTGTCGGGAGGCAGGTTGAAAAAATATTGGTGGAAGAGCTGGATATGAGCCTTCGCCTCCATTATGAAGTTGGATTCCAGCTTCGCACGCTCCGCAAGGAAGGGTATGTCGCCGTCGAGGATGTATATCTGCTGACGCTCCTCGCTGACAAGCGACACGCACCGCCATACGGTGAATCCGCATATCAGGACACAGCCCGCGACGGTCGCCATGACCGTCATAAGCGCAAGCCGCGTTTTCTGTTCAAGTGATTTGATAAGCATATTTATAAGGTGTTGCGGTTAGTGTTATTTGACAAGTGCCTTCGCGCCTCTGACACCGAGGCCGACGGTGGTGCCGACAGCCGAGCCTGCTGCGGAACCCGCCATAGTGGCAGCTCCCATAGCCACCGACCCTGCCGGGGATGCCGCGCCGCTGCTTATGCCGCCGGGAATGAGCCATGAGGCCACCTCCGGGACGAAGCGGATTATATACGCCCCCACGAGCATACCCATAGCGTACATACAGTTGGAGCCTATGCCCTGCAAGCCGAGCGCGCCTATCTGCTCCCACGAGTTGACCGTTCCGTGCAGGAGGTGGTTGTATGCCACCAGATCCTCCTGGAGATTATACATGAGTATGAAGTCGATATAGTAAAGGCACATATAGGTCACGAACCCCCACAGTGTCAGGGAGAGGAACTTCGACATCCACTGGCTCCACGCCGAGTTCCAAGGCGGGGCCAGCGACAGGGCGAACATTATCGGACAGAACACAATCATTATCGCTATGAATATCCTCTGCGCCACGAGTATGCCGTAATAGGACATCTGGAAAATCAGCTCCCCGACAAATCGTATCACGTCGTTAATCCATTCGCTTACCTTTGTCTCGGCGGCCACCGCCGCGCGCTGGGCGTAGTTGTTGATTGTTGTTCCGAGATTCTCCACATTGTATATCAGCTTGTCCCACCAGTTGGCGTCCTCGCCGATTTCGGCTATCTGCTTGGCGGTTGATATGGAATCCTGTACGGCACGCAGCCTTTCAAGGTATTCGCCCTGCTTCTGCGCCACTTTCAGCTCCAGGGCCGCCACTTCCCTGTTTTTCGCCATAGCCATAGCCTTTGTGGTGGATTCCAAAGACTTGCCCGGCACCTGCAAGGCAGAGCATATCCATGAGGAAGAGGATATGCACATGGAAATGCCTATTATCCTGAGCAGCTTCATCACGTCCATGCCGCGCCGTCCGAGCATCATCATCCAGCACTCGTATGAGCCGACGCACAGCGCGAGAAGCAGGCCGAGGACACGGGCGAAGCCGATGGTGTTGCCGAGAATAGCCACATTCGGAAAAGCCTCCATCGCCACAAGAAGCCTGTCAAGGCTCTCGTCGATGGCCGGAAGCCCCATCGTGCATAATATTGAAAGTAAAGTCATAATTTTGTATTTATCGGATTATTGTTTCATCGTCATTATCATTTCCGGCCATCAGTAATGTGTTGCAGCCACCGCCGCAAGCCTCGCCGTGCGGCTCACAAGCTCGCCCATAGCGGTCTTTGCCTCTTCGTATGCCTGCTGACGCTTCGCGTTCTCCAATCCATATCCCACCCCCTGTTTATGTATGTAGGCTATGTTGGCGCATATTACCTCGTTCTGCCTCGAAAGCTCGTCAACCTGGTACTTCATCTTACCCTTGCTCTTGTTTAGGCAGTAGAGCAATCCGTCGGCGATGCAGTCCTGCATACGGCTGAACTCATCTTTGTATATGGAATAGGTGACATCTACCGCACGGTCAGCCTCGCGTGCCAGCTCCTCCTTGTAGAGTGATTCGACATGGGCGCGTTCCTTCTCGACCTTGGCGAGCTTCTGCCGCTGGGTTTCCTCGGCCGTGACGCGCACGGGCATTATACGCTTGACATTGGATTTCTCCTCCTTGAACCTCACCCGGTAGCCGGATTTGAAGCCGGCCCATTTCCAGTACATCTCCGCTCCGGAATAATTCTTGTGCAGGAAATAATAGTACCAGTCGGGGGCGAACCACCACGGGCCGTTCTCCATCGAGAGCCATTGCTTCTCCTTCTGGTCGTCGTGTATTTTCTTTGTCTTGGCCGGACACGCCGCAGGTGCCACGGCTATCAGGGCGGCCACCGCCGCCAGCGTGAAAATTCTGAATCTCATATATGCGTTGTTGTTAAAGTGGCGTTCTTTTGTTCCATCTGCCGATTACCGCCGACACGATCTCGTCCTTGACATCCGAGGTCAGTATCTCCCAGATGTAGTCGGGCTTCCAGCCGCAGTCGGTCACAAGGTAGCAGTAGAGGTTGGCGTTGTCGATAATGCGCCGGGCGTTCTCTATGGTGTCCTTCAGCGACATCACGAGGTTCAGCTTCTCGTCCATCGAGGCTTTCATAAGGTTTATGCCGGAGGCGGCAACCGTGGCATATAGCTTTTGAGCGTGCTTTATCTCCCTCGTTATCGCCACGTTTGCCTCCGCATAGTACCATGCCACAAAAGGCTTCTTCGACACATATTTGTATGTGTTGGCGGTAAAATCCTTGTATTCCTTTGCAAGAAGATAAAGGGAGCTTGCGGTGGACGATATTGCGGCGGCAAGCACGACGTATGAGTATACGTTGTTGAGCCTTGTGTCGAGCGTCGAGCGAACATCGTTGAACTTCTCCGCTCCCTTTGTGACAAGTGACTGCTCGCCGAAGCTGGTGGCTATACGGGCGAGGGCCTGATCCTCGTCCTTCTTCACCGCCTTGTGGAGTGCCATAAGGGCCTCGAATGTCGGGAGGTCTTTGGGGAAGTCGAAGGCGAGTGACTTAAAGGGAAGAAGCATTGCAATCAGTATAATGACCGGGAACTTTTGCGCTGTCATATAATCACTGTTTAATTATATTAAGCCCGTTCCAGTTGAGAATGAGCATACCGACCTGATTCTGCATCACCTTCATGTTGGCCCAGCCCTCCGGGTCTATCGCGAAAAGAAGGTCATCCTTTGTGGCATATTGCGCCATCGCCATCATAGCCTGCACCTTGTAGCGAATCTCCAGGAGGTCGGTATATATCTTGTTGGCTACCGTCAGCCTGTCGTAGCGGTCAAGGAAGTTGTAGCCGTCGGACTTGGTTTCGGCGGTGGCCGCTCCTTTGAGCGGGTTCCTCACCTTGCCGTTGTTGACTATGTTGATGAAGTCGGCCACAAGCTGCTGCGTCTGCGCCGTGAGGTTGCCGAGTTCGTTAAGGCACAGGGCCTTATTCGCGAAATCGGCCTTTCCTACGGTCTTTACCAATTCCGGCACACTCCTGACAATATCGAAGGCGCACAGCCCTATCTCCACATAATATTTGCTCTCGGTGCCGAAGCCGGATATGTTCTCCATCGTCACCTTGTAAAGCTCGGTGATTGTCGCCATGCTCACGGTGTACTGCTCCAGCTTGTTCTGCTTGGATGATATGGAGTCGAGCCTCTTGTTGTGCTGATCCTCTATCGCCTTTTGCGTCGCGAGGTTGGTCGTCACCGCTTTTAGGCAGTAAGGGTCAATCACCACTTTCCATGCCGAGGCGGAATGAACGGCCAACAATATAGCCGTCGTAGCCAATAGATTGCGCATAAGGCATTGTGAATTTCCGTTTGTCATTGATTTTCCCATAGCGTCATTACTTTTTGGTGTTGGTTGACTTTCCGGGCGAAATCGAGGTATTTCGCGATTCCGGTTTTCTTGCGGTCTATCTCGATACGGGTGATTGCCTCCTGCATGGTGCCGTAGTGGGCGAGATAGATTTTCAAGGCCTCTTTTTCGGATCGCTCTGTCGTATAGGCCCAGTAACATTCCGGCGGCTCCTCGACACCGAACACGTCCGAGTTCTGGCCCCGGCATATCCACACCTCCTTGAAGTAGTTGCGACCCTCCTTGTTGTTGAGGGCGTTGATGGTGAATATCTGCTGCTTCTGTATGGGGGTCAGTCCGAGAATGGCCGCTATGTCGTCGTATCTGTCCTTGAACTTGGACTGGTCAAGCAGTATCTTCACGTCAGAATTGTTGATAATTGCCTCCTTGACAATCGGGGAGTCTATCACATCGTTAAGCTCTTGAGTGACAACCCCGGCGATACCGTGAAATTTCCTGACGGTCTTGTAGAGAAACTTGATATACTCGGCCATTGTGGGTGAGGCTATTGCTTTCCACGCCTCTTCGATTATAAGAGCCTTGCGCCCTTTCTTGATACGCATTTTCTGGAGAAACACGTCCATTATTATGAGCACCACGATAGGGAAAAGAACGGGGTCATCCTTAATCTTGTCGATTTCAAAGACTATGAAACGCTCGTCGAAAAGGTTTGCGTCTATGTCGGAGTTAAGCGTCATCTCCAGCTCGCCGCCACGGTAGAACTGCTTGAGTATCGCCGCGAAGTCGCGTATGTCGAAATGTATCTTTTCAAGAGAGGTTATCTGCGGTATGCGTTCAAGGGCGAACTCGTAATAGGAGTTGAACGACAGGCTTCTGACTTTAAGCCTGCGTTTCTGTTCCTCGATATGGTCGATCTGTTTGTCAATCTTCACAAGCATTGATGCCTCATAGAGTTCCTTCTTGTAAACCTCTATCTTGTTGGCCGCCTTTTCTTTCTCTGCCGGGGTAGATGCCCTGTCAAGCACCACGGCGCGGAAAGCGCGGCACTGGCGTATCAGTTTCAGCCTCCGTTCCTCCGAGGGAAGCACGAGGGCCTTGCTCTCTATCTGAGCCGGAGGTTCCGGACTGCTTATCTGTTCCTCTATGTCGTCCATCTTTTCGGCGTACCTGTCGTAGTCGTTCTCCATTTTGGCAGCTACAAGGAGCTTCTGCCTCAGGCCGTCGCGCTCATCGGGAGTGAATGAGTCGAATGGGTGGAAGTAAGCCTCGTAATATTCCACGATGGTCTGGTTGACAAGCATATCCTCAATTTTAGACGGGGCTTCGCTACCCTTGAAAATCAGGAATATAAGCGATTTGAGAAAGTTTTTCTTCTCGCCGAAATTGAGGTCGTATTCCTCCCTCGTCACCTTAAACGGGTTCATCGAGATTGGTTTCTCCTTTGAGTAGCTTATATATGTGCCTCCGAAATAGCCGCATATACCCTCGTAGGAATCGCCCGTATCGACCATCACCACGTCCGTGTCCTGTTCCAACAACTGACGCACGACGCTGTTCATGTGGAAACTCTTGCCGCTGCCCGAAGGCCCGATGCAGAAGAAGTTGGCGTTGTCGGTCATCTTTAACTTGCCCTCCTTGCCGGTTATGTCGATGCACACCGGTAGCCCCCGGCGGTCGGTGTAATAGGTGGTGAGAGGCGTGTCCTCGCATCCTTTGAGGTGTTCCTTGAAAAAGAGGCACAGGGCGGCGTCCGATAACGTGAGGAAGAGGTCGTAGTCGGGGTTGAAGCCGTAGGCGTTGCCCGGAAAGGAGTCGATGAAAAGCTCAAGCTGGTTGTAGGCCGTGCGCGACGGCATTATGCCGCACTCGTAGAGCTTGGTTTCGAGGTACGAAGTCACGGGAGTAACCTTGTCCGGGGCGCAGCTCACTATGATGTTGAAGTTTGTATTTACAAGCAATGATGAATCCACAGCCAGGATGTTCAGCACCTCCTCGATGTCAGCCTTGGCGATTTTATTGCTGGGGTCGGGCATCGAGCCGTGACGCTTCGCCTTACCTTGGAGCTTGCGGAGCAGTTTCCGCTGCCCCGGTATCTGCACCACCTGGTTGAACACCACGCAGTCGGCGTGCGGCACCTCAGCGAGAAACGACAGCACGTCGGTGGCTATCGGGTAGCCGTTGACGCTTGTTTCGGTATATGGCCTCACCACCGACGGCAGGTTTATCTCGTCTATATCCACCAGAGGATACGAGCGGATTATGCGGTTCCCTGTCCTGAGATATTCGTCGGAGGCCTTGAAATTGGTCATGGAGAAAGCCCCGTGCCTGAAGTGTAAGGCCATGAAGCGGTGTATGTACTCGGCGACCTCCGGCTTGGAGAGCCTGCGGTGCCGGATACCTTTCTCGGAAAGTATGTCGTCCACCTTTGACACCTTGGAATGAAAGTCGAGCCACCGCTTGGGGTCGTACTGTACGAACTGCCCTTTGGGAGCTTCCTGCGTTATTATGAGATATGTCTTTATCTCGGTGTACCCGCGTCCATCGAAGTATGCGAAATAGCTGCGTGTCAGGTATTCCGCGCCGTCGGGTATCTCGTGGTGGTAGCTCTGGCGGCAGAATATGTCCTGCTTCTGAAGGGCGTACCCTTCGCCGAGGGTCTGCACTATGTTTGCGAGGACATCCTGAAAGAGCATATAACGCTCCGGGTCGGTGCATAGGCGCGGCACCGGATTAGTCATTGAGAATATCACCGAGGGGGAGCCCTTGGCGTCGAACAGCACAACGTCGCCGTCCGTTTCCTCCAGTTGGGCGAATATGCCGTCAAAGACTTTTTTATGCGTTTTTGCCATCTGTCAGCGTTTGAACAGGTTGTGATAAATGAAAATTCCACGGTCACGTTTCTTGTTGTGGAGTCCGCCGCGCTGTTTGACATAGATTGTCACCAGCCCGACGGCGGCCATGACAAGCATGGCGACAAACCCGGCGAGCTTCCCCAGCGCGATTGAGAACACGATGAATCCCACGAATGACACGCCTATCGCCGCTGCCGCAAGCGTCAGGAAGCGTCCACGGATTCCCATGAACTCCAGTGGTTTCTGTAACCCTTTGAAAACAGGGTAGCCGTCGTTGTATGCCGCCATGAATGTATGGTTTTCCGCTTCCGGCTACTTGAAGAATAGGGGCAACGCCTCACTCAAGGCGATGAACGCGATACATCCGCCGATGGTGAGCATGATGGTTTTCTTCACGTCCTGGTCGCCGTTCTGCATCTTGAAATAGACGTTAAAAGCTCCTACCAAGACAATTACGGCTGCGATTGCCTTCATAAGATTGGAAACCGGGGTCTGGTAGGAGCTGACCTCCTGCGTGGCTTTCGTGAAGCCTGCGGCACCCTTGCTGGCGGCCATAGCGTTGCCGACGGCCACGGTCACGGCGGCGAGCGCGAGCGTGCCCTTGCGGGCGAACCCTGAGCGGCTGAAACGAGCCAACGCCCTCAGGCATTTTGTTTTAATCTTCTGCATTTGCGATGATATTCGTTTTTGAAAAAAGTTATCGGGCGGTAAAGGCAATGCAGGGCGTTAAAGACAGCTTCGGGCGATAAAGGCAGTATTATAAAGAGAGAGTAGAATGGGATTTATTTACATAGTGATAAGTCAGGCCGGTGGCCGGGGCAAGAGTTATGCCGCCTCACACTTATATACAAGATTGTCGAGGTCGTCATATCTACCGGATTCAATGGCATTTTTTGTCTTGCTTATCAGGCTATCTACGGGATAGCCGTTTGTCATTACAGGCTCCTTATACCTGACCGCACCCATATTCTGCGGTACTGTCGTGGGCCGGGAATTGTCGCGATTGATCTCAACTGGTTCAAAACCGCCCGCAAGTCCGGATATGTCAATTTCGGCTTCCTCGTTTTTGGCTTCCTCGGATGCTTTCATTCGTTTTGCGGCCATAATATCCATAGTTACCAGACCTGCATAATATAGAATCAGCAGAATGAACAGCAGCGTTATGATTTGTCCGTATGTCATAGTGTCAGAGCTTTACGCATAGTTTGTTATCTATTGTTTCCCACGGCTCAAAGCTGAGGCCGACGCTTCTTCCGGCATTCTCGCGCCGATGGTCGCGCTCCATTTCCGGATGATAATACATCACATTCTGGCCGCGCTGTACTATATATCCGGCTTTCTTCAAGGCGTGCCGCAACTTTATCCGGTGCTTGTTGGTGACAACCTTTATTCTCGTCAGAGGGGCGAGCCCGAAGATGACGCGCCGTTTCTCCCGGTCGGTAATGTTTCTCCTTATACGTGAGCGTATTCGGTTCTCCTCTCTTTTTGAACGGTTAAGCCCCAGTTTGGAAATGATCCTTGCGACGGAACGTAGGGGGATGCCGGTTTCCAACGCGATTTCAGTATATGAGCATGAGCTGTAAAGCCCGCGCACTTTTTCAGCGCGCTCCAGCCATTCCGGGTTGATGCCCTTGTCAAGACCAAGCTCATGAGCCTTGTTCGATAATGTCCTGCGGGATACGCCGAGCCGTGCGGCCATAACCGTGTCCGATATAGCCGGGTAGTTCTCCATGAGATAAGTGGTTTCAGCCTCAGTCCAGTTTTTTCTTTTCATATATTGTCGTTTTTGTCAAGCAGTGACTTGTTTTTCTTTCTATAAGTCCTTAGCCGGGGAAGGAATGCTGTTATGAATGTCCTCACGATGGCATTGATTACGTCGGAGCGGCATTTGCGGTCGATGTCGCACTCATCGAGGGAGTCGGCAATATCCTTGTCAATCATGCAGACCTTCCGCTCGTCTTTCCGTTCACGAAAACCGTAGGACGAAAGGTTTTCCATGAAAGCCTCCCATACCGGATCTGCGGCATCAATATTGATGCAGGATTCGGCAGTATTACCGGGTTCCTGTATCCCGGCAGCCTCACGCGACGTAGTTGTTCCGGCAGCATGGCCGACAGGCGTAGCCACATTACGGATGCTTCCGAGCAGTCCGTCTATATCAGGGAAATTATTGTTATCCATTTTCAGTGTCAGCTTCGATGTGTCCGAATATTTCTTTGAAGATTGTGTCGAAAGCGGCCTGTGTGACCTCTAATTGTCCGTCCAGATCCGATAATGTGCAGAAGCGTTCCATATCTGCCCTTGAATTGATTTTAGGAGTCACAAGACCATAGCGGCTGAATGTTTCCCTTGTTTCCTCCCACAGCATAAGCTCGCTACGGCGTCCGACCCTCGCGTCATGTCGGTTCGGCACGAGAATCAGACGGGCGTTCATTTTCCCGGCCATGACGTTTTTCAGCTTTTGCAGAAATGCGATGAATGTGGCGGTCGAGGGGATGGTGGTCCTGTCGTAGTGGTAGGGACAAATTATATAGTCGGAGTTGGCGAACAATGTCACGAGTCCCTGCTGTTTTAGATTCCCTGGAGAATCGAATATTGCCACACACCGTGTTTTGCGGATGTTGCCTATGAACCCGAATAGGGCTTCTTCCTTATTCAATGAAAAAGGAAGAACCTCATAGGGGATGGCGGTATCTCCCGAAGGATAGCGTTTCAGGTCGCTCTCACGCCGTTGCGCCAGACTCTCCTGCGAATCGCAGTCAATGACAATCACCGGGAGCCCCTTCTTTACAAGATAGTTGGCAAAAGTGACGCATAGAGTTGTTTTCCCTACGCCCCCTTTCTGATTGGCAAATGTTATGATTATTGATTCGTCCATTACACCCTGGTTCAATGATTCATATGGCAAAATTACCACGGTGCTTCATCGCGATATGTAACTTTGGACACCTTTCTTCAAATCTTGAGAATTTATTGTGATACAGTTTTGCAGTCATAAAAGTATAAAGCCTTGCAGACATCATATACTGCTGTCTGCAAGGCTTTATGTCGCAATCGCGGCATGGTGACAAAATCCCTTGTCACATCTTTATGCTGTTTTCATCATCTATGCGGTTATAGTCGCCACGGTAGCCAACTTCCCACTCACGGTTTTCCCCACGTCCGGAAGCCGCGTCACGCATACCTCTTATGCCGCGTCCGGTTGTTTTGTCACGAGGCTTTTCAGTTGATTGTCTGCGACGGAGTTTTTCAAATCTCCTGTATTCGAGCTTACGGGTGTCAAATCCGGCTTCCGAAAGATTGATGATTGTTTTTGATGAAAAATCTATTGCGAACCATTCATCGCCTTCATGTCTGATGTGGAACCCAGAAGAACGTATGGCGGCACGGAGATTTGTTATACTGTCATCATCAAAGAGCGGGTTCAGGTTATTCACCGCGTCATGGTAGCCGTTATCTCGTGACGGGGTGAGCCTTACAAGTTCCGGAGTATTCACCTTATATATACGGCAGAGCAGGTCGCGCTCGGACGCTGAGCCGGGATGGAAAGACTCTATCCTCCGAATCTTGTCATTCCGTAGAATTGTGGAGGCCATAAAATCCTTTAGCGGCCGTGTGATTCCTCCGCAATATATCACGCCTCGTCTTATGTATGCGTTACTGCGGAATAGTTTTTTGTTGATGGCCCATGTGTCTATTGTCGGATTATCCTCCAGCAGCCTGTCAATGAAAGCGTCGATACGTGCGAGTTTTTCTTCCGGTGTGGAGAAATCAAGAAGTGATTTTATAGACAACACCCATGCGCCGTTATATACGGTTTTGTTCGCATGATCCACTATCATGTAGCCATAGGGATTGTCAGAGCGTCCGAAGAAAACGAGATCAATTCCCAGCTTGCGTTTAACCGCATCCTGTAGTTCCCGGCGGTCGGAGCTTACATCCCGGTATTTCCGCAGCATGGCCCACAACTGCCTCCTGCGTTTGTCGTCAACACTGACCCTCTGGAATCTGTCGCTTATCTCGGCAAAGTTAATCTTTACCTGCACTGCACCGTCGCGCTTGATATACACGACATCGTTCTTCTCATACACCTCATAGCCCATCGAGGACATCAGGGCCTTGTATTGCGCGAATGTGGAGAATGTATAGGTCAGTGAGGCTGCAAGATCCTCACCGGCCTTTGCCTTTACATCATTTCCGACAAGCCTGTTCAACACAGCTTGTGACCTAACCCTTTCATGGTGGTCGCTGATTTTCTTTCCGTCTGGAGAAATGCGGGAGGTGATTATATGTATATGTGTGTTGTCGGTATCGGTATGTGAATATACCAGCAAAGGCTGCCCCTCGCTTCCATATCCCATTTCACCGAGATACCTGTGGGCGAAATCCAGCAGCTCATCTTCCGATTTTTCATGTCCTTTGCAGGATATGGCCAGATGGAACTGGGCTTTTTTGATTCTCGAATTTCGGGAAGAGTAGGCTATCAAATAGTCCTGAAGCTCTTTCGGTGTCGGCTGTGAGAGTACCCCGACATGGCCGAAATTGCTCATCTCAAGAAGGCGTGCCACTCCCAGGGCCACCTTTTTCTCATTATATGCAACTGCGTGAAAGTTGGAACTTGACGGAAGTATTGTAGCTATCATATATTATGTTTATATCTCTATATGTCTTGAAACCATTATCTCTATATGTTTTGAGCCGATAATGTAAGACAGACTGTATGACTTGCGGCTAAGAGCGTAGCCTTGTCGCTTTCTTGGCAATGTGAGCCTGTTCCTCCTTTATCGACACCACGAGCCTCGATACTTTTTCAATCAGGGGGGATAGATTATCCCTGAAATAACTCTCGGACAGGATGCCGGCTACGGCAAGTTCGTTGGCTCGTTTGACAGCCTGATTCAGATTGCTTCCCATCCAGGACAGCTCATCTTGGAATTTGCGGCACAGCCGGGCTGTGTCGTTACACAATTCAAGGCGCGTCTTTGCATCGGTATCCGAAAACTCGTTGACTGCCATCCTTATAAAGTTGCTCACGCTGTGGTAGCGTTTCGATTTTTCACGGATTCCGGCAATTTCCTCAGGCGTAAGCCTCATTTCAAATCTTTCAGTTCGCTGCTTCATATCCATATCATTAATTCACGAGGAACGATGTGATTCTCCACCGCCGCGCAGTGGTCGGCAAGTCGCTTTTCCACGGGCAAAACTCGGTTTTGTACGGAGAAAAGCACAACTTGCTACCCAATCTCTGCACGACAGGGCTATTACTCCCCATCGTTCACTCCGGCCACGAAGTTAGGCACCCCGTGACATACAGGCATTAACTTTGGACACCTTTAATGTTTCAAGACCCGGTTATATCAAGATTGTAAGACTTAAAGACATCAAGCCATGCGGTAAATAATCATACAAGCGATAAAAGGGGTATGTTTTCAATATTTGCGGACTTGCAAGGATACTATCTATAAGATTATATATTGCCAAAAGATGTGACCTGCGTATCATAAAGACATGGGGCCTTAATCTATTCAAGTCATACAGTCTTTATATCTTCAAGACAATATATCCGCTATTCTTGATGTGATACAATGAATATGGCTTTAAGGGAAAAAGAGAGTATATTATTAACTGACCTTAGCCGGATGCGTCGGATAATTGTCAAAAGTTCAACGGTTCAGGCTGAATTTTATCGCTTGGAAATTTGCATAAGTCGTTGAAATTTAGTATATTTACATTCCAATAATAGTGTTGGAACGAGTTAATATGCATTTGATATGTTTGAGCTTTTACTGATTATATACCTGCTCCCTGTGGTTATTGTCGCAGCCTTGCTGTTGCGGCTGGCATTGTTCCTGCTCAAAAAGTCGATTAGGGTTGCGCTATGGGTAATCCGGAAGTCGGCACTGATTCTGAAACTGCTTGTAGTCTGGCTTTGGAACCGTACCGTCCGCAATCGTCCGCTTTCTCAATATCCGTAATAGGGTGGAGCGGCGACGCTATGATATGAGCCTTGGAATGTGGGTTTGTTCCCTGCTGTGGATGCTTGTTTTAACGCTGGCCTTTGTGCGGCATTGTACGCGAGTGTTACCGCAAATGCAAACGGATGGTCAGATGTGGAGGCAAATGCGCAACTGAAAGCTGAACCAAACGCAGGACTAAACGCAGAGGTGGACGCGCTATTAATTCGGTTGCCCTAAGACTTGTGATTGTTCGGACTCGAACCTAATGAAATTCTTATGAAATGTAATAGAGGGCTGTGGCGAGAAGTGGAAAATTCGCACACTAATTTTAATACTATTTAATAATTGATGGTGGCGAATTTTTCATAATCTCTATTGATGACGATTAAAGGAGGCTATAAAATTAGGCCAAATCTGCGCTTTGCGGAGGACGAAAAATCGGTAAAATTGAAATAGGAGGACAAAAGGAGGACAAAAATCAAAAGAGAAATCCCGCAACTCTTGATTTTCAATGAGTTACGGGATTTTACAGTGCCCAGAACAGGACTCGAACCTGCACGCCTCGCAGCACTCGCACCTGAAACGAGCGCGTCTACCATTCCGCCACCTGGGCAATCAATATTTTTTGTCGGGGTGAAAGGATTCGAACCTTCGACCCCCTGCTCCCAAAGCAGGTGCGCTAACCGGACTGCGCTACGCCCCGAAAATCTTTGCAAAGTTATATATATTTTTTTTAGATTACAAATTTTAATTCGCGTTTATTAAGGTCGCAGACTCTTTTTATGCTTTTTTGACGATAAAATCAAAGCTTAAGGGCGATTTCATCCAATTTTTAATCAAATTAGCCAAATTTGTTTGTGCGTTTGGTAGTTTTAAACTATTTTTGCTTGTTCCGTAATGGTCAATTCGAAATGTTCCGTTGACCGATATAATCTGAACATCTTTTAGCTTCTGTTTTTCTATCTTCTTGATGACGTATGACTGACGTGAATATTTTTAGTCCGGATTTCTATTATTCCGTGGTGTGGATTATGCTGGGGCTGGCTGTTGTGGTGTTCGTTGCGCTGCAGCGCGTGTCAGCCGGATATGGCATGATGTACAGCAGTAAGTGGGGTCCGTCTGTAGGAAACCGTGCGGGATGGGTGTTGATGGAGTCGCCTGTCTTTTTCGCGATGCTTCTGTTCTGGCTGCTTAGTCCGCGCAGATCGGATACCGCGCCTATGGTTATGGCTGTCTATTTCCTTTTTCATTATTTTCAGCGTTCTTTCGTGTTTCCTTTCAGAATCAAGGGTAAAAGCCGTATGCCGCTTGCCATAGTCGCCATGGGTATTTTATTCAATCTTATAAACGTGTATATGATAGGCGGGTGGCTGTTCTATGTAGCACCCGAAGGGATGTATAAGGTATCTTGGCTGTGGAGTCCGTTGTTCATTATCGGTTCGGCGGTTTTCTTCACAGGTATGGCAATAAACTGGCATTCCGACCACATCATACGCAATCTGAGGAAACCCGGAGACACGCGCCATTACATACCTCGCGGAGGTTTTTACCGTTATGTTACATCTGCGAACTATTTCGGGGAGTTCCTCGAATGGTGCGGTTATGCCATACTCACCTGGAGTCTGGGAGGAGTGGCGTTTGCGGTCTGGACCTTCGCCAATCTGGCTCCGCGTGCCCGCAAGCTCCATGAGCGTTACGAGCAGGAGTTCGGAGATGAATATTCGAAACTTGACAGAAGATATATCTTACCATATTTATATTGATTATGGAGAATAAGCTTTTCACACCGGCGAAAATAGGTCCGGTGGAGTTGCGCAACCGCACGATCCGGTCGGCGGCATTCGAGGGTATGGGACGCGACAACGGTCCGACACCGATGCTTCGCGACTATCATATATCCGTGGCAAAAGGGGGAGTGGGAATGACAACGTTGGCGTATGCCGGCATAAACCGTTCCGCGCTGTCGTTCAAGACGCAGTTGTGGCTGCGTCAGGAGATTGTCGCTCCATTGCGGGAGATAACCGACGGCATACATGAGGCAGGTGCCAAAGCTTCAATCCAGATCGGTCATTGCGGCAACATGACACACCGCTCCACAGCCGGTTGTATCCCCGTGGGAGCATCCACCGGGTTCAATCTGTATTCACCCACATTCTGCAGAAGATTGCGCAAAGATGAGCTGAAACAGATGGCAAAGGATTTCGGCACAGCGGTCAACACCGCCCGCGATGCCGGTTTCGACTGTGTGGAGGTGCATGCCGGTCATGGCTATCTGATTTCCCAGTTTCTTTCGCCATACACCAACCGCCGCAGAGATGAATTCGGCGGTAGTCTTGAAAACCGCATGACATTCATGAAGATGTGTCTGGAGGAGGTGATGAAGTCAGCAGGGTCTGATATGGGGGTATTGGTGAAGACCAACATGCGCGACGGTTTCAAAGGTGGTCTTGAGATCGACGACTGTCTTGCCGTAGCCCGGGAGATAGAGAGATGCGGTGTGCACGCCATGGTGCTTTCCGGCGGTTTTGTCAGCAAGGCTCCCATGTATGTGATGCGCGGGCGTATGCCTGTCTATTCCATGACCCATTACATGAAACAGCTGTGGCTCAGATATGGGGTGCGTCTTGCCGGGAAATACATGATACCCTCCGTGCCGTTCAGGGAGCTTTATTTCCTTGATGACGCCCGGCGGTTTCGCGAGGCTCTGGATTTACCGCTGGTGTATGTCGGCGGGGTCATCAGCCGCGCCAATGCGGATGAGGTGCTTGACCGCGAGGGATTCGATTTCGTGCAGATGGGTAGGGCTTTGCTCAACGAGCCGGATTTTGTGAACCGCATGCGAAATGATGACACACACCGTTGCGGCTGTGATCATGTCAATTACTGCATAGCCCGTATGTATTCCAGGGAGATGGCATGTCACAAGCATTGTGCCGACCTGACCCCCGAGATCCGCAAAGAGATAGAAAAAATCAAACGCCAAAACGCTAAAGAAGAAGCTAACGGATGAAGCGAGACAAGGACATACGCGGAAAACTGGCAGTGGTGACGGGCGCGAGCAGCGGGATAGGGTTATGTTTCTCGCGGGAGCTTGCCGGGCGCGGTTGCAACCTGCTTATGGTCAGCAACCAGCGGCAGGAACTTGAGACATGCGCCTCTGAGATTTCAGCGAAACACGGTGTGGCGGCGTATACTTTACATATAGACCTTACGGCTCCCGGCGCATCGGAAGAGATTACGGGATGGCTTGACCGCAACCGGCTTGTGGCGGATTATCTTATAAACAATGCAGGGATATTCTCATTCCAGCCTGTTGCCGATATGCCGCAGCACAAGATAGATTGTTTTATACGTCTGCATGTGGATGCCGTCACAAATATCAGCCGCACTTTTGCTCTGAGATTCAAGGAGCGGGGAAGCGGGCGCATACTGAACATGTCTTCGATGTCATGCTGGATGCCCATGCCCGGAATCGCCATGTATTCGGCAACAAAAGCCTATATACGGGTGTTCAGCAGAGCATTGCATTATGAATTGCGCGACAGCGGAGTGTCCGTTACAGTTGCCTGTCCGGGAGGTATCGCGACAGACCTCTTCGGATTGTCCGAGCCGTTGAAGCGGTTCGCAGTCAATATCAAGGTGCTTGACACTCCGGAACGCTTCGCCCGTAAAGCCGTGAACCGTATGCTGAAAGGCAGGAAACAGTATATCAACGGTGTGCTCAACCGTATCTCGATAGTGTTTGTGGCGTCACTTCCCACACCGGCAAGGATGCTTGTGAAAAGGAAGATGCTTGACAAGGGAATCGTAAGGTGAATTGGAACCTGTTTAAATTTAAACAGGTTCTTAGGTTAACCAGACAAATAACATAAAACAGAAATGGGGTAATTTTGGAAACAATTTTCTAAAAGAGAACAGATTATGAATAAAGGGAGAAAAGGTAAGGGCGTTCCCTCGCTCGGGAATATCCCTTCGGGGCTGCCGGTGATTGTGACAGGGGCCAGCGGAAGTATCGGACGCGAGATCTGCAGGGCACTCGCCCGTCTTGGCGTGCCCGTTATCATGGCGTGTCGGTCAGAAGCGCGGTATGCGCAGACATACGGGGAATTGCTACGTGAATTTCCTGCTTTCGATGCCGTTTTTCTTCCGCTCGATCTCAATATGTCATCATCGGTTACGGAAGCCGTGAACCGTCTCAAGGGAGTGAGACTGGCGGGAATCATCAACAACGCGGGCACAATGGAGCGCCATTTCTCATTGAGTGCCGACGGTCCGGAGACAACGATGAACGTAAACTACCATAACACCCGTCTTCTAAATCAGCTTCTTCTTCCCCAGATAGCCCCTGGCGGTTCGGTTGTGTTCACCACCTCACTCACCAGAAGAAGATGGGGTACACGACACCTTCCAGCTACTGTTACAGAGGAATCGTTCGGGCAGTTGCGGTCATATTCGCTTTCCAAGGCATGGATAACCCGTTTCGCAGCCGGGTTCGCATCAGAAGGAAAGAAATGCGGAGTCCGTGTGAACTGTGCCGATCCCGGAGTGGTTGACTCCTCAATGATTAGGATGGACCGCTGGTTCGATCCTATCGCCGACATTGTCTTCCGACCGTTGATACGCACACCCCGCAACGGAGCTGTTCCCGCTCTCAGGGCACTTTTAAGCGATGAGACTTCCCGCATATATACTCTTCGCGCATCATTACCGTTGAATAAATAGAAGTTCGGATTAAACAGTTTCTTAGGGAAATATCTCACTGATGTCAAGAAAAAATAAGTCAAGACGAGTTCAGTGTTCTAACACACATTCTTTGGAAAATTCAACATATATAGCTTCTAAATATATTTAATTATGAAAACGACAATAATCTCTTTAGGATTGCTCATCGCCGCAGGTGCGGCGCATGCCGTGAATCCGATGTGGGTGCGGGATGCTCGCATATCTCCCGATGGGACGAGAATCGTATTCTCGTACAAGGGAGATCTTTATACCGTTCCTGCGCAAGGTGGTGATGCAGTTCGTGTAACCACAGAACCTGCGTATGAAAGCGCGCCTGTGTGGTCGCCCGACGGCAGATCAATCGCCTATGCCTCCGACCGCAACGGAGGGAAAGATATATTCATCATTCCGGCGGAAGGGGGTGCTCCGCGTCAGCTCACATTCAATTCCGCGGCAGAGACTCCGGAGGCATTCTCTCCCGACGGCAGCTCTGTGGTGTTTTCGGCGGTTATTCAGGATCCGGCAGGAAGTTCCGCCGCACCTATCCGCAGTCAGAGCGAACTTTACAGCGTGCCTGTCAGCGGAGGCAAAGTAAGTCAGATACTTGCGGTTCCGGCAGTGAATGTAGCCATGCGTGCCGACGGCTCTTTTCTTTATGAAGATGTAAAAGGATCAGAAGACAAATGGCGCAAGCATCACACCTCCTCTGTGACCCGCGACATCTGGATGCATGATGCGAAAAGCGGCGCATACGTCAATCTGACCTCCCGTGCCGGGGAAGACCGCAATCCCGCGCTTTCATCCGATGGGAAATCATATTATTTCCTTAGCGAGCGCAACGGCGACTCTTTCAATGTCTACTCTTCGGCCATCGCTCCCGGAGCGAGTCCCCGCAAGCTCACCGACTTCAAGGATCATCCCGTGCGTTTCCTCAGTGCCGGCACCGGCGACATTCTGGCGTTTGTCTACAACGGAGAGCTTTTTACCATGCAGCCCGGTTCCTCACCTCGCAAGCTTGACATAAATCTTGTTGATGACGACATAAACGATATTAAGGATATTCCCTTCGGGCGCGTACAGGGTGCAGTGGTATCTCCCGACGGCAAGCAGATGGCGTTCACCGTAAGAGGAGAAGTGTTTGTGGCATCAACTGAATACCCCTCGGTCAAACAGATAACCCACACTCCGGCAATAGAATCAAGAATATCCTGGGGAGCCGACGGCAGAAGTCTTTACTACGGGTCCCTTCGTTCCGGCAGAAGCAATATATACAAAGCGGTAATCAAGCGGAAAGACGATCCCAACTTCTCTAACGCCACGCTGATCGAAGAGGAAGCCATGTTCCCGGAAGACGGCATAGAGCGCGGTTATCCCTCCATCTCTCCCGATGGCAAGAAGATGGCGTTTATCGAAGACCGCCGTATCCTTAAAGTCAAGGATCTTGCTTCGGGTGCGGTTAAAACCTTTGAAGACCGTATCACCAATTACCGCACCGGTGGTTATGGCGTGGCTTGGAGTCCTGACAGCCGATGGCTTACGCTCGAGATTATGAACCCGATGCACGATCCTTATGGTGACATTGCCATAGTCAACGTGGATAGCGGCGAGTTTATCCCTCTCACTAATACAGGTTATTTTGATCAGGAACCCCGTTTTACGGATGATGGCAATGCCGTCATTTTTGCTTCCGAACGTTATGGCATGCGCAACCATGCCTCATGGGGATCGGAATATGATGTCATGATGGTGTTCCTGAATAAGGAGGCTTACGATAAATTCCGTCTCTCAGAAGAGGACTACGCACTGCTGAAAGAGGTAGAAGAACAGCAGAAGAAAGCATCGGCAAAGAAAGAAGATTCCAATAAGGGGAAGAAAGAGAAGAAAGGGAAGAAAAAAGATCCTTCCAAGGATGGTGACAAGCCGTCAGACGCGATTAAAATTGATCGCGAGGGCATAATGGACAGGATTGTGCGCCTGACTCCGAGCTCGTCAGACCTCAGCGATTATGTGGTTACAAAAGATGGATCGGCACTATATTATCTTTCCGCTTTTGAAAAGGGATATGATCTTTGGAAGAGAGACTTGCGCAAAGGAGACGTGTCGCTTGTAAAGAAACTTGATTCAGGCGGCAGCGCTATTCAGACCGACAAAGAGGGCAATATGTATCTTGTCGGATCGGCTGTAAAGAAATTCAATCCGAAGAGTAAGGAAATTAAGAATATATCCGTGTCAGGTAAGGTCAAGATCGATCCGGCAAGAGAGCGGGAGGCTATGCTCGATTATGTGGCGAATGAAGCAAGGGAACGTTTCTATCTTCCCGAAATGCCGGTGGATTGGGATATGTATGTAGAAAACTATCGCCGTTTCCTGCCGCATATCAATAATGGATATGACTTTGCCGACTTGTTGAGTGAACTTCTTGGCGAACTCAACGTGTCGCATTCGGGTGGACGCTATTATCCCGACGGGGCAAAGGATCAGACTGCATCTCTCGGTTTGCTTTTCGACATGTCGGATAATGGGAGTGTCGCCAAAGTAGATGAAATCGTGGAGGGTGGTCCGTTTGACCGTGCCACAACAAAGGTTCGTCCCGGAGACATAGTGGAGGCAATCAATGGAGAGAAAACGGCGGATGCCGGTGATTGGGAGACATTACTCAATAACACCGCGAATAAAAAGACACTAATTTCTCTATATCGTCCTTCTTCGGGTGAGCGATGGGAAGAGGTAGTTCTGCCGGTAAGGACTTCGGTAATGAGTGAACTCCTGTACAACCGTTGGGTTAAGGGGCGTGAGCATGCAGTGGATTCCCTTTCCGGTGGACGTCTTGGCTATCTTCATTTAAGATCCATGGATGATGAAAGTTTCCGTGAGATATATTCCAAGCTCCTCGGCAAGTATTATAACAAAGAGGGCATAGTGATAGATACCCGTTGGAATGGAGGCGGTCGTCTACATGAGGATATTGAGGTGCTTTTCAGCGGAGATAAATATCTGACGCAGGAGGTTCACGGCCGTCCCACAGGCGAGATGCCCTCACGGCGCTGGAACAAACCCTCTGTAATGATAATAGGGGAGGCGAACTACAGCAACGCCCACGGAACGCCATGGGTATATAAATATAAGAATCTCGGCAAACTTGTAGGAATGCCAGTTCCCGGAACCATGTCGAGCGTTAACTGGATCACGCTTCAGAATCCGGACCTGCTTTTCGGAGTGCCGGTAGTAGCCTTCCGCACAGCGGAAGGGAATGTGCTTGAAAATACCCAGCTCGAACCCGACATCAAGGTGGCTAATCATCCCGCCGATATTGTCAAGGGCATTGATGCTCAGCTCGAGGCAGCAGTGAAGTCGCTCCTCGGCGATATTGACAAGAAAAAATGAAGCCATGACTTGTCCCGACAGTTTCATTGATAAGTAAAGAACATTCTGTAACAGAAATAAAAAAAGACAACCGCACAGGTTCTTAAACCGGAGCGGTTGTCTTTTTTATACCAGATCATGCAGATCAGCGGATAATGCGTTTTGAGGTTTTGACAGTGCCGTCGCTCATGGTCTTGCGTTCAATCACCAGAGTCCCTTTTGCCGGAGAGGCGATACGTATGCCGTCAATGCCGTAATACTCCGTATTAACTACTTCCGCCTCGAGAATCTCCTCGACTTCCGAAACCCCTTCGGCATCCATCAGTCTGCGAACCTCTTCACCGGTCATTGCGCGGTTGAAGATATAGAAATCATCATAGCAATAATCCGGATAAGGGTCTCCGTTGTCATGCCATTGCGAGCGTCCGAGCCAGTTCTGGTTAGTGTTGCCCATTTCCGAAGGATCCGGCTGGTTGCGGAAAGTCTCCACAAGTTCTCCGTCAACATAAAGAGACAATGTCCCCGCCTCCTGGCTGAGAGTGATGTTATACCAGCGGTTTTTCTCAAGGTTGAAAGATGCGTCCATATTGCTGTTTTTCGAACCGACGCGCAGTTTATAGCGGAAACCGCTCTTGTTGTTGTAGCCGTAATCAAGAAGCATCTGGGTGTTGTGTCCCGAGCCGAAATCTATGATTCTGCCCACATTGTCGCCTGTGCGTTTCATCCACAGAGAGATTGTGAAATCCGAAAGAGTCTTCAGAATACCTGTGGGTAACGATATATAGGCGTTCTTTCCCGATTTCAGACCCACGGCGCTTTTGGCGTTGCCGTGGCGGTCTTCCGCCCAGTATGTTCCGGAAGAAAGAGTCGATTTTCCGCCGTTGAAATAATCATATGCGTCAAAGAATTTCCCTTCTACAAACGGAACATATGAGAAATTGCCCTCCTGCGGGGAAGCGGTCTTTGTTTCGGAAAAATCACCTTTCTTGCCGAATCTGTCGGGAGTCAGACGATAATAATATGTAGAGCCGTTCTCGACATTCTTGTCTGACCATGAAGTCGCGCTAACACCCGTTGCCACGGTCTGCCACGGTCCGGTCTCGCTTTCAGACCGTTCGATGTCCCAAGTGGTGCGGTATGTCTTGTCCCAGACGAGAGTCACTTTCTTGTTGCCAGACGCAGCAAACAGATTGAATACACCCTCCGGTGCCGAGGAAAGCGACGGAGTCCTCACCTCTGCCACATCCGATACCGGCGATGTCTCCGCGTTGCTGAGAACTGTGACGCGGTAGGCATAAGTGGAAAGTTCCTTGACGTTGGTGTCGGAATAGGATTTGTCGGTCGTGGAAGGTTTTATCACGGAAAATTCCTTCTCTCCCTCCGCATTGTCGGGAGAAGACACGAGTCTGCGCTCAAGGCGGTATGCGCGGGCACCGTCGGCTTCCGTCCATTCAACGCGTACGGTTGTCGGTTCTGATGCGGAGCAGCGGATATCGACCGCCTCGACGTTGTTGTCGCGCCATACTGTCTGGATGCGTGAATATAACGATTCCTCATCGTTGTAGGCAGTGGCGCGTACGCGGTAACGATATTTTTTCTCACATTTCACGGGCTCCTCGAAAACCACGGTCTTGCCTGCCTGATAGTCAGTGCCGAGAACGAGAGTCTTCACCGGATTCCAGGTGTCGTTGTCGTCATCGCAGCGATACACCGTATAGCATTTCCCTGTTTCCCCGTTATGGTCATACCAGCTGAGTCTTGCCGTCTTGAAATCATCCGAGAAACCGAGAGAGGGAAGCGGAGGGGCGATTTTCCATACATGTTCATATTCTGAAGACTTGCTGAATCCGACTTTCGAAGGATAATCCGCGAAATACTGACCTGCGAGTGTTTTCTTGCCGTTCAGCTCAACGGAACGCGCGTCTTGCACCCATGTGTAGAAATTTGTGCGTTCGAGTTTGTCACATGCATCGATATTGGCAAGAGCCTTTTTCATATATTCGAGCTGCACATTCTGGTTTGCAAGCGTTGCGGGAAGAGTAACCGACGCCGCGTTCTCCACCGGGTTTCCGTCGGCATCGCACTGAAGTCCGGTCTTGTCCGGCCAGTCGTTTTCATTGCCGGTCGTCCAGTTCGCGCCGTTGTTCCATTCGGTAATCCACACCGGACGCCCGCGGGATACTTCCACCGCCTTGTTGACACGGCTCTTGAAATCGGCGGTATGCTCATACTGGTGATATACAACGAAATCCACCCTGTAATTCAGAGAATCCGCCAATGCGAAGAAATTGGGGAGCCAGTTGCCCCAGATGCTTGTGGGAGCCGGAGAACCGGCGCGCAGCCCAGTGCGCATGAATTCCGGCCATTCGCGTATTATCTCAAGCGGACTTGCCGGATGTTCCTTCACATCGCCTGTATTGTCAGGCTCGTTGTGACCGAGCACGTGGCTCACATTGTCGCGGCTTTTGATCTGGTCGAATCCAGGCCATCCTATATGATGGCGGTGGGGCACATACTCGCGGTCAATCCTGTCGGTGGGACCGCCTGCGTCCCATCCGTAATAATGGGTGACGTTGAGACGCTCCATCTGGCTCTGGTCTGAGCCTGACCATCCTTTTTTAGAGACCCACTGCCATTTCATCACCCTTATATATGAGATGAAACTTCTACCGGAGTTGTCCTTGGTGACGAAACCCTCGGGGAGCACCGGAATTTCAAGATCATTGTCGGAAGCTATGAAACAGCGGCTGTAGCCTGTTCCGTCTGGGTTGTTGGCTATGGTGGCGATAAATCCTTTGCGCAGTCTGAGCGAACGTATGTTATTGTCGAATTTGCCAAGGTCAGTCTCAGGTTCCTGTATGGCGACAGTGCGAGAATCGCCGCCGAAATTTTCTTCGGTATACACCGTAAGAGCATGGTTGCAGATGTCTATTCCGTTAGGAATCAGTACCGATCCGGCTCCATATTCCGCAATCCTCACGTTGGTGGATATGTCTGCCGGTTGTCCGTCGATTGTGATGAACCGGAGATAATCCGAAACGGTTCTGGTCGGTTTCACCGCGTCAAGAAATAGCCACGCGTACTCACCGTTGAGGTTTACCGTTGAGTTTACAAGAGGTGAGGAAGAAGTGATATGCACGTCTGCTTTTCCCGTAACGTCAAGCTGGCGTCCGGTCACGACATCCGCCGTCATATCGGCGGTGACGGATTCACCCCATGCCGCCGACAGCGGCGCAAGCAGGGCGATTCCTGTCAGGATGTTTCTGAATTGTCTCATGATAAAAAGTTTCTTAAAGAATAAAGGCCGGCGGCGCAAACACATTCATGACGCCACCGGCCTTCGGTTAACAACTTTGTTTACCTGTTATATAATATTATTGAATTATATAATATTATTGAAAGTTAGCGGATGATCTTCTTGCAAGTTTTCACAGAGCCGTCGCTCATTGTTTTCTTCTCGATTACGAGCGAACCTTTTGCAGGATTGGAAAGAACAGTGCCGTCGATGCCGAAATATGTCACTGATTCTACAGAAGCTGAAGAAATCTCTTCAACGCCGCTTCCGTCGGGGAATGCCTGAAGAAGTCTGAGCTGAAAATCAGCCATCACGTCAAGTGCATGAGAGCCAAGGAACTGTACATAATATGTTCCGGCGTTTCTTGCATCAACTTCTGCAGTGCATTTCTGGAGTTCGGCGAAGTCGTTTGCCGTTTTGGGAAGAATGAAAAGTTTGCCTTCTCCTTCTCCCGGCAAACCGATCTGAGACACGGCGAGATCCTCATCGCTTACATTAAGATTCCATTTGATTCCTTCCGGACCTCTCTTGTCGGAGAAAGCCACCATTACGGCAGCCTCGTTGCCGTTTGTCTTGAGATATGATTTGTCGGAATCCGCGCTGCAGTTGCTCCATTCTCCGGCGAGCATTGAAAACTCGTAGATTCCCGGAGTGGTTATCTCCACGGGATAAACATACCAGCAGGAGTGGATCGAACCGTTGTCCCAGCGGATGAAAGCTACATTACCGTTATATGTGTTGCCTTCATATTTGACAGCCGCGCCCTTGTTCTCCCAGCGCACATTGTTTCCGCCCGGACCGCTTGCATCCCATGTCATCTGTTCCGGATCACTCACCGTTATTTCTTCGTTGATCTCATCGTAAGTAAAGGGGAATTTCCAGCATTCCCATCCGTTCTGTGCCATGGCACCCTTGTCGCCTGTCGCGCCCTTGTTCGCGTTCTCCATGAGATTGGGGTTCTGAGCCATTACCGAGGAACTCATAAGAAATGCGCCTCCAAGAAGCAAAGTAGAAATTTTCATAAAAGTTGAATTGTTGGTTAATTAATATGGTTAACGTTGTTCTGCTTTTGGCAGAATTTATATGATTCCGATGGTTGTCCGGGATTCTGAGTTCCTGCCGTGATTGTTTGTCAGTTCAGACATCGGCAAAATTATGACAAAAGAAAATCGGACGTGAGGGGGGAAATGTTCAATCTGTGTAAATGAACGGAATGACTGCCATAAATGGGCTTATTTTCAGTGGTTTTGGTGAATGAAGGGTATTTGGACCGACATGGGCGGTTAAAACGTGTTAATAGTTCAAATGAACATTTTGCCACTCATATTAGAATAATTCATCTATTTCTCCGGTTGATTCCGCATCATAATTTTGCAACACTTATGCAGAGGTATTTTTGATGATGATATAAGGATATTAAATTTTAGGTAGAAAAAAAGATTGGCAAGGTCGGGGGCGATGTCATTGCTGCCTTTCCGGCATCAGTGAAAAACTCTCAGACTCAATTCTCCAAAAGAGAATAAAGAGTATGGATGGAAACATGCATACTCTTTGGAATGAATCAACTTAACCTTAAATAAAACAACAATAACTAACCTTAGTTTAAATGAAAAAATCAATTTTCCTAATGTGTCTGCTGATAGCGCAATTGTTCGCGCTCAGCACGCACGCCGCTTCGGATCCGCGTTCCATAAAAGGAACTGTGGTTGACACGGAAGGCGAGCCGTTGATTGGAGCCACTGTGCAGGTGGAGGGAACCTCTGTCGGCGTGAGCACCGATATCGACGGAAACTTCGTGATCCGTGCGGCTGTCGGCCAGACCCTTCTGGTATCTTATGTGGGTTATTCGCCCAAAAAGGTTAAAGTGACCGATTCTACAGCTGATCTGCGTGTCGAGCTGAGTCTTAATGCAGAGATGCTTGAAGATGTGGTAGTAGTCGGTTACGGCGTGATGAAAAAGAAGGACCTTACAGGTGCCATCACTCAGATCGACCCAAATAAGATCGCGGATTCAAACCCGCAGACTGTTCAGGACATCCTTCGTGGCGCCGCAGGTCTTCAGGTAGGTTATGATCCCTCAGCGAAGGGTGGCGGTTCGCTTGAACTCCGAGGCAAGAACTCTCTCGGAACAGAGTCTTCACCGCTTATCATTCTTGACGGAATGCAGTTCTACGGCGAGCTTTCGGAAATCAATCCTGACGACATCAAGCAGATTGACATCCTCAAAGACTCCTCTTCAGCCGCAATCTACGGTGCCAAGGCTGCCAACGGTGTCATCATCGTGACAACCAAGAGCGGCAGCAACACCGGCAAACCATCTGTGACATTCAGTGCCAACTGGGGCATCAACACCCGCAGCTCATATCGTAAATATTACGATGCAGACGGCTATCTGAACTACCGTTCCGACTGGTACAAGCGCGACACATACGGCGTCGACGCCAACGGCAACTATGTCGCTTATCAGTCAGGTCAGACAAATCCCGGTTATTACGACTATCCTTCTGAGGCAAACCTTGCGAAATACGGCATCACTCTCGACCAGTGGATGGGATATTCGTCAAACGCAGCCGATGAGTCTCCCCGCAGTGTTTTCGGACGCCGTATCGGTCTTGACGAAGAAGCACTCGTATTCGAGAACTTCCTTAACAACGAGACTTTCGATTGGTATAACTACGCGTTCCGCACAGGTCTGAATCAGGATTACAACATCGGACTTTCCGGCGGAACAGAGAAGATGAACTATTACATGTCGGTAGGCTACATGAAGAACCAGGGTGTGGTGAAAGGCAACGACTACAACACACTCCGAGCTTCGATGCGACTCAGTGCGAACGTGACCAAATGGCTCCAGATCGGTGCCAACGTCAACTTCCAGCACCGCAGCGACGGCGACAAGGCTCTTTCATACAGCGATGACCTCCAAAAACCCAACATCATGAAGTTCTCCCCCTACGCATCGATGTATGACAAGCAGACAGGCGAGCTTCTTCAGTTCCCTATGGGCGGAACAAACCGTTTCCAGCCTTTCCAGAACCAGTTCTTCTATCAGAACTACGAGGAACTTGAGAAAGGTTATATGGTTCTCAACTCCAAATTCTTCGCGAAAGTGACATTGCCGTTCGGAATCACCTATCAGTTCAATGTGTCACCCCGCTATCAATATTTCTGGGACCGTTATTTCATGAGTGCAGATCTTCCTGAATCCGCCAAGAAAGACAGAGGAGTAAACCGCGAATGGGGCAAGCGTTTTGACTGGTCTCTCAACAACACGATCAACTGGGATTATACATTCAATGATGTGCACCACGTGATGGTGACTCTCGCTCAGGAGGCTGAAGACCGCAGATACTGGAGTGACCGCATTGAAGCCAGAGGTTTCGACCCTACTGACGCACTTGGCTTCCACAACACCCAGAATGCGACAAAAGAACTCTCCAATTTCAGAACCAACGACACTCATGAGAGTGCTGATGCGCTTCTTGCACGTGTGTTTTATGGATACGACAACCGCTACATGCTGACTGCATCGGTTCGTCGCGACGGCTATTCTGCATTCGGTCAGAACTATCCTCACGCCACATTCCCCTCTCTGGCTGTTGCATGGAACTTTGCCAATGAGAAATTCATGGCACCCATCTCAGATATATGGAGCACAGGTAAGCTTCGTCTGTCATGGGGTAAGAACGGTAACCGCGATCTGGGCAATCCGTATATAGCTCTTGCAAACCTCGGTTCCGGACAAGGCAAGACAATGAATTACCTTGGTCCTGACGGTGAAGTCATATCAGACCTCAAATATCTCACCATGAGCCGTATGGCGAATCCGGATCTTCGTTGGGAAAAGACAGAATCGTTCAACGTCGGTCTTGATCTCGGTTTCTTCAACAACCGTCTTAACCTGAGCGCCGACTGGTATTACAAGAAGACCAACGACATGATCATGAATATGGCTCTTCCCGGTTTCTCCGGTTTCACAGAGGTTGCGACAAACATCGGACGAGTGGACAACACTGGTTTCGAGCTTTCTCTGAACACGCTCAATATCGCCAACAATGTCCTCGAATGGAACACCAACGTCACATTCTCATACAACAAGAACAAGATCCGTCATATCGACTATCAGATGGAGAACGTTCTTGACGAGAACGGCAACATCATCGGTCAGAAAGAGATTGACCAGCCCAGCAAGGGATGGTTTGTAGGTCAGCCTATAGGTGTGATATGGGATTACAAGGTAGATGGAATCTGGCAGGCAGACCAGGCTGAAGAAGCAGCCAAAGTAGGTCAGAAACCAGGTGACTACCGTGTGCAGAACTATTACACCGGCGATGATATCGTTGATCCTGTCACAGGCGAGCGCACTCCGGTATATAACGACAAGGACAAACAATTCCTTGGACAGACCACGCCTCCCGTATATCTCAGCATGCGCAATGACTTCACACTCTGGAAAGACTTCACAATAAGCTTCACATTCTATTCGAAGCTCGGACACAAATCCAGAAGCTGGTCGTATGCAAACGGCGACAATGCATCAGACATAATAGTGCACGGTCTCAACACTTATGAGAAAGAATACTGGACACCTGAGACACCGAGCGACTATTTCGCACGCCTTAACGCACGCGGTCCCAACGGAGCGACAAGCGTTCCCCGCGTCATCAACCGCAACTTCCTGCGTCTTTCCGATCTGACGTTCGGCTACACGCTCCCACGCAAATGGACACAGAAAGCTTATATGGAAAAAGTGCGCGTATCGTTCGGCATCAAGAACCTCTTCACCATCAATCCTCCGAAATGGAGCTACGGTGATCCCGAGGATGGCAACGGACTTGGCACAAGGCTCTTCAATTTCGGTATCAACGTAACTTTCTAAACAAGATCTAATAACTACAGAAATGAAAACATCATATAGCAGAATTTGCAGATGGGCCGCTCCGGCTCTTATGGTAGCCGTGATGGCAAGCTGCTCCGACGACTTCCTGAAGCCAGACCCTATGTCGGAGTTTGAACCGGGAGCCACCTTCGGCACCGAATCCGGCATTCAGGCGGCAATGGCTATGGCAGACCGTCATCTGGGCCGTATGTTTATCGACCTCGGCAACACCAACTCAATGGGTATGCTCAGCGACCTGTTGTATTCAGAAACAACAGTGGCTGCAAAAACAGACATGGGTTCGGCAAACATCCGTGCCAATTTCGCCGATAATGTGACTCCCTCCTCATGGATGGAGACCGGCAACAATTGCGGCGCGGAAATCGGCTGGGTCTGGAACGACATGTGGGATCATGTGAAATATGCCAACACTATCCTTGACTATGTGGACGGAGTGGAGACTCTATCCCAGGATGTCAAGAATGAATACAAAGGACGTGCGTTATTCCACCGTTCATGGGCTTTCTACAACCTTACTTTCTGGTATGGCAACATACCTTTGGTAACCACACTTCCGACAGGTCCGAAGAAAAATTATATCTCCTGTCCGCAGAGCGAGGTTGTAAAGAAAATTGTGGAAGACCTAAAGCAGGCTGTGGAATGGGTTCCTTCTCAGAATGAAATGAACCAGTGGGGTTCAATCAACAAGGAGGCATGCCGTCATCTCTACATCAAGGCTCTTCTCGCCGACGGTCAGTTCCGCGAGGCTGAGAATCAGGCAACAATCCTGATCGAACAAAGCGGACGCTCACTCATGCGCTCCACATTCGGAAAGGATATCAAGCCCGGTGAGGCAAAGACCTGGAAGATAGAGCGCAATGTCATCTGGGATCTTCATCGTCCTGAAAACAAGATCTTGGCGGCAAACACGGAGTATATCCTCGGTTTCGTGAATGTTTCCGAACAGGCTTTCCAGAAACTCGTATGGGCACGCACTCTGCTCCCTCATTATCGCGGTAACATACTTACTGCGGATGGCGCTCCCGGAAACGGACTCCTGTATCTTGCCAGAAGTGACGGCAAATATAATGTGGAGACCGACTGGCTGCGTGCAACCGGTCGCGGCATCGGCGTGACACGTCCCACTGACTGGGCTCAGCGCACACTCTGGGTATATCCCGGTTTTGATGACAACAAAGAGGACCATCAGGATCTCCGCCATAACCCTGCTGTCGGAAACTGGATGCGTATGGAAGATATGACATATGACAACCCCGCTACTAAATATTACAAACAGAATCTGATGCTTTACGCTCCAGAGGATGTGGTAAGCAAGAGCGGAAAGTTAATACGCGAAAAAGGACAGCTCCTTTGCACCGACACAATCCGCAGCTGGTTCGACTTCCCTTATTATAAGGTCTATATGCTTGATGCCGAGAAAGAAGCAAGTCTTGGATCCAACGATTTCCAGGGTGCCACATTGGGTTCCAACGGTAACTGCTACATCTTCCGTCTCGCAGAGACTTATCTTCTCCGTGCGGAGGCAAGGCTTTATCAGGGTAATGCAGGCGGCGCCGCTGCCGATGTGAATGAGGTCCGCAAGCGTGCCAATGCCAAATACATGTATCCTACCGTCAATATCGGAGACATCATGAACGAGCGCGCCCGCGAGCTTTATATGGAGGAATTCCGTAAAGCCGAGCTTGGTCGCGTGTCGATGATTCTCGCCAACACCGGTATACCAGACGAATGGGGCAACGTATATGACAAAGAAACCTGGAACAAGCAGAACGGCACAGACCGCACCGGCGGAAGCTATTGGTATCAGCGTCTTATGCACTATTCATTCTATAATTCACCTGATGTTCCGTTCAAATCGGGTGGCATAGAGATAACATACAAGATGGATAAGCACAACCTCTACTGGCCTATACCGCACTTTGCGGAGACAGCCAACAGCGAGGCGAAGCTTTGGCAGAATTTCGGCTACGACGGCTATGACCCCAACTGCAGGATGTGGGCGACATGGCAGGAGGCAGACGAAGATGCACGAAAATAAGGTAATATATAAGTAAGTTCAAGTAAAGGGGGAAGGGACGAAACCCTTCCCCTTTTTTACTAAAGTTAACGTTCGTGGATTTGTTTAAGAAACTGTTTAAATTTAATTCGAATTTTTTTATATAGTGAATCTTGTGGCTTCCTTGAGGTCTTTTATGGTTGTTTTCACCGAGTCTCATCGGTCACATAGCCCGCTATGCTCCCTCTTCGACTCGTAAAAACACCACATAAAATCCTCTCAATGAACCTCACAATTAAATTTAAACAGTTTCTAACAAACAGAGATTTATTTAACTCTTGATAAGGTGATGAAGATTGGTTTTAGAAATATACTGGCTGCCGTTGCCGCAGGGATTCTGCTGACAGGTCAGTCAATGGCGGCAGAGAGCGATGAATGCGGAAAAATCCGCCCGGGGGAGATATGGAAGGATGTAAAAGGAGACACAATAAACGCCCACGGCGGGTGTGTGATATTCGCCGAGGGTAAATATTACTGGTATGGCGAGCATCGCGCTGCGGTGCGGTCATTGCCGCAGGAGGGGGTGACAGTCTATTCTTCTCCTGACCTTACAACATGGACATACGAAGGTCTTGCCCTCAGGGCCACTGAGGAAAAGGGCCACGATATAGAACGCGGATGCATCATAGAGCGTCCGAAAGTGATTTACAATGAGAAAACCGGAAAATACGTGATGTGGTTCCATCTCGAGCTGAAAGGGCAGGGATATGGTCCGGCGCGTTGCGCGGCGGCTGTGAGCGACACCCCAGCGGGACCTTTCCGGTTTGTGAAGTCGGGTCGTGTCAACGCAGGCAGAATGCCGAAGAATCTTTCGAAAAAGAAAGCGTCGAGGCGTGCTGGAGAAAATATGGAATGGTGGACTCCCGAATGGCGTGCCGAGATAGAGCGCGGAATGTTTGCGGTGAGGGATCTCGAAGGCGGGCAGATGAGTCGGGACATGACACTGTTTGTGGATGATGACGGAAAAGGATACCACATCTATTCTTCCGAAGACAATCTGACTCTGCATATCGCCGAACTTACCGATGACTATCTCGGTCACACCGGGAAATATGTGCGCATATTCCCCGGCGGACATAATGAGGCTCCCGCTATCATGAAACGTGACGGACGCTACTGGATGATAACTTCCGGATGCACCGGATGGGAACCCAACGAGGCACGTCTCATGACAGCCGATAGAATAATGGGAGAGTGGAAACAGCTTCCCAATCCTTGCCGGGGGGAGAACGCCGACAAGACTTTTCTGGGACAGAGCAACTATATAATGAAACTACCCGGCGAGGACCGTTTCATAGCGATGTTCGACAAATGGGATCCCAAAAGCCTGATGAATTCGCGTTATCTGTGGCTCCCGGTTTATTTTGACGCAGAGGGTGTTCCTTACGTCAGCTGGAAAAATGAATGGTCCCCTCGTAAATGAGTCGGATTAGGCTGAAAGTCTTTTGAAAGTTGCATCATAAGTGTTATCTTTGTGATGCGGATAACCAAAAACGAAACGATGAGAAACCATGAACAAAAATCCGGGAACCTGACGGGACATTGCACATTGCTGGCGATGCTCTGCATTGTCTTGGCTTTCTGCATGCCTGTCGGCGGGGTCAACTTCTACCCCCCTGTGCGCCTCGGTGTCAACCAGGGACTCGCCACAACATACGTGACACATGTAGCGCAGGATAACCGGGGATTCATATGGGTAGGTTCCGACAACGGTCTGTATCGTTTCGACGGGCACTCGTTCGTGCTTTACACAAGAGAGAATTCCGAACTTCCGGGAAACACCATATCTTCGTTGTTTCACGATGATGCTTCCGACCGGCTTTTTGTTGGAACAAAAAGCGGACTCGGAATTATAGACTGCAATACCGGAAAGCCGGAGAAGATAGTGTTGGGACATGACGCTCAGATCTTCAATGTGACGGATATTCTCCCTGCCTATGACGGAGGTGTGTGGATTGCCAATCATTATCGCACGATTGTCCACATATCGCCTGACGGCAAGGAAACGGTATATCCGACAAAAGACTTCAAGGGTCTTCCCGAATCCGTCATATCTCTTGCAGACGACGGCAAGGGGCATCTGATAATAGCACACAGCACGGAGGGAGTCTCTGTGGTTGACATAGCCTCGCGCAAGGTTAAGACCTATAGCCATGAACGTGGAAATGCCAATGGCATACCGCAAGGTATAATACATACAATCCATATAGATTCCCATAAGAATATATGGCTTGGCTCGAATCATGGTCTATCACTGTTTATTCCCGAACGCGAAATTTTTCATACTTTCCTTCACAATCCGGATTCATCCGGATCAATAGCTGGAAACCATGTCTACTCTATAATGGAAGATGCCGACGGTCTCATCTGGGTCGGTTGTGACATGGGAAGGGTGAGTGTCTTCAATCCTACGGATCTTACAGCCGGAAGTCCTGAGAATCTGAGGTTTCGAAATTATAATGTGAGCCAGCAGAGCGGGCGGGGAATCGCCAACGGAAACATACGTTACATTTTCGAGGATTCATTCGGAAACATGTGGATATGCAATTACGGCACCGGACTTGAATTCATGAGTCATCACCGTTCTCCATTCAGGCAGCTTCCTTATTTCGACACACCTACAGAGGGGTTCGACAACCGTGTGATATGGTCGACATATACCGATGCCGATGGCTCGATATTGCTTGGCGGCACTAATTCCATAGGAGTCTTCCGCAACGGTGTGATATCCGATGTGATGGGTTTCGCAACCGACATGTCGCATCCCTATTCGCGGGTAACGACACTCGGACGCGGTGACGGAGACCTGCTGGTTGGTCTTTATGACGACGGTCTTCTTCGTCTTGACAGGGAACGCAGACATTTCGAAAGAATTGATCTGGGACGTCCGGACATAGGAATCAACGTCATTTTCAATGATTCACAGAAAGGAACGTTTATAGGATGCTCCGAGGGTATTCTGAGATATTCCGGAGGTAAGGCGGAGTTCATGGAGGCTCCGGGGAAGGCGATGGGACATCTCTCGGTGACCGGGATTGTAAGGGATAAACGCGGACGGTTCTGGGTCGGCACATTCGGCAACGGCATATTTGTATTTGACGAAAAGTTCTCAAGAGTCATGCATGTTCATCCGCGCTATATGAACGGAGGTACTGTGAAAAGCCTGTATGTGGATTCCAAAGGATGGATATGGATTCTCACGCACGGCACATTATGTGTGGTGGAAGATGCCTCGCAGGAAAAAATAACGATAAGACGTGTCCGTCATCACACTGTCAAAAATATCGAGAATCTTCGCGCCATCACGGAAGACCGCGAGGGCAACATCTGGTTCTCGTCTGATACCGGACTGCACGTGTGGATAAGGAAGAGCGGAGAATATCGTAATTTTCAGTCTGATTTCGTGCTTCCGAATTTCAATGACCGTGCGGTGACGTGTGATGCCGGCGGCAATCTGATTTTCGGAGGAGGTCACGGCGCCAGTATGTTTTCTCCCGATTTCATCTCTTCGGAATGGAAGGCAGGCAAAGTGCAGATTGTGGAATGCATGAGTCTTGACCACAACGGGGCTGTAGGTGACCGCGAGCCTGTGTATACGCCCGGAAATGAGGTGGGAATAAACCATGACTCGTCAATCCGGATTGTATTCTCGGTTGCGGATTATGCCCAGTCCCCTCTTATAGAATATGCCGTGATGCTCGATGGCATCGATTCCGACTGGAGCATGCCTATGCGTGAGAATCATGTCAACTACAGGAACCTGCCTCCCGGTAATTATACATTCAAGGTGCGGGCGCGTCTCCCCAATGAGAAATGGAGCGATGTAAACATGGCGTCGATGGGAATCAAAGTGAATCCGCCGTTGTGGAACACATGGTGGGCGCGGATTATTTATCTGATGCTTTTCATTGTCGGAATCTGGATATGGGTCAAATATTATAAAAGAAAAGTAAACAGACGCTCCGCACTTGAAATCGAAACGAAAAAGGGCGCCGATGAGAAGGAACTTAATGAGGAACGTCTCAGATTCTACACTAATGTCACCCATGAGCTCCGCACGCCTCTCACCCTGATTCTCGGACCCCTCGAAGACCTCGTGACGGATAACGGGACTCCGCAGAATGTGAGGGAGAAAATCAGAATAATTCATGCCAGCACATTGCGTCTGCTCAATCTTATCAACCAGATCCTCGAGTTCCGCAAGACGGAGACGCAGAACCGTAAGCTATGTGTCAGCCGACGGAATCTTGCGGAACATATCATGGAAATCGGATTGAGGTATAAGGAGCTTAACCGCAACGGAAAGGTGGACTATGTCCTGGATGTGCCGTCGGAAGACCGCGACATCTATTTTGATCCGGAGGTCATATCTACAATCATGAACAATCTCCTCAGCAACGCTGTGAAATACACTCCCGACGGGAAGATCGAGATTTCATTGCGTCATGTCGAGGACAACGGTATCCGTTATGCCTGCATCTCTGTGGCGGATACCGGATATGGTATCGAGCCGGAAGCTCTGCCGCATATTTTCGACAGGTATTATCAGGCAAAAGGGAAGCACCAGGCATCTGGAACAGGAATTGGTCTGGCACTTGTCAAATCGCTTTCGGACCTTCACGGTGCGATACTTGAGGTTGAAAGTATGCCGGGCAAGGGAACAGTCTTCACTCTCAGGCTTGTGGAAGACAACACATATCCTGATGCTCTCCACAATGACTCCGAAAGTGCGTCTGACGAGAATGCCCTTCCGGAAGTTGAACTGCCTCTGGCTGATTCCAGGGAGCTGGTGCTTGTGGTCGAAGACAATGCCGACATCCGGGAATACATCGTCGGCGCGCTTGGAAAGACATACAGGGTTATCGAGGCGGAAAACGGCAAGGAGGGTTATGATGCCGCGGTCAGCAATAATCCCGACATTATAATCACAGACCTTATGATGCCTGTGATGGACGGTCTTGAACTTCTCTCAAGAATAAAAGGAGACATAAGCACGAGCCATATTCCGGTAGTGCTGCTCACTGCAAGGGATTCCTTGCACGACAAAGAGCGCGGTTACGAATGCGGGGCAGACTCTTATCTCACCAAACCATTCTCCGCAAAGATGCTTAACAGCCGCATCCACAATATACTCACCATGCGGAGGCAGCTTGCCGAAAGGCTGACTGTATCATCCTCCATCGTGAAATCGGACACGGATATTGCTCCCCGGATTTCTTCCGAATCACCGACTCTTCCGGAAATGAAGCTTGGCAAATTCGACAAGGCTTTTCTGGAGAAATTCACCGCGCTTGTCGAGGATAATCTGACGGCGCCGGATCTGGATATGACCTTCATGCAGGAGAATCTCAATATGAGTCATTCCACATTGTATCGCAAAATCAAAGGACTCACCGGATTGTCGGGTAACGAGTTTATCCGGAAGTTGCGGCTGAAGCATGTGGTGGGCATGCTTGCGGAGGGAGCGTCGGTTTCAGAGGCTGCCTATGAAAGCGGCTTCAATGACATCGGATATTTCAGAAGTTGCTTCAAAGATGAATATGGCGTTTCTCCCTCGGTTTATGCCAAGAGACTGAGAAGCAAAAGTGAAAATTCGGGAAATACCCCCCCCCATTTGAAATTATAGTATTGATTATCAATGATATAGTGCATAATATGGCTGATATTGTGATATTGAAAGTGAAATCGGACTAATAACATTATATAAGACATATGAATCTAATCTGTAAATCTTTGATTGTTGCCGGACTGGTGGCTTTGTCTCCTGCGGCATCATGGTCACGCCCCGCCGACGAGGCGAAGGAGGTAAGGGGAATAATCGACAAGGTCAACACTACCTGGCAGAAGTCTAACGATCCCGCCCAGTGGCCGTTCTGGCATGTGGCGGCGTATCACACCGGAAATATGGAGGCTTACCGCCTTACCGGGAATCAGGACTATCTTGACTATTCCCTCGCCTGGGCAGACCATAACGGGTGGCAGGGTGCTAAGTGCAAGGACCGGGGCAAATGGAAATATAATTACGGAGAGACCGACGAGCATGTGCTTTTCGGCGACTGGCAGATATGTTTCCAGACATATGCGGATCTTTACAATATTCTTCCCGATGACAGACGTATACGCCGCGCCAGGGAAGTAATGGAATATCAGATGTCCACGCCGCAGAATGATTACTGGTGGTGGGCAGACGGATTGTATATGGTGATGCCGGTGATGACAAAAATGTATAAGATTACCGGAAACAGCAAATATCTTGACAAACTTTACGATTACGTCCTCGTCAGCGACAGTATCATGCTTGACAACGAGACCGGTCTTTATTTTCGGGATGGCAAATATGTATATCCGAAACATAAGAGTGTCAACGGCAAGAAGGATTTCTGGGCACGCGGCGACGGCTGGGTTCTCGCCGGTCTGGCAAAAGTCCTCGGAGACCTGCCGGCGGAATACAAGCACCGTGACTTCTTCGAGAAGAAATACAGGAAACTTGCCGATGCGGTTGTGGCATGTCAGCAGCCTGAAGGCTACTGGACACGCTCCATGCTTGATCCTGAACACGCTCCGGGACCGGAGACAAGCGGCACGGCATTCTTCACTTACGGTCTGCTGTGGGGCATAAACAACGGTTATCTTACCGATTCACGCTATCTTGACGCGGCGCAGAAAGGATGGAAATATCTTCGTGGAAAGGCACTTCAGAAAAACGGTACGGTAGGCTATGTGCAGCCTATCGGAGAGAAGGCGATTCCGGGGCAGGTGGTCGATGCCGGATCGACTTCCGATTTCGGGACGGGAGCTTTTTTGCTCGCTGCGTGCGAATATGTCAGACATCTTGAGAAAGGTAAGAATCAGGATAGAAAATACTGGTCAGACCTTGCATACAAAATCGCTTATCCCGTGCTCAGCAATATGGCTGACGGCAACCTGCAGAAGAATATGCTTGTAGAGGTAAGCCCCAACTGGGACGGCCGCGACAAGAAAGTGACGTATATGGAGACATTCGGTCGTCTGATGGCAGGCATAGCTCCATGGCTGTCGCTGCCCGACGACGGTACGGAAGAGGGTAAGATGCGTTCTGAACTCAGGGAGATGGCTCTTAAAAGTTACGCTCATGCCGTGAATCCCGACAGCCCTGATTATCTCGGCTGGCGCGGTCATGGTCAGGCTCTGGTGGATGCCGCATATGTGGCAGAGAGTTTCATACGCGGTTACGATGCGCTTTGGGTTCCTCTCGACGATGTCACAAAGCAGCGTTACATAACTGAATTCACACAGCTCAGAAAAGTCGATCCTCCTTATACAAACTGGTTGCTTTTCTCTTCCACGATAGAGAGCTTTCTTGCAAAAGTAGGCGCTCCTTATGACCAATACCGCGTGAACTCGGCAATACGCAAGACCGAGGAGTGGTATACCGGCGACGGCTGGTATGCCGACGGTCCAGACTTCGCATTCGACTATTACAGCAGTTATGTTTTCCACCCCATGTATCTGGAGACGCTTCAGAACATGAAAGACGCCAAGGCATATACCCGCATACATTATCCGCGTTATTACGAGCAGGCTCTGAGAAGAACGCAGAAGTATGCTGTGGTTCTCGAACGTCTCATATCACCCGAAGGGACATTCCCTGTGTTCGGACGTTCGATACCCTACCGCATGGCTACCATGCAGCCTCTCGCTCTGATGGCATGGTATGACAAGCTCCCTGCCGGAATGACCCCCGGACAGGTCCGTGCTGCTCTTACGGCAGTCATGCACAATATGTTTGACGGTAAAGAGAATTTCAACGAGAAGGATTTTCTTACAATCGGATTCTGCGGCCGTCAGCCTAATGTCGCCGACTGGTATACGAACAATGGCTCGCTGTATATGACCACGCTGGCATTCATGCCTCTCGGTCTGCCTGCCACTCATCCGTTCTGGAGTGACGCTCCGCTCGACTGGACAAGCCGCAAGGCATGGTCGGGCAAACCATTCCCCAAAGACCATCACTGGAGAGGCGACAAGCAGAGAATGGGTGATTTGTTCTGAAAAAACGTATATATTATAAGTGAGTTAAAATTAAGCTCACGAAATAAATTCGTGTTACAACGAAATATACTCTAAAAACTATAACATCAAGGTATAATGGAAAATATGTTCTCCCTTGAAGGGAAAGTGGCTCTGGTCACAGGTGGTGTGTATGGTATAGGATTCGCGATTGGAAAGGCACTTCACGATGCCGGCGCGAAAGTGGTATATAATGCTCATACAGAGGAGTCGATGAATATCGGCGCCGAGAATTACAAGGCTGCCGGGATTGATGCCAAAGGATATTTCTGCGATGTGACGGATGAAAAAAGCGTGCAGGAAATGATTGCCGACATAGAGAAAAACTACGGCGGTGTGGACATTCTTGTAAACAATGCCGGCATAATCAAGCGCACACCGATGACGGAAATGGCAGTGGAGGATTTCCGTCTCGTTGTGGATATCGACCTTATTGCGCCGTTTATATGCGCCAAGGCTGTGATTCCCGGCATGATAAAGAAAGGTCACGGAAAGATTATTAACATATGTTCGATGATGAGCGAATTGGGCAGGGAGACTGTGTCTGCCTATGCCGCAGCCAAAGGAGGCCTCAAGATGCTTACCCGCAACATCTGTTCCGAATATGGTGATGCCAACATACAGTGCAACGGTATCGGTCCGGGTTACATCGCTACCCCGCAGACAGCTCCGTTGCGCGAGCGTCAGCCCGACGGAAGCCGTCACCCGTTCGATCAGTTCATCATCGCCAAAACACCGGCAGGTCGCTGGGGCACTCCTGAAGACCTCATGGGCCCGGCGGTGTTCCTTGCCTCCGATGCCTCCAACTTTGTCAACGGCCATGTGCTTTACGTAGACGGAGGTATTCTTGCCTATATCGGTAAACAACCATGATAATTATAATCTAACCTATCATAAGTGATGATGAATCGCATGATGTTGTTGTCTGCGGTGTTCGCCTGCGCCCTGTCGGCGCGGGCGGAGTCCGTGGAAATCATGATTTATAACCCTGCCGGATTCGCGAGGGAAAACGAGATTGCGGAGATTGACGAGAGCGCGGTGAAATCGCGTCTCGGTTCTCCTTTCTTCGTTCTTACGGATTCGGAAGGTAAGGAGATTCCATGGCAGAAGACACATGACGGGAAAATATTGTTTCCGGTAAATGTCGCTGCCGGCGGCTCGGCGGTATATGTGGCGGCTCCCGGAGTGCCGCAACCTGTGACACCTCTTGTCTACGGTCGCCTCTTCCCGGAGCGTGCCGATGACATGACATGGGAGAACGACAATGGCGCGTATCGCGCTTATGGTCCGGGACAGCAGAAGAACGGAGACCGCACGTTCGGTTACGACATCTGGACAAAGTCAGTGCCGGACCTTGTGCTTGAAAAGAGATATATCGGCAACAACCGTCAGGGAAAGACGTTTCATCGTGACTATGGTGAGGGGATGGACGTGTATACTGTCGGTCCCACGCTCGGCGGAGGCACAAACGCATTGCTTGATGACTCCGGTGAAATCATTTATCCGTGGTGTTTCTCGGAATATGAGATTATCGAACACGGACCGCTGCGGTTTCAGGTCAGGCTGGTTTATCCCCCTGCGACAGCGGAAAAAGGGATACCTGCAGCCGAGCAGCGTGTGATCACCCTTGATGCCGGAGACTGGTTCAACAGAACGGATGTGACATATTACGGACTCGATTCCGTAAGGGATATGGTTGCCGGCCAGGTTGTGCACATCCAGAATCCCGAAGGTTATGTGCTCGACAAGGAGAACAATGCCGTGGCATATGCGGATCTCACTGAAAATGCGGAAGCCGGAAACGGGACTATATATCTTGGTATGCTGTCTGTTTCTGATTCCGAACCGTTGTATATGCCCCTTCCCGCTCCTGCGGGTGATGCCGTTGGGCACGTGGTTCTCAAAGGTAAGGTGGAGAATGCGAAGCCGTTCACATATTACTGGGGCGCGGGCTGGAGCAAAGGGGGAGTGCCGTCGATGGATGCATGGCGTGATAAGATAGAGCGCAAAAGGATGTGTCTTGACAACCCGCTTCGGATAAAAGTAATATCAAGAAAGTAATAAAGGAGATGGAAGAAGTTTTTAAATACATAATCGGTCTCGGCGCCGCTGTAATGATGCCGGTGATTTTTACTGTGCTCGGGCTCTGCATAGGCATAAGGTTCGGGGATGCGTTGAAATCCGGACTGAAGGTCGGTGTCGGTTTCGTGGGGCTTTCTATCGTGACGGCGTTGCTGACTTCGGCACTTGGACCGGCGCTTAACAAAGTAGTGGAAATCTATGACCTCCAGCTTAAAGTGTTTGATATGGGCTGGCCGGCGGCTGCATCCGTGGCATATAATACTGCTGTCGGTGCATTTGTGATTCCGGTATGTCTTGGTGTCAACCTGCTGATGCTTTTCACCAAAACTACCCGCACCGTAAATATCGACCTGTGGAATTACTGGCATTTCGCATTTATAGGGGCTGTGGTATATTTCGCATCCGATTCACTGGTCTGGGGATTTTTCGCGGCAATAGTGTGCTACGTTATTACTCTTGTCATCGCAGATATGACGGCACGCAAATTCCAGAATTTCTATGAAGGAATGGACGGAATTTCAATTCCACAGCCGTTTTGCGCAGGTTTCGTGCCTTTTGCAATCGGTGTGAACTGGCTTTTCGACAGAATTCCGGGTGCGAACAAAGTAGACGTCGATGCCGAAGGGTTGAAAAAGAAATTCGGTGTGCTCGGAGAACCGCTTATGCTCGGTGTCATTGTCGGTGTTGGCATCGGTTGCCTGACATGCGAGAGCTGGAAAGAGATAGTTGACAATATTCCTTATATACTCGGTCTCGGAATCAAGATGGGAGCCGTGATGGAGCTTATTCCCCGTGTCACGGTGCTCTTTATCGAGGGTCTCAAGCCTATCTCCGAAGCGACAAGAAGTCTTATCTCCCGGAGATTCAAGGGTGCTGACGGTCTGAACATCGGTATGAGTCCGGCGCTTGTAATCGGTCATCCCGCCACACTCGTGGCATCTATTCTGCTCATACCTGTGACACTGCTCTTTGCCGTTGTGCTTCCGGGCAACCAGTTCCTTCCCTTGGCTTCATTGGCGGGAATGTTCTATCTGTTTCCTCTGATGCTGCCGTATACGAAAGGCAATGTGGTCAAGACATTCGTTGCAGGACTTGTGGCGATAGTCGTTGGTCTTTATATGGTTACAAATATGGCACCCGCATTTACGATTGCCGCCGCCGATGTGTTCTCGGCAACCGGAGATGCAGCCGTGGCGATTCCTGCCGGGTTTGACGGCGGTTCGCTTGATTTCGCTTCGAGTCCGCTGTCATGGATAATCTATCAGTGTTCATGCAATCTCAAATGGATCGGAGCCGGTCTGCTTGTTGCGGTGGCTCTCGGCATGGCTGTGTTCAACCGCATACTGATTGTCCGCAATCAGAAGGCTATGATTGCCTCAGGTTCCGACAGACTTCAGAAAACAGAGTAAACAAGTCCTCATTCACACAATCAGGAATGTTAATAAACAGAATAACTACAATATGAAAAGAATAGCATTATCTCTATTTATGCTTGCGGCGTGTGGCGCGATGCAGGCTCAGACCAACTATCAGGTTCTTCACGCGTGTCATCCCGCAGATGTGAAACATTACGACAACGAGCAGCTCCGTTCCCGTTTTCTGATGGAAAAAGTGATGGAGGCGGATAAGGTTAACCTCACATACACTATGTATGACCGTCTCATTTTCGGAGGTGTCATGCCTGTGTCGAAGACTGTCGAGCTTGAGACAATAGATCCCCTCAAGGCGGAGTATTTTCTGGAACGCCGCGAGCTTGGTGTGATCAATACCGGTGGCGACGGCATAGTGAATGTGGACGGCAAGGATTACGAACTGCATTTCAAGGATGCGCTGTATGTCGGTCAGGGAAACAAAAAAGTTACCTTCAGAAGCAAGGATGCCGCTAATCCCGCCAAGTTTTACATCAATTCCACACGCGCCCACAAACATTACAAGACACAGTTGATCTCGATCGACGGCAGGAAGGGCACAATCAAGGCGAACCAGATCAAAGCCGGCTCTCTTGCCGAAAGCAACGACCGCGTAATCAATCAGCTGATTGTTAATAACGTTCTTGAGGAAGGTCCGTGTGAGCTTCAGATGGGTCTGACAGAGCTTAAGACAGGTTCTGTCTGGAACACCATGCCGGCCCACACCCACGACCGTCGTGTAGAGGCATACTATTACTTCAATGTGCCCGAAGGCAACCGTATCTGTCATCTTATGGGAGAACCAAAGGAGAACCGTCTTATCTGGATGAATCCCGAGCAGGCGGTGATTTCACCCGAATGGAGCATCCATTGCGCGGCAGGCACAAGCAATTACATGTTTATCTGGGGCATGGGCGGCGAAAACCTCGACTATACCGACCAGGACCGCTTCCCCTACACAGAGATGCGCTAACCCCGGTCTTCTCTTTTGACTCACAGCTGTGAGTCCGGAAGTGTGCCCGATCTGATCGGGCACACTTTTTTAAGATACGTGAAATGGCTGGCATAATAAAATATTTGCAATTATGCCATATAAGATTTATCTTTGTAGTTATGAACGATAAATTTATTGACAGACCTGGGCTGTTTGGACAAAGACATTCAAGCAGAGACTATTCATTGGCAAAAAATTGGGGGAAGAATATATTTAATAGTTCTTTCCCGGCATCTTTGATAGCATATATGTATTCCAAAAACGTAGATCCGGTGTATATAAAGACAGATATTCATGGACGTATTGATAAAGGTTATATATCAGGGGAAGATGTATTTGGTATAAATCCGTTGTCTGACAGAGCATATTATAATTTTGAGGCAGGTTTCTCATCATTTGAAAAATTTTATAGTGGAAATCGTGAGAAAATAGATTTAGTGATGATGGATATGGATACCAATGCAAGCCTCATCGGGTTGGAAATTAAGCTCACTGCATTGCCGGATAATACAACAAAGAATGAAGCTGAAGATGGATATGGCTGTGAAATAGTGGTCAGACCACCTACGATATGTTTCCTTGCCTGTAGCATTTGCGAGGCTTATAATGACGAAGAGTCAAAAAACAGGCTTAGGAGGATTTTAAACAAGGTTCCGAAGATATACCATTGGAATGAAACTTCTTCGGTTGTTCCACATTATGAAAAAATAGAAAGTGCAGTAATGGAAGTTGCCAGAGATATCTGGGACAGACAGCAGCCATTGATTGTCCAGCCTATTTGGAAAATGTCCGGAAACAAATTGGCTGACGATTGTCTGGATGTTTTTGTCTGGTCCAATCTGGCTGTGTTGCATATGTGCTATGAGAAAGAAGGCAGAAGAAAAGGAGAAATATCAAGATTTCAAAGGGCTTTGATTTGGGTTTATCTCATGTTAAAGGATTTTGTGGATTATGACACATTTGATTATGTGAGAATAATCAAGGAACATTCGTATGAAAATGCGAATGACAAGGCATTCGCTTTGCCTGGCAGGTCTTCCAACAGATTGATGAGATCCAAGGAGCTTACTCATCCGAGAATAAGAAAAAAAGAAATAAAGAACATCATATTGGGTGGAGGTCAGAATTTATTGAGTCCTGAACGTAGGTTTGATGCGGCATTGGTTAATAATCCGGATATATTTGATTGAAATACAATGAGAACGGTAGATTTGTTTTGTGGTTGCGGGGGGATGAGTCTTGGCTTTCAGAATGCAGGTTATGATGTGTTGGCTGCGTTTGACAATTGGGACCGGGCAATAGAAGTTTACAAACATAATTTCAGTCATGATGTCTATAAGAAGGACTTGTCAGATGAGGAGTGTACTGTTCAGTTGATAAAAAAATATAATCCTCGCATAATCATAGGTGGACCTCCTTGTCAGGATTTTTCGTCAGCCGGCAAGCGTAATGAAGATAACGGGCGTGGGGATCTGACTATAAATTTTGCAAATATAGTTGCAGCCTGCAATCCTGAATTTTTTGTTATGGAGAATGTCGCAAGAATTCGTAACACAAGGAAACTGGCTATCGCCAGGTCGATTCTGCAGAATGCCGGATATGGATTGACCGAATGTGTGCTTGATGCAAGTCTGTGTGGTGTCCCACAATCCAGAAAACGATTCTTCCTGATAGGAAGAGTCGGGGAATCTCATGATTTTCTTTTGCCGTTCATTAAAAACGGACTTTCCCGTAAACATCTTACGCTGAGGGACTTTTTTGGCGATGAAATAAACTTTGAATACTATTATAGACATCCGAGAAGTTATGCCAGAAGGGGTATATTCAGCATAGATGAACCGAGTCCTACAATTAGAGGTGTGAACAGGCCGATGCCCAAAGGATATCCCGGTCATCCGGGAGATCCGGTAAAAGACCTGTCTGAAATAAGGGAACTCTCTACTGAACTTAGAAGTAGAATACAGACATTTCCGGTTTCATTCAATTTTATTGGTAACAAGACGGAAAAAGAGCAGATGATAGGGAATGCCGTACCGGTCAATCTTGCAAGATTTGTAGGAGAGATAATAAAAAAGTATCTGGCATATATGGAGAGAGACAATTTTGTTCCTTTTGAAAAAAAGATATATCATTATGATGATGTGCAGCCGCTGATGTTGTTCGATGAGAGTGGCAGATATTGTTAAGAACGTGCTCACAGAAGGTGCTCTTGGGATTGTTTTGGAAGGTGTGTTTTTGGCAGTTGGGTGGAAATTTGTTAATTTTGCAGTGAACTATGTGGAACGGCTGTGCCGTTTTAAAAGAGTAATCACATAGTCTGTTGTTTTCAGATGGCAAATAAACTGGTTGAAATAGTAGCCGAGAATGCCTGCAAGCTGCAAGGACGCGAAGCTTACCGCTTCTGCTGGCGCAAGGACGGTGAATGGCTGTCGACATCCTGGGAAGAGTTCGCCGTGCAGGTGGATGTCGCCGCAAAGGCTTTGGCTATGCTCGGTCTTATAGAAAAAGACACTGTCGCCATATGCTCTCCCAATACCCCCCAGATTCTGATAACTGAGTTCGGTGCGTTCAAGAACCGGCTTGCCTGCATCCCGATATATTCGAGCAGTTCGCAGGCACAGTATGATTTTATCGTGTCGGACGGGGGAGCGTCGGTGCTGTTTGTGGGCGACAGCCATCAGTATCCGCTTGCATATAATCATTGGAAAGCGAATCCCGGCAAGATACGCCGGATTGTGATATTTAAGAATGATGGTCTTGATTTGAGGGAAGACGATACGGTCTCTATTTTCTGGGACGACTTTGTGCGTCTCGGCATGAACGCCACGGAAGAGACAGCCCGAGAGGTAGAAAGGCGGGCATCCGGCGGTCTGCCGGAAGATATGGCTACGCTGATATATACTTCAGGCACGACCGGCGAACCCAAAGGGGTGGTCATAACCCATGGCAATTATGATGCGGCTATTGAGATGCATCTCGAGATGCTGACAACAATCAGCGATGATGACCTTTCAATGGCGTTCCTCCCGATGTCTCACATCCTCGAGAAAGCATGGTGCTTCTTCTGTATTTCGCGCGGACTCGCAGTTGCGGTCAATTATGATCCCCGCCTGATTCAGGACACTATCCATGAGGTGCATCCCAATCTTATGTGCTGTGTGCCGAGGTTCTGGGAGAAGGTATATGCCGGTGTCAAGGAGAAGATCGCGGCGATGAGTCCGATGCAGAGGACTTTGGTGAACCGCGCGATAAGCGTGGGACGCAGACGTAATCTCCACTACAGAAGGCGTGGCAAGAGGGCGCCTTGGTATGTCGAGAAGGAGTATAAGTTCTGGGATAAACGCATATTCTCCAAACTGAAGGGTGCTATAGGCATTCCGAATCCGAATTTCTTCCCTACTGCGGGAGCGCCACTGAGCGACCGTATCTGTGAATTCATGCATTCAGTGGGAATCGACATAATAATCGGCTACGGTCTTAGCGAGACCACAGCCACAGTAAGCTGCTTTCCTGAAACAGATTACGAGATCGGAACAGTTGGCTTGCCCTTGCCGGGTGTGAAAGTGCGGATAGACGATAACGGCGAGATTCTGGTAAAGGCACCCACCGTGACTCCCGGATATTACAATAATCCGGAAGCGAATGCAAAAGCCTTTACGGAAGACGGGTATTTCCGCACAGGTGATGCGGGACATTTCACGCCATCAGGCGCGCTTGTGCTCACCGAACGTGTAAAAGACCTTTTCAAGACTTCGAACGGCAAGTACATAGCCCCGCAGATGCTGGAGAGCCGTCTTGCCGAAAACAAATACATAGACGAAGTGGCTGTGATCGGAGACAAACGGAAATATGTCACGGCTCTTGTGGTGCCTAACCTGTCGCAATTGCGGAGATGGGCGGAGAAGGAAGGTATGCAGACCACTGACAGTGTGGCGTTGTGTGCCGATCCGCGCACCGTGGCGTTCATAATGTCGGAGATAAAACCGGTGCAGGCGGATCTTGCGGAATTCGAGAAGATAAAAAAGATAACTCTCCTACCGCATCATTTCTCGATAATGAACGGAGAGGTGACCAACACCATGAAGGTAAGACGCCCCATCGTAAATGAACGCTATGCGGCAGAGATTGAAAAAATGTATAACGAATGATAACACTCGAACAACTTAAAGACGCTGAAGAGCGCACTGCCGCGCTCAAAAGGTATCTTGACATAGATTCAAAAAGAATCGAAGTCGAGGAGGAGGAATTGCGCACGCATGTCGCTGACTTCTGGGACGACAGGGATAAGGCTGAGGCTCAGATGCGCAAGATCAAGGAGCTTCATTTCTGGATTGATTCCTACACCGCGCTTGAAAAGCAGGTGGAGGAACTTCAGCTCGCCTTTGATTTTGTGAAGGAGGAACTCGTGACGGAGCAGGAAGTAGACCAGCAGTATGAGGCTGTGGTCAAGGAACTCGAACGTCTTGAACTCCGCAATATGCTGCGGCGCGAGGAAGACAAGCTCGGCGTGGTGCTCAAAATCAACTCCGGTGCCGGCGGCACAGAGAGTCAGGACTGGGCGCAGATGCTGATGCGCCTGTATCTGCGTTATGCGGAACGTCACGGCTATAAGACATCCATCGCCCAGATCCTCGATGGTGACGAGGCGGGAATCAAGTCTGTTACTATTAATGTGGAAGGTGATTATGCCTATGGCTTCCTCAAGAGCGAGAACGGAGTGCACCGTCTCGTGCGTGTAAGTCCATATAACGCTCAGGGAAAGCGTATGACTTCTTTTGCCTCTGTATTTGTAACCCCTCTTGTAGACGATACAATAGAGGTGAATGTGGAGACGGCACGCATATCCTGGGATACCTTCCGTTCCGGAGGAGCCGGAGGTCAGAATGTCAACAAGGTGGAATCGGGAGTGCGTCTGCGTTATCAGTATAAAGACCCATACACGGGAGAGGAGGAGGAGATCCTTATCGAGAATACCGAGACCCGTGACCAGCCGAAGAATAAGGAGAACGCGATGCGTCAGCTGCGTTCAATCCTTTATGACAAGGAGTTGCAGCACCGCATGGAGGAGCAGGCAAAAGTTGAGGCAGGCAAAAAGAAAATCGAATGGGGTAGCCAGATACGCAGTTACGTCTTTGATGACCGCCGTGTGAAAGATCATCGCACCAACTATCAGACATCCGATGTGAACGGTGTGATGGATGGTGAGATAGATGAGTTCATAAAGGCGTATCTCATGGAATTCGCCGGTTCCGAATCCTGATGATACAGGTTTCGGAGCGGACAGCATTCATATAGACAGCCTCTGGATAATCATCTGGGGAGAGATGCCCCGGAGACAGTGATAATCGCCGCGCATGCAAGGTTTGTTACCGAATACCGAGCATGGGCGGCATGTCATATCCAGCTGCACGGCGTCTGCGGGGTTTTGTCGCCAGCCGAGAAAGCCGGTGTAAGGGTGCGTGGCTCCCCATACACTTACCGTGCGCAGACATACGAGAGAGGCGAGATGCATGTTGGCGGAATCCATCGAGAGCATCGCATCGCAATGGCTCAGCAAAGACAACTCGGCACCAATGCCGAGCGATGCAGAGGCAATGTTGACGATGTCGGGGAATTTCCCGGAAAGCGCGGATATCTGCTTCTCTTCCTCTTTTCCGAATCCGAAAACAAATATCTTTGTGTCCGGGAGGACGGCAAAATGCTCAGCAACCTTCTCTACCAGTTCAAACGGATAGATTTTACCTTTGTGTTTTGCAAAAGGTGCGATGGCAAGCCAGTATTCACCCTCTTTTTTGGGCGGACTTACTTCCATGAATTCGAGAGGACTCCCTTTCCCTTCGCCATAAAGAGAGCGGAATGTGTCGGCGAGAGTGATTCCTGCAATGCTGAAAACCTCTTCGTATCGTTTCGGAGTCGGTTTGAGTTGAATAAGCATCTTGCGGTTGGGACGCGTCAGATTGCGTTTCTCGGCACGTCCCTTGTCGATATGCCGGCACTTCACGCCGCTCATCATAAGAAATTTCCTCAACAGCTTGGTGCGCAATACATCATGAAGATCCACATATGTGTCAATATGGAATCTTGACCTCAATGTGCGCGCGAGTCTCCATATTCCTGCCACACCTTTGTAATTGTCAAGGTCAATGCCTATCACGCTGAGGTTTTCGGGTTTGTTTATGAATACCTGTGCAGGATGACTACGGGTCAGAAAATAGAAGTTATCGTGCGGGTTGGCATAACACGCGTTGTAGACCGATGGCAGCGTCATCGCCACATCGCCCAAAGCCGAGAAACGGCTGATGAGAATATTTCGTGATTTATTTTTTCTTTGCATAAAGCACCGGATTTGTCGCCGGGTCATTGTATAGTTTCATCTGACGGTATACTTTCATATATTTCCGTCCGGCATTGATGTCTTCAAGCAGAGTGTCTATTGCAGCTGTCAGATCTTCGCGTTGTTCCAAAAGGACCGCGAGTTTCGCACGGCTCTTGGCGAGATGCTCTTCGGATGCATCGGTGCGTTCAGCCTGCTCGCGCATGTGCCAGATCTTCAATGCGAGAATCGACAGACGGTCAAGCGCCCATGCCGGTGATTCTGTGTTGATGGTTGCGTCTTCACGAGGCGTTACATCCTTATACTTATCTCTGAACCAGGTGTCGATATCCTCCACCATGTCGGTGCGGACCTGATTCGAGCGGTCTATGCGGCGTTTCAGGGCAACTGCCTCTACGGGATCTATCTCGGGATCGCGGATGATGTCTTCAAGATGCCACTGCACTGCGTCCACCCAGTTTTTATTGTAGAATATGGCTTCGAGCGTTCCTTCTTCATATGGATTCATGCACGGAGCGTCTACGTTGTCGGTCTTATGATAGTCGGCAACGCTGCGGTCGAATATTTCGTTGGCGGTTTTTGTGTTATTTTTCATGGGTTGTAACAGATAAAAACTTTCGATTCTCAAAAATAAGCAAAAATTCGGAAATATAAAAACGAAAAACGGCAAATTCCTGAAACTTCACGACAGGGTATGGCCAGGGTATGGCGACAAGCCGCAAGTAGATTGCGGACTCTAAAGAAAAAATCTCCTCGCATCTCACGATGTGAAGAGATTTTCCTGCCTTAGTTTCCGGAACAAAGGCGTCTCAGGTCAGTGCAATGACCGCGCGCGGACGCTCCGGATTTCGGGCAGACGATAGAAATTACTAATGTATATAACCCAAAATTTAGACAATTATGTTTTTCGCCAAGGCATAGTTTAAGGCTTGTTGAAACATATCTAAGTCATGAAAAAAAAGTGTCTTTATGATTGGCTACAGTGTAATTGATTATTATTTGATTTCAATTCGCGTTTACGGGATGTCTGGTTCAAGATTCATTATGATGGCATGCATTTCCCTGTGTTTGTAATGCATAAACGACAAAATCGGTTGCGATATTGCAACCGATTTTGTTAAAACGTATTGTAAAAATGTTAAATTTTCGCAGATGAACGTGTCGCGCCGACAGGGTCTCTTTTATTCGCGGAATGGTGCGAAACGCAGTCCGGCGGCTCGCGAGTGGAGGTTTGCCATTTCAATGGCGGCTACGGCTGCTTCCGAGCCTTTGTTGCCGAGATTTCCTCCCGCACGGTCGAGAGCCTGCTGCAGATTTTCCACTGTCAGCACTCCGAATATGACCGGCGTGCGCCCTTTGGCATTAAGCTCGGCTGACGCCTGGGCAACAATCTGGCATACATAGTCGAAATGGGGGGTATCGCCGCGGATTACGCATCCTATGATAATGATTGCCGAAAGGTCGGGCATTGAAGTCAGTGCCATACCTGCGGCATTGGCAAGCTCAACAGTGCCGGGCACATCCTCGATGAAAAGGTTTTTATCTTCAACTCCTGCCTTGTGGAGCACTTCGATGGCACCGTCGCGCAGGGCATGTGTTACTTCCGGATTCCATTTTGCCGTGAATATGGCGCATTTGAATCCCTCTGCATCAATGATGCGCGGAATCTCAAGTTCCGCGCCGTTGGTGTTCAGTATGGTTGACATTTATACGATCAGATGTTTTCTGTTTTGTCCTTCTTTATTCTGGATATGCGGCTTTTCGCCTCTTTCTGCACTTTATGCAGAAACGCTTTCCAACCAGTCTCGTTGCGGTTGTCGGTATCGATTATCTCGATCAGTGCGAGTATGTCTTCTTCAAGCTCTATTGTCTCAAGGGCTATGGCATGAGGCAGCACAGCCTCAAGAAGGCGTCTTGCGCGAGGGCGCATCTGATTGAGACGCATCATTATCTTTGCCATCTCGATGGTCATCTTCACTTCGCGGCGTGTGACTTTGCCGGCGCGTTTTTTCGACAGCTTGATTGCTTCGGAATAGAACTTGAGTGCCGCACGGTAGTCGCCGGTGGATGCGAGAAGCTCGCCGACATTGCGTAGAGACTCGATAAGCCTGTCGGTGGCAGCGCTTACGCCTGCGTTTACTTTGTCATAAAGGACTCCGGCGTTGATCTGCTGCTTTACGAGAAGCTCCATTGTCTTTTTGCGAGAGCGGAGTATTCTGGTCGAGAGTTCCATTGCGAGGATATGATATTTGCCGAAGCGTTCGGCATCTTCTTTGATAAGGTTCTCAAGCACCTTGAAAAGCACTTCGAGTTCTTTTTCGCTTTGCTTATAATCTTTCAGCTGGAAATGAATCTCGGAAAGATCAAACAGCAGCCCGACGAGGAGCGCTCTGAATTCGTGGTCGCTGTAGCTTGAGAAACCGCGTAATGTTCTCAAACCTTCCACAATACGCTCCATGGAGTCAATATAGCGGTTTTCAGATGCAAGACTTTCTGCTGTCTTGCGGCACGTGATCACAGCTTCCGCTATCTCGCGGTCTCCCGATTTCTTGTCAACCTTTTTGAGGTCAACGGGTATCTCTATCATTATCATATCCTTATTCTGAATTTATTGCCTTTGTGGCATTTTGTCCTTATGGCTTTATGGCTTCTCTCGATTTATGACCCAGATATCCGCCGTGGTGACGTTTGGCATAATCCTCCGTAGAAAATCCGATAGCTTTCATTGTGGATACTACCAGAACGTCGCCGATTACGGTCATCATAGTGGTGGAGGTCGTTGGAGTCAGTCCGAGCGGACAGACCTCAGGCGCGCCTCCGGTCCATAATGTGACATCGCCTGTCTGCGCCAGAATGCTGTCGGCATCTCCTGTTATAACGATTATCGGTATCTCTGGGTTCAAGACTCTTGCAAGTTCTATGAGTTCAAGGATTTCCCTGGTCTTCCCGGAATTGCTGAGAAGCAGAAGCAGGTCATGGCGTTGTATCACACCGAGGTCGCCGTGCTGGGCTTCGGACGGGTGCATGAATACTGACGGAGTGCCTGTGGAACTGAAGGTAGTGGATATGTTCATGGCTATCTGCCCGGCTTTGCCCATGCCAGATGTGATCAGCTTGCCGCCACGGCGGTTCACATGTTCCACTATCAGTTCTACGGCGCGGTCGTAGGCGTCGCTGACCGGGATGTCGAGAATTGCCTGAGCCTCTTTCCTGAGGATCGAGAGCATATCGTTTTGTATGGTTGTCATTTTGTCATTGATTTTTCGAGTGCGTCACGCCAGTGTGCCGGCATGGGGATAGATTGCTGAGTGGCAGGGTCAAAGCATACCATGACAGTTTCGCATGCGGACTTGATTTCTCCCGAATCCTTGAGAGCGATGACCTGCATGAGCTTGAAGCTGCGGTCCGATATGGATTCGCAACGGGTGTGCACGACTACTTTCTCTCCGAAGAAAATCGGGGCTATATAGCAGCAGTCAACATTGGCTATCACTGTCTCCACCTTGCTCCATTCTATGGCTCGGTCAAGGATGTTGCTGAAGAACCATGCCTTCCCGGTGTCGTAGAAGGAAAGGTATATGGTGTTGTTGACGTGTCCGAGTACATCGACGTCACTGAAACGTATCTGAAGGTCTGTCTGGTATCTGAATTCCGACAGAGGCGGTATATTATGCGGATTCATTGTCCTGTTTTGAAATTATTGTCATTTCTTTTACCCGACAAATCTAATTTCGGAAATCACATTCTTTCCGAGTTTGCCGTTTATGCATTTTATAATGGAGGTGCGGTTCATGGTCAATTCATGACGCAACGGAGGGGAGGAGACAGAAATCGTCATGACTCCGAGTTTCACCGCCGGCGGTCCGCAAAGACGCGCTATGTGGTCTCCCACAACAGGTTTCCACAGCCCGATTGCCTTTTGCTCATCGAGTCTTGCCGTCATGTTGCACTCCTGGATGGTGAGCCGGAGCACATCTCCTATGGATTGAACTTCATTTCTTCTCATTCTGACAGATAAGATTGAAATTTCCGTCTGCGACCTCAAACATTCGGCTCTCCCCTTGGAGAGATGCGATGGTCTCGTCGAGGTGCTCGCGGTTGGTGTCGGTAATGAAAATTTGTCTGAAATTCCCGCCGGTGCTCACAAGTTCCATTATTCTTCTTACTCTTTCCGAATCAAGTTTGTCAAAAATGTCATCAAGGAGAAGCACCGGTGTGACACCGCTTCTCTCCTTGAGATAGTCGAATATGGCGAGACGTAATGCAACGGTGTATGATTTCACCTGTCCCTGGCTTCCAAGCCGACGCATGGAATATTCGCCCAGACCTGTGACGAGATCATCTCTGTGAATCCCGCGCGATGTATATCCTAAAGCGAGATCCCGGCTCCTGTCTTCATTGAAGACCTGGAGAGGAGTCTTGTCGTTGAGCACACTCTTGTATTTCATAGATGCGGTTTCGGCATCCCCGGAAATCATTGAATAATACTTCCGGAACACGGGCGAGATTTCCTCCGTCCATTCTCTGCGCGTGGCGTGGATTGAGAGAGCGGTTTCCGAAAGCTGTGCTTCGATAGCCTCAAACAGCAACTGGTCCGAAAGTCCGGCACGCAGCATACGGTTGCGTGATTCCAGCGATTTGTTGTAGCGTATCAGCTGAGCCAGATATGTCCGGTCTGCCTGAGAGATGACCATATCCATCAGTTTGCGGCGCACTTCCGCCGCTCCGGTCACCAGCTCGCTGTCGGAAGGAGTGACTGTGACCACCGGGAATCTGCCGATATGCTCCGAAATACGGTCATATTCCTTTCCGTTGCGTTTGAGAGTTTTACCCTTTCCGCGCACAATGCCGCAGCTCACCTCTTCGGAAGCCCCGGTATCCATAGAATATTGCCCTTTGACCATCAGCATCTCTTCTCCGTGAAGAATCAGTGCGCTTTCCGGAATAGAACTCATGGGACGGCACATGCCAAGGAAATAAATGGCTTCGAGAAGGTTGCTTTTCCCCATGCCGTTTTTCCCCAGCAGACAATTCACCCCATCGCAGAAATCGAGTCTTGCGTCGCGGATATTCTTGAAATTCAATATGTCGATATGCTCAAGAATCAAGGCTCTTTCAATTATTATTCTTTTATTATTCTTTGGTTCCGAAAGCGAGATCACCGGCATCTCCGAGACCCGGCACGATATATGAATGCGCATTGACCTCTTCATCGATGTCTCCGCACCATAAAGTGGTCTTTTCTGCCGGGAAACGGTCGCAGATATATTTCACACTCTGGCGTGAGGCGATCACTGAAGCGATATGTATGCGGGCGGGTTCTCCCTTGGAGAGGAGAGCGCGATAGGCAAGTTCCATCGAGCTGCCTGTCGCCAGCATCGGGTCGACAAGAAGCAGGGTCTTTCCCTCGATTGACGGAGAGGCGAGATATTCGATAAGCACATCGAAGGTGTCACCCTTCTCTTTATATTTTCTGTATGCGCTGACGAACGCATTCTCGGCTCTGTCGAAATAATTAAGAAAGCCGTGATGGAACGGAAGTCCGGCCCGGAGGATAGTGGCGAGCACTATATTATCTGACGGCTCGCGGCATACAGACATGCCGAGCGGAGTCTGCACCTCAGTGTTCTTATAGTTGAGGCGTTTTGAAATCTCGTAAGCCATGATTTCACCTATCCTGTCGAGATTGGTGCGGAACCGTAGCGGGTCTTTCTGGATATTGATGTCGCGTAGCTCCAGCATGTAACGGTTTACGATACTCGGAGTGTCCGCGAAATTGATAACTTCTATCTCTGCCATTATGTTTGATTTTATAAATCAGACAAAGATAACAAACAAATCTGACTAAATCAAATTTTTGCACAAATCATATGTTTTGTGCATCGGTTATGTCGTTTGCAATTCCGGCTTTAAGTTCGGATATGTCGCCGAATTTTTTTTCATCGCGAAGGCGACGGAGGAATTCGAGTCTAAGTTCGCTGTCGTAGAGGTTGCCGGAGAAGCCTGTCAGATGGGCTTCGGTTGTGAGTGGAAGTCCCTGGCTTATGGTCGGGGCTGTGCCGATATTCACTACGGCGCGGTAGCGGCTGCCGTCGCTCAGAATGGCGTCTGCCGCATATACGCCGGGTGCCGGAAGGAGCAGCGATGCATCAGTCTTTATGTTGGCGGTGGGAAAGCCGAGACTGCGTCCGAGTTCACGCCCGTGTGTTACAATGCCGCTGATTGAGAAACGCCTGCCAAGCATCCGTGCCGCCGCTACTGTGTCGCCTTCGGCGAGTGCACGGCGGATGTTTGTGGAACTGACTCCTTTCACAACAGGTGCCTCCATAACTTCTATGCCGTATTCTTTCCCGATTTCTTCATATTCGCTGATACTCATTGATATGCCGTCGGATCCGAATGTGTTGTCATATCCGGCAATAAGAAGTTTTGTATTATATTCTGTGGCAAGTCGTTCAAACCATTGTCTCACGGTCAATTTCCGTAATGATTCGTTAAACTCGATCACTATTACTTCCACACCTGTTTTACGCAGGCATTTTTCACGCTCTTCCGGTGTCTCGAGCAGCAGTGGCGCTCTCTCAGGCGCGACTACGGCAAGCGGGTGAGGTTCGAATGTTATTACCGTAGGAAGCAGACCTTTGGGTTTGCTTTGCTCAGACAGATATTCAACCACTTTGCGGTGTCCGAGGTGGACACCATCGAATGTGCCGACAGTTACGGCGCGAGGACCGGCGGTGGAGATGCCGGATATATTATGCATCATGTAGACTTCTTAAACTTTTTTTGTCAATCAGCGGTGCAAATTTAATAAATAATGACTACTTTTGCGGAAAGATTGTTGTAAAAATGAAGTTTATAGGGTATTACTGGAATTTCAAGCAGGATACACCGGCTTCATAAGGTATAATGAAAGAGCTTCTAAGAATCAGGATTATGAATAAGATTAAATCTATAGGTATCCTTACCTCCGGAGGTGACGCTCCCGGAATGAACGCGGCTGTAAGGGCAGTCACCCGTGCCGCGATTTTCGCAGGTTTTAAAGTGTTTGGAATCTATCGTGGCTATCGCGGACTTATCTACGATGAGATTGAGGAGTTTTCCACGCAGAATGTTTCCAATATCATACAGCGCGGAGGCACTATCCTCAAGACAGCCCGTTGCAAGGAGTTTCAGACAGAAGAGGGGCGTCAGTGCGCCTATGATGTGATGAAGCGTCGCGGCATCGATGCTCTTGTGGTGATCGGAGGAGACGGTTCACTTACCGGTGCGCGTATATTTGCCAACGAGTTCTCAATTCCTATCATAGGCCTGCCCGGCACGATAGACAATGACCTTTACGGCACCGACACTACTATCGGTTATGACACTGCACTCAACACGATTATGGAATGTGTCGACAAGATACGCGATACAGCGACTTCCCACGAACGTCTTTTCTTTATCGAGGTGATGGGACGCGATGCCGGTTTCCTTGCGCTCAACGGTGCGATTGCGTCGGGCGCGGAGGCTGCCATCATTCCCGAGATCTCGACTCAGGTAGACCAGCTTTCTGAACTTATCAAGAATGGCTTCCGCAAATCAAAGAACTCATCTATCGTGCTTGTCGCTGAGTCTCCGATCACAGGTGGAGCGATGGGGCTTGCACAACGTGTAAAAGAGGAATATCCTGAATATGATGTGCGTGTCTCGATTCTCGGACACCTTCAGCGTGGCGGCTCCCCCACGGCTCACGACCGTATCCTCGCCTCACGCATGGGTGCAGCCGCTGTAGATGCGTTGCTCGATGACCAGCGCAATGTGATGATCGGCATCAAGAACGACGAGATTACATATGTTCCTTTCACCAAGGCAATCAAGAACGACAAACCGATAAATCAGGATCTTCTTTCCACATTAAGAAGACTTTCCATTTAATCTGCGTATACCCAGACAGATGACAAAAGATAGACTATCTGACAATGAAGTGTCCCCCCACGAATTTGGACAGGCTAAACATTGTCAGGTGATTGAAAGAGTTCGGTATTGTACCGGACTCTTTCCTTTTGACCGTGATTTATCCTTTTGTCCCAATGAATGATTTATAGTGCGTACCTTAAAATTTGGTTTTTGGGGGAGCGAGCTTTAAAGTAATTTCAACGCTATGGCGGCACAAGCCTCGGCATCACAAAGCGCATGATGGTGGTTTTCCATTTCATAACCACAGGCGGCTGCCGAGAGGTGGAGCTGGTGGCTGGGTATGTCAAGACAGCGGCGTGAAGCTGCAAGTGTGCAATGAAATTCGTAACCGGGATATTCCATGCCATATTCCTCAAATACAGCCTTTAAGCAGCTTTCGTCAAAAGGTCGGTTGTGGGCTACGAGAGGCAACCCTTTGATTTTATCTGCCACCTGTGCCCATACTTCAGGGAATGTCGGTTGCCCGTCGGTGTCACGACGGGTTATGCCGTGAACTTTAGTTGTCCAATATGTATAGTAGTTGGGGGCAGGCTGAATAAGACTGTAAAATTTGTCAACAATCTCACCGCCACGGACAATCACAATGCCGACGCTGCATACGCTGGAACGTCTGCCATTGGCTGTCTCAAAATCTATTGCTACAAAATCCTGCATCTTCAGTCGTTCTTATAAAGTTCATACATATCCGAAATCCAGCCTTTCATCTCTTTGCGGAGTGATGCCGGACTGATCACTTCCATCATCGAACCGACATGGAGCAACTTCATTATGAAATCGTAGGTCGGCGAGAGATACAATTCAAAATCGGCATATTCACCGTAATCCTCAATAAGTCGCTGACTATGATGAAGAGGGAGTGATTTCAGGTAATGTTTATGGTCTTCGTTGGCTCGGATCACTATTCTCTCAGGCTTGACATCGTATCCGATAACCACACCGAATTTAGTCGCGAAATATTCTGTAGCATCAAAATCTTTCGGCAACTTGAACAGGGTGTCTGTCGGTTCTACGCTCTCCAGACGGTCAAGACCGTAAATTTTTATCTCATCGCGGTTGTTGCGGCCAAGCACGTACCAGCGGTTATCAAACAGTTTCACACAATACGGTTCAATGGGGAAACTGTAACCATGCTCCTTCTTGAACGGGCGGTATGCAATATTCACTACCCGGTTCTCCTTCATCGCATCCAGGATGGTGGTCAGATGATGACGCCCTGACGGAATTTCATCAATCAATATACGACCTTTCAATGAGAGGTTTTCGCCGATTATATTGCCGACGGCAAATGAGTCGAGCATCCACTTTTTGAGCTTATCCTCGTCAATATCCTCGGGATTGGAGATATAGTAAAGATACCCGCCGACTTTCTGGCAGTCAATCATGATTCCAAACTGCTCATAGATTGCATCGCGCCAGCGGTTGAATGTGGCACGGTGAAGTTCGCGTCCGTCACTGAAATCTTTGTTGCGTGACCAGCGGTCGGAAAGATCCTTGTGTGAAATCTTCCCGGCACGGCGGATTGTGTCAATCAGCCAAGTGTATTTTTGCAGTTGGTTCATATCTGTTTGAGTTTTGTACCGCAAAGATAATCAAATCCTGCCGCATTCTGCGATACAGGATTAAGATTGAAGTCAAAATATATCCTTCTTCAAAGTCCATGCCAGCATCGCGCCCTCTTCATTGATATCAAAGATTACGGTCTGAAGTTGCTGCAATTTTTCATTTTGACGCCTTGAAATTAAAGATCGGACGGATGATAGTGTCGATGTTGACTGTTTCGCCGATGTTGGCAATGATTTCCTCTGCCGGTTTATAGACCATCGGCGACTCGTCGCGGGTAAAGTCGTTGACTGACTCCGAATAGATACCCTTCATGGATGCCTTGAAGTCTTCCAGCGTGATTTTATCGTATGCCTGAGTGCGGCTCAAAACACGTCCGGCACCATGAGGAGCCGACCGGTTCCAGTCAGGATTACCCTTGCCGGTACAAAGCAGCGACCCGTCGCGCATATTAAGAGGAATGATGCATCGTTCCCCTTCTGCGGCTGAGATGGCGCCTTTGCGGATGATGTTCTCATCGCTGATGTAATTGTGTACAGATTCAAATTCCTCCTTTACCTCCACGCCGGGGAAGAACCGCATGAGCAAGAGCGATATGAGTTTGCGGTTAAGAACTGCCCATCGCTGGCAGAGACGCATATCGTGGAGATAGCGCTCGCGCCCTTCGCCCTCGACATAGCAAAGAGCGGCTGGAAGATTCGGTTCTGCTTCTTGGTGCTCCTTACGCATCTTCTTAATCACGCCCTGCAACTCCGACCGACGACCTGCCGCCTTGTATTCCTCTATGGTGCGTTTGATTGTGTCTTCAAATTCGTCGGCTCCGTCGGTAAGGTGCTTTACTGCCTTTTCCTGATAGATGTCGGCTACCTGCTTGCCGAGGTTTCGAGAACCTGTATGTATCACAAGGTAAACATTGCCCTCATCGTCCTTGTCGAGCTCGATGAAATGGTTGCCGCCGCCGAGCGAGCCGATAGCCTTGTTGATGCGCCCCGAGTCTTTAATCTCTCGGTAGCAGTAAAGTCCGGTCACGAGTTGCTTTGCCTCCCGATAGATATCCATCTCCTCACCTACAAGAGGCTTGAAACCGAAACGGTCTTCTCGCACGATCATACCCGAAGGTACATTGCCACGAATATGTTCATGGAATGCGTGAAAGTCTATATCAGAGAGTTTGCCGAGATTGAGAATACGCATACCGCAGCCTATGTCAACGCCCACTATATTGGGAATTACCTTGTCACCAAGGTCTCCTGTGAATCCGATGACACACCCGGCACCGGCGTGTACGTCTGGCATGATGCGTATCTTCTTGTCAGAAAATACGTCAATCGAAAGCAGTTCCTTGATCTGTTCCAAGGCGGTCTCCTCGATGTTGTCCGTAAATATCTTTACGTCATGTCCTTCTATTGCGATTGGTATTGATAGCTTTGCCACTGCGCACAGGCTTTCAGCCGACATGCGTTTCAATCCCACTCGCGAATCTTCAATTGTCTTCATATTCTGATGTCTTTATTATTTCGATGCAAAGATAAATTACCACTGCGCAACCATTCTGCGCAATAAAAAGTAATCAATAAATTCTTTCATGAGCGCAAAATTACACCAGTGGTGACGCATTATGCAAAATCCTTCTTCGTATTAAAGACGAGTACCAACACTAAAATATAAGTATGAAACACTAAGTATTTTTGCAACGAATTCGCGGATGTAGTATCGAAAACTGAGACATCTTTACGTTAACTTTGCCGGGAGTAACAACTATATATAGATTATGAGTAAGACAATGATACTTGCAATCGGCGGCGCCGGTTGCAATATGGCAGAAACTATAATGTACGTTGCAAATGCGCATTGGGTCAAGGAGGCTGCATATCTTTTTGCAGATTCCGATATGGAACGCCTTTCAAAACTGCGCAAAAAAGGATTTGAAACGTTGAGCCTTCAATGTGAGTCCGACTTATTCCCGACAGAGAAACTTAGAGGAGTAGAAAAGCTTTACATCCTTGCCGGTCTCGGAGGTATGACAGGCGGCAAATTCGCAGAGATTGCAGCAAAGTCTGCAAAATCAGATGGTGTTGGCAATGTTGCGTTAATCGTAACTCTGCCATTCGTTTTCGAGGGCTCAGGTAAATCGGCAAAGGCAACTGAGGCACTTAAATCTCTTTCGGATTTACCTGTCAAGGTTCTCAATAACGAGGAACTTACAGAACGTTATCCGGATATTAACTTCATAAACGCCTTTGAATACTCCGATAAGGAAGCACTCAGCGCAATCGAATCAGGACTTCTTTAATGAAAATACTACATCTTTCCGACACTCACAACTGCCATCATCGGCTCCGGGATTTGCCTGATGCCGATGTGGTGGTACATTCCGGAGACTTCTGCATGGTAGGGACCGAACAGGAAGCCATGGATTTCCTCAACTGGTTTTGTGACTTGCCATACAAACACAAAATCTTTATATGTGGCAACCATGATGATTGCCTCTATGATGCCAACATTGACGGACTACCTGACAACGTACATCAACTCTCCAACTCGGGAATTGAAATTGATGGTGTCAAGTTTTATGGTGTTCCGATGTTTCTGGAAGATTGTATAACCGAGCGTCAGAGTCGCAACTATGCTAAAATCCCCGGTGATACTGACGTTTTGATTACTCATTCACCGGCATACGGCATACTTGATTATGACGACGGCATCAACTACGGATCAGAAGAGATACTCAAGAAGTTATCCGACCTTCACCTCAAAGCACATCTATTCGGTCATCTCCACGCCCGACACGGAATCTTAGAACAAAACGGCATCACATTCTCCAATGGTGCAATTATGAACGCTGATTACACTGTTCCCAACACTCCAAATCTAATAACCCTCGACAATGCCTAAAAGAAGAAGACGCCAGCCCGGAAAATACAAGCCGAAAGAACCCTTGAAGCCGAATTTCACCGGAACCAAACCGCTAACTCTCTTTCAAGCGGAAAATGGTCTGTGGGGAGCAAAGGACGGAGACGGCAACATTGAAATCGAACCTGTCTATCGGAGAGTTGAGCAGACTCAAGAACAAAAGTCGTGTCATGAGGTACATCTCGCTTCTAAAGATACCGTCTTGTCTGTCACGCCTGATGATTGGGATATTGTTGTGTGGCTTTCGTCAGAATTCTTTGAAAAGGATGACTAAGCGAACGTCATTCTACCGGGTTTTCATAGTGTCGGGCGATGATGTTAAGAGCTTGTTCCTTAAAATTTAGGTATCGCAGGGGCAATTTCGAAATTTTAAGGAACGCGCCTGAATGGTCATGAAGACACTTGTCTATGGCTGATATTCATAAGTAAGTATTGAGAATTAGTTTATAATAGGCTAATTTCCAACGTTTGTTTATAAGAATTGTTCTGTTGAGAGGCATGACAGATTTTTTTACAAAAAAATAACAAATTTTCCAATAGTGCGCAAATCAGTTGCGCATTCGTGTCTCAACTTTGCGGCATGATTATAAATGGAAAAGCAACATCGGTTGAGATATTCACCGATAACATAGAGCAGTCGGCTCTCGACTGGATAACCGAACTATGCGACCATCCGGCAATGGAGGGTGTGCCTATCGTGCAAATGCCCGATGTCCACGCCGGGAACTCATGTAATGTCGGCACCGCCTATCCGATAGGAATCTATGTGAATCCTGACCATGTCGGGGTTGACATAGGTTGCACAATTTCGATGCACCGCCTTTCTTGTGGAGTCAATCCTGACGACTTTCCGCTGCTCGATCACCGCATCCGCGAGACTATCCCAACGGGTAAGGAGATTTGCCCGAAGAACTCACTCAATGAAAAAGAATTGTTTCGTTTTCTGAACTCGCAATATCAGAAAGCCCGCTCGGTTGCTCCATACCTTATCAACGAAGCTCCTCGCATAGATGCACGTTTCATCACAGACTTCTGCCACCGCATCAAACTTCAGGAAGGGATGTTCTACAAAAGCATCGGCACACTCGGTGGCGGAAATCACTTTATCGAGTATGGCGAAGACATCGAGTCGGGCGACGGATGGCTGACAATACACTGTGGGTCTCGAAATCTTGGAGTCAAAGTAGCCAATCACTGGCGTAATATTGCGCAGAATCCTAAACGTGCCAAATACATCGGTTATCTTTGGGGCGATGCTTTGCGGGGTTATCTCTCGGATATGATAATCGCTCAGACTTACGCACTCTATAATCATCAGATAATCCGTGACCGCATATTCGTTATTCTCAAAAAGCTGTGTAAGGCTAAATGTCTCGAATCCATCTTCACTACCCATAATTATATATCCGTAACAGATGAGGTGCCAATGTTAAGAAAGGGCGCAATCGACGCCTCTGAGGGGCGTAAAGTGGCAATTCCGTTCAATATGCGCGACGGTATCGCCATCTGTATAGGAAATGGAAATGAGCAGTGGCTCAACACTGCGCCGCATGGAGCCGGACGCATCATGAGCCGTGCCCAAGCCAAGAAACAAATATCACTGAGCGAATTTCAGACTTCAATGACCGGCATCTACTCATCATCTGTCTGCACCGCAACACTTGATGAATCTCCGATGGCATACAAACCAACTGGCGAGATACTCGAACTTATCCGTCCGACAGTCGAGGTCGTGGCAATGATAAAACCAAAACTCAACATTAAAGATAACGTAGAATGAAACACTATATACAAATCACTGCCGGTCGAGGTCCGGTTGAATGTGCAAGAGCTGTCACACTCGTTGCCCGCGAACTGCTAAAGGCAATCCCCAATCTGGAACTTACAGATAGCGAACCTCACAATCAGGTGGACGGCTGCTTCATGTCAATGACATTCACTACGGCGGAACCAATACCTCTGTCGATTGTAAATGACTGGCAAGGCACGATACTTTGGCGGTCAACAAAGAATCCATATCGTCCCGGGCACAAACGCAGCAACTGGTTTGTCGGCATCAACTTCTTTGATGAAGTGGAACTGCCGCATATTGATGAGTCGGAAATCACTTATGAAACCTGTCGGTCAGGTGGAAAAGGTGGTCAGAATGTCAACAAGGTCGAAACCGCAGTGCGAGCAACTCATACCCCAACCGGACTATCAGTAAAATGCTCTGATGAACGTTCCCAATCGCAGAACAAGACTCTTGCAAGAGAACGGCTCCTGTTGAAGTTCCATAAGCAAAACGACAAAGCCGTAGCCGATTCGCAAACGCGTCAATGGAGCAATCACGACAGTCTTGAACGTGGCAATCCCGTCAAAAAGTTTTCAGGACCATTATAAATCCGCTATTAAAAGCTGATGCTCATCGATATAATAAAGTTCTGAGTATATAATGAAGTTCTGGTGAAGTAATAATAGAGAAAGAGTCTGTATGACATTTGTCATACAGACTCTTTCTGTGGGCGAAGATGGATTCGAACCACCGAAGGTATAAACCAGCAGATTTACAGTCTGCCCCATTTGGCCACTCTGGTATTCGCCCGATTGCGGATGCAAAATTAATCAAATATTCCGAATCTGCAAAATAAATTCTGTTTTCAATCTTTTTTAACGCAATCATGACGATTAAAGTGTTGTTGTGTGAGTAGTGTCAAGGTGCGTATTATTGGACGGAGGGTCAGACTCTTGCGGGATATGTCAACTTTTTTTATTAACTTTGCAAATAATTGTGTGTATAAGTCAGCGGCTTTATGCCGTATGCTTGCAATCGGATTATAATTGATATTACAATATATGGCAAATCAAGAACTTAGCGAACAGGAGATTGTGCGCCGCCGTAGCCTTGAGGCTCTGCGTGAGCGTGGAATAGATCCTTATCCCGCAGCTGAATATCCCGTGAGCGGATATTCCCGCGAAATCAAAGAAAACTTCGATGACAATCTCACACCTCCGCGTGAGGTTGCAGTGGCAGGGCGTATCATGAGCCGCCGCATCATGGGGAAGGCTTCATTTATGGAGCTTCAGGATTCGGAAGGCCGTATCCAGATATATGTGAGCCGCGATGACATATGTCCGGGTGAGGACAAGGAGTTTTATAATGTTGTCTTCAAGAAACTTCTTGACATAGGTGATTTCATCGGAGTAAAGGGTTATGTGTTCCGCACGCAAATGGGGGAGATTTCCATTCATTCCCGCGAAATAACAGTGTTGGGCAAGAGCCTTCGTCCCCTTCCTATAGTGAAATTGAAAGACGGCAAGGCTTACGATGCCTTTACGGATCCCGAGCAGCGTTACCGTCAGCGTTATGTCGATCTTGTGGTAAATCCCGGTGTGCGCGACATATTCCTGAAAAGAACACGCATGTTCAATTCAATGCGCGAGTATTTCAATTCGTTCAATTACACAGAGGTCGAGACTCCGATTCTGCAATCGATACCCGGCGGTGCCGCCGCGCGTCCCTTCATCACGCATCACAACGCGCTTGATATCCCGTTGTATCTCCGCATAGCCGATGAACTTTATCTGAAGCGTCTCATTGTCGGAGGATTCGAGGGTGTGTATGAATTCTCCAAAAACTTCCGCAACGAAGGCATGGACCGCACTCACAATCCGGAATTCACCTGCATGGAGATTTACGTCCCCTATAAGGATTACAACTGGATGATGGATTTTACAGAGAAGATGCTCGAAAAGATCGCGATGGATGTCAACGGCTCGACAAAAGTGCAGGTCGGAGAACATGAGATCGACTTCAAGCCTCCTTATAAGCGTGTCACCATGACCGAGGCGATACTCGAAAAGACAGGATTCGACATTACCGGCAAAACCGAAGATGAGCTTCGCGCGTTTTGTAAAGAGGCGGGCATAGAGACAGACCCGTCTATGGGCAAAGGTAAACTGATTGATGAGATCTTCGGTGAAAAATGCGAGGGTTCTTACATTCAGCCTACTTTCATCACCGATTATCCGATAGAGATGTCGCCTCTGACGAAGCGTCATCGCGAGAATCCTGAGCTCACCGAGCGTTTCGAGCTGATGGTAAACGGCAAGGAGCTTGCCAACGCATATTCGGAGCTTAACGATCCGATCGACCAGTATGAGCGTTTCGCCGAGCAGATGCGTCTTGCCGACAAGGGTGATGACGAGGCGATGATAATAGACGCGGACTTCATCCGCGCCCTTGAATACGGTATGCCTCCGACATCGGGCATGGGTATCGGCATGGATCGTCTTGCCATGCTCCTTACCGGTCAGACAACCATACAGGAGGTGCTTCTCTTCCCGCAGATGCGTCCGCAAAAGTCAGCTAAGGCGGAGAGTGAGGAGAACGCTGAGGAAAACAACGACTGAAAGGCTGTTTGCTTTTAAACAGCTTCTTAAATAAATTTCAAATTCGATAGAAGTTATGAAAACAATTGAGCTTAACATTCAGGATGCAGTTTATTTTGCAGACAAACAATATGAAGCCCTGAAGGATGAGACTGTTCAGGCTCTTGCCACCCTTGAGGAAGGCACGGGCGCGGGCAATGACTTCCTCGGCTGGCTTGATCTTCCCTCCAAGACACCTGCCGAACTGGTGGAGCGTATCGAGGCTACGGCAGCGCGTCTCCGTGAGAACTGCGATTATGTGGTTTGTGTAGGTATCGGCGGAAGCTACCTCGGCGCAAAAGCGGTAAATTACGCGCTTGCTGATTCCTTCGCTGATTTCTATGCCCCGAAGCCCAATGAGCCGAAGGTGATTTACGCAGGTCAGAACATCGGTGAGGAATATCTCGCGGAATTGCAGAATCTGCTTAAGGACAAGAAATTCGGTATTATCGTAATTTCCAAGTCCGGCACAACTACAGAGCCTGCAATCGCGTTCCGTCTGCTGAAAGACCAGCTTGTCGCCCAGGTCGGTAAAGAAGAGGCAAAGAACCTCATTGTTGCCGTTACCGATGCCGCTCGCGGCGCACTCCGCCAGATGAGCGATGAGGAGGGTTACGAGACTTATGTGATTCCGGACAATGTAGGGGGACGCTTCTCAGTGCTCACCCCGGTAGGTCTTCTTCCTATTGCGGTTGCGGGTCATGACATCAAGAAACTTCTTGCCGGTGCGGCTGAAATGGAGAAATCCACTCTTCACGCATCCGATTCCAATATCGCCCAGACCTATGCGCGTCTTCGCAATGCCCTTTACCGCAGCGGAAAGAAAATAGAGATTCTTGTCAACTTCGATCCCAAGCTTCATTATGTTTCCGAATGGTGGAAACAGCTTTATGGAGAAAGCGAAGGTAAGGACGGCAAAGGTATTTTCCCTGCATCGGTAGACTTCACGACAGACCTTCACTCCATGGGTCAGTGGATTCAGGACGGAGAGCGCACAATCTTCGAGACTGTAATCTCTGTGGCAAAGCCGGCTGTAGAGCATCGTGTGCCTATGGACGCAGCCGACCTTGACGGTATCAACTATCTCGCAGGCAAGCGCATCGACGAAGTGAACAAGATGGCGGAACTCGGAACCAAGATGGCACATGTGGACGGTGGCGTTCCCAACATGCATATCACTCTTCCTGCAATCGACGAGCATTCACTCGGTCAGCTTATCTATTTCTTTGAGAAAGCCTGCGGCATCAGCGGCTATCTTCTCGGTGTGAATCCGTTCAACCAGCCGGGAGTGGAGGCTTATAAGAAGAATATGTTCAAGCTTCTGAAGAAACCCGGTTATTGATATTTCAGCAGATAATCAATAAAGATCAGAGGATGTGTCATAATAGCCCGTCTGGGTCGTTGGCTGAATGATTCGGACCATTCTGACAGCATCCTCGCCATCCGGCTAAAATAAAGGCGGTGTGTCAAATTTTATCAATTTTGACACACCGCCATTTTGGATATTCCATGATACGGAGAGAAGTCAGATCCAGTCGTTCTGGCGTTCCCTGACAGCCATTGACTCGCTCAGAAGACGGATAAATTCCTGTGCGGCTCGTTTGCGGTATGTTCCGCGAAGAGTGTGTACACAGCCGGCAAGTTCATTTTCAGGGAAATCGAGGTGTATGGCTTTTATTCCCGATTCGTTGTGGATGGTGGCTTCTGCAAGCACGGACACAAGCATTGTCTGTCTGATTATCTTAAGCAGTATGTTCACTTCATTCAGCTCTATCTTTATCCTGAAATCGTAACCTGCGGGCTTGATGAGCTCGAATGCGTTGCGTGCCTGGAGTCCGCGCGAGGGGAGGGCAAGGTCGTATCTTTGCAGTTCCGACAGAGTTACGCTCTCTTTTTCTGCCAATGGATGACCCTCGGCAACGATGGCTGCGAGGTAATTCTGAAAAAGTATATGGGATTCAACCCCGTCTTCCGGTTTCCACGGTCTGAAAGCCAGCACGAAATCCACTTCTCTCGATTTAAGCAGTTCCATAAGTTCTGCCATGGGGCGGTAACAGATATTCAGTTTTATGTCGGGATACATCTTGCGGAACATTATGAGAGTCTCGGTGAGTATCGGGCTGAAAGAATAGGTAACACCGATGTTTAGGGTTCCGGCAGTCATGTTGTTGAGGTCCGATATGCGTGCGGCGCAAAGCTCCGCGGAGTTGACTGTGTGTCTGGCGTAGGGGAGCATCTCTTCTCCTGCTTCAGTGAGTGAGACGCTGTGGCTGCTGCGGATAAACAGAGGGGCGCCTAATTCGGTTTCAAGCTGTTTTATCTGTTGCGACAAAGTGCTCTGTGTTATGCATAGAGCTTTTGATGCCTCCGAGAAACTCAATGTCTCGGCTGTCTTTATGAAATATTTCAGTTGACGCAGTTCCATAATGTTATCGTGTGGCTTGGAATGATATCTTTTTCAAGAGAAAAATAGGTATTGTGGCGCCTACCGCCATTACGAGCAATATGCATACGCAGGTAAATGAGTTTGATGCGAAAAGATAGAAATAGCGGTCGAACTGCTCTTGACCGGCGCTGAGCACGCATAGTGCCGCACCTGCAAAAGAACGGTAGGCGTACATGCCCGGAATCATCGGGAGAAGTGCCGGGAAGAGACATGTCTCAGGAGGAGTCTTCACCACCGGAGAGAAGACTACAGCGATGATGCCGACCATGAACGCGGCGACGAGCGAGGCGGTGACTATGTGCAGTCTCACACCGAATTCAGGAGTCATCAGCATGAATCTGACGGCATGTCCGATTGCGGCTATAGCCGCGCAATAAAGATATGCCCTTGCCGGGGGACGGCTGATAGCTGCAAAACCGATAGCGGCTATCGCTGAAAACAATGCATCCTCTAAAATTTTTTCCAACATAATGTCTGAAATCCGTTTGGAATCTGTTTCTAAATCACTTCGTTTATCAATTTGAAATTCCTTCGATGTTTTCGTTCAAAACATTCCGGCGTTCATCATGAACATTGCGGCACACAACCCGATCGACAGGCATCCGGTGATTACCACCGCATCGAAGAAACGGCTCATGGAGCAGATGTAATATCGGTAAAGCATGTCGCTGAAAGAATTCAGCAATGGAATCCCCGGAACGAGATATAGAACGCTCGTTCCCAACGCGATGTCAGGGGTGCTTCCCAGAGCGAAAAGGGAATCGGTGGCACCGAGCACCGCCGAGACAAAAGCGCATATCGCCACAGTGGCGCGGATGTCGACTTTTTTTGAAAGCAGTTGGGTTTTAAGCCAGTATCCCGCCATAGTCGCCATAAACACGACCCCCATCGCAGTGATGTCGCCACCAAAAAGCCGGCAGAAAGAGGCGTTGGCAAGAGACACAAGCAAAAGCACGGTCCAGGGGTTCTGACGGTCGTTGGTGACAATTTCCCTGAACCGCTCTTCCGCCTCTCTGAGACTGATGCGTTTCTCGGCTATTGCCCAGCTGAGCTCGCTCAGACGTGTATTGATATTGAAACTGATAGGCGTGTGGCGTATTGTGGCTACGGAAGTTACGAAGTCACCACCGTTTTTGTCTCTTACCGAGATATGCACGTGACGCGGCATGATCGTAATGTCTACGGTCTTGCCATATGCGCGGGCAATGCGTGTCACATTCTTTTCAAGTCGCACGCAAGTTGACCCGCATCCGAGCAGCCATGCGCTGTAGTCAGACAGAAACACGCATACCTTCCTTACATCCGGTTCGCAGGTTTCTTTAAGTGGAATCTCTGTCATTTATTTATGGAAGAGAGGTTTTAATCAATATCTTCATCGCTGCCTTGCGGGTCTCCCGGTACAAAAAACTCCTCTCTTTCGCTACCGATCTCGAACGGACGGAAATGGAAGCGTTCCCTGCGGGAGGTGTGTAGAAAAATTATCGTTCTGGTAATAACAGCCAGAATAAGGATTCCGACAATCAGCAACCAAGTTAATAACGGCATGTCCATAGTTTTAGTTTTTTTGAATGTGAGCTCGTCTTGACTTATTCACGAAAGTTAAAATAATGATATCGTTGATTCTTTTCTCAGCCTTAGCGGATCTTTCCGGTTGTTTTCACCCCTCGCGTCACCGCCAGCGGTAAGGTTGCCGGCTCTTCGAATGGCGAAAACACCTCGGAAATATCTCGCTGATGTTAAGAAAAAATAAATCAATCAAGACAAGTTTTGTTTATTGATAGTTTGAGACCAAACAGACGTTTGTCAAAATGATTCTGCAAAATAACAATCGGAAACATTCATAAAATATGATTTTCATGCGGAAGTTTCGATAGCGGCGATAGATAGAATCTGTTTGAAAAGAAGCGAGGCGGCATATTTATGTTATGCCGCCTCGTAAATGAGTCTCAATTGGATTTGTTATGTGATGCCAATGACAGATACTGTGTGTTGTCTCGCAGTGTCGTTGTGTAAGAGGTGTTTGGATGGATGCTGAGCATATTTTAAAGTAGTTTAATAATATTTTTTATGGAAAGAGGGGAATTTTGATTATTTTTGCAATTTCGAAGGATATTCTCAAAATATCAGAATGGGTAAAATCATAGCAATAGCAAATCAGAAGGGCGGTGTCGGAAAAACGACCACCGCATTCAATCTCGGTGCGTGTCTGGCTGTGGCAGGCAAGCGTGTGCTTTTAGTAGATGCCGATCCGCAGGCAAATGCCACTTCGGGCATCGGCATGCAGCCCCAGCCTACAGATGCATCCATCTATGACTGTCTGGTTGACAATTATCCCGCGGCGGAGGCAATAATGCACTCTACGATTGATAATCTTGATATAATCTGCTCGCGTATTGATCTTGTTGGTGCGGAAGTGGAACTTATGAGCCGCCGCGACCGGGAGCGCATTCTCCAGAGACTGCTTGAACCGGTCAAAGACGATTACGATTTCATTCTGATTGACTGTTCGCCATCGCTCGGGGTCATTACCATAAATGCGCTGACCGCCTCAAATTCGGTCCTGATACCCGTACAGGCGGAATATTTCGCATTAGAGGGAATTTCCCAGCTTCTCAACACTGTGCGTATAATCAAGAGCCGTCTGAGACCGCAACTTGAGATCGAGGGTTTTCTACTGACCATGTATGATGCCCGTCTTCGTCTTGCCAACCAGATTTACGAGGAATTGCGAGGACACTTCGGAAAGATGGTGTTCGATACTGTAATACCCCGCAATATCAGACTGTCGGAATCTCCGAGTCATGGTCTGCCAGTGATCCTTTACGACCCCGATTCGCGTGGTGCCATATCCTATGTGCAGCTTGCCAAGGAGTTGCTGATGAGAAATAAAAAGAGTACGAAATCTGAAAACTAAGACAATTTGGCTTTGAAAAGAAATGCATTGGGACGGGGACTTGATTCGCTGATCTCAATGGGAGATATAAGAACTGAGGGCTCTTCGGCAATATCGGAAATAGATATCAGCCGCATCGAGCCCAATCCGGACCAGCCCCGTCGCTCGTTCGACGAGACAACTCTTGAAGAGCTTGCCGCGTCTATTCGCGAACTGGGTGTGGTGCAGCCGCTGACGCTCCGCATGAACGATGAGGGGAATTACCAGATAATTGCCGGCGAGCGGCGCTGGCGAGCGGCACGCAAGGCAGGTCTGACCTCGGTGCCGGCATATGTGCGGACAGTCTCTGACTCGGAAATGACTGAGATGGCTCTTATAGAGAACATCCAGCGCGAAGATCTGAACGCCATAGAGGTGGCTCTGGGGTTCAAGAAACTTATCGATTCGTATAATCTGACACAGGAACGCCTTTCCGAACGTCTCGGCAAGAAACGCGCCACGATAGCAAACCATCTACGTCTGCTCCGGCTTCCCGCCGAGATTCAGCTTGGCTTGCGCGACAGAAAACTCGATATGGGTCATGCCCGTGCGATTCTGTCGGTGGAAGACCCTAAGATTCAACTTAAGCTCTACAAGCAGGTGATAAAGGAGGGATTGTCTGTGCGTGCCGTGGAAGAACTCGGACGTAAGCTCGCGGGGGGTGAGAATCACGACGCTCCGGCAAAGGTGAAAAGTGAGAAATCCGCCGACATCCGTATGCTTGAGAAAGACTTCACAAGCTATTTCTCGATGCCGGTGAAGGTCTCGCGCTCACAGAGCGGAAAAGGGTCTGTTACATTCAAGTTCGCTTCTGACGACGAGCTTCATCAGCTTGTTAAAATATTCGAGAGATTAAAACAATGAGTCAGGAAAATAAGAGGCGCAATATCAGGTTATTCGGCAGAAATCTGCAACTTCGTCCCGCGGAGTGCGGTCTGGTGGTGGTGTTGGCGGTTGTGCTCCTTTTTCCGTTCGATTACCTTGTGTTGCCTGCCAGGGCGCAGAGTGTGGCGCAGCCTCAGTCTCCGGTCCAGCCTGATTCTGTGGTTTATGCCGATGCAGAGATCCTTGTCAAGGCGGACGAAGTGACGGATTCGATACCCCCTACGGAAGTCACAGCGGATGACTATCCATATGGGCTTGACGGCAAGATAGCTTTCAACCCCTCTCCGCAGAGGGCGGTGTGGCTGTCGGCATTGTGTCCTGGTTTAGGACAGATCTATAACAGACGCTACTGGAAACTTCCGATTGTAGTGGGCGGATTCATGGGACTCGGTTACGCCACAAACTGGAACAATAACCAATATCAGGATTATGTGCAAGGCTATCGGGATCTTGTCGACAGCGATCCCAATACGAAAAGCTACCTCGATTTCTTTCCGCCAACAGTGAATGAGAGCGACCTTGACACCGAGTGGCTCACGCGCACGTTCAAGAGCCGCCGCGATTATTTCCGCAGAAACCGGGACCTGTGCATCATCTGCATTGTGGCGTTGTATCTGGTGTGTATGGTAGATGCGTATATAGATGCTTCTATGGCGCATTTCGACATCTCTCCCGACCTTTCGCTCGATATGAGTCCGACATTGATGCTGCAGCCTGCCTCGCGCAAGCCGGCGTTCGGAATCAACTGGGCATTTACTTTTTAAACAGCTTATAAAACGGCAGTCAGCCTAACGATATAGAATCATGAAGAATAAGATACGTCATATACTCCTTGCGTGTGCGGTAGCCGCAACAGCTCTTCCGTCGGTTTCTGCACCGCAGAAAAAAAACACTGTGCTTGATGTGAAGACAAGCATATCCGACAATAATATAATCTATCCGGAAAGTTTTGAGGCGGACACGCGCAAAATGCTTGAAGGGTGGTATATGAAAAACTATATGGCGACCGATGACCGCTATAGGAGAGAGGGTGATACCCGCAACGATGACAAGACAATACGCGAGCGTCTCGCACAACTCCCTACGGTTATAGAGATGCCCTACAATCAGATTGTAAGGTCTTATATAGACCGATATACGCAGAAAGGCCGCGAGCAGGTGACTGTGCTTCTTGGTCTCAGCCATTATTATCTTCCTATCTTCGAGCAGGCTCTTGAGGAGAGAGGTCTTCCTCTCGAACTGAAATATCTTCCGGTTATAGAATCGGGCCTTGATCCCAATGCTGTCTCCAGGCATGGCGCCACAGGATTGTGGCAGTTTATGATAGCTACGGCAAAAGGGTTGGGTATGGAGGTAAATTCTCTTGTAGATGAGCGTCGCGACCCGTATCTTTCATCTAAAAAGGCGGCCCAGTATCTCAGCGATCTGTATGCTACCTATGGGGACTGGAGTCTTGCAATCGCTGCCTACAATTGTGGTCCGGGGGCTGTAAACAAAGCCATCCGCCGTGCCGGAGGCGATCCCAGGCAACATGATTTCTGGTCGATATATAATTACCTTACGCCTGAAACGAGGGGATATGTGCCGATGTTTATAGCTGCGAACTATGTGATGAATTATTATCCGCAGCATAACATAAGTCCGGTGATTCCGACTAAACCTCTGATTACCGACACTCTGCAGATTTCAGACCGTGTGCATTTCAAGCAGATATCGGCAGTTCTTGATATTCCTGTAGATGAGCTTAGAGTCCTCAATCCTCAGTTCCGTGCCGATATTGTTCCCGGTTCTCCTGAACGGTCATATACTCTTGTTCTCCCCTCCCAGCAGGTTCATGCATATCTGATGAGCGAAGATGCGATAAAGGCTCACGACGCGACAAAATATGCGCGTCGGGAAAACGTGCAACCGGGAGAACATCCGATGATCGCAGACAATTCTGTCCCGGAAACCGTTGCCGATACCAATCCTGAAGACAGTAATCTTCCTGTTGCCGCGGCTTCCGCTTCAAAGGGTGTTAGGACAGTTACCCACAAAGTCAAGCCGGGAGAGTCGCTTGCATCGATAGCAAAGACTTACAATGTGGCTCCCGAGCAGATCAAATCGTGGAACAGTCTGCGCAGGAACGCTGTCAGAACAGGACAGCTTTTACGTATCAATACCGCTTCCGGGGAAGGTGAGTCGGAACTGCTGACTGCTGAGGCAACCGAGGTTCCCGCTGGCGGTGAACGTACGTGGCAATCTGATGCACCGGCTTCGTCTTCCAGGAAATCAGTGCAAGCGGCTGCGGCAAAAAGCAAAACCAAGGCAAAGGCACCTGCCGCGAAAGTGCATAAGATAAAGAACGGCGAGAGTCTGAGCAGTATCTCCAAGAAATATGGTGTCAGCATTGCTGAACTCAAAAGGGCGAACGGCATGACCAATGACAAACTGCGTGCCGGAAAGACTTTGAAGATTCCTGCAAAATCAAAGACGGGGTCAAAGAAATCAACTAAAAAACGCCGCCGAAGATAAAAGCCCTTTTGCGGAAGGATTGATGCCGGACAAAAAAACGATGCCGGAGTTGCAGCTGCAACTCCGGCATCGTTTTTTTGTCCGGTTTAATGGGGGGGGGATAGGGCTATATAGGGCTGTATAGGGCTGTATGGGATGTGTTCTTAATGGCAGCAACCATCACCACAGCCGTCGCCACAGCCGCCGTCGCCGCATGAGCCGTGGCTGCCGCAACCGCAGCAACCGCCCTGGGCGGGATGTAGCTCCTCGGGTGTCGCTTCGCGCACTTCTTCCACTTCTCCGGCAAATGTCACTGTCAGTCCGGCAAAAGGATGGTTGAAATCCATCTTTACATTGTCGCCTACTTCAATGACCTTGCCCAATACGCGGAAGCCTTCGGCTGTCATCATGGGGAGCTCGGCTCCAGCTTTCACTTCCTCTGCGAGTTTGCCGTCGCGCATGAATATGTCTTTGTCAAGCTCAATCACATTTTCTGCATGGCGCACTCCGAATGCCGCCTCGGGAGGAAGGGTGACATCAAATCTGTCGCCTTTCTTGAGGTCTTTGAGTGCTGCGATCAGACCGGGCACAACCTCCTGTGAAACTCCATATACCATTTCATCCGGCTCTCCTTCGGGAGTCGCGAACAATTCTTTGCCGGAATCGGCGTCGGTAAGTCTGTAAGCATATTTTACAAACATTCCGGGTCCTACTTTTATCTCTTCCATATTGTATGTTATTAATTTTGTCAGTTTTGTCAGTTTTAAATTGTTTGCCTTGCTTAGTGCTGTTATTCCGCTTCTGATTTTTTCGAAACACCTGTTATTGCGCCGGTATTTCATCGGGATCGGGGTAATAGTCGGGCACGGCAGGCTCCTGTTCCGGGGTGCTGACATCTGTCACTTCCTCATCTTCAGGATGCTTGAGCATGTATTGCTGTTGCGGCACAATGATGTTGAAATAGAAACCTTCAGCTGATTTATCACGTTTCGTCTTGTTGGTTTCGTCAGGACGCACTGACAGATAGTCATATCCGGGTTCTATGAATTTTGCATCTGTTGCCTCATAACCGAGCAGCTGCACCATATCGTATTCATGCATCGGATATATTACATACCATGCCTTGTCCATGCTTTCTCCGGTGCCTGTGCTTTTGATCGCGCCGAGCAGATGTTCCAGACGATACTCCCATATTTTTGCACTCATGTCTTTCCTCTTCTCCTTGAGCACATGCACAAGAAATGACATCTGGCGGAGGTCAAACGGATTGTCGGCGAGTGCGAGCTGGGCATATTTGCGTATCGTGTCTATCTCCTCTTTTGTGTGGCTCGACTTCATGCGGAGGTCATCGGTCACATTGGCGTAAGGAGAGACCCTATACGGGTCAAAATCCTCCTGAAACATGTATCCGAGATAGAAATGTCGGTATTCATCATTGGTCATTGTCGTGTCGTTGCTCTCGTATTTCTTCATGAGTTTAGGGAAATAATACGGGCTTGACGGAGTGAGAGTGGAGATGCGGATTTCTTCAAGATCCGGCTTCTCCACGGTTATCTTGCGTTTGTTCTGTGCGATTGCCGTTGAGGAAATCGAGAATGAAATCATCAGTGCCGCGGCAGATACAAATATTTTTCTTAAACTTATCATAGGGTATTTACAATAAGGGAATTTTAAATTTAACGGGGGTGGGAGCCTGTCTCACCTATAGATTAAAACGTTTGACAATCATTTTTTGATTTCCGGATATGCCACTCGCGAGTGGTATATGGTGGCGAGACGTTTCTTGAACGTGTCTTTAACAGTCTCCACATCGCGGTAGCTGATCGGAGAATCGCGGAAAAGTCCTTCTGCCTGCTGTCCGTTTACGATGCGGTCTACCAGATTGTTTATTGATTCCCGTGAGTAATCCTGAAGACTTCGGGAAGCCGCTTCCACGGCATCCGCCATCATAAGTATCGCCGTTTCCTTCGACTGCGGGTTGGGTCCGGGATAGGTAAACCGGGATTTGTCTACCTCTGCCTCCGAACTCTGGTTGACTGCTGTGTTGTAGAAGTAACGTGCCATACTCTTGCCATGATGCTCGGTGATGAAGCTGCGTATCACTTCCGGCAGATTCTCTTTTGCCGCGATTTGCAGTCCGGCTGTGACATGCGATATTATTTTCTGTGCGCTTGTCTCGGGATTCAGACCGGTATGCGGATTGATGCCGTGCTGGTTCTCCGTAAAGAATATAGGGCTTTCAAGTTTGCCTATGTCGTGATAAAGCGCTCCGGTCCTGACAAGCTGTGTGTCGGCTCCGATGGCTCTTGCAGCCTCGGAGGCGAGTGTGGACACCTGCATGGAATGCTGGAATGTGCCGGGAGCCTCTTCCGCGAGGCGGCGCAGCAGCGGACTGTTAATGTCGGAGAGTTCCACAAGTGTGACAGTCGATGTGAATCCGAATATCTTCTCTACTATGAGAATCATGATGTAGGCGAAAGATAGAATCACGGAGTTGATGGCGAATATGCCGATCATGCGCCATGCGAAATTGTCAAGATTGCCGTCTGTTATGAGACTCGATACAAAATAAGTCAGACAGTATGCCAGAAAGGTGAAGGCGGCTGTGCGAAGCAGCTGCGACCGCTGGCTGAGACGATGTATGCTGAATGCCGCCAGCAATCCGGCGGTCAGCTCCATGAAAATGAACTGGTAGGGGAATACGGCAACCAATGATGATATGAGCACCGTGACAAGCAGGGAGAAAATTGCCGTGCGGGAATCGAAGAATACAAGGATCACTACCGGCACCGAGGCAAACGGTACAAAATATATGCCGTTGGGAACATATTCGAACATCAGAATCGAGAAGACAACGAAAAGTGTTATGAAACACATCAGAAATGTCATCTTCCGCAGGGAATTGAAGAAACGTGAGCGGTACAACCCCATGAAGAGATACAGGATGCTGAAGCATATGAGGATGAAAAGGAACTGTCCCGCATAGAAATACCGGTGGTCGTTCTGCGAGTTGTTGGTCTTGTTAAGCAGTTCCATGTATGTGTTCAGGTTCGTGTAGATCTGAGGTGTTATGATTTCACCCCTGTCGACTATCCTCTGTCCTTTCTTTATCACCCCCTGCGCGCCGTTGACCTGCAGATATTCCTGATTCCGGAATTTACTGTCGGCGGCACTGTCAGTCATCATGTTTGGGGTAAGGCATATGTTCAATGCCTTTGCGAGGTCTCCGTCGAGCTGACGGGCGGAGGAGTGTCGCACGTATATCGAATCTATATATTCGAAAGCCCTGGCAGGGGAGAGCATAGCCGATGCATCGATGGTGGAAACGGTGGTGGCTCCGTTCTCTTTGACCATCATGCGTAGCTGCCGCGGTTTCATTCCCTTGATGTGTTCGTAGAGTCTGGTGTCGAGCACTCCTCTGGAGTATACATCGCGCAAGAGCTTCTGAAGGTCTGTGATATCAGAGTGTTTGGCTCTGCCCGATACCGTGTTGGAGAACCGTGTCAGGGAAGCCGTCTCCACATCGGCATCTCTCGCCACAAAAGGTATGAAGTTTGCGTCTATGCTGTCGCGGAGCACGTTTGCCGATGCCGAGTCTCGGAGTATCGGCATATCGAAGTCAGCGGTAAGAAGCGGATACTTCCAAGGCTGATTGAGTTCATATGTATACGACTGCCTGTCGGAATGGGGCAGCAGAAAGAGTATCAATGCGGTCGCGCCGAGCAGTATGCCGATACGCGCTATTGCTATCTGACTTAGTTTTCTCATAATGTTCAGGAAATCCGTTTTGCGAATTTCACACCTTTTATCTTCTCTTTGAGACTGCGGCATATGTTTTCCACGGTCTCCGAGTTGTCTACCTGAAGAGTTATCTCGCAATGAAACACCTCCTGGCGTGCGTTGATTGTCAGTCCGACCATGTTCACACCTATGTCGCGCGATATGACACCGGTTATTTCCTCCAGGATTCCGCGCCTGTCTATGCCGTCTATGCTGATTGTTGCGAGGAATCTGTCGGCAACCCCGCCCCATTTCGTAGCCACGAGCCTTGATCCGAACGAGCTTTTCAGGCGCATTGCATTGGGGCAGCTCACTTTGTGCACCACAACGTCTTCGTTCTCGTCCACGAATCCGAGCACATCGTCGCCCGGTATAGGCTGGCAACATGTGTCAAGCTTATAGTTGGGTTTGTCTTCATCGGGATGAAGCACATATATCACCTTCCTGTTGACCGGAGTCTTGCGCTCTTCCTGTTTTTTTGAAGAGAAAGGATTGCGCAATATCTTGGAAAGCAATGAGGAACGGGTCTTGTTAAGGTCTTTGAGCTGTTTTGCGGAGAGATTTATCTCATCGTTGGCAAGCATGAGGTAGAGGTCTTCCTTATGCGGAAGATGAAGGTTGCCGAGCAGACGTGTCATCACATCCGGAGTATTTTCCACTCCTTCGCGTTCGAGAAACTCATCGTAGAGTTTCTTACCTCGTTCTGTCAGGTGTCGTCTGTCCTTGCGCAGAATGGCGCGCAGACGGTTCTGAGCCTTCGCCGAATTGCAGAATTGCATCCATTCGGGCTGGGGAGTCTGCGAGTCGGAAGTTATTATCTCTACCTGATCGCCGGAATCGAGCTTGTATGAAATAGGCACGAGACGATGGTTGATTTTTCCGGCGATGCAGTGGGTGCCGAGTTGTGTGTGTATGGCGAAGGCAAGGTCGAGTACGGTCGAGCCCGCCGGAAGTGTAATAAGGTCGCCTTTAGGGGTGAATACGTAGATTTCTGCGGAAAAAAGATTGAGTTTTATTGTGTCGAGAAAATCTATTGCGTTTGGTTCGGGGTTAGCAAGGATGTCCTTTATGGTGTTCATCCATTTGTCAAGCTCGGTGTCATCTTCATGAACACCTGTCTTGTATTTCCAGTGTGCCGCATAGCCGAGTTCCGCGATTTCATCCATCTTGCGGCTTCTTATCTGCACTTCGATCCATTTGCCGTCAGGTCCCATCGCAGTGAGGTGAAGGGCACGATAACCGTTTGCCTTCGGGGTGCTTGTCCAGTCGCGGAGGCGTTCCGGGTGCACTTTGTGTCCGTCGGTAAAGAAGGTGTATATCTCCCAGCAATGTATTCTTTCGAGAGTATCGTCATCGTTTTCGAATATTACGCGCACTGCATAAATGTCGTAAATCTCTTCAAACGGAATCTTCTTGGTCTCCATCTTGTTGTAGATGGAATAAGCGCTTTTTACCCTTGCCTTTATTTCGTATTTGAATCCGGCGGCATCGAGTTTTTTTCTTACCGGTCCCACGAATTCCTCTACAATCTCTTCCCGGTGCTTCTCACTTTCGCTTACCTTGGCTATTATTTCCGCATATTTCTGCGGATGCTCGTATTTGAAGGCGAGGTCTTCGAGTTCATCCTTTATTTTGTATAGTCCGAGTCTGTGGGCAAGAGGAGCGTAGACATAAAGAGTCTCACCGGCGATCTTGTATTGCTTCTCGGGGCGCATGGAGCCGAGGGTGCGCATATTGTGCAGCCTGTCTGCCATTTTTATCAGCACTACCCGGATGTCGGTCGACATCGACAGCAGAAGTTTACGGAAGTTCTCCGCTTGAAGAGAAGCCTTGTCTCCGAATATACCGCCGGAAATCTTTGTTAGTCCCTCCACAATCGAGGCTATCTTGGAGCCGAAACTCGCTTCTATATCCTCCTTTGTGAACTCTGTGTCTTCCACAACATCGTGCAGCAATGCCGCGCATATGGATGTGGAACCGAGTCCGAGTTCGGAAATCACAATCTTTGCCACGGCTATCGGATGAAGTATATATGGCTCGCCGCTGCGCCGTCTCACCCCCTTGTGTGCGGATTTGGCAAAGCGGAACGCACGTTCGATAATCTCCACTTTTTTGCGGTGATTGCTCGCAAGATAGGCATTCAGCACATCCTGATAAGCCTCTTCTATCATCCGGTCTTCCTCTTCGGGCGACATATTTTTATTATATTCAGCCATAGTCGTGTCTCCTTTTATCTGGCATCAAGCATATTGCCCGGCGGTTTGTCGTGCAGGGCGCACAATGATTCTTAATTTACAAAATTAATAAAAAAACGGTAGATATGCCATATCACTATAATTTTTAAACAGCTTAACATATGTTCTTAAAAAACTTTTTTTGTAATTTTGCGTAATAAAATTGAAATCATCTCTTTTCGCAGGTCTGCAAATCAAATGTCCGGTCTGCGGAAATTATCATATCAGTTTCTATGAGTGAGAATACAGAACAGGAAAACGGCAGACGCCAGAGTTCGGAGAAAACGATTCATGACGCCACCAATTCCGAATATAAATATGGCTTCACATCGGATATAGACACGGAGATTGTGCCTCCTGGTCTCAACGAGGATGTGGTGCGCTTCATTTCTGAGAAAAAAGGGGAGCCGGAGTGGCTTCTTGACTTTAGGCTGAAGGCTTACCGCTATTGGAAGACATTGACTCCTCCTGAGTGGGCGCATCTGAAAATCCCGCCTATAGATTTTCAGGCGATAAGTTATTACGCCGCACCCAGAAAGAAAGAGCTTAAGAAAAGCATGGACGAGGTTGATCCGGAGCTTGTAAAGACCTTCGACAAGCTTGGCATCTCGCTTGAAGAGCAGAAACAGCTTGCCGGTGTGGCGGTTGATGCCGTGATGGATTCCGTGAGCGTGAAGACAACGCATCGTGAGAAACTGGCAGAACTCGGAGTGATCTTCTGTTCCTTCTCGGAAGCCGTTAAAGACTATCCGGATCTGGTGAAGAAGTATCTCGGCACTGTTGTTCCCTATCGCGACAACTATTATGCGGCGCTTAATTCGGCGGTATTCTCCGACGGCTCGTTTGTGTATATACCCAAGGGAGTGCGCTGTCCGATGGAACTCAGCACATATTTCCGTATAAACGCCTCGGGAACAGGACAGTTCGAACGCACTCTCATTGTGGCGGATGATGACGCCTATGTCAGCTATCTGGAAGGATGCACAGCACCGATGCGCGATGAAAACCAGCTTCATGCCGCGATAGTGGAGATTATCTGCGAGGAGAGGGCGGAAGTGAAATACAGCACTGTGCAGAACTGGTATGCCGGTGACAAGGACGGGCGTGGCGGAATCTATAATTTTGTGACAAAACGCGGTCTCTGTCGCGGACATCGCTCCAAGATATCATGGACTCAGGTCGAGACCGGCTCGGCGATAACATGGAAATATCCCTCTTGCGTTCTCAAGGGAGACGAGTCGGTAGGAGAGTTCTACTCTGTGGCTGTCACGAACAATTGGCAGCAGGCTGATACGGGTACAAAAATGATACACGTAGGGCGCAACTCGCGTTCCACTATCGTCAGCAAAGGTATCTCGGCGGGCAAGTCCCAGAACTCCTATCGCGGTCTGGTGCGCATGTCGAAAGATGCATCGGGGTGTCGGAATTTCACGCAGTGTGACTCTCTGCTGATGGGCGATGAATGCGGGGCGCATACATTCCCATATATTGACGTGCGAAATAATTCATCTACAGTCGAGCATGAAGCCACAACATCGAAAATTAACGAGGAGCAGCTATTCTACTGCATGCAGCGCGGAATCCCGATGGAAGAGGCTGTAGGACTGATTGTGGGGGGATACACGAAGGAGGTTATGAACAAGCTTCCGATGGAGTTCGCGGTCGAGGCTCAGAAACTGTTGCAAATCTCGCTTGAGGGCTCAGTCGGATGATAAAGACCGGTTTACACCATACAGACCGGTTCCTGGTAATAAAGATAGTTTGATGATCGAAAGAATAGTAATAATCGATAATGTGGATCCCCAGACGTTTTATGGGGTCAACAATGCAAATATAAGCCTTATACGCAATCTTTTCCCGAAGTTGCGGATGGCGGCGCGCGGCAATGTCATCAAGGTTATAGGAGAAGAGAGCGAGACTGCGGAATTCGAGAAAAAGATACATGCCATAGAAGCCCATGCGTCCAGATACAACCGTCTTGACGAAGAGGCGATTATAGATATCGTTCGCGGAGACCCGCCGAAGGAGGTGAATGCGGAAGGTGTAATAATATACGGACAGAACGGCAAACCCATAGCTCCGCGCAACGCCAACCAGACAAGGATGGTGAGGAGTTTCGCACAGAATGACCTCACGTTCGCGCTCGGTCCGGCGGGAACGGGCAAGACCTATATCGCGATAGCCCTTGCCGTGCACGCGCTTAAAAACAAGCAGTGCCGCAAGATAATCCTTTCCCGCCCTGCCGTGGAGGCGGGTGAGAAACTCGGTTTCCTTCCCGGCGACATGAAAGACAAGATAGACCCGTACCTGCAGCCGCTCTACGATGCGTTGGAGGATATGATTCCACAGCAGAAGCTGAAGGAATATATGGAGGCGCAGACAATTCAGATCGCCCCCCTTGCCTTCATGCGCGGGCGCACGCTGAACGATGCAGTCATAATCCTTGACGAGGCGCAGAATACCACGCGCCATCAGATGAAGATGTTTCTGACGCGTCTCGGAATGAACGGCAAGATGATAATCACCGGCGACACAACACAGATCGACCTTCCGCGAACCGTGCAGAGCGGTTTGCTTCAGGCTCTCAGAATACTCAAAGGTGTGAAGGGCATCGGAGTCATAGAATATGAAAAAAAGGATATCGTAAGACATCCTTTGGTTCAGCGCATCGTCGATGCCTACGAGCATCGCGAGCGTGAGGACTCCGAAGAGGAGGGCTAATAATCGAAGACTTCGTTCAGCAGGCGTGCAAGGCGGTATCCGGCGCGCACAATGCGTTCGTGGGCGATCTTTTCTCCGGCAAGGATTCTGCTGTAAGTCTCGGCTTTGTCGTAATCCCTTCCGTTTTCAAACCAGCCATAGGTTCCGGATATCGCTTTACCTGATTCGGTCGCCCATTCCTCGGGTGTCCCTTTCTGCATTTCCGCAATCTGGCGGTTATCGAATCTGTCGAGTTGCTCTACATATTCCTTATATTGCCAGGGATGCTGGTCAAGCACCCAGTTGTCCCAGAAATCATGAACCTGGGCTTTTTTACCGTTTAGCTTGAAATAGATATTCTTCTGGTCATAGCCGGTATAGAACGCATGTCCGGGGCAGTGCATGTCACCGACTATGTGCAGAAACAGTTTTATATTGTCGGCAACGGCGGAATCAGTCATCTCCTTGTGGCGTCGCAGATTCTCGAAAGTCTTTCTGCATCCTTCAACGGCATCGCGTCGTTGGCTCGGGTAATAAACGCCCAGAGAATCGACATTTGAGGCGTGCCAGCGGCTTGAATGGCTGTAATGTGGCATCTGCCTGACCCAGTCCATCCATGATGCGTAATAAACGATTGAATGATTCCCCAGATAGCGTTCGATATTTGCCTTTGCCCGGGGTGTGAGATGTTTTTCGGCGATTCCTGCCACTGCGTCGTGTCCGAGACGCCCCCATGCCGAAGCCGACAGTGCGGACATCGCGATAATGCACAGGGCTGCATACAATTTAATCTTGCATTTCATAAGTTCAATTAGTTTAGGGTTATGGATTCGACTCCAAAATTATACAAACTTACGGAATATTGCAAATCCTGTCCCGGATAAAAACAACATAAAAGGTGTCATGACAAAGAGGATGTGTCATAATAGCCCGTCTGGGTCGTTGGCTGAATGTGAGGCTTCGGTCATTGACGAAAGTCAACTCCCTTCAGCCTCACATTCAGCCGCCTACCATCCGGACCATTCTGACAGCATCCTCGCCATCCGGCTAAAATAAAGGCGGTGTCGGTTTTCTGAACGCTATTTGCGCACGAAGACCTTCTTGCCGTCGATAATGTAGATTCCGGTAGATGTGATGCGGTTGATCCGTATTCCCTGAAGGGTGTATATCTTTCCATCCGGTATCAAGTCCGCGTCTATCTCCGTCACGGCGGAACTTCCGGTGATGTCAGTGCTGAAGCTGAAGCTGATTCCTTCTGCTGTTTCCTTGACATCGGTGATGCAGAAGTAAGCGCGGGTGCCGTCACTGTAGAATGGATAATCGTTGTCATCGATATGCCCGAAGCTTGTGCGGCGGGTATCCGTTCCGAGAGTGGCTCGCTTTATGAGACCCGCGCTTGTGCCGGCGTTGCTGTTGGGACGGAACACATACAATTCGAAATCTTTTCCAAGATTGCCTGTTTGCGTGACAAGCGGATTTACGCGATACACCAGCATTCCCCCCGCAGGCAGCGAGGAGTCCCACATGTCGTTACGGTCGCGGTATTCAACCATAAAATACTCCGCACGTGTTCTGTCGGGTCTTATGATGAACGCCACATCATCATGCGTTTCAGAGGATAGCGGACGCAATGTGTATCTGCCGTTCTGCGAAATCTGCTTTATGTCGGTTCGGGGAAGCCACCCGCCGAAAGGAGAGCCATATTGCATGCGCATGTATGCTGTCAATCCCTGGGGAACGGTCTGGTTGTCGCTCATGAGATCCCATACGTTTACCGGTTCAAGTGTGGAATTGGCATTCCCCTTGGTGGTATAAAGGTCGTAAGCCCCGAGTGTATGAATCATCTCGTGACAGAGCACACCTGTATTTATTTTCTGGGGAACCATCGATTTGTAGCCGTTGGCTCCGTCGAACACCTTGAGATAGTTGCCCACTTTCACACCGCCGAGATAAGCTGTAGCACCCCGGTTGTTGGACGGCCACAGCATCCTTGCCGCGCTTATGTCGCTGTCGCCGCATATTATCATGACAATATTGTCTACTTCCCCGTCTCCGTTTGCATCGAAGACGATCTTGTCATTTTCATCAATAAACCCGTCGCCATTGAAATCATATGAAGCTAACTTCTCATCCAGAAACAGGCACATATCCTTCACGAGAGTCTTGATCCTTAAGTCAAGCATCAGATCAAGATTCGTATATCCATCCGGATTGGAATTTCCTTTAGGCAAAAAATACCCTACAGGATGAGAATCCACATATTCGAACGGAAGGATAGTGGATTCCCAGTCCATAGAGCCGTAACTCATATCGGAGAAGAAGTTGCGCACTGAGTTCGCGCCCTCCTCCGTAGAGTTAAACATATTGTCGTAATAATCGAAATCGTGTTCCCAAGCCTTGTCCGCTTCATCGGCAAACTTCACAAAACAGACAATGTTCGCCATCTTGTAAGGCTCTGCAAAAACTGACATCGATGTTAAAACGACAACCAGTGTAGTGATAAACAATCTAATCATAAGCCACACTCATGACTGAACTGAACCCCCAATGTTGGACATGGTTTATATCAGTTCATTATAGTATTTATTTTATGATCACCTTCTCCACCTTGGAGCCTTGACGACGGATGTAAAGACCCGGCTCATCACCACTCACCTTCACACCCTGCATGTTGAAAAACTCAACAGGAGCGTTGGAATCTTCCATGCCGATTTCACCGACACTTGCACCTCCTGCGGGATATTCGGTCTGTGTGTATGTAAAAAGCCTGATACCTTGTACCAAAAGTGGATATTTGCTATTGTTCCGCATGGCACTGGTAACGCTCTTGCCTTTAGCGGTAGGAAGCTTAAACGAATTTGTTTTATTTGTCACATTCTGAATATCATTCCATTTAAATTGTGAAACTTTTGCAAGAGCAGTGTTAATCCAACCCATCTTTGTATATATCTGAATCACAGAGCAGTCGTTTATAGGGACTATTCCCTTTGATCCGTATAATCCCAAACAGATAAGATCATTTTCAGTGGATAGCGCAAGAGAATATTCCGCGATATCAGGGAGCTGAAGCATAATACCCCCTCCAATAGGGTTGTCTCCTCCATAAGAAAGCTTACCATCATTGGGACTGAGGGAAATCGCTCCCGTCCAGGAGCCCTCTTCTCCTTGTTTACCTTCCGCATTATATCCTTTGAGATTGCCATCAAGCGTAGGCTCTTCAAAATCTCCGTTTGAATTCTCCCAAACAGCTGATAAAAGGATAACTTTTTTTCCTTCATTTTCGAAACCGCAATATTTTTCGAGTTTCTCCTGAGTGTCAAACCAGAGCCAACCGTCGGCATCGCAGTCGGCAGGGTCGAAATAGTTATAGGTCTGTTGCGCGTTGGCAATGGATACTGCGGTCAATGCCGCCAGTGTAAGTAAAACTTTTTTCATATTATTCTAATTAAAGGGTTAAAATCTTTAAGTCTTTAGGGTCTTTAGGGTCTCTAAAGTCTTTAAGGTCGCTGAAGTTTGTGGGTCTTTAGGGTCTCTAAGGTCTTTAAGGTCTTTAGAGTCTTTAAGGTCGCTGGAGTTTTTGGGTCTTTAGGGTCTCTAAGGTCTCTAAGGTCTTTAAGGTCTTTAGAGTCTTTAAGGTCGCTGGAGTTTTTGGGTCTTTAGGGTCTCTAAGGTCTTTAAGGTCTTTAAGGTCTTTAAGGTCTTTAGAGTCTTTAAGGCCGCTGAAGTTTCGGGGTCTTTAGGGTCTCTAAGGTCTTTAAGGTCTTTAGAGTCTTTAAAGTCGCTGAAGTTTTTGGGTCTTTAGGGTCTCTAAGGTCCTTAAAGTCCTTAATGACCCTAAAGACCTTAAAGACCCTAAAGTCCTTATTACATTTCCTTCCATCCAGGATTCTGCTCCAAGCCATGATAGCGCACGTCATCCCAATCGAGAGGGAGATAATACTGCTGTGCTCGGAAATACCTGACCACGGTGTTGCGACCGTTGACTGTCGGATTGGAAATCTTCTTGCTGCCGTCTTCATTATATACGATCTTCACTCCGAAAAGCGGATTTGTAGAACCGGTCATCTTCTCTTCGGCAATGTTGTATCTGAGCAAGTCCCAATAGGTGGTTTTCTCAAAAGCGAGTTCCACGCGACGCTCATTCATTATGTCATCCCAGGTCACGGATTCAAGTTCGGGCATATGCACACGTCGACGTATCCTATTCACTTTCTCAAGAGCATCGCCAGTGCGACCTTTCTTGAAATCAATCTCAGCATAATCAAGAAGAAGTTCCGCATAACGCCACAGTATACAATTCTGCGATGAGGCATAAGTGTCGTCTGTGTTTATAGCCTGACTTTCACGAAGGAATTTTGCCATATAATATCCGGTGCGGCTCACGGCTGCAGTCGTGGACGTTCCGTAAGGCGTGAGATCTTCTCCCGCCACTTCCTTACCATCCTGCACAGTGTAGTGAAGATCCATCGTATGCCCTTTCCACTGCGCTCCATCATAGAGAATATTGGCATAGAAACGGAAGTCGCGACCTTCATATGGATTATTCTTGTCATATTCAGAACCCGCTTCGTTGATTCTCTTACCGTTCGCCATACGATATTCGTCCACATGGTTTTGAGTCGGATTGTATGCAGCAGTAGTTCCTCCGAAAGAAGATGCTGCAGCCTCCCTGTCGAGTTTATGTCCGTTGGCACTGTCAAAATTACCGTCATTGGCATGCTGCACTTCCCATATCGACTCCTTGGAATTTTTTGTAAGGAATATGTTGCGGTATTCAGCCACCACTCCGTCACGGTCTGTAGCCATGATCGGAATAAGGTCATATTGGTTAGTGGCTATGACACGATCATATTCAGCCGCAGCAAGGTCCAGAAGCTCCATGGAGCGGTTATCCGGGAAACCGAGAAACCCTTTTTCCTGATTCTGGAAATGGTCGCCTGCAGCCCAGAAATAAGTCTTCGCCTTGAGCATATAACACACACCCTTTGTAGGGCGACCGACATCCGACGCCGAGTTGGACACAGATAAAAGTTTGGATGCCTCCTCCGCCTCTTTGGTTATGAACTCCACCATCTCCTCGTATGTGGCACGCGGGAATTTAACATTATCCACCAATGGGTCATAGGGGCGGGTTATTATCATGGTTCCCCCGAAAGAACGGAGCATCAGATAATAATAATATGCACGGAAGAAATGCGCTTCGCCAAGAACCCTGTCTTTAACGGAAGGCGAGAGCTTATCCTGATTCTCCAGAAGAATATTTATAGAATTGATCTGAGTGTAATATCTCAGCCAGTCTGTCTTGCCACGGGTCGTTATATCCTGCGCCATGCTCTTGAGGATGTTGCCGTAGTCACCATTATACCAGTCACGCTTGCCCACTGTAAGCTGATCTCCATACCATGGCTCATACTCCGCACCGAGACCTTTCATTATGGTGGTCACATATGTATAGAAACCGCGATCCATATTACGGTACCATGGCAACACATATTCGTCAAGCAGCAGGGGGTCTTCCCAGATCACTTCGGCAGGAAGCTTGTCATTGGGGAAGTCACGGAACAAGCTGTCGCAAGATGTGAATCCGGCAACACCCGCAAGTCCAAGACCTAAAGAGAGAAATATATTTTTGATTTTCATCTTATCTTAAAGAGATAGGGATTATAATAATTATAATAACTGTATAGATTAGGTTATGTTACGCAGATCCTACAAACCGAAGTTAAGTGTAACGCCATACGTGCGGGAGAGCGGGTAGCCACGCAATGACTCCGGATCCATGTTATGGAGCGAAGAAATCGTGAAGAGGTTACCGCCCTGGAGTGCAACATCAAGCGAAGATATCTTTGCGCGCTTCAACCATTTCGAGGGGAAACGATAACCTATAGTCAGTGCCTTCAGACGCAGGAAGTCGCATTCCTTAACCCAGAATGTGCTCTCTTTACGGTTGTTATCGCTTGACGAAGCAAATTTCAGTCTGGGATATTCCGCTCCCGGATTTTCAGGAGTCCAGGTGTTGGTCATATGATAATCCTGGAAGCGCTGGAGCGAACGGCTTTCAAGCGTATACAGTTCTGTGATCTTCTGGTTATATCCTGCCACTCCTTGGAACTGTGCCGACATATATATACCCTTCCATGATGCCGAAAGGCTGATACCGTAATTCAGGTCCGGACGCGAAGAATTTTTCACATACACACGGTCGTTTGACGTCAGCACCTTATCTCCATCCTGGTCAACATACTTGATGTCTCCGGGAGCGAGAGTGGCATTGCCCATGCCATCCTGATCAACGGGCCAGTTGGCTATCTCCTCATAGCTCTGGAAAAGTCCGGCAGCCTCATAAAGCGACCATACGAGATACGGTTTACCGGCACGACGCAAATTGGGCAGCTCCGCAGACTCGTCTCCATAATCGAGCACCTTATTGTTGGATACCGAGAGATTCACGCCCACGCTATATTTGAAATCACCCACAGTGTTCAGGTGCTTGACAGAGAAATCCCAACCCTGGAAACGTATCTTACCGATATTTATGTTCGGCACAGAGCCGTCATTACCTACTGACGGCGGGAACAGATATGACGGTGCGCTTGTCACAAGGTTAGTGCGGTAACGTTGATAGTATTCAACGGTAGCGTTAACACGGTTATTCCAGAAACCGAGGTCAATGCCCACGTTCCAGTCTTTAGATTTACCCCACTGAAGATTCTCGTTGGGTATAGTGCCGGTGGAAACCATGATACCGGGGGCGAAATTGCCACCTATAGGATAACCTCCGTTCGGACTGAACATATATTGCTTAAGATAGCTGTAATCTCCCACACCGCCGTCATCACCGAGGATACCTACAGAACCGCGCAATTTGGCGAACGATATCATATCGCCGGGGATACGTTCGAAGAATTTCTCATTTGATATGACCCACGATGCAGAAAGCGTCGGGAAGAAACCCCAGCGATGCTCAGGCGCGAAACGCGTGGAACCGTCAACACGGAAACTGAACTCGGCGAAATAACGCGACGCGTAACCGTATGTGGCACGACCGACAAGCGAAGCCCTCTGGCTATAATATTCCGATCCGACAAGCTGTCCGGTGGAGGTAGATCCGATAATTTCGGGGTATTGACCCGGAAGATTAGGATTTGTGCCGTTGATATACTTATTGTTGTAATCCTGATAATTCGCTACAAGCAGACCGGTAACATCGTGTTTCTCTGCAAACGTATGATTATAATTCACGCCCAACTCCACAAGCTTGTTGTTGATTGTCTGCCACCTGTCCTTAAGCGTGATTTTCGCGTTGGGATACACGGTTTTGGAGTCGATGGAAGTTGTTCCCGTAGCTTCGTCATACAGATAGAGAGTAACCGGCTTACGATATTCCGAAGAGTTCTGGTGGTTGAGGTCGAGAGTCCCCTTAAGGTAGACCTGCAGACCGTCGACACCGGGAATCTTATAGCGCAACTGGGCATTGATGGTATGGTAATCCGACTTCACCTTGTTGTAACCGCCGAGACCTTCCACGTTGATAAGGGGATTGGAACCTTCGATGCTGGCAAGATTGCCGTCAGTGAAGCGGAGCACCTGCAACGGGGAGAAACTATAAGCCGCATCAATAGTAGTGTATGATGAATTTTTATTGGAAGACACATTTCCGGTAAGGTCAACCGACATTGAAAGACCTTTGAAGAGGTCTGCGTCAACCTTTGCAGAATAGTTGAACCTGTCCCTGCTCACGTTCGAATACAGACCTTTCGTATTCGTATAACCTGCCGACACAAAATAGCGCACGGACTTCACACCACCCGAAACCGAAAGGGTGTAGCGCTGCGAGTGTCCCCACTTGTCGAGATAGTTAAGCAGGTTTTCGTTTCCATACAGGTTTGGATTGGAACGGATCGCGTCAAGATCATATTTAGTGTAGACATCGCTTCCCGATTCCTCTACCACACGGTTATAAAGCTCCGCAAACTGGTAGCCGTCAAGGAACTTGGGAAGATACGTAGCCTCCTGGAAGTTGAACTGTCCGCGAAAATTCACACGCGCCCTGCCGCCATCCTTGCCGCGCTTTGTCTGCACGAGGATAACGCCATTTGCCGCACGCGCTCCGTAAACAGCCGAAGCGGCTGCATCCTTAAGGATAGATATGCTTTCGATATCATCCGGATTCAAGTCGGAGAGACGCATTTCCCCGTCGCCTGTATTTGTGCCAAGGCGAGGCACACCGTCTATCACGAGCAGCGGACTTCCGTTGTTACCACGAATAGATATTGAAGCCTCTGCATTAGAAGACGGGTCACCGTTATTCGACATGACTCCGAGTCCGGGAATCTGACCGGCAAGAGACTCATCTACGTTCATGGCAGGAATCTTGGTCAGTTCTTCACCCGACACCACCTCTACGGAAGAGGTCAGCGAACTCTTCTTGGCTGTGCCATAACCGATAACCACGAGCTCGTCAAGATCTCCCGTAGTAGGCTCTAACTTAACGGTCCCGATTTTTTGCCCCGAAGCGACATCTACATTCTTCGGACGATATCCGACATAAGAAAATATCAGCGCTCCCTTTTTACCGGGCATATTTATTGTAAACTTACCGTCAATGTCGGTGGAGGTTCCGATTGTGGTCCCACTCACCTTGACAGTGACTCCGATCAGGGGTTCCCCCTTCTCATCCACCACGATGCCGGAGACCGGCGCGGACTGTGCGAAAGCCGCTATAGCCGCGAGGCAGAGAAAAAATATTGACAGGATGGATCTCATTTATATCTGATTAGTTCTTAATATATTACTTGCCGTTAAGCGTACGCTCTATAGCAAGGATCTGATAGTCGTAGAAGTCACGGGTGGCAGTGTCGGCAACAGATGCACGACGTGTCTTGTAAAGATTCTGCGTCTTGCGGAGGAGAGAGGTCATCATCGGACGCAATTCCGTTGTGGGAAGCGGTGTCTGGTTGAGAAGGAGACGGAAGAAAGAGTGATCCCCGTCTTCATGCGCCTGACAAGCCGAAAATCCGCATGGAAATTCCGGAAGGGTGGAAAGAGCCATAAACTCGGCAAATTCATCCACTACCGTCATCGAATCCTCTTCTGCAAAGGAACGGGAAGACTTAGCCACCTTAGGTTTGAGACCCGAATATGTGGTCATCACATCGATTGCAGCCTGCTGCATGTTACGTTCAGTAGCATTGAGAGCCTTGCCTTTCTTTGTTGCCTCGAAAACTCCGTCGTAAGCTTCGGCAATATATTCGGGAAGCGTATAATTCAACTTTGGATCAAGTTCGCCACCCTCTTTTATGCGCTGCAGGTTGGTAGAGATAAACAGGCAGGCAACTACATTGCGCTGCATCTTGTCGCGGAACTGATAAGGCTCCTCGAATTTTGCAATCAGCTTGGCTGGAACCATCCAGTCGCTTGTGCGCGCCTGATTCAACAGCCACTTCATAGCCTCGCGCTGTTTTGCCTTGGGAATGAAATTGCGCTGCATGCCGTTGTCTTTGGCGCCCTGGCGTATCTCTTTGAACTCAACGCCGCCGATGTAGGGATATACATGACCTACATGACGAAGATATTGCTGGCACATAGCTTTGTACTTGTCGGATAGAGGTTCGAAATCTTCGCCCGGCTCTCCCGCCCAGTCTTCAAGATTATTCATGATTATCTTGAGATTCGATATCGCCATGTCTCCGGCTTTGATATGGTCGTTCCCGAGATCTTCAGTCTGGTCTGTCGGGTCGACAAGCCCGAGGAACTGCTGCGCTCCGAATTCATACATGGGGTCATTGGCTTTTTCTGCTATCCAGCGGTCAAGAGTCGGTTTCTCCGCCTCCGGGGTGTCTGCGCCGGGAATAAGGCGATAGCCCCAGTTGATGGCATAGATGTCATAGACGCCTACCGGAGGGGGGGTGAGTCGAACGCCGCGCTCAAGATCTCCCGGCTGCGCAACGAAATTATTGCGGGCATAGTCCATGATGGATGGAGTCGTGCCGTGCTTCTGTGTGAAAGCAGGGTCACGGAGATTGTCAAGAGTGAAGGAGTGCGATGCACCCATGTTGTGCATAAGTCCAAGACAGTGACCGATTTCATGCGCCGCTACATAAGTGAGCGACTCATGCATCACGTCATCGTCAAACACCGGTTTGCGCACACGAGGATCGACAGCACCTGTCTGTGTGAAACGCCAGTTGTGCACAAGGTTGAGGATATTATGATACCAAATCACGTCCGCGCCGAGAATCTCGCCCGTGCGTGGGTCGGCATAAGAGGGTCCCATGGCGTTGGCGGTAGGAGTTACACAATAGCGGATGCAGGAATAACGGATATCGTCCGGATCAAAATCCGGGTCATTCTTGGGATAGTCACGTGCCTCTATAGCATTCTTAAAACCGGCAGCCTCAAAAGCCGTGTTCCAATATTCGATACCCTCCTTCACGGCAGGACGCCATTTTTCGGGAAAAGCGGAATCCACGTAAAATACGATCTTCTTTTTAGGCTCCACAAGCTTTCCTGCAAAATAAGCCTCGCGGTCTTCATCCTTCGGTTCCAGACGATGACGGTTTATGATCTCATAAGTCTTGGTACCGTCAAGTTTGGAAGAATAGAGGTTCTTATATTCCGAGAAGAAACCGACACGCTTGTCATGAAAGCGGACAGGCATGGGATCATCGGGAAGCTGCACAATATTGCGCGACATTGTGACCGTATACGGATTGGCGGCAGTGGGAGTGGTATAAGCCAGACGGCTTTTTATCTCTACATTCTGAGGGAACGATTTTGCAGAAATCACTCCTGAACCATCGGCATAATATGTGCCCTTGATGCCATCCTTACCACCGAGAAGTTTAGATAAGGGATTAGCTTCCTTAATCGGGGAAATCGATTTCTCGTTGCCCGCAAAGAAAGAGGTGACATCGACATATATTTTGCCGTTACTCTTGTGATCTATTTTGAAAGACTTGAGGATAGGCTCCGCAAAGTTAAGGTCGAAAGAGGCACGGATGGGATCATCATCCTTCACGACACTCGTAGACTGAGGAAGAGTGATGAAAAGATTGTTGTCATTGCGCGAGAAGCGTATCAACCGGGACGACACCACCTGACCGGCAACCCAGTCATTGGTCTGTGACAACGAATTGACGCGGTTCACGAGCATATAGGTCTTTCCTAACACAGAGTCCGGAATCTCGAAATACAGTTTCCCTTTGTTGTCAAGATAAGTATTGAACATTCCGCGTGTCACCGAGGCATCCTTAAGCTTTTTATGGAATGCCACGCTGTCTTTTGCCTCTTGCGAAAGCTCTGTCTTGGGGAGTTCCGTTTTTTTCTTCTTCTTTGCCTCTGCAGGTTGAGAGGAGCATAACGCGCCGATTGCCAAAAAAGCGGCTATCGCATAATTCGCAGATTTAGGGTTCATATACTTTTAGGTTAGAAATATTATGAATAAGAATGATGTGAAAACCGAATTTTGAAGCCGGAGCATTGTTTCGCGAAAGGATTCGCAAAACGTGACTGGTTCCACGGATTTCGTTATAAGAAGGTAATAACTTATGGCGAAGTTATTATCTTTATGACGGCATCCTGCCGGTTATAAGTTTTCTCACACGCAAAGATAACGAAATGATTTCAAATGAAATGTATAATTTACTCGCAAAATCAGATTCTTTAACCATTTTTTTCTGAAAGCTTAAATGAATTTGCAAGTTTTTAGTTAAAATATGAATATATTTTTAATATTGCATTCAAATCCCGAATATGTCAGACTAATGTCCAATTGGCGGAAAATAGAAATGCCTCCGGGCAGACTGACCGGAGGCATTGTCTCGATATTGATTTCAGAAGTTATTTCACTATGACTTTTGAAGTCTTGTTGCCTTGACGGCGGATATAAATTCCGGGTTCATTGCCGCTTACCTTAACGCCTTGAAGATTAAAGTATTCAGCCTCACAGTTGTCTGTTGCCTCAATCTCTTCTACAGCCGATCCCTCGACGGTGATGTCGACCGGCACAGTTGTGAGCGAAAGTTTCGGAAGCATGGCGTTGGTCATCGTGCAGACAGCTTTCTCTGCAGACTTTGTGAATGTGAACAAACCGTTCATCACACTGAAGTCTTTGATTTCCTCAGTTCCGGAAGTCCAGACGTACACGGTCTCGACATTGTCCACCATTGCCTGTGACGAAAGGTCCACCTTACCTTCGGCTGCAGTCACAACCATAGGTTTCTGGTTGTTGTAGGTATAATTTGTCGCTATCGATGTTGACGGAAGTGTTTCAAAAGTCAGCTTGTTGTTGGATACGTTCAAGGTTGCCAGTTTAGCCGGAAGCACGAGTGAGGAGATCTTGTTGTTCATTGCGAACAGGCGTCCCTTCTCGTTCATCTGTGACACGTCGACAGTCTCGAGATTGTTGTTGTTTACCGTGAGCTGTGCGAGTTTCGCAAGTTTTGAAACGTCGATGGTCTCAAGGTTGCAGTCAGTTGCCATTAATGTGGCGAGCTCAGTGTTGTTCTCAAGGTTGATGGTTGTGGCTTCTGAGTTCTTGTTGTTGAAGTTGATCACGAGATAGTTCAGCTTTGTCGCTTTGCTCAGGTCAACCTTGAACAAATCGTTCTCGCCGGCTTCAGCGGTGTTCTGCGCCTCTATGCGGGTCAACGCGCAGTTTTCAGGGAATCTGATGTCCGAGATGTTGTTGCCGTTGATATAGAGTTTTGCCAATGCCGCATTCCCTGTCAGGTCAAGAGAAGTCAGGGCATTCGAAGCGACAGTGAGGTCATCCATTCCGGAAAGCTTAGATAGATTAGCGGATAATATTTTTGTCTCTGCGCCGGCTTCTTTATCCCATGCGAGGTCAAGCTTGTTGATGGTTGTCGGGTCGCTGCCGTATACAGTCACATTTGTGCCTGCAACCTTGCCTGTGGGAGTACCATATTCCCAGTCTGTCTCGTAATTCTTCGTCTCCACCGGATTTGACAGTGTCCCATTGCCCCAGTCAACCTGCACGCTCTGCTTGTCGGTAGTGGATATGTTGAGTGTCATTGTCTTGCCTGCTGCTTCAGGGGCAACGATGAATGAGAAGAGCATTCTGGGCCATACTTCCGACTGCCCTACTGTTACGGCGGTAGTCGAGAGCGTCAAAGAGGGGAATGCGGCATTTGTCATCTTGCAGACATATTCTCCCGCCTCGCAGAATGTAAACGTGCCATTGTCTTCGTTGTATATTCCCTCTACGGTCTTGCCGTTTGATTCCCAGGTGAATACGGTTGCGGTTTCTCCGACTTTGGCAAGATTCGAGAAGTCTACGATATTCTTGCCGTTGAGAGTGTTGTTGATCACAGCCTGAGGCGCGTATACATAGTTGGCGGCAACTTTCGTCATGCCGGGTGTCGGGAGTGTCTCGAAAGTAAGATTGTTGTCGGCAAGGTTCAGACGGGTCATCTTGCTGGCGGATGTGTCAGGAAGCTTTACACTCAGAAGGTTGTTGTGGTTGAGGTAAACGGCAGCCCCGTTTGCCATCATGCCGGAAAGGTCTGCTTTTTCCAGACTGTTCCACTGGGCGTTGAGAGTCTTGAGACTTGTGAACGGTGTCAGATCAAGTTCCGAGATTCCGCAGCCATTGATATTCAGCGTCGCGAGTTTTGTGTTTTTGGAGATATCGAATGTGTCGGACCATCCGAGTTCGGAATATAAGTTGGCGGCAACGTTTAGTGAGGATAGCTCCGGCAGTTTCGACCAGTCTGCGGCAAGAACCTGATTGTTGCCCGCACCGCTGTTAAGTGAGCCGGAGGTTACATTGAAGTTGTTGCTTACAGTTACTGTCTTAAGGTTCGGATTTTCACCAAAAGTAAGAGAAGTCAGGCGGTTGTCGCTGGCTCTGAGGGTGGTAAGAGCAACACATTTTGATATGTCAAGACTTCCGATGTTGTTATTGTCTAAAATAAGTTCTTTCAGTCCTGCCAGTTGGGAAACGTTGATTCCCTTGATTTTGGCATCTGCATCGTCGGCTTGGGTCCAGTCTGCCGAGAGGTAGTTGATTTTCGATGCGTCGGGAGCATACACCTTGATGGAAGTGCCTGCAATAGTGCCGTCAACTTCGGTGAATACATATCCTGCCGCATCGTAATCGGCAATCGTGACATCCTTGAGAACGCCGTCACCCCAGTCTACCTGTATTGTCGCTCCATCGGTAGCGGAAATCTGGAAAACCATTTTGCTTTCAACCGCAGCGCGGTCTACGGTAAATGTCAAAGCCGGCGTAGCGGCATCATCGGCGAAAGCCGGAGATGCGAATCCCAAGGCTGCCGCCAATAATGAATAAGTAAAGAATTTCGCCATAAATTATTTATTAAATAGTGGGAATAATTATCTTTGGATAAGTTGTTTATTGTTCTGTCGGGATGTCGGTTGGCATGAATTTTTATTCATGTCTGATGACTTGACGCGCCAAAGATAGTTAAAAGAGTGGAGATTTCAAATAAATTATCCTATATTTATTGGATAAATATGCAAAATGAATAAAACATGTATAATCGTTGCATTATGTAAGGATAATGCAGCAGATTATACATGTTTGCTTTTTTTTAGAATGAATCGTGTCACATTTGCTGGTAATCCTTGGCGAGACCACCTGTGCCGGTTTCCTTGTACAAAGAGGGTAGGTCGTGACCTGTCTCGCGCATTACGTTTACGAGCTTGTCGAAGCTGACTCGATGCACGCCATCAGAGAATGAGGAATATATGTTGGCATCGAGTGCGCGTGCCGCGGCATATGCATTGCGCTCGATGCAGGGAATCTGCACGAGACCGCATACGGGGTCGCATGTCATGCCGAGGTGGTGTTCGAGTCCCATTTCGGCAGCATATTCAATCTGCGCCGGACTGCCTCCGAAGAGCTGGTTGGCAGCGGCGGCTGCCATGGCGCAGGCTACACCCACCTCCCCCTGACAGCCTACCTCGGCACCGGATATGGATGCGTTCTCTTTGACCACATTGCCGATGAGTCCGGCTGTCGCCAAGGCTCTCAGCACCCTCTCCTCGGGGAGGTCGCGGCTTTTCCACAGATGGTAGAGCACTCCGGGCACAACACCACACGAACCGCACGTCGGAGCTGTGACGATAACTCCTCCCGATGCGTTTTCCTCACTGACCGCCAATGCGTATGCAAAAGTGAGACCGCGGCTTTTAAGGTTGTCTCTGTAGCCTGTGGCTTTCACATAATATTGCGCTGCCTTGCGTCTGAGGTTTAGCGGACCGGGAAGACGCCCCTCACGGGTAATGCCTCTTTCTACCGCCTCTTTCATCGCTTCCCACACGTTGTGGAGATAATCCCAGATTTCAGGACCTTCGCACTCCTCTACATATTCCCAATAGCATTTTCCGCTGCGTTCACAATATTCAAGTATGTCGGTCATCTTGTTCATCGGATAGATGTCTTCCGATTCAATGTCCGCGTCACCCTCTATTTTTATCGCGCCTCCCCCGACGCTGTATACCGTCATTTCAAAAAGAGTCTTGCCTTCCGGGTCGAGAGCCTTGAAGAGCATGGCGTTCGGATGGTAAGGGAGGAAGATGTCCGGTTGCCATATGATTTCCACTTCTTTCCCTGCCTCGCGGAAAGTGTCGATAATTGCCACATCGGTCATGTGTCCTTTCCCTGTTGCGGCGAGAGAACCGTAGAGAACCACCTCGTAGCGTGTGGTGCCCCCCGGTGCGCGGTCAAGAAACTCGGCAGCAGCCTGTCTGGGGCCCATGGTGTGGCTCGAACTCGGACCTGTGCCTATCCTGTATATTTCCTTGATTGATTTCATATATTGTAATTCTATGCTGTCTGAAGTTAAAAAAATCGTTTAATTCCCACTTGTCCGGTATAAACGGATGGCTGAACTTGTCTTGACTTATTTACGAAAGTTAAAATAATGATATTGTTCAGTCAAGACGAGTTCAGTTTCTAAGAAACTGTTTAAATTTAATTCGAAATTTTTTATATAGTGAATCTTGTGGCTTCCTTGAGGTCTTTTATGGCTGTTTTCACCGAGTCTCATCGGTCACATAGCCCGCTATGCTCCCTCTTCGACTCGTAAAAACACCTCATAAAATCCTCTCAATGAACCTCACAATTAAATTTAAACAGTTTCTAAGAGATTTTTAAAATCTCCGGAACCACAAGATTTATTATGGTGTCGGGATCCACGCGGTGCTCGCCGTCGAAATCATGATATACAGAGAAATGCTGCAGATATTCCTCCTTGCAGTTGACAACCGTGTCGCGGGTGCCGAAAAATGCTGTCACGAGTTCGGGGGAGTCCTTGCGTTTGCCGAATATGCCGAATTTAGGGTCGAACTGCTTTGCCTCCAGAGACTCATATTTCTTTATCAGTTTCGGTGTCACTTCGAAATCCACCGCACCGTCACGACGTGCGGTGTGGAAGGGCATTCTTTTTCCGATGTTCTCCTTAAGATGGACGGATGTATGGAAGGACGGGTTTATAAGGAGCCTGCGCCACCCCTTGAAGAGTTGCGCGTACATCCCGCCCATGGATGTTCCCACCACCACATCATCGGGATCCAGCGTGTCTGCAAGTTTTCTGAGGGCAGTCATGGCGAGTTCCGGCTGCACGGGTATATCCGGGGCGATGACTTCATAAGAAGCAGGCAGAGATCTGTCGAGACGCCGAGCGGTCGCCGACTGTCCGGAACTCCCCATTCCATGAAGATACACTACTTTCATAATTCTAAGTAAGTATTGAAAATTAGTTTATAATAAGTAAATGCTGTGCTTATTTAAATTTTGAATCTTTTGGATGCTTTCAAGATCTCCTAAAATTTAATATAAGATAATTTCCAACACTTACTTATTGCAATTGTGTTTGCTTACAAAATTAATACATATTTTTAAACAAATGCTAAGAGAGTGTTTACTTTTAAACAAGCTCTTAACTTAGGTTAGCATAAAGATGGATTTTTGATGGATTTTTTTAACAGCTTGTCAGAATCGTTTGGCAATAAGATTGAAAATTTGTAACTTCGCGGCAAAGGTCAAATCTACAAAGGAATCTTAACAGCTATCTAAAAAACCACTGTACCCTATGAACTTTATTTCAGAGAGAGTGAATAATCTCTCGGCATCGGCTACAATCGCCATGTCGCAGAAGAGTGCGGAACTTCGTGCCGCAGGAATCGATGTCATCAACATGTCAATCGGTGAGCCGGATTTTAATACTCCGGAGCATATCAAGGAAGCTGCCAAGGCAGCCATCGATGCGAATTTCACGCATTATCCTCCGGTGGCGGGATACCTTTCATTGAGAAAAGCCATCTGCGACAAGCTGAAGCGGGAGAACGGGCTTGACTATTCACCCGAAGAGATAGTTGTAGGCAACGGAGCCAAGCAGGAGCTGTGCAACGCGCTGCTCGCCACTGTCAATCCCGGTGACGAGGTGATAATCCCAGTTCCGGCTTGGGTGAGCTATGTGGAAATGGTGAAGCTTGCCGAAGGCAAACCGGTACTTGTGTATGCCGGAGTGGAGCAGGATTTCAAGATCACACCTCAGCAGCTTGAAGCGGCTATCACACCAGATACGCGTCTGCTTATGTTCAATTCGCCGTCAAATCCAACGGGCAGTGTATACACAGGTAAGGAGCTCAAGGCTCTTGCCGAGGTGCTTGAAAGGCATCCGCAGGTAATTGTGCTCGCAGATGATATCTACGAACATATCAATTATACAGGAGGTGCGGAAAGTATATCCCGGTTCGCTTCTCTCCGTGACAGGATGATTGTGGTGAACGGTGTTTCGAAGGCTTATGCCATGACGGGCTGGCGTATCGGCTATCTTGCAGCGCCGTTGCCGATAGCTAAAGCTTGCGCAAAACTTCAGGGTCAATACACATCGGGAGTGTCATCGATTGCACAGAAAGCCGCCGAAGCTGCCTATGCCGGTTCACAGGATTGTGTGGAGGATATGCGCAAGGCGTTCGAGAGCCGTCGCGACCTTATATACTCACTTGCAAAGGATATCCCCGGATGGATTGTCAACAGACCCGAGGGGGCGTTCTATCTTTTCCCCGAGGTGTCGGCATATATCGGCAAGAAATATGGGGATAAGGAGATACGCACGTCCGGCGACTATGTGATGTATCTTCTTGAGGAGGCTCATGTGGCGGCTGTTGATGGCGACGCCTTCTGCGCGCCCGGTTATCTCCGTCTCTCGTATGCCACATCTGAGGAGAATATAGAGGAGGCTATGCGTCGCATCAGGGAGGCAACTCTCAGACTTGTATAGACAATATGCTTTGTAGGAAATACGGATATAAAAGAATGCTGCCGTCGGTGAAACGAGGCAGCATTCTTTTATATCCGGTATTCATGGTCTGAAATATAGTCAGACATACATGTTGACTATCGCCTCATACAGCTCCTGCTTTCCGGAAACCTGTGCGGGTTCACGCCGGGTCTTCGCATAGGCGACAACGTCTTCAAGCGTCAGCCTGCCTTCTTCGAATTCTTTCCCCTTGCCGTCATCAAACGATGCGTATCGGTCGGCGAGCATCTTTTTGTATGGAGATTTCTCCAGAATCTCGGCGGCACTGAGCAGCGCACGCGCCATGGCGTCCATACCGGCGATGTGGGCGATGAAGATGTCTTCAAGGTCGGTAGAGTTGCGGCGGGTCTTGGCATCGAAGTTTGTTCCGCCGTTGCCGAGTCCTCCGTTACGGATAATCTGCATCATCGCCTGTGTGAGTTCATAGTTGTCGATAGGGAACTGGTCGGTGTCCCATCCGTTCTGATAGTCCCCTCGGTTGGCGTCAATGCTTCCGAGCATGCCGTTGTCTACGGCAACCGCCAGTTCATGCTCGAAAGTGTGTCCGGCGAGAGTGGCGTGATTGACCTCGATGTTGACTTTGAAATCCTTGTCGAGACCATGTGCCTTGAGGAAGCCTATCACGGTTTCAGTGTCCACATCGTACTGATGTTTGGAGGGTTCCATGGGTTTTGGCTCTATCAGGAATGTCCCTGTGAATCCTTTTGCGCGGGCGTAGTCGCGAGCCATTGCGAGCATTCTGGCAAGATGCTCTTTCTCCCGTTTCTGGTCAGTGTTGAGCAGGCTCATATAACCCTCGCGTCCTCCCCAGAATACATAGTTCTGACCGCCAAGGGCTATTGTCGCGTCAATGGCGTTCTTTATCTGTACGGCGGCACGTGCTACGACATCGAAATCCGGGTTGGTGGCGGCTCCGTTCATATAACGGGCGTTACCGAAGACATTCGCCGTGCCCCAGAGGTTTTTGATGCCGGTCTCAGCCATGAGTTCCTTGAGATATCCGGTAATATCCGACATGCGTCTCTCATAATCCTCTATGTCTTCGGTGAGGTCCCCGATGAGGTCTGTGTCATGGAAACAGAAATATTCGATTCCGAGTTTCTGCATAATCTCGAAACCCGCGTCAGCCTTTTGTCTGGCTATCGTCATGTCGTCGTCGCCTTCATTCCAGGGGAATTTTTTTGTTCCCCCGCCAAACTGGTCGCCGCCCTCGGCACAGAGAGTGTGCCACCATGCCATGGCGAATTTAAGCCATTCCTTCATCGGCTTGCCCAGAACGATACGCTCTGCGTCATAATAACGGTATGCCATGGGGTTGTAGCTCTCTGTTCCCTCAAACTTGATTTTTTCTATGCCTGGAAAGTATTCTTTTCTTGCCATTTTGTCATGCAATTTATAATTTGTATTTTTATAATTATACGATTGGAAAAAAACAAGCACTTAAGCTGACCCATTTTATAACACTTGTTCGGCTTAATCGGTTTTACCGCCGGGATCAGTGGTGTATTGCCGATGTTTCCTTTCGCATCACGTGATAGAATACAAGCGTTGACATTACCGATGCTACCGCCAATGCCACATCGAAGCTGTAGTAGACACCGATGTTGCCCCAGCCGAGACCTTTGGCGAAAAGGAGAAGAACCGGAATGCCGACTGCGACGTATGAGCACAGAGAAATCCACAGCAGCGGTTTCACATGTGATGTTCCCCTGATGGCGTTGACATAAGTTAGCTGAGTGGCATCCATATACTGGTATATGACAAGGGGTATTATGAGTGTCAGAGCGGATGCCACGACATAAGGATCCGGTGTGAAACAATGTATCAGCCATCTGCCGCCAAACATGAAAATCAGCGATGCCGCTGTGGCGAGCACGAGGTTGAGGTGGAGTCCGGCTGAAGTAATGCGTCTCATGCCGCGGAGGTCATGAACGCCCATATAGTTCGCCACCCTGATTGAAGTGGCTGTGCCGAAGCTGACGAATGTCATGAATCCAAGTTGCGCCATAGTGTTTACAACCTGATATGCAGCGAGCTGTATCTTGCCGAACCACCCGCTGACAACTGCTCCAAAGCTCCACAGCGAGCACTCCACACCTGCCTGTATCATGACAGGATATGATGTGGTCCATACGATCCTGCGCACATCCCCCAGTCCTTCCTTTATGGCGAACCCTTTGGCGTAAGGTCTGTAGCGGTTCCCGTTGAAAAACATCGCGACAATGGCGACTGCGGCGGCATAGCGGGCGAGCATTGTGCTTATTCCGGCGCCGGCGAGTCCTAATTCGGGACATCCGAAGTGCCCGAATATGAGGAGGTAATTGCCTATGATGTTCAATACGTTGGAGCCTAAGATCATCCACATAGGCATCGCGGTGTCGTTGAAGCCGTTGCAAGTCTGCTGGAAGGAGTTGAACACAGACATCGGAAGCAGAGTGGAAAGAACAATCAGATAATAGCGTCTCACCAGTGGCATCAGCTCTTCGGGCTGCCCGAATCGGTCAAGAAAAAAATAGAGGATAGCCATTATGGCTGTCAATCCTGCGGATACAGCCATGTTTATCTGCAGTCCGCCATGAAGGGTGTGGCCTGCTTCCTCTTTTTCACCTTTGCCGAAAAGTGAGCCTACAAGGGGTGTCAGTCCCTGAGCGAAACCCAACTGCATGACTATGGGGATGATAAACAATGAGTTTACGAAAGCAGCTGCAGCCAGTTCATCGACTCCGTATGCTCCGACCATCATTGTGTCGGCGAAACTTACGACTATTATTCCTACCTGAGTCACGAGAACCGGCAGCCCGAGTCTGATAAGACTTTTGTATTCCTCTTTATATAAATTCCAGATGTTGGTCATATGCTCAGAATGTGTTTTGAAGTGTAAAATGATAAAAATCGACTGCAAAATTACTAAATTAAACAAAATGATGTTAAATTTGTAATTTATATAGGTATGATTTTTTTATTAATCATCACGTATTTTGATTTCAGATACAAGCTATATGAAGCTAATTAAGAATATAACAATCTGTGGGACTTTTGTTTGTGTGGTACTTGGAGCGACTCCGCTCCATGCCGACACCTACAGCCTCGACTCGTGCCGGAATATGGCGGTGCGCAACAACAAGACCATCCGCATGGCGGAAGAGGGTATCCGGGGCGCCGGTTACGACAGAAAGGCGGCAAAGGCTCTTTATCTGCCGGGCATCGATTTTGCCGGAACGTATTTCTACAATCAGCGCACAATCAATCTGCTCGGCGAGGATGCGAAACTCCCCACCATGAGCTTTGACCCATCCACGCAAAGTTTCAAATACAATATCCTGACAACTCCCGACGGAACGCCTGTGAAGGATCCGTCGACCGGAGGATATATCCCCACGGAAGTGGCGGTGATACCGAAAGATGCGATGAGTTTTGACACCCATAATGTTTTCGCCGGGGCGTTCACGCTTACTCAGCCGGTATTCATGGGCGGACAGATCAAGGCTCTCAACGAAATTACGAAATATGCAGAGAAACTTGCCACTGCGGCACGCAACAGCGTGGTGCAGGATGTGGTGTTTGCCGTTGACCAGGCTTACTGGACGGTGGTGTCGCTTAAGTCTAAGCAGAAACTCGCCGACAGTTTTGTCACGCTTGTCGATACGCTCCGCTACAGCGTCAACGCAATGCTTGAGGAGGGTGTGGCTACGCGTGCCGATCTACTTATGGTAGAGGTCAAGCTGAACGAGGCTAAGATCATGCGCACAAAACTTGACAACGGTCTGACGCTTGCGCGCATGGCACTCGCCCAGGTGTGCGGTTTGCCGGTGCAGACAGAGATGACGCTCGCTGACGAGGATTTCAAGACAGGGCTGACATCAATGCCCGATCCGGTTTTCAACATGCAGGACGTCTATTCACGCCGTCAGGATCTCGAGGTAATCAGGCAGGGTATCTCAGTTCTGTCGCAGAGAGAGAAACTCGCCATGGGTCAGATGCTGCCGAAAGTGGCGGTGGTCGGAGCATATGAGTTTTCCAATCCTAACCTGAACAACGGTTTCCAGAAACGTTTCGGAGGCGGATTCAGTGTGGGAGCGACTGTGGCGATACCGATCTGGCACTGGGGAGGAAACTACAACCATTACCGTGCCACCAAGTCTGCCACAAACGCCCAGCGTCTGATGCTCGAAGACCTTGAGGAGAAAGTCGAGCTGCAGGTGAAGCAGGCGAAATTCAGTTTTCAGGAGGCGTTCAAGACATACGAGATGACCAAATCCAACATGGCGAGTGCGGATGAGAACCTTAGGTCGGCGCAGATAGGATTCCGCGAGGGTGTGATGACTACAAACGATGTGATCGCCGCCCAGACAGCATGGCTGCAGGCAAACTCGGAAAAAATAGATGCCGAAATCGGAATACACCTCTGTGAGGTATATCTCGACAAGGTGATCGGTAGACTGAGCGAGAAATATTAATAGGTAAATATCTGAAAATACGGTACAGTGACATATCCCCGTGCGGGAGCAATTAAGAAAAAATACAAAGCGATGGCAACAGAAAATACACAGCCTGCCGGTGCGGTTGACCCCTCGGCGGTTTCGAAAAAAGACAAATCACTCATTCTTACGATTGTCGTGATTCTTATAATACTCGCCGCTCTGGCGATAGTCGGCTTCCTGTGTCTCAAACCGGGTCCCGACACGGTGCAGGGACAGGGTGAGGCTACAGAAGTGAGGATTTCGGGTAAGCTCCCCGGACGTGTGGCTGAAATATTTGTGGAGGAGGGTCAGAAGGTCAAGGCTGGTGACACCCTTGTCAGGATATCGTCTTCTTTGATAGAGGCGAAGCTTGACCAGGCGAAAGCCATGGAATCAGCCGCTCAGGCTGCGAATGCCAAGGTAGATGCGGGTACACGCCCGCAGATTATCGCTGGTGCACGCGACATATGGCAGCAGGCGCAGGCGGCTGCCGGAATCACCCGAAAAACCTACGAAAGGATGCAGAATCTTTTTGAGAAAGGGGTTGTCAGCGAGCAGAAACGCGATGAGGCAAAGGCTGCATACGAGGCTGCAAAGGCAGGCGAGTCGGCGGCGAAAAGCCAGTATGAACTTGCCCTCTCCGGCGCGCAGCATGAAGACAAACAGGCGTCTTCCGCCATGGTGACAGTGGCACAGGGTGGAGTGAAAGAGGTGGATGCCATACTCGAAGACCAGTATCTTACCGCTCCTTATGACGGAGAGATAACGGTTATTTATCCTAATGTAAGCGAACTTATCGCCACCGGTGCGCCTGTCATGACGCTTGAAAAAGATGATCATTGGGCTGTTTTCAATGTGCGCGAGACTCTTCTCAAGGATATAAAGCTCGGTAGCGTGCTCAAGGTGAGGATACCGGCTCTTGACAAAGAGGTCGATATGAAAGTGTTCTATATCAAGGATCTCGGCACATATGCTAACTGGCAGGCTACAAAAGCCACAGGCGATTATGATGCCCGCACATTCCAGATCAAATGCCGTCCTGATAAGCCGGTGGAGAATTTCCGTCCGGGAATGTCGGTGCTGTATCTGGGAGTGAAAGATTAATAGTCTTTGATGAAGACCGATGAAAGAGATTAGGATAGCAGACAGAGGGTTCAGGGCGATTATGCTCCGGAGCTTGGTGCAGATTGTGAGGAGACCGGTATATTGGACCGGATTCTTCATATTCCCCCTCTTTATGTTTCTTTTTCTGACCACGATGCTCGAGAAGGGCTTGCCGACACGTGTGCCTGCGGCGATCGTGGATCGTGACGGCACATCTCTGAGCCGCGAGATAACGCAGAATCTCGGAGGCATGCAGATGGTCGACCTCAAATATACGCCAAACAGCTTTTCCGAAGCTCGACATCTGATGCAGAAGGGCGAGATATACGGCTATTTCCTGATTCCCGAGAATTTCAGGGCGGATCTCCTTGCGGGTCGCAAGCCGGTGATAACGTTCTATACCAATATGACATATTTCGTGCCGGCATCGATGCTTTTCAAGACATTCAAGGCTACCGCCGTTTATGCCAAGGCGGGAATCGTTATGGAGGTGGCGCAGTCGGCAGGTGTCGATGCGGAATCCCTGTCATCGATGATGATGCCGGTGAACATAGCCGCCCGTCCGATAGGCAATCCACAGCTCAACTACGGTATATATATCGCCAACTCGTTTGTGCCCTGTCTGTTGCAGCTGATGATTTTTCTTATGACCGCGTTCAGTATCGGGCAGGAGCTGAAATACGGCACTTCGCGCCGTCTGATGCAGATGGCGGACGGTTCCATATTCAAGGCACTGGCGGGCAAACTCCTGCCGCAGACCGTAATCTGGTGGGTGATTGTGTTCTTCATGACCGCATGGCTCTACCGCTACAGCCATTATCCGATGCATGGCTCCTGGGGATGGATGCTTCTTTCGGAATTCATGTTTGTTCCAGCCTGTCAGGGTTTCGCCTTGTTTGTGGTGTGTGTGTTGCCGAATCTCAGACTTTCGCTTTCAGTCTGCGCGCTGATAGGAATCCTGTCATTCTCGATAGCCGCGTTCTCCTTCCCGGTGCCGAGCATGTATCCGGCAATGGGTATATTCAGCTACATTGTCCCGATACGCTATAACTTCCTGATATATATAGATCAGGCTCTGAACGGAATAGATGTGGCATATTCGAGGATGTGGTTTGTCGCCTATATAATCTTCATGCTTCTGCCTTTCACGCTCCTCTGGAGACTGAAACGCGACATGAACAACCCTGTTTACGTGCCATAAGATGAAATTCAAAGATCACATACGGAATATGTTCGCGGTCTATTGCCGTGAATTCAAGATGGTGACACACGATGTGGGAATCATACTCTTCTTTATGTTCCTTCCGCTGGCGTATCCCATCATCTATTCCCTGATATATAATCCGGAACTTGTGAAGGATGTGTCAATGGTTGTGGTGGACCATGACCGTACCGCTCTTTCGCGCGAGCTGGTGCGCAAGATGGATGCCTGCGACCAGGCGCATGTCATCGGTTATGCTACAGATCTCGGCGATGCGCGCCGTGCAATTGATTCCCACAAGGCGTATGCCATACTTGAGATTCCTGAAGGCTTTGCCCGCAAAGTGGGGAGGAATGAGGCATCAAATGCCGTGATGTATTGCGAAATGAGCCTCTTGCTTCGTTACCGAGGGTTTCTTGTGGCTTCGACCAATGTGATGCAGGAGTTTTCCTCCGAACTGATGACCGAGAATATAGACCGGATTGCCCCCCTTGCCGAGACAATCGCTACGGGAGACCTTCTTCCTGTGCACAATGTCTCTATGGGTAATATCCGCAACGGTTTCGACTCGTTCATCATGCCGGGTGTGCTTATTCTCATACTGCAGCAGTGCATCGTGCTTGCCGTGGGAATGGCGGGAGGAGCGCAGCGCGAGTCGATGCGTCTGACAGGTTATTGTTCCGACAATCTCGCTCCCTCTGTATTCCTGACCATGGTGGCGCAGATGTTGTGTTACCTGACAATCCTCGTGATTCCCATAATTTTCATGCTCCATTACGTGCCTTTGATATTCAGGTTCCCGATGGCAGGCGATGCGCTTGAGATCTTCGCGTTCATACTTCCTATGATCTTCGCGTCGTTCGGACTCGGGTTCGCGTTTCAGTCGGTGGTTACGGAGAGGGAGACCGTGTTTGTGCTTTGGGTTGCCACATCGCTGGTGTTCCTGCTGCTTTCGGGACTTATATGGCCTATGTATGACATGTTGCCCGTGTGGCGTTGGCTTGCCGGCATATGTCCTTCGACATGGGGCGTGGAGGGATTCGTGAAAATGAATGCCAACGGAGCAAGTCTGTCGCAGGTAAGCGGTCCATATCTTAATCTGTGGATACTTGCTGTGGTGTGGTGGGTGCTCGGATATTGTTCCCGCCGTTGGGTGGTTCGTCCGGCTCTAATGAAACTTTCTTCCAGATAATGCTTTACGGAATAGCGTATATCCTGTCTTTGCTTCCGTTCCGGATTCTCTTCGCGGTGTCCGATGTCCTGGCATGGCTTGCGTGCGATGTGGTGAGATACCGGCGGAGTGCCGTGAGGGGAAATCTCGAATCTTCTTTCCCGGAGAAAAGCCGTGAGGAAATACGCAAAATCGAGAAACGCTTTTACCGCTTTCTCTGCGACTACTTCATGGAGACGCTTAAGCTCGCATCGATGTCGGAGAAAAAGATGCGGCGTCATCTGAAAGTCGAAAATATAGAGGAAATTAATGACGCAGTGGAGAAAGGGCAGTCCGTGACTCTTTATCTCGGTCATTACTGCAACTGGGAGTGGGTGAGCTCGCTGCCTCTTCATATAAGCTCTGCCGCACGTTGCGCGCAGATATACCATCCGCTTGAAAACAAGGCATTCGACCGTCTGCTTTACAAGCTGCGCACGCGTTTTGATGCAAACAATATCCCGATGTCGGAGATCATGCAGCGTCTTGTACGGTGGAAGAAAGAGGGCGTGCCTACTGTCACCGGGTATATTGCTGACCAGGCTCCGGGACTCAATATCCATCTTTTCCTCGATTTCCTCAATCATGAGACCGGTGTCTATACGGGTCCGGAAAGAATTTCCAAATTCCTCGGAGCAAAGGCAGTCTACGCCCATATGAGCCGACCCAAACGGGGTTATTATACGCTGCGATTCATACCGGTGTCTGGAAATGTAAAGAAAGATAAGATGTTCGAGACCTCGAGAGAATATTTCCGCCTTCTTGAGGAGAATATACGCGAGGCACCTCAATACTGGCTGTGGAGTCACAGACGCTGGAAACGTCCGCGTTCGATGTTCAACGCTTTTCACGGTGACAAGGCGGAGGAGATGCTGTCGCATCTTTAAACAGTTTCTTAGGCTGCACCTTCGATACGTCATCTTTAGCACCTTTAACACTAAAATATCAGAATCTTCAAAGATTTTGATTAATTTTGCAGCGAAGTGTGTTTTCCCCCTTTTTTTCGGAACGCTTCCTTTAATATGAAAGATTTCTTTAAATTCATGCTCCGCTTTGCGGCACCTTATAAGTGGAATATCGTAATAAGTGTGATATTCAACCTTCTGACAGCATTCCTGACCCTGTTCTCGTTTGCCTTCATCATGCCGATTCTCAGAATGCTTTTCGGTCTTGACACACAGGAATATCAATACATGGCTTTTGAATGGGGTAATTTTGTTGGTTGCATTACCAATAATTTCAATTATTATGTGTCGAAGATGATTGTGGATCTCGGTGCATCCCCCACATTGCTTTTTCTTTGCGGCTCTCTGACTGTGATGACACTCTTCAAGGTGCTGTCTGCCTATACGAGCGAATGGTTCACCATCCCGATGCAGAACGGAGTCACCCGCGATATCCGCAATTCGATGTATTTCAAGATAGTCTCCCTGCCGATCGGCTTCTTCACCAACGAGAAGAAGGGAGACATAATGGCACGCATGTCGGGAGATGTCGCCGAAGTGCAGAGTTCTGTAATGTCAAGTATATTCAGCCTTGTGAAGTATCCGATCCTTATCATCTCCTATCTTGTGGCGATGATAGCAATCAGCTGGGAACTGACGCTTTTCGTCTTTATCATGCTGCCGATGATCGGCACTCTGCTCGGAGTGGTGGGCCGCAAACTCAAACAGCAGAATCTTCAGGGGCAGGAACGTTTCGGTTCCATACTTTCCAATATAGAGGAAACGATAGGTGGCTTGCGGATAGTGAAGGCTTTCAATGCCGAGAAGCAGATGGAACGCAATTTCTCAGCCGAGACGCAGGATCTTTACCGTATACACAACTCGATGTCGCGGCGATATGCGCTGGCGCACCCTATGAGCGAGTTTCTTGGCACACTTGCCGTGGCGATAATCCTTTGGTTCGGCGGCACGATCATTCTTTCAGGCAGTGAGTCGATCGATGCCTCCAGCTTCATCTATTTCATGGTGATATTCTATAGCCTTATAAATCCGGCAAAGGAACTTTCCAAGACATCATATACCATACAGAAAGGTATGGCGGCAATGGAGCGCATCGACAAGATTCTCGGTGCTGTCAATCCTATTCAGGATCCGGCTGCTCCAAGAAATCTGCCTGAAGACAGAGGCAAGAGTTCTGTGTCTTTCCGCGATGTCAGTTTCAGCTATGACGGCGAACGCGATGTGCTGTCGCATATCGACCTTGAGGTCAATCCCGGCAAGACAGTGGCTATCGTGGGGCAATCGGGTTCCGGCAAGTCTACACTTGTGGATCTTATACCGCGGTTCTGGGATGTGAAACGCGGCGAGATACTCGTTGACGGTATCAATGTGAAGAATCTGCGTGTGAAAGATCTCCGCTCCCTTATGGGAAATGTGAATCAGGAGGCGATACTTTTCAATGATACCATTTTCAATAATATCGCATTCGGCGACAAGTCCGCGACTCAGGAGGAGGTGGAGGCTGCGGCACGCATAGCCAACGCCCACGACTTCATCATGCATACGGAAAACGGGTATCAGACTGTAATCGGTGACCGCGGATGCCGTCTTTCCGGCGGTCAAAGGCAACGTATCAGCATTGCCCGCGCCATACTCAAGAATCCCTCCATCCTTATTCTTGACGAGGCTACATCGGCACTTGACACTGAAAGTGAGCGCCTTGTTCAGGATGCCCTTGAGAAACTGATGAAGGACCGCACAACGATAGTCATAGCCCATCGCCTTTCGACGATTGTCAACGCCGACATGATATGCGTGCTTCAGGACGGGAAGATAGTGGAGACCGGGACTCATTCGGAACTTATCGGACTTGGCGGAATATACAGCCGTCTGGTAGATATGCAGCAGGTCTGAAAGTGTGCGGCATATACTTTTTAATACATCGGAATTATGGAAGATAAAGAGAAAGATCTTGACAACCTTGAGAAACTTGTGGAAAAAGAGGAGAAGGTGACAGCGCATGACATGTGTTCTGCCGAAGAGGAGAAGGTCAATGATGAACCTGAAAAAAAACTCACTCCGGAAGAGGAGATAGAGGCTCTCTGGGCGGAAAGACTCCATCTCACGCCGCCTCCCTATCCGGAGCCGCAACAACCGCCTGTGGCACCTGCCGATCCCCTTCAGCCACCGGTGCCACCGGTCGTTTCTCCGCAGCCTTTCGCGCATCGCCCTGTGCCGCCATGTCCCGCGCCGGAGAGGGAGCCGATGCCGCAGACACATCTTGTGTGGTCGGTGCTCGCTACTGTGATGTGTTGCCTGATACCCGGTATTGTGGCGATTGTATATAGTACTATGGTCAGCTCCAGATATTATGCGGGAGATCTTGAGGGTGCCCGCCGTGCGTCGCGTATGGCTGAATACTGGATTATAGCGTCTGTGGTTACAGGAGTTGTCGCAGCTGCGGTTTATCTTCCTCTGTCATTGCTGGCTTGAAACGCCGCAATGCATATATTCTTGTCGGAGTCGCTGTCGCAGCGGTCTGTGCCGTGTATTTCGCCGTGGATCCTGCGGCATCGAGGTTTGTGCCGAAATGTCTCTTTCATCAGCTGACGGGATGGCAGTGTCCCGGCTGTGGCAGCCAGCGCATGCTTCATGCCTTGCTGCATGGCGATATTGCCGCCGCATGGCACCACAACGCTGTTCTGCTTCTGCTTCTGCCGTTGCTTGCTCCTCTTCTCTGGCTTGAACTGAACAGGACAAGGCATCCGCGCCTCTATATGCGCGTTCACTCTGTCTCTGTTGCATTGACGGCAGTGTCTCTGCTTGTCGCATGGTGGATTTTTCGTAATATATTTCTTAGTTAGGATGTTCATAATCGGATATATGGCGAGTGGCAAGACTACTTTTGGCAGGGCTCTCGCACACCGCATGGGTCGGGAGTTCATAGACCTTGATTTTTATATAGAGCAGCGTTTCCGGAAAACGATTGCGGAAATTTTTTCCGAAAAAGGGGAGGAGGAGTTCCGTCGCATGGAGACGGCTATGCTCCGTGAGACAGGTGAGTTTGACAATGTTGTAATATCATGTGGCGGCGGCACGCCATGTTTCAACAACAATATGGAATACATGCTTTCACGAAGTGATGTGGTCTGGCTTGACGCCACAGTCGATCGCATTGTGGAGCGTCTTGTGATTAACAGTTCGCGACGTCCGCTGATAAAAGGGAAGTCTCCGGAAGAAATCAGGCAGACAGTGGAAAAAGGGCTTTCAGACAGAATCGGTTTCTATTCGAAGGCGAATATCCGTTTCAGCGGGGAGCACCTTGAAGACAAACGGCAGATAGCCAATGCCATCGACAGATTTCTTGACCTTTATCATGATATAAAATAGCAAGGACAAGGAGTATTAAAATCTTAATATATGTTAAAATTCAAGGTTTGAATTGTTAAAATTGATTTCATAATATAAATAAACGCATAAAATCTGTATCTTTGCCTTTGCTTTGTACTTTGAAGGCTTATTGCGTCCTAAGCATTTATACCGCCATGAGACTCGTTAACCGCAATTAAGACAAAGGACAGATATAATTCCTGAAAAGCCGACTGCATATGCAGTTTTAATTTATTGGTTTACCAATAAATTAAATAATGCCTGAGCGGCTTTTGGAATTTTAGATTTACCCGTTAGGAACAGAAGACTGTATTGAAAAATATATTCTAATAACCAAATGTAAAACTAAATTCATTCTTACATGAAGAACAACTGTTTTCAGCTAAACAGGAAGTTTTGGGTGACAATGGCAATGCTGCTGGCACTCGCACTTCCCTCGCTGGCTCAGAAGATCACTGTCACGGGACACGTGACTGATGAGCAGGGCGAAGACCTGATCGGTGCCACGATTATGGAAAAGGGCACCTCCAACGGCGTGTCTGCCGACATTGAAGGCAACTTCACCATCAATGTTCCGGCGAATGCGACGCTGGTTGTGAGCTATGTAGGCTACGACCCCATGGAGGTGGCGGTCAACGGTCAGAAACATCTCAACATCGTGATGAAGACCAACGCCCAGATGCTGCAGGAGACTGTGGTGATCGGTTATGGTTCTGTCAAGAAATCGGATGCCACCGGTTCTGTTGCCGTTATCAATCCCGGCGAAATCGAGGAAGGTATTTCTACCTCGGCACAGGATCTGCTTACCGGTGCAAGCCCGGGTGTGGTTGTGACCAGCGGTGGCGGTAGCCCGGAAGGTGGCGCCACAATCCGTATTCGTGGCGGTTCATCGCTTTCTGCATCAAATGATCCTTTGATCGTGCTTGATGGTGTGCCTTTGAGCAATGACGGTGTGCAGGGTATGGCTAACCCCCTTGCAATGATTTCTCCCGATAATATCGAGTCGATGACTGTGCTTAAGGATGCTTCAGCAACCGCGATTTACGGTTCAAGGGCATCAAACGGTGTCATAATCATTACCACTAAGAAAGGTAAGAAGGGTCGTCCGCAGGTTAATTTCTCGGCTAATGTCAGCGTTAATACCGCTCGCCGTACGTGGGACGTTCTCGATGCCTCACAATTCACAGCCCTAATCAAGGATTACTGGGGAGAGGATTCATCTGCAGCAGCAGCTCTTGGCACTTCCGATACTGATTGGCAGAAAGAGGTGCTCCGCACATCTGTGTCGCATGACTATTCTCTTAGTGTCGGTGGAACAGCCGGTTTCCTCCCGTATCGTGTCAGCGGAACTTTCACCGAGTCAAACGGTATCCTGAAGGATAGCCAGATGAAACGTGTTACTGCCGGCTTCAATCTCACCCCCGAGTTCTTTGATGGAAAACTCAAAGTCTCGGCGAATGTTAAAGGATACTATGTGCGCAACACGTTCTCTAACGAGGGTGCTGTCGGCGCTGCTGTCGCATTCAACCCTACAGTGCCGGTGATGAGTAATATCGCATCCGGTAATAGCGATTTCCCTTATTTTTACAATGGATATACTTCTGTAACTACAGACAGCTATAATTCCTGGAATATCAACGGTACAGTGAACCCTCTTGCTGTTATCAAAGATCGCGAAAACGTGTCTAACGTATATCGCTCCAATGGTAACTTGCAGTTGGATTATGCTTTTCATTTCCTTCCGGAACTACGTGCCAACCTGAATCTCGGTTATGACGTGAGCAAGTCTAATGAGTATAACCTCCTCCAGCAGAACTCGCCTACATCATGGAACGAAAACATCAAGAATGGTGCAGGAACCCGTTATGAGGTTTATGAACTTCGCCGCAATACCCTCCTTGATTTCTATCTCAATTATAAGAAGGAGTTTGACAAGATCTATTCTACGCTTGACGTGATGGCGGGTTATTCCTGGCAGCGTTTCGATGCTCATGGCAATAACAACGGTACGATATTCACTTCAAAGGGATTCTTCGGTCCTGCAACAACTGCAGGAGTTCTGACAATTAATCCTGATACTGCTGATCCAGGCTCTCATATTTCTCCTGACTATTATTGGTCTACAGGAAATCTTATGCTTATAAGTTTCTTCGGACGTCTCAATTATTCATTCAAGGATACTTACCTGCTTACGTTCACACTCCGTGACGATGGAACTTCACGCTTCTCGAAAGACAACCGCTGGGGTCTATTCCCCGCTTTGGCTCTTGCATGGAAGATCAATAACATGTCGTTTATGGAGTCTGCAACTAATATGAATGAGTTTAAACTCCGTCTGGGATGGGGTGTTACCGGTCAGCAGAGCGTTGGCGGTTATTTCCCGTATATGCCTGTATATGTATCTACCACTCAGGGATCTTATTACCCTAATATGATCAATGGACAGTATGTTAACGCAGATGGTCAGCTTATCTCCAACACGCTTTATCCCGGTGTATATAACCCTGATCTCAAGTGGGAGGAGACAACCACCTGGAACGTGGGTCTCGATATGGGATGGTGGAACAACAGACTTACCGTGGCTCTTGACTGGTATCTCCGTAATTCCAAGGACCTCCTCTCTTTTGTGACTGTAGCTCCGGGTGCGGCAACTTCAAACATGATGGACCAGAATATCGGAACGCTCCGCAATATAGGTGTGGAGGCAACTATCGGTGCAAAACCGGTCATGACCGATGACTTTACCTGGAACACAAGCTTGAATGTGGCGTGGAACTCAAACGAGATAACCAAACTCAATAACACTGCAGATCCGAATTCTTATATCGCTACCGGTGGTATATCCGGCGGTACGGGTAATAATGTTCAGGCGCACAAGGTAGGCTATCCCGCCTATACTTTCCACCTTTACGAGCAGGTGTATGACCAGAACGGTCAGCCTATCGAAGGTTGTTATGTAGACCAGAACGGTGATGGTACAATAGACGACAATGACCGCGTTTTCCGTCATTCAAGAGATCCTAAAGTGACGATGTCGTGGAATAATACATTCTCTTGGAAAAACTGGGATTTCGGATTCCAGCTCAGGGCTTCCATCGGCAACTATGTTTACAACGATGTCGCTTCGACCCACAGCACACTCTCTGACACATACAATACATCCGGTATTCATAACCTTGTTGATACGGATTTCTACTTCAAGGGTGGTCAGACAACCAATACTTATTATTCCGATTATTGGTTGCAGAATGCGGGATTCGTACGTTGCGACAACATAACTCTCGGATATACATTCAACAATCTGTTTAGCGACAAGCTTCGTCTCCGTCTATATGGTGCGGTTCAGAATCCGTTTGTCATAACAAAATACAAAGGACTTGATCCGGAGGTGTTCGGTGGTATCGACAACAACGTATATCCGCGCCCTGTTACATGCACGTTCGGTCTTGTGGCTACATTCTAATCTCTCATAAATATAGATTTAATAAATATGAAATCATATATCAGCAAAATTTTCATTGGCGCTGCCCTGTTTTCTATGACAGGTCTTGTTTCCTGCGTGGGAGATCTGGATCAGCTTCCCAATGACCCCAATTCTATCACTTCCGGTAATTTCGGAGAGGATCCTCAGAAATATCTTTCCGAGGTGATGGCGAAATGCTATTCGTCGCTGGCTGTTTCCGGTCAGGGTGGTCCTAATGGAGGTTCGGATATTTCCGGTCTTGACGGAGGTACTTCCAACTGGAGCCGTGTTATCTTTATGCTTAATGAGTTCACAACCGATGAGGTTACATGGATATGGCCAGATGTCGGAGTGTTCGATCTTTGCACAGGCACATGGGGTTCTTCCAATGGCGTGCTTCAGGGTGCTTACGGACGTCTTTACACTCACATTGCCGTATGTAACGACTTCATAAGGTCGGTTAACGACGGAACATTTACAATAGATGCGCAGACAAAGCCCCTCGCGGACCAGTTCGTGCTTGAGGCTCGTGCATTGAGAGCGCTGTCATATTATTATGTTATTGATTTCTTCGGGAATGCTGTCCGTGCGTGGGACGACATGAAATATGGAGAGGTTCCTCCCCAGACTACTCGTGCCGAGCTTTTCAGACTTGTTACGGATGATCTCGAAGACGTGCTCGCTAATTTTAAAGAAAGCGGTGTATATGGACGTGTTGGTAAAGATGGTGTCGAGGCTCTTCTCTGCCGTTATTACCTTAATGCAGAGGTGTTCACCGGCACTCCGATGTATGACAAATGCTGGCAGCATGCCGAAAATATCATCAAACGTCACAAGGGTTCCGGTTTTCAAGGATCTGGTCTTGCCGAAGATTATCTTGCCCTGTTTTGCGCAAACAATGACAAGTTTGCTCCCGGCGGAAGCCTTCAGGATCAGAATGAAATCCTTTGGACAATACCTTATGAGTATCCTTATACGGAAAGTTATGGCGGCACAATGTTCTTTATCGCGGCTGCTACTTCTGCAGCCAGCATGCCGACCGTGCTTTACGGCTTGAATGCCGACTGGAGCTGTATGCATGCCCGCGAGCAGTTTGCTGACAAGTTCAACTTTACAGGCGGTGTGAGCGCGGACGGTCGTACATACCTTTGGTGCACCGAAAAGCAGGGATTCACAAAGGAGAATGATGAGTTTTCTGTGTTCACAAGCGGATATGCGGCAATCAAATATACAAATGTCAAGGCTGATGAAAATGGAATGCTTCCCCGCAACACTTATGTTGATAGTGAGCGTGGTTTTACGTTCAATTGGGCAGGCATCGGTGAGGTTAACGGACTTCCGGCCCAGACTCAAGAGTTTGCAAGCTCAGACTTCCCCATTATCCGTCTTGCCGATGTTTATCTGATGGCAGCCGAGTGCTCGCTCCGGGGTGCAGGTAACAAGACTCAGGGACTTGAGTATGTCAACTATATCCGTTCTCGAGCCGGCGTTAATGCATGGGGTGATGCAAATTTCACTCTTGATAATCTTCTTGACGAGCGCAGCCGTGAACTTTATTGGGAAAACGTTCGCCGCACGGACCTTATCCGTTTCAATAAATTCACAGGAAGCAGCTATACATGGGCATGGAAAAACAACATGCGTAACGGAGGTGCGATACCTGAATACATGAACCTTTTCCCGCTTCCATCCGATGTTGTGGCAACATATGGTTCAAACATGAAGCAGAACCCCGGTTATTAATCTGTTAAATTAAAAAAATTATCAGAAATGAAAAAGATATCATATTTAATGGCTTTGCCGGTGCTTTTAGGTGCATGCTTCACAAGCTGCAAGGAGGATACCCAGCCCCGTCTGGAGGTTCCTACCGAGTTTGTGCTCAACACCCCGGCTATGGCGGATCAGACATATATTTTCCGTGCTGACGAAAGTTATCAGAACCTCAATGATATAACCTTTACAGTATCCCAGCCTAACTACGGGCTTGGTTGCGTTCCGACTTATACTGTGCAGCTGGCTAAAAGTGAAGCCGGTTTTGCAGCATGGGATGAAGCTGAGACAACAGGAAACGTGGAGACGGATAATGCTATCCTCGGTGACGATGGCTTGCCTTTGGCATATACGCTTCCTGCGTTTACTTCAACTTCCGCAGTGCTCAACATTGACGGAACCTCTTTCTGTGAGGCTGTGAATACCCTCTATGGCTTCGATATGGATAATTATAATAATGAGGTTGTCCCGGTTTCTGTGCGTGTGCATGCTGCGATCGACAATGCTCCGCAGAGCCACATATGGTCGAATGCCGTGAATATTTCAGTGTCTTCTTATATCCCGGTGAAAGACCCCGGCAAGTTGTATCTTATCGGTCAGCCTACAGGCTGGGACATAAATGCGGATAAGGTATATCTTGAGGAAACCGGTATCGGAACCAAGATTTATTTCGGAAACGTGTTTATCCCTGCAAATGAGCCGGGTGTGGATGGCAAGGATGATTTGATCAACTTCCAGTTCCGCTTCTATAGCCAGCTTGGTGACTGGGAGAGCTTTGCAGTAGGTTCTCAGAATGAAGACAACCCTGTGGACATAACTTTCGATTCTGAGGGTGTATTCAACGGTCCGGTATTCATGAGTGTTGAGAAAGGTGATAAACTTGGTAAGGGTTCATGGCAAGACAAGACATGGACGGGTGGCAATCTCGAGATTACCGTCAACCTGAAAGATATGACTATCAAGATGCAAAAGGCTGAGGGTAAGAAAATCTATGCCATAGGTAATTTCCAGGGCTGGGATATCAATAAAGATAACTGTGCTCTTGGGGAGACTGCACCGAACTCGAATATATACGAAGGCACTTTTGATGTGACGGATCCTGCAGGCGGTATTGAATTTGCAATCTATACGGAGCTTGGCAATTGGGATGCTAATTTTGTAGGTCCCAAAGAGGGCGAGGAGACATTCTCTGTAGCCTCAGGTCCGTATAAGGCATCTGTTATGGCACGAAAGGCAAACTTCAAGTCTGAACAATGGACTGCACCCAAGGTCAAAGTGAATGTTGATCTTAACAGCTATACAATAACTATAGAGGGAGCAGAATAGTAAACCGATAGCAATCATAAACTTCCGGAGCCTGCAGGCTCCGGAAGTGATAAACAACTAAAGAAAATATGAAAAAATATAGTATATTTCTGATGGCGGCTCTTGCTTTCGGCTTCACGGCTTGCGATGACAAGAGCGACCTCGGTATCGCACAGGAGAATCCGCAGGAGCCGATTGTTGAGGCAAACGGGCTTACGCTTACTCCTTCCGAAGCATATTCTTCAACTATCGATCTTGAGAATACTGTAGGTAAGCAGATCTCAGTCGTGTCTATTGCCGATGCATCCGGGCTGCCGGAAAACGCTTCTGTATCGTTGCAGCTTGCAATATCCAAGGATGAAAATATGGCTGATGCCATAGTGCTTCCTCTTGAAAACGGAGCAGTGTCTTCTGATGATATGGAAAAGGCAATCGTCAAGTTCTATAATATAACTCCGGAGGTTGTCAAGCCTTGGATGGGAATCATCGCTTATGCCAACATCGGTTCTCAGCAATCGCGTCTCGGTGGTGAAGGATTCTATTATCTCAAACAGCAGGTGAATGTGCTTCCGGTTGATGCAAAACTGGATATCGAAAACACTTACTTCCTCGGCGGAACATTAAGCCAGAAGATGGAACACAGTGACCTTCACGCCTATGTGGATAATAACTTCATCGCTATCTTTGAAGTCACCGCCGCAGAGGCTTCCGCTGGATTCAAGTGGAGTATTGTTCCCGGAAGCGTAGAGGGTAACGCAACTCCGGCTCAGTGTTTTGGACCTTCCGGTGACGGGACGACTCTTGCACTCGGTGCCGAAGGCACTATCACAGCACCCGGACGTTATCGTCTTGTGGCAAATATGCTTGAGAAGACTTATACGTTATCGTTCGCTTACGAAGTGCTTTACACTCCGGGTTCGGGCAATGGTTGGAGCCAGGCTAACAGCATGCAGCTGTATACTGATGACTACGCAACTTATTTCGGTTTCACAAGAACAGGCGAAAATGGCGTTGCAAGCGGTGAGTTTAAACTGTGTGCCACTCTTGATAACTGGGATGTGAACTGGGGGCTCAACAATGGTGTCCTTACTCCCAACGGAGACAATATCGTGACTGCTCCGGCAGGAATGTGGTGGGTGAAAGCCAACCTCAACGGATTGAGTCTGCAGACCCTTCTTTTGGAAAAAATAGGAGTGATCGGTCTTAATGGTGACTGGAATAATGACATATATCTGACACCGAGTGCGGACATGCTTACATGGACAGGCATTATAACAGCCGAGGGGGATACAGAATTTAAGTTCCGTCTCAATGGTGGTTGGGATGCAGATCTTGGTGGTTCTGTCGAGAAACTCGTTGCCAGCGGTAGTAATATGCCGATCTCGGCAGGAACTTACGAGGTTACACTTGATCTGACAAAAGTGCCTTACACCTGCACGCTGACAGCTAAGTAAAAGACCTCGGCGTTTGTTTTCGCTCAATAAAGGGGCATCTGCATTTTGTGCGGATGCCCCTTCCTTTGATGGGACCGAATGGGGCTGGATAGGGCTGGATAGGGCTGGATAGGGCGAGATGGGGCGCGATGGGGTTGGATAGGGCTGGATGGGGCGCGATGGGGTTGGATAGGGCTGGATGGGGTGCGATATGGCTGAATGGGGTTGGGATGGGATCCCTATCCCCATATTACCCTATCCAGCCCTATTCAGCCCCATCTCACCCCATCGCGCCCCATTTCGACCCTGCCAGACCCTATAGGGTGTCGGGGAGAGGCTGACGACCTGCCGCGTGCCGCATACGGTTGATTGCTTCGCGTGCCTCTCTGCGACAGGCGTAAAGTTGTTCGGTCAAACCTCCGTTTTTGAGAAATTCAGATTCTTTATAATAAATGAATTTCTGAAGCATGTTGTCTTCCTGGTGAATGAGTGTCATGGCGAGGTTGACTATGGTTTCGACGGAACGTGTCTGGAGTTTGTCCTGGTAGATGGTGGGATTGTCGTTTGTTCGGCAGAAGTTTCTTAGTTGTTCTGTGCGGGGATCTGTGGTTTCCCAACAGGGGATGCGGTTGAACATGAGGTAATCCTTGTAGTCTTCCTTTAATTCGTGCAGTGAACCGCGTGCGATGATGAGTAGTATAAGTCCTGTCTTTTTTGAGCCGGCATCATCGATGACTCCTTCAACTATGTTCTGTTTTACGGAGCGTGCCGCTCCTGTTATCTGGGCAGATAATTTGGAATCTTTGATAAATCTTTTATTAAAGATGTCTGTGACTGCCGAGATCACCACAGCTTTTTTATAGACAAAAAGGTCTTCGTAAGAATTCTGTCGAATAGGGCGTCGCTGAGGAGTCATAAGCAATCTATGTTGGTGATTATCGCTAAATTATACATTCTTCCAGAAATATGCAAATAAATTTGCATATTTTTATGCGAGATAGGGCTGGATGGGGCTGAATGGGGCTGAATAGGGTTGGATAGGGCGCGATAGGGCTGGATGGGGCTGGATGGGGCGCGATAGGGCTGGATAGGGCTGGATGGGGCTGAATAGGGCGAGATGGGGCTGGATAGGGCTGGATGGGGCTGAATAGGGCGAGATGGGGCTGGATTGGGTTGGATTGGGTTGGATGGGATCCCTATCCCCATATTACCCTATCCAGCCCTATTCAGCCCCATCTCACCCCATCGCGCCCCATCGCACCCTGCCAGACCCTATAGGGTGTCGGGCGCTTTGTCGATCAGGTCGAGGAACTGGTCGAGCTTGGGTGTGATGATGATCTCGGTGCGGCGGTTTTCGGCGCGTCCGGAGGAGGTGGAGTTGGTGGCGATGGGGTTGTATTCGCCTCTGCCGCCTGCGGTCAGACGCGAGGGATCGATGCCGAAGTCATTCTGTAGCGCCTGAACCACGGATGATGCCCGTAATGCGGAAAGATCCCAGTTGTTGCGGATGTTGGTGCGCGAGATGGGAACATTGTCGGTGTTGCCTTCAACCAGGACGTCATAATCCTTGTAGTCTTTTATTATCTTGGCAATCTTGCCGAGGATGTCCATTGCCGCGGGTGAAATGTCGTAGCTTCCGCTCTTGTAGAGCATGTTGTCGGCAAGGGATATGTAGACCACTCCCTTGAGTACTTTTACATCTACATCTCTTAGCTCATCGGTGTTGAGCGAACGTGTCAGGTTGTTGGTCAGTACCATGTTGAGCGAGTCGGATTTCGATTTGGCTTCCACAAGTTGCTTTATGTATTTGTTTGAGGCGTTGATTTCGTCTACAAGCTTGGCGATGTTCACGCTTCCCTGATGGTTGTTTGCCATTGCCTGGTCAAGGGAGGATTTGATTGCTCCATATGCCTCCTTGAGGTCGGCGTTCTGGGCTTTCAGATCCTTTAGCATCACTTCCATGCTTTTTGTGTTGGCATTGCATTCGATGAGTCCCTCATTTGCCGTGCGGTATTGGTCCGCCATCTGATTATACTTCTTGTTGGAGACGCAGCTGCCGAGGGTGAGCGTCAACGCTGCGGCTGCTCCAATGATGATTCTGCTTTTCATAAACTAAGGTGTTGGTTATATTTATAATCCAGAATCATGCGCAAGTGTTCATTTTCTTGTCTGTCTGTAATTCATTCTATATGTCTTAATCGCCCCTTCCTGTAATTCATTCTATCTGTCTTTGTTGCTATTGCTGTAATTCAGTTACCTCTCTTTGCTGCCTTCCCGGTGATTTATTCTTCTTGCGTTTTCCGGCTTTTCGAAGAAGAAAGGGGGAGAGGAGGTCCGCTATTCAATGTTTTTGTAGTCGCGCAGGAATTGAGACAGATGGTACAAACCTATCGCGAGTCCGAAGAATGCCCCGGTTGCCATGCCTGCAAGAAGATAGATATCGCCCGAATTTGCATATGCAAGCCAGCCAAACAGGATGAGTGCGAAGGGAATAAGAATCATAACAAACTGCAGATGCCGTTTGCGATAGAACATGGCTTTTTCGGAAACTTCTCTGACAGACATACGAACGCAGTCTATGCTGCCGATGCCGTAATAGAGCCACCAGTCCATGGTGAAGCATGTTATGAAGTAAACGGCAAATGCGATTGCAAGCCAGATTCCGTTGTTGTGCGGGAATATTCGTTGATTCAGGAATATAAGGGATGTGGGGCAGGCGGTCATGCCTGCTATGGCAAACAGGCGGTATCGCTTCTGCAGCCGTTCGAGCGATGTGAGGGGGGTGCCGTGGCGCATGTCGCCGGCAGTCTTGATGCCTTTGGATTCAGAGGAGAGACTGCGGGTTGTGTCGCGCCATGCGGATTTCATGTCTTCGGGATTCATGTCTTTTGTTTTTAGATGGTGGGAATTGGAATCTGTCAGGATTCAATCTGTTACTATAGTATGGGGGGAGGAGCCGTGTTCTAAGATGTTGAGAGAGGGGATGTGAAGTGTGATTATTCGAATTTATGCCGTATGCGCGTGAGCTTCTCTTTTATGCGGTGAAGGCGGGTGGCTACTGTGTTTCTCGGCATACCCATGACAGCAGATATGTCGTCATATCCGGCATCATCAAGCCACATGAGGATAATTGCCTTGTCTTCTGCATGCAGAGTGGCAATGAGGCGATGCAGTGTCTCTATGCGTTCGCGGTCAGTGTCGGGTTCATCGCTTACAAGGTCATAAAGTCTGTCAAGGCTTTCCGAGGCGCGGGTGTGGCGGATCTGTTTGCGTATGGTCGATACGCAGGAGTTTATGACTACCCGGTATATCCAAGTGCGTGAGGAGGAATCACCCTTGAATGTGGGTAGCCCGCGCCAGATGTTTATCAATGCGTCCTGACGGAGATCGTCATATTCGGCAACAGAACCGGAGTATGAGAAGCATATGGCGGAAATCAGCGAATCCTCGCGCCTTATCAGGTCAAGGAATTCCTGTTCCTGATTTCCCGAACAGGAGCAAGATATTTCCGCCTCCGGTGATGACATCATGACCAGAGCGAGCGCGAAAAGAGAACGCAGAGGAGAGGAATCGTATGGTGTTATTGTTTCGACTGTCATTTTGTTATTGTAAATAATTCCCCAAAATTAGGAAATCATAGCGTTAGACGCAACCATAAATCGGATAGTTTCAGATAAAACCGGAAAAAGAAGGAATTGGTAAAAATCCCTCAATAAAAGAAAAAGCCTGCAATTATTTCCGGCAGCTGCTTAAATAAAATGTGATGGATTTGTAGAATAAATAAAATTTCATAACTTTGCAAAAGTCTTTTCAGTAAGCAACAATAATAACTATAAACCATTTCGAGATGAAACTTTACAAATTATCCTTGACAGCGGCGGCATTGGCTTTTGCTGTAGCCGTCAATGCACAATCAACGTTCAAATCTTCGTTGCCGGTGAAGCCCGGCAAGGGTGTTACGGTTGCCGGAACGGTTGAATGTGACGGGAAGCCTGTTGCCGGTGTAACTGTCTCAGACGGATACGAAGTGACAAAGACCGACAAGAAGGGTGCCTATTACCTTAAATCGAAAAAACAGAATCCACAGGTGTTCATTACAACACCCTCCGGTTATGAGGCTGTGCGGGAAGATGTGGTGCCTCAGTTCTGGGCTGACTTCACGATGCCTGCCGACAAATATGAACGCCTCGACTTCTGTCTGAAGAAAACGGATAACAAAAAACACGCGGTTATTTTCCTTGCGGATATTCATCTTGCCAACGAGCGCAATGATGTGGATATATTCTCCGGTCCTTATGTAGACAGGATAAAGGAGGAGGTGAGCAAACTGAAAGCTGCTGGTATTCCTGCCTATACAATCAATCTTGGTGACGGATCGTGGGATTTATACTGGTATGCGCATCAGTACAGTATAAATGATCTGCGCGGAACGCTGAACGAGGCTGACTATCCCACGGCATTCTTCAATGTTATGGGAAATCATGACAACGACGGAGCCACTCCGGCAGGTGAGGGGGTTGATTTCCGGGCATCGCTTCCGTATCAGAAAACTTTCGGTCCGCGGTATTATTCGCATAATATAGGCGATGTGCATTATGTATTCCTTGACAACATAGACTATATCAACGATAGTCTGGAAAATCCGAGTTATCCGGGGATAACAGGACGCCGCAATTATAAGGAGAATTTCACACAGGATCAGCTTGACTGGCTCAGGAAAGACCTTGCCGGAGTCTCTTATGACACACCGGTGGTGGTGAGCATGCACTGTCCGCTTTTGCGCTGGAAGAAGAACGACGGCTCTGCATACAGGCTCAAGCCGGAAGAGACAAGTTCTCGCGAACTGCTATCCATTCTCAAGCCATATAAGAATGTACATACATTCTCAGGGCATTCGCACAGACAGTGTATTGTACGCATGCCGGAGGAAGAGCAGAATCTCGCCGACCACAACATTTCCGGTGCTTGCGGTTCATGGTGGCGCACGAGAGCTACCGGGCTCAAGAATCTTTGTCCGGACGGCACGCCTGCAGGATACGAACTCTTTACGGTTGACGGTTCAGACCTTAAGTGGGAACACAAAGCTTTCGAATATCCGGAAGACAGGCAGTTCTATGCGTGGGATATGAACGGAGTGAAGGATTATTTCGCCAATAACCGGGAAATGAGGGCATTTCTTAAGAATTATCCGAAATGGACAGATTACAGCGATGTGCCAGAGAATTATATATATGTGAATCTGTGGGCATGGGATCCGGAAGGGACGCTTAAGATAACCGAAAATGGCAAGGAACTCCCGGTGGAGATTGTGACCGAGGAGAATCCTCTTTATACAGTGTCGTATATGGTGCGTAATACGATATGGCTCAATCAGGTAGAGAACAAAGGTTATCAGAAGCCGCGCAAGTTCCAGCTTTTCCGCGCCAAGGCATCCACGCCCGATGCTCCGGTGGAGATTTCCTGGACTGACTTTTTCGGCAATGAAACGAAATCAACACTTGACCGCCCCGCTCCGTTCACGCTTGAAGCACTCTGACTCATGACAGAAACGGCATCTTAGCCGCCGTTGTGTTTCAGAATTTAGATAATTGGGAGGAATTTTGTAATTTTGCACAAAATTCCTCCCGATTGTTTTTCAACGTTCAAAGTCATGTGGATATTGCTTGCAGTCTGCTCCGCCTTAGGGCTTGGATTCTATGATATAATGAAAAAATTGTCGGTGCGCGACAACAATGTGCCGACAGTGCTTTTTCTCAATACTCTTTTCGGAACGCTGCTGATGTCGCCTGTAATCGTGATGAACCTCGCGCATGGCGGTTTCGGACTCAACGATACAGTTTACGGTCATCTGCAGATAATGCTTAAGGCGGTGATAGTGCTGAGTTCATGGATACTCGGTTATTTCTCTATCAAACATCTGCCTCTGACTATTCAGGGACCGGTCAATGCCTCGCGTCCGGTAATAGTTCTTGTCGGTGCGTTACTGGTGTTCGGAGAGCGTCTGAACCTGCTTCAGTGGCTCGGCATACTGCTTGGATTTGTCTCGCTTTTCATGATAAGCCGCATAGGGGCAGCCGAGGGTTTCTCTTTCAGGCGCAGCCGCTGGCTGTGGATGTCTATCGGGGCAACGATGCTCGGTGCGGTAAGTGCGCTTTACGACAAATATCTTCTCCGCAGCTATGCGCCTCTTGAGGTTCAGGCATGGTATTCACTTTATCAGGTGCTGATTATGGGAGTGATATTGATAGTGCTGGCGCGTTCCGGCGCATCGGGAGTGAGATTCCGCTGGCGGTGGTCGATATTAGGAATCTCGCTGTTTCTAACTGGCGCCGACATAGCTTATTTTTATTCGTTGTCGCAGCCGGACTCGATGATTTCTGTTGTCTCCATGATCAGGAGGGGAAGTGTGCTGGTTTCGTTCGCATATGGTGTAATAGCGCTTCATGAGCGGCATATCCGCCGGAAACTCATAGATCTGGGCATACTTCTTTTGAGTCTACTGTTGCTTATTCTCGGATCGGGATAAACGGATTCTTGGAAAGTGGACATATCTGATTATCACCCGCCGCCCCTTTTCCCTATCTCTACTATGCCTGGGCACTTGCAGTGATTGTGTTCCTCTCAATCGTCTTCCTTTTTCCGCGCTCCATCAACACACGTTGAAAATCCGGCAATATAACAAAGTCAAGCCGCAACTGACAGGAAATTAGTCAGTCGCGGCTTGACTTTGTTGTCTTACCAGGATTCGAACCTGGACAGGCAGAACCAAAAACTGCAGTGCTACCATTACACCATAAGACAATCCTAAAGCTTCAGACTCTGCCCTCCCGGGAATGGGGATAGGGATAGGAAAAAGGAGAGCCGAGCCTCGAAGCTGTTGCAAAATTAATAAAAAATTTGCATGTCGCAAAATTTATTTTAGGCACCGGATTCAAAATAGTCTCAAGACGGCTTCAGCCAAAGTCTTGCGCCAAATGTCCGGAGTGCTATCAACGCGTTGATTTAAAATCTGTTGCGGTCGCGTGTGTATTTTTTCTTTAAAGAAGCCTCGAAGGCTTCGGAAAGGTTTGTTCCGGTCTGGTTGGCAATGCACGTCACGACCCATATCACATCGGCGAGTTCTTCGGCGAGCTGGGCGTGCACGTCTTTGTCAAGGTCTCCAGGTTTTGCTTTCTGGTCACCATATACTCTGGCGATGACTCTTGCCAGCTCACCTACTTCCTCAGTAAGCACCGCCATGTTTGTGAGTTCGGAAAAATACCCTTTGCCGACTTCACGGATCCACTTGTCTACAGCTTTCTGAATATCCTCAAGCATTGTCAGATTATTGAAAGTGCGCGTAATTCATCAATTATCTCGCTGCCGCTCAGAGTGCGACGGCGGGAGATTGTTCGTGCGAAGTCATCGATTGCGGGGTGGAGTCTCGGATTGCGGAAGATACGCCCCATATAGGAACGCGTTTTCTCGTAGATTGTGTCGATTTCGTCATCTTCGAGAGAACAGGTGTCGCGTCCTTCGCGGCTTATTTCATTGTGTATCGTGTCAAGCAGTTCTGCCGGGACATCCTGTCCCAGTCTGACCATGGATCTCGACATCACGTTTGAGATCACCATCGCCGAGGTGATATAGAAATTGCGCAGAAGGTTATCCCAGGTAGTTTTCGGGGAAATTGACGGCGAACCGGAAAAATAATACTGATGAGAGAACGTGACCATCGGGCCGTCTGAGTCGAGAGAGACGCCTGCCACGCGATCGATCGCATCGAGCGCGGCGAGCGAAATAGCCATCCCGGCAAGTCCGTATGCCTTATCGTCTTCATTCAGATATGTGAGGGTCATTGTGCTCATAAATTGTTTTTTTCTTACTTGATAACAAGCGGAGAGAAAATATGGTTTGCGAATCTTTTATATGCGGCGGTCAGAATGTCACACCGAATCCCGCCGCGAGTCTGACGCCCTGCTGAGGTAGTCCGGGCAAGAGCTCGTCGTGCCGGTTAAGGAGATTGTCAGCCTGCAACCATACTGTGAAATTCGAGGTTATGCCATAGGAGGCGCCGAGATTGAGATAGGTAATGTCGGGGAGTCTCTTTGACAGGAGCACGTCGGCATCGGAAATCATGCCACCTTGATAATTACCTATGGTGTAGATATTGCGCACACCGCGATAATCATAGGCGAGTTTAAGTTTGAGAGTGCTCCACGGGTTCGTTTCAGCAGATATTCCGGCAGTCCAGCGCGGACGGTCATATCCGTTGAAATATCCCTTGTTGCCGTTTTGGGGCTGATAGTTTCCTTTTGCTTCTATCTTTATGATTTTGCCAAGGTCATATGATGCGTGGATGCCGATGCTGAATCCGTGAAGGTTGCAGGTGTGGTCTTGGTTGTAATCATATGAAAGCGTGCGGTCGGCGTTGTCCATATAAACGGATTCCGGCAGACCGGGAGCAACCTGATTCAGATAATTGAGACTTTGCTGATACCATCCGCCGAGATATTCTCCACGGGAGATGCGGAATGCGAAATCCGCACCGGCTGAGAAACCAGAGAATGGATCGAATGTAGCCCCGAGGCTACCATCGAGAGGAGAATATACGGGTCGTGAGTTGCCGATAAGCGGTGATTGGTAATAATCACGTTCATAATTGGATGCCAGAGTGTTCAGACGACTGCCGCCAAGGGCATGAAGATAGAAAGCCACCGGACCTGCAAGATAATCCAGCTTGATATCCGGGGCCACGTGCAGGAAACTATAGCGGTCGTTCTCCTCACCGGCATTGAATGCGAGATCAATCTCCGCGCCAATGCGCACTAACAGCCTGTCGCGTGAAAAACTATAATATGGTGTCAAAGTTAGCATGCCATAGTTATCCGGTTGCACCGGACTGTAGCCGCCGTCAACCTGAGGATGGGAATAAAGGAGTATGTCGGTGTTGACATCTATGCCGATAGAAGATTTGGACGACATGGGGAAGTTTACACCTCCGAGAAGATTTATGTCTGTTTCCCTTCCTCCCGATGCGCGTTCAAGCATTATCCCCTCATCCGGCATACCGATTAACATCCGCTTCAGGGGTGAATAGGCTGAGCGGTATCCGAAATAGCGCACTCCGGCTTCCACATTCCATGTGATTTCATCTGACCTGTAGGGTGATTGCCATCCGAACCGTGCAGATATGTCGTTGAGTGTCTGTGTCGGAGCTTTAGGGGCATTTTCGTCCGAGAAACTGCTCCATTGAGGATTGTATCCGTAATAATTGAAGTTGCCGATATGCCAGTCTAACGCACCGCTCAGTCTTCCTTTTCCGTTGAAGTCGTGAGATCCGTAGAAACCGATGGATTCATCGTAACGGTACATGCGGGTGTCTTTCATAGTTTCAGACACTTCCGGTTTCCACAGCGAGGTGGAATTGTGCTGCAGGCGCACGCCGAATGTAGTGTTTCTGTCATCAATGAAGCGGTATCCGGCACTCAGGGTGGAGTTCAGCCAGCTTCCGGCTCCCAGATCGAGATAGCCTCGGGAATCAGAATATTCCCGGGTATCGCGCCATCCGGTGGCGGGTAGTGGAAGGAGACTCGGGGCGAATGCAGCCGGAACGCTTCTCCCATCATATGAAAGCGGGTTGGTCTCCAGAGAGAATTTGACCTGTTTCGGGAAAGAATTTATGCGGTCGAGCCGAAAGACCTCCGGCACATATTTCCCGTCTACGGAAATCGATTGGTTATATTGAGCCGCTGCGGGTAACACCGAGACGGCGGCAAAGGCGTATATGATATGTTTCTTCATTACTTGAGAGCGTTGAGGCGTGATTTTATTGCATTAAGGATTTCCGGCTCGTTTCCGGGATAATTCTCGCGCAGGCTTTGCAGATATTCTTTTGCAAGATAAGCCTTGCCCTGCCCTTTATAGGCATCGGCAAGGAGGATGAATCCGCGGGCGAGCTGGAACTCATGAGGTGTTCCGGCTTCAGTAAATTCAAGCAAAACCTTCTCTGCATTGGTGAAATCCTTGTTGTCGATATAATATTGTCCGAGTTCTACCGCAGCCTTGGCTCCGGCGATACCGGCGGGATTTGCCGCGAGAGAAGAAAGCATGTCAAGAGCTTCCTCCGTATTTCCCGAACGGAGCATTGCCAGAGCCTCGACAAGTTGCATCTCCTCTGCCTGGTCGGCACCTATGCCGCCGTTGTTGCGTGCCTTGCGTGCGTATTCGATACGTTCTGAATCGGATTGCGACGTGCGTGCTATTCCGGCATATGCGTCAGCCATGAAATCAGTTTCTCCTGTGTTTGCCAGAGCTTTGTAGACATCAGTAGCTTCCGATGCGCGCCCCGGTATGTCATTCTCCAGAATCTCGGCACGGAGGAGGAGGGCTTCCGGATATTGCACGGAATGAGGACGAGCTTCGGCAAGGTGTGCGAGAGTTTCCTCTGCTTCAACAAATTTCCCGGAAGACTGGAGCGAGGTTGCGATGTCAAGCAATACTGGAGCGAGGTATTTGCCGTCAGGATAGTCACGCACATAGTTTCTCAGAAGAGTTATGTCTTCTATATTACCGGCATAGGCAGTCTCCGCACTGTCGAATGCGAGCTGTTCCATTTCATCGGCATCGAGCTGTTTTGCTTCAGGAACACCGCGGAGGAATTCCGCATACTGCGGCAGCTCTCCCCGCGAAGCGTAATATTTTCTCAAGTCATCGTTGGCAATGGATGCCTCCTCGCTTGACGGCCAGGTGCGGATTATTTCCTTGTAAGTGTCTGCAGCCTGTTCCATTTTTCCAGCTTTCGAATAAGTAAGGGCAAGGTTGATCATCGCTTTCCTTGCCTGCACAGACTTGGGATATCTGGATGCAAGGCGGCTGAAGGCGTCAGCCGCCTTGTCATTACGGTCTATAGCCTCATATGTCAGAGCCTTCTCAAGAAGCACATTGGGCATCCATTTGGAATCCGGGAATTTGTTTTCAATCTCGGAAAGTTCCTTTATTTTTCCGTTCACATCCCCGTCAAGACCGAGCATGACGGCATGACGGTAAGAAGCATAATCCGCATCTGAAGCATTCTCCGCTTTCGCACGGGCATAGGTATCGCGGGCTGTCCGGTAGTCACCCGTATAATACTGGCAGTCTGCCATCCTTGTGACAGCATCCGCCTTGAGGGTTGCGGGAAGAGCGGGAGATGCCGCCAGAGCCTTGGCAAACTCACGTGCGGCTGCCGCATATTTCTCCTGCTGATATTCGGAATAAGCGAGATTGTAAAGAGCCAAAGTGCGGTTGGAAGAATTGTTTTCCGATTTGAGGAAAGTATTGTATGCCGCCGATGCCTTGGCGTAATTCCCTTGCGAATACTCCGCATCGCCGAGCCAGATATGGGTCTGTGCTGCGAGCCTGCGGTCATGCGAGGCAAGTTCAAGCGAGCGGTTGAGGAATCCCGAAGCCTCCTGCGGACGTCCGTTGGTCATCGATTCGATTCCCAGTTCGTAGAGAATCTTCTGTTTGGCGGCAAGCACGTCTTTGGACGGGTGTCTTATCTTCTCGATGCTTGCGAGTGCTTTGGTATAGTTGCGCTCGTTGTAATATGCAGTTGCCAGATATTCCTCTACCTTGGGAGTATATTCCGAATTGGGATAAAGTTTGATAAAGCCTTCCAGCATGTCTACCGAAGAGGAGAACGGCACTTTGCCACCTCTTGTCAGAGCTGCCACGTAGTTGTAGAGAGCCACTTCCGACACATTGCGGTCATAATCCATGCGCGCCGCCTTCTCGAACGCCATTGCGGCAGCATCATCGTTGCCGGTCTTCACATCGCATTGTCCGAGATAGAGCCATGCGCTTTGCGCAAGGTCATTGTCAAGTTCCGTAAGTGTGGCGAATTTTTCGGCAGCCGCCGAGTAATCGCCATCGGCATAGTCGGCAACGGCAAGTGCGTAAATAGCGTCAGGAGCGGGAGAACCGTCAATCAGCGAAATGTATTTTTTCAGGAAAACCTTTGCCTGCTGATAGTCGCCGAGTTTGAAGAAACTGAGACCGGTAATGCGGTTCAGCTCAGGTGCGAGTTCCGGATCGGAGAGTGAGCGGAGAAGTTCCTGTCCCTTTGCCGCCACTCGGTCGTATTCTCCACGGTTGTAGTCTATCTGAGTCATGTAATATGCCGCTTCAAGACCTTTTTCTCCGCTTCTCACTTTTGAGAATCCGGTGTATGCTTTATCGTAGTCGCCGTCGATATAGTCGAGATAAGCTGAGTAGAATGTGTATGCCTCTCGGTAAAGACGATTCTCCTTCAAGGCTTTCAGACTCTGTCTTGCCTCGGCGTAATGTCCGGTCTTGATCTGTGTCAGTGCATGCCGGTAGGTGTAGAGGGCGAAGTCCTCGCGGTTCAGGCGGTCGAAATCTATGCCGTCGTATTCCGTCAGGGCATCGGGCCAGAGGTGATGGAAAAAGAAATAGTCACCCACGGAAAGTCTTGCTTCGAGAGCATGGGTGGATGCGGGATAATCTCTGATGAAATTACGAAGCAGGGTGACGCATTCCGCATCGCCGCGTTCGTAATAAGCGCGGGCAAGCATGAACACATATTCCTCTTTTTCGGTCTGGTTAAGGATTATGCCCTTGGTGTTTAGCTCGTTCAGCTGGTCGATCACTCCGGGGTAGTTTCCGCTTGAAAGCATGGTGCGGGCGCGTTCCAGATATCCTGCCGCAAGGGGAGAGAACCTTTCGGGAGATGCGCTGACCTGCGCTGAGGCGGTAGTAGCCGAAACTGCCGCTATCAGCGATATTATAAATTTATTCATTGTTATTGTCGTTTCAAGTTTCAGATTGTCAGTTTTTGTAATGTCGCTCCTTCACGATTCCATGCCGGAATGCGTAGAGAAGTTCTGACAGCTCATCGATCTGCGCCTGCAGTTCTTTCCCTTTGTCGGTGTCGCGCACTCGCATCCGGTGTCTTGACAGTTCCACAATCTGCGTTGTGGAAACAATGTCGGAACCGTTTCTTACAGCCTCCTCCGCAGAGGTGAACGGCTCATGCTGCACGAGCTGGAAACCACTGCTGTGGAACACAAGCGTGTATCCGGCGATGCCGGTGGTATTGTGATATGCTTTCGCGAAACCTCCGTCGATGACCATCAATTTCCCGTTGGCTCGTATGGGACTCTCTCCCTTTGCAGCCCTGACCGGAACGTGACCGTTTATTATATGGCGGTGTTCACCCTCGACTCCGAACGCATCGAGAATCATATCGCATACCTCCTCTTTGTTCCGGAGCTTGAAATACCACCCCTTCTCCTCGACGTGTGTGGCGGGATCGTCAATGAAATATCGTTCGAAAGTCGCCATCTTGGATTTGTCGAAAAGGGGAGAGTCCGGTCCGCACCACAGGTACCAGAAGAAATCGCGGGCATATTTGCGTTCCTCTTCCGAAGAATCATCGTTGAACGCCTCGCGCATGGTCATTCCTATTTTATGCAGCAGTCCGCGACCTTTGTATTTCTTTCCGCATACCTCCACCTCCTTCATCGTGCTGTCTTCATTAAGAGGCAGGGAAGCGTGGAAGAGAAGGTTTGAGTTGTATATGCCATACATGCATCCGTTGGAGAAGAGGCAGTCGATATGCTTCATCAGTTTGTCGCTGACGCTGAATGAATGACGTAGCTTGTCGACAAGTTCCTTCTCCTCGTCAGTCATAGCTGTCGGGTCAGCGGGATCGAGTGTGGGGAAATTGGTGTCGTTGAGAGGATATTCCTTGCCATCGAGAGTGACGGTACCCTTCTCTTTGTCGATGCGCGAGAGCAGATCGCGGTCAGAGAGTCCCCATTCCGGATGCTCCCTTGCCATTTGCGCCTCCAGCTTAAGCTGGATTATTGCTATAGCCTTGTGCATTCGACCTATAAGAAGTCTGGATTTTTCTGTAAATGCGTTCTCTTCGTCATCCCCTGCGATATGAGGCATGAAGCGTGTGCAGGGGTCATCTCCGTATGTCTCCATGGCGAAGGTTGCGAGCGGCACCATGTTTATGCCGTAGCCGTCTTCCAGAGTCGCCATGTTGGCATATCTCAGAGAGAGCCGTAATACGTTCGCCATGCAGCATTCGTTGCCTGCCGCCGCTCCCATCCACAAGGCATCGTGGTTGCCCCACTGTATGTCGAACCTGCCGTAATCGCAGAGGATATCCATGATTATATGCGCGCCCGGTCCGCGGTCGAAAATGTCGCCAAGGATGTGAAGCTGGTCTATGCTCAGACGCTGGATCACGTTGCAGAGCGCGATGATGAATTCGTCTGCCTGACCTGTGGATATTATGGTCTCGATGATTCTTGAGAAATAAGCCTGCTTGTCATCGTCTGAAGGAGACTCGTGCATGAGTTCCTCGATAATGTATGCGAACTCACGCGGCAGAGACTTGCGCACTTTCGAGCGGGTGTATTTCGAAGACACCGACTGGCATACCTTTATGAGACGGTGCAGGGTTATATTGTAGAAATCCGCGAGCTGGTTTTCCGAAGCGCGGATAATCTGGAGTTTCTGCTCCGGATAATATATAAGCGAACAAAGCTCCCGGATTTCCTGCTCACGCATGGAAGTGCCGAAAAGTTCGGTAACCTTGCGTTTGATGTTACCGGAAGCGTTTCGCAGAATGTGTCTGAAAGCCTCGTGTTCGCCGTGGATGTCGGCGACGAAATGTTCAGTGCCTTTAGGTAGATTAAGGATTGCCTCGAGGTTTATGATTTCGGTCGAGGCAGCGCTGATGTTAGGAAACGACTGTGCGAGAAGCTCAAGCACGCGGCGGTCGTTTTCAACGCGGGTCTCCGTTATGTTTTTCGATATTGGTGTCATTCCTTGAACGCGAAAAATATTATCTTGCAAAGATAGCAAATAGTTTTTATATTCGTGTTGCCCGAACGATAAACCAAATCAAAAAACTTAGAAACTGTTTAAATTTAATTCGAAATTTTTTATATAGTGAATCTTGTGGCTTCCTTGAGGTCTTTTATGGTTGTTTTCACCGAGTCTCATCGGTCACATAGCCCGCTATGCTCCCTCTTCGACTCGTAAAAACACCTCATAAAATCCTCTCAATGAACCTCACAATTAAATTTAAACAGTTTCTTAGAAACAGAACTCGTCTTGACTTATTTACGAAAGTTAAAATAATGATATTGTTAATTCTTTTTTCAACCTCAGCGGATCTTTCCGGTTGTTTTCACCCCTCTCATCACCGCCAACCGAAAGGTCGCCGGCTCTTCGAGTGGCGAAAACACCTCGGAAATATCTCGCTGATGTCAAGAAAAAATAAGTCAAGACGAGTTCTCACTTTTGGCGTGAACCGCTTCTAAACCGCTTATTATAAGAATCTGGTGAGATGGGTGGCGTAAATCATCAGAATTACGGTTGCCACGATTATGAGAGTCTCGAATATCGCCGCCACTATGACAGTGGTTTTTGAAGCTTTGCGGTAATTGAAAAGCACCGAGCCTGCCGTCCATGCCAATGCGACTCCGGGGATGATGAAACACAACGAGAAAGCCATGCATGCCGAACTGCATACGATAGGAACCAATGTTGATGTGCAATGGTCGAGATCCCAGTCCAAAGCATTTATCAGTATGTCATTACCGAATCCGTAACTCGCTATGAACGCGACGAGGAAAAACGCGAAGAAACCTGTTGCCACAAGTGTCGCGGCAACCCCGATGAGTCCGATGAGTCCCATCAGAAATTTGCCTAATACCTTAAACGCGTTTTCAACAAACGTGACTGAAGAATTGTCGGCTTCATGACCCAGGGGAGGAGTGGATGAGAGAACCTCCTGTCCGATGTTGTCTATAGTCACGGGGTTTCCCTGCGACTCAAGGATTCGTCGAGGATTGTTGGCGGGCGGAATTATCATCCATGCGATAAGGTAGAGAAGCACAAGCGGCCAGACATACGTAGCGATGCATAGTGCCGCATACAGCAGACGCATTATGTTGGCGTCCCATCCGAGATAGGTGGAGAGCCCTCCGAACACACCGCCGATCACTTTGTTGTTGAGGTTTCGGTAGAGTCTCTTCCTGGAAGGCTTTACAACTGAGTTTTCTGCATTGGTTTCATCTGTGTCCCTGCTGTAAGGCGGTGGAGGGGTGATTCCGTCGTTCATGTCTCCTATGTCAGCCGGTTTGCCCATGATTTCGATGACGCTGTTCACGTCAGCGAATGTTATGGCATTTGCGCCCGCTGAGATGCGCTCGTCAAAAAGTTCTGAAATCCGGCTTTCTATGTCTGTGACGATCTCGTCGCCCTCCGTTCCGCAGAAAGCGGCGCGGAGTTGTGTAAGATAATTGCTCAGAAGTTCGTAGGCGTCTTCGTCAATGTAGAATACTTTGCCGTTTATGTTGACAGGAAATGTTTTCTTCATGATCTGAGGGTTTTTAAATATTACGGGTTGAGTCTGTTGTTGAGTCTGATGTTGAAATTGAGTCTGTAGGCTGATTTGTATCTGTTGTGGCTGAGCCTGGACCTGTTTCCGGGTCGGGATCTGTTGTCAGGTCAGCGTCGGAGCCGTAAATCAAGTGGTTCACGGATTTTGAAATATCCTTCCACGACTGGTGCAGCTCGTTTAGAAAATGGATGCCCATCGGAGTGATGGAATAGTATTTGCGCGGGGGACCTGATGGAGATTCCTCCCAGCGGTAGTTCAGCAGACCATCGTTTTTCAGCCTGGTCATCAGCGGATACAAGGTGCCTTCTACCACTATCAGATGAGCCTCTTTCATGCGGGAGATAATCTCGGAAACGTAAGCGTCGTTGCGGCTAAGCAACAGTAGCACGCAGAATTCGAGCATCCCTTTCCGCATCTGGGATTTCATGTTGTCAATGTTTGTTGCCATATGTTGTGACGTTGAATGTGAGTCGAGTTGTCTGAGTTATGATGTCAGAGGCATGAGAGGTTTGACACTGCAAAGGTATATGTTTTTATAGTACTATGCAATACAAAGTACTATAGATTAACATATATTAACAAATAAACTCTGCCGGATACCTATGCGGTTTTCCGGCAGAGTCATTATCAGTTATTTTCTGAATGTTGAGAGTATCGGTTTTGGATCAGCGGTTTACAAACTTCTTGCCATTTTTGATCACAATTCCTTTGTAAGAGCTGTCAACTTTCACCCCGAATACGTTGTAGAGTGGAGCGTTGTCATCAGTTGTGGCATTACCGATTTCTTCAACACCTGCTCCCGAATTGTCAGAGTATGTAAGCACGCGTATGCCATGTATGTAGGGATATTCAGTTAATGGCGTGATTTTTCAAGCAGAAAATGGAGCGTGGTCGCCCTATGGCGGTGCTGTTTTGATTATGAGGGCAAATTTTCAATTCTCGGCGCATAAAATATGACATTTCGGACAGATAGGGATACACTGATTCGCCTCCGATATGTTTCGGAGGTGAGGTGACAGTATGATTTTTCACGCTCGCTGTTTCTTCTTTTCTTCGATGGCGAGTTGTCGGGCGGCAAGCGTTGCGGCATTTGCCATGTGGATGCCGAAAAAGAGCAGCAGCGTCTCGCTGCGGGAGTTGCGTACAGCAATCCGGCTGACACCGTAGTGCTGTTTCTGGTTTCCGAAGCTGCCCTCCATGGCGGTAGAGCGCAGTGTCCCGATTATTCGTCGGGCTGTGCTTATGCCGGTGTTTTCATCCTTTGGCTTCGGGCCTTTGCGGACAAAACAGGTCGTCATGCCGTTTTCGGTACAGTACCGCCGGTTGTCGTTGTTGGCATAGATGGTGTCAGCTCCGACTTTGGCGACTTTGACTACGGTCAGTTCCTGTTGATATTCAATACACTCCTGTAATCTCACGCCCTCGTTGAAGGCTTCGAAGGAATGATGCTCGATGAATGATATTCCATCAATCTGGATGTTGTTGACCTTGGCTCCGAACTCCACTCGCTTGTTCTCCTTGCCTCTGACGATGGGCCGGATGTACGGACGGTCTATGCTGACGATGCGTTTCTTCACCTCCTTTTTCTGAGCAAGTGCTCTCTGCTGGCGATACACCTCTTTAAGAGCGAAGAGACGCTTGCTTTGCTCGGCGGTGAGCGCGATGTCAACGGTG
>Ga0137308_100066_pt1 | contig 179494 bp, 160 predicted proteins | sample Inofrocosms_June_FD_97181 | JGI IMG/M metagenome (GOLD analysis project Ga0137308, IMG submission 97181) | Mouse cecal microbial communities from Vienna, Austria - N-Acetylneuraminic and N-Acetylglucosamine D2O microcosms_June | ecosystem: Host-associated > Mammals > Digestive system > Large... | reverse complement strand
GTTGCCGCATAAGTTTTTCAGTCGAGCTTAAAAACGTACGAAAAAGCTTGATAGGGGTAGTCTGCGCTTTTTTGGCTACCCGGAAGGTATTGTTTCAAAGTAAATTTTGCGAAGTGCAAAGAACAGGAGCAAAGCCATGTTTCAGACATTCAGTAAACGAATCAAATATATTGTCTCCGCCGTATCCCTCTCGGCGGTGGCAGTCTATCTGGTGGTCATCTTTTTCCTGTATTCCCGGTTCCTCCAGGAGGATTATCTGCAGAAAGCCACCCATATCAACAACATGCTGGCTCAGACCGTAAGCGCCCATCTGGAACAGGTTATGAATGCCTCCCTGTTCTTTGACCTGCCCGAGGATTTTGAGAGCCAGGTGGCTTTCCACGCCGCCCTCACCCGGTCTTTCCGGGGCTATATCTCCTCCAACAATGACTTTAAGAATATCGCCTTTTTTACGGACACGGATGCCTACTACTATCTCTCCCCCGACAGCGCCTATATGGACGGCTTGATTTCCTCCATCCGAAGCGCTCCCGCCTCAGAGTCCGGGCAGGACAAGTGGTTCTATATCCCCGCCAGCCCCAGCCTCAACTTCCGCCTAATGTACCTGCATCCTGTGCGGGACAAAAGCGGCGCCTTAGCCGGACATCTGGCCATGTTTATCGACCCCAAAACCTTTCTGGAGGACAGTACCCTTATCCCCAATGCCTTTACGGAAGATTTCACGCTGTACCTGCGCCTTGACCAGGAGCAGTTCTGCCCGCTTCTCTCCCATGCCCCCGGCGAAGAGCACTCGTTCCCGACAAAGATTCCCTTTTCCATGGAAGCCATGACTCAGAGGGACTACGGCTCCTTTTTTATCAGCATTCCCCTGGCGGAGGCCGGGCTTTGTCTCCAGACCATGGTTACCCCCGGCTCCCTTTATCAGAAGCAGTTTACCATGGGACTGATACTGGCCGGCATTTTCCTGGTCTCCTGCCTGTGCATGATTTTCCTTATCTTCCGCTACACCCGAGGGCTGGTTGATGCAGCAGGGCGGCCTCATCGGTATCCGAAATTTCCGCCAGGGCGACGATATTGTCTTCGAAATTTCCGACAATGGCAGAGGGCTTTCCGGGGAAAAAGATTCCGACGCCGCTTCCTCCAAAACGGGAGGATACGGCCTCTACAACATCAATGAGCGCCTGACACGGCACTTCGGGGCGGACTACGGCCTGCGGATAACGGACAATCCGGGCGGCGGGACTCTTGTGGTGCTCCGCATTAAATATCGGAGAGAGGACAATTCTGTCCGCTGACACACAAAGACGCAAAAAACTTCCACCGACAAAAAGCAGGGCCCCGGCACAGAAATCTCTCCGCCGCAGCCCTGCTGCCTCTTATCCCAAATTACTGCCGCCTGTTCTTTGTATTCTCACAAGTCCGAAACCAGTGCAAGTCCGCAAGAATACTTATACAAGACGAACCTTGCCCCCTTAGAAAATCTTCATTCCGTTTACACCTCAAAGGTCAATTCCCCATAAGACGGCACCGGCCACACGCTCTTATCCACCATCATCTCCAGCGTGTCAATGGGAGCCCGAAGCTCCTCCATAACCTCTCTGACAGTGTCTTTGTAGTAGAACGCCTGCGCCTTTGTGTCTTCCATGGCAGCGGCCCGGGCAGTGACCTGGCGCAGTCTGCTCAGAGCCTCCTGGGCTGCCGTAAGCTTCCCGTTCACCTCGCCCAAAAGCTTTGCCTGTACAACAGGCTCCACCCCTGCTTCCTTGACGGCCACAACCGTATCCGCCAATTGTTTGGTATATTTCATCACAGCGGGGATATACTTCTTGCCCGCCATGTCCATCATGGTATTGGCCTCAATGTTGATGGTCTTCACATAGGTCTCGTATATAATCTCCTCCCTGGACTCCAGCTCCACCTTTGTAAAGATACCGAACTTCTCAAACAGTTTCACCGCCTTGTCCGTGGTCAGCGTGGACGCCGCCTCCACCATGGACTTGATATTGGGCAGACCCCGCCTGGCAGCCTCCTCCACCCAGTCCTCGGAATAACCGTCCCCGTTGAAGATAATCCTCTGATGAGCTCCCATATATTCCTTAATCAAATCATGTACTGCCAGCTCAAAATCCTCCGCCTTTTCCAGCCTGTCCGCAGCCTCGCAGAAAGCCTCCGCCACAATGGCGTTCAGAGTGGTGTTGGGACTGGCGATAGAATCCGCGCTGCCCACCATACGGAACTCGAATTTATTCCCCGTAAAGGCAAAGGGAGATGTACGGTTTCTGTCCGTGGCGTCTTTCTCCAGATCCGGCAGGGTAGACACCCCGGTCTCCAGTTTGCCGCCCTCCAGGCAATGGTCAGCCTCGCCGGTCTCCACCAACTGCTTCACCACATCTTCCAACTGCTCCCCCAGGAAGATAGAGATGATGGCCGGAGGCGCCTCGTTTGCGCCCAGCCTGTGGTCGTTGCCCACATCCGCCGCGCTCTGCCGCAGCAAGTCCGCATGCACATCCACTGCCTTGATAATGCAGGCCAGCACCAGCAGGAACTGAATATTCTCATTGGGTGTCTCACCGGGATCCAGGAGATTTACCCCATTGTCCGTCCCCAGAGACCAGTTGTTATGTTTGCCCGAGCCGTTCACCCCCGCAAAAGGCTTCTCGTGAAGCAGACAGGTAAGCCCATGCCGGCCGGCCACTTTCTTCATGGTCTCCATCACTAACTGATTGTGGTCCACCGCGATATTGGTCGTCTCATACACCGGAGCCAGCTCGTGCTGGGCCGGAGCCACCTCATTGTGCTGGGTTCTGGCCGTGACCCCCAGCTTCCACAGCTCCACATTCAAATCTTTCATATAGGCCCCCACCCGCTCCCTGATGGTGCCGAAATAATGATCCTCCAACTCCTGCCCCTTAGGCGCAGGAGCGCCGAACAGCGTGCGTCCCGCAAAAATCAAATCCTCCCGCTGCAGATACTTCTCCCGGTCCACAAGGAAATACTCCTGCTCCGGCCCAACGCTCGCCACCACCTTTGTGGCCCCCGTATTGCCAAAGAGCCTGACAATCCGCAGCGCCTGCTCACTGATGGCCTCCATGGACCGCAGCAGCGGCGTCTTCTTGTCCAGGGCCTCCCCGGTGTAGGAGCAGAACGCGGTGGGAATACAGAGGATGACTCCGGTGGCGTCTTCTTTCAGGAAAGCCGGCGAGGTAATGTCCCATGCCGTATAGCCTCTGGCCTCAAAGGTGGCCCGAAGCCCTCCCGAGGGGAAAGAGGAGGCATCCGGCTCACCCTTGATCAGCTCCTTGCCCGAAAACTCCATAATCATCTTGCCGTCCTCGTCGGGATGAGTGACAAATGCGTCATGCTTCTCCGCCGTAATGCCGGTGAGAGGCTGGAACCAGTGGGTGTAATGAGTAGCGCCGTTTTCCACAGCCCAGTCTTTCATGGCCTTTGCCACCACATCCGCAGCCGCCAGGGACAATTCCCCGCCCTGATCCATGATTTTTCTCACTTCTTTGTATACGCTTTTGGGCAGCCTCTCTTTCATCTTCCCGAAAGTGAATACTTTACTGGCAAAAATCTCTTCCACATTCAATCTCTCGCTCATTTTTACTCTCCTCTCTGTCTTTCTCCGTCTATCCTGCAGCCCACGCCGCAGCTTTCCTCCGGCCCAGTCCTCCCGAAACGAAAAAAAGCTCCAAAGTAATACCTTACCATGGAACCTCCTCGTTCATCGAATACCACTATGCAGAAGCAGCCGCCCTCCCCGGACACCGGCGCTTCGTTGTTACTAAAATACCCTACTTTCCGCAAAAATGCAATACCCAAATTTCATTTCTCGTTTTCCGCCAAAAAGATAGCCCCTTTCCCCGGGGGACAGCCATATTTCGCATTCCTGCAATCCCCCCGTTTCCATTTTGTTCCGTCAAAATGCACAAAGAGCTCATCTATATATACCGGACAGCATTCTGAAAAATCTGGACGAAATCATCAGGACATGGTAAACTGGGAAAAATATGGAACTGCATGGAAGGAGAAACTGCCATGGAAACAGCAAAACAAAGATTTCAGAGGATAACACAACACATTTACCATATGCTCCCCCCATCCTTGCGGCAATTTGCCAAATTTGGCCTGGTGGGCGTCCTCAATACCCTCCTATCCTATATCATCACCAATGTATGCTACTATGGCTTACATCTCCATGAACAAATTTGTAATCTCATCACCTTTTTGATTACAGTGTTGATTTCATACTTGTTGAACAGTCGTTTTGTCTTCGCTCCAAAAGACGGGGAATGCCAGCCCTGGTATCAGACCTTGGCCAAAGTATATGCCTCCTATGCTCTGACAGAATTAGGCGGTGCAGGCTTACTGCTCTTCATTCAGGAGCGTCTCTTTGGCATCCCTCACTTCATTGCCACTTTCCTCAATCTATGTCTTACAGTCCCCCTTAATTTCTTTCTTAATAAATTCTGGGCCTACCGAAAACATCACCAGAAATCTTGAAAGCAGTAGAAATATATGGTATGATGTCCTTATTCTGAGCATAGGCAGCCAGAGAACATAGGACTGCCGGAAAGAAAGGGCCATCGTTTCCATGAAGATCATGCCAAACCGTATGGATTACGGTTTTTTTAAATACCAGGATGAGTTTGAGCAAAAGGTTCTCTCCGTCCTCCGCTCAGGGCGCTATGTACTAGGGGATGAAGTGGCCTGCTTTGAAAAAAGCTTTGCCGCTTATACGGGCGCAGCATACAGCGTGGGCCTGGCCAGCGGCTTGGACGCCCTTTGGATCGCCGTAAGGCTTCTAGGCATAGGCCCTGGGGATGAAGTGATCGTGCAGGGCAATACCTATATTGCCAGTGTCATGGGTATTACCATCAACGGTGCCCTCCCGGTTTTTGTGGAACCAGACGTTTATTACCAGCTTGACGCTGATAAAATAGAGGAAAAGATTACGAAAAATACCAAAGCGGTAATGGTGGTCCATCTCTATGGGCAAGTGGCGGATATGGACAAGATTACCAGGCTCTGCCAAAAGCACGGCCTGAAGCTCATAGAAGACTGTGCCCAATCCCATGGCGCCCTTTACAAGGGCAAAATGACCGGTACTTTCGGCGATGTAGGATGCTTTTCTTTTTACCCCTCTAAAAATCTTGGGGCTTTTGGGGATGCAGGCGCCATCGTCACCAATAATGCCTGCCTGGCGGAAAATGCAAGGGTATTCCGAAACTATGGCAGCGAGAAGCGGTACTACAACAAAGTCGTAGGCGCAAATTCCAGACTGGATGAAATCCAGGCCGGCCTCTTAAATATCCGTCTGGCACACATGGCAGAGATCACCGCAGAGCGGCGTCTGCTGGCAGACAGATACAGTGCCGGCATCACTGCAAAAGACCTTGTGCTTCCAATGGAGCGGGAGTGCACCCAGTCTGTATGGCATCAGTATGTCATTCGCACCGGCCGCCGGCAGGAACTGATGGATTATCTGGCAAAAAGGGAAATCGGCACCCTCATTCACTACCCCATCCCTCCCCATCTGGCGCAAGCCTATGCAGGTTTAGGCCATAAGAGAGGGGAACTGCCCGTCACCGAGGAATATGCCGCTACCGTTCTCTCGCTTCCTATGTACACAGGAATGCGCGTCGAAGAACAGCAATATATTTTGGAATGCCTCAATTCATTCTCATAGAGGAGGATATAACTGACAACCATGTTAAGACTGGAAGACCAGATTCATATTTTCAATTTCCCGGATTTAGGCGATGAACGCGGCAATCTGGTGGTAGTAGAGGGTGGTATCGCTATCCCCTTTGACATTAAGCGGATCTTTTATATCTATGGCTCAGACAGTGAAGTAGTACGGGGAAGCCATGCCAATCTAAAGTCAGAGTTCATCATGATAAACGTATCTGGTACCAGCAAGGTATTGATCGACAATGGTCTGGAGCGTCGTGTGGTGGCCCTGGACAAACCCCGGATGGGCCTGTATCTAAAAAGCATGGTTTGGAAAGAAATGTATGATTTTTCCCCGGACTCGGTTCTTTTAGTGCTTTCCAACGAACATTATGATCCCGGCGAATACATTCGAAACTATACAGATTATTTGGAAATGGTGAGAAAATGAGTAAAATATCAATTGTAATACCCGTGTATTACAATGGGGATACCTTGAAGCTTTTATATGAAGATATGAAGCAAAAAATTCTGGGAAAGCTGGGAGACTATGAAATTGTCTTCGTAGATGACGGCTCCGGCGATGACTCCTGGCAGATTATGAGACAGCTCCGACAGCAGGATACCCACATTAAACTGGTAAAGCTGTCCCGAAATTTCGGGGAACACGCGGCGCTTCTTGCCGGGCTCTGCGCCTGCAGCGGCGACTGTGCCGTCACCAAACAGGCTGACTTGCAGGAAGATTCCAACATCATCCTTGAAATGTATGAAAGCTGGAAACAAGGCAACAAGGTAGTCCTGGCTGTCCGCAAGGAACGGAAAGAAAATCCGGTGAAAGTTTTCTTTGCAAACATATATTATGCCCTGATCCGCAAAATTGTCAACAAAAATATGCCCGTGGGCGGTTGTGACTGCTACCTGATAGACCGGAAAGTGATTCAGGTACTGGAACGACTGGACGAAAAGAATTCTTCCCTGACTCTGCAGGTACTGTGGGCAGGCTTTCAGACAGACTCCGTCTATTTTGTGCGCCAGGACAGAGAAATCGGGAAATCCCGCTGGACCCTCTCCAAAAAAGTAAAGCTGGTTATGGATTCTGTAATGAGCTTTTCCTATTTTCCGCTGCGCTTTATGTCCGGGCTGGGCATCCTCTTTAATATACTGGCCTTTCTCCTTTTGGTCAGCGTCTTCGTCGAGAAATTTACCAAAGGCACACCCATTGTGGGCTGGGCTTCTCTCATGTGCGTGGTTCTGTGCGCCTCAGGTGTCATCATGCTGATGTTAGGCATTCTGGGAGAATATATCTGGCGGACACTGGATGCCGCCAGGACACGCCCCCCCTATATTGTGGATGAAATTCTGGAGGTCCGTGAAAAGGAGTCCTGCCATGAAGACTAAGCAGAAATGGTTCTATATCCTTTTGATAGCCCTGAGCCTCCTGGCCTCTTTCAAAATGGTTTTCTTTTCCCTGGGTCTGGACGAGGAATATCAGGTAGTAATGGCTTACCGGAATGCCCGGGGAGACCGGTTATTCCTGGATATGTGGGAGCCCCATCAATCCTCGGCTTTTTTGTGTACCCTTTTGATGAAGCCATATCTTGCGCTGTTCGGCACCACAGGTGTGGTGCTGTATCTGCGGCTGTGTGGCACTGTTCTCCACCTTATGGTAAGTTTCTGCCTCTATAGAGTTTTGAAATCCTTAATGGAGAAAAAATATGCCTGGATCCTGGCCCTGATTTATTTCAATACCATCCCGAAACAGATTATACTGCCGGAATTTGGTATTATGCAAGTGTGGTTCTACACTTTACTTTCTCTTTGCCTGATTCAGTATTATATCAAAGGCAGAAAACGCCAATACCTGGTTCTCGCTTCCCTGGCATTGGTGCTAAATGTCCTGTCCTATCCCTCTTGCCTGATTCTCTTTCCCTTTTTATTGCTCCTTTGCTTCCGCTTTTCCGGAAAGGATAAATGGCGGGATATGGGAATGGTCACTTTGGTCTGCTGCCTCTGCGGCCTGGGATATCTGGGTATGCTTTTCACCTACACCTTCCCTGCAGAATTGCTGGCAACCCTGTCCCATATTCTGAACGGGGATGTGACTCATTCTTTAGCCCTAAGCGAGAAGATATTCTCCCTACTATCCGGTTGCCTATATGTGGCTGTTCTGTGGACAGCCTGCTTTGCCTTGGCTTTTGGGGTGGGAAAATGGAAAAAGCTTCCCAGGGAACGATATTACTATTTGGCAACAATTCTGGCCTGCGGACTGGAATTGCTTTTCTGGCTCCCCCTAAACAAAGGCTATGAAAACATGCAGATTCACCTGGCGGCCTTTACATTGGCCGGACTGTGTCTTACCCAAAACCGAAAACAGCAGCCTCTGCAGACTACTGTTCTGTTTTCCTTGCTGCGGTATCTCATCGCAGGGGCTCTGGTGTCTCTGCTGGCCGTTGCCTACCTGACAGATCTCACCGTGATGCTCTCCATTCCCCATGCCATGCCGGCCGCCTTTTTCGGAGCTGCCCTGCTGGTTTTGGAACAGCATCAAAAAAAGGAGCAAAGTGCTCCCACTGCCAAATGGCTGTATGCTACACTTCTGCTGTGGTGCCTGACAGCGATCCTGGGGAAAGGGTATACCATGCGTTCAGGCGCTTCCTATCACAATATCCTCCAAAGTGCCGGCATTATGCGAAATGGCCCCGCCGCGGGAATCATCTCCAATTACATGATTCCTTATGTCTATAACTGTGACTATGAAGACTGGCAGCAATATATGCAGCATGGGGATAAAGTATTGATTGTGGTGGATCAGGTGAACAATCTGAGCACCATTCAATATCTGTTCAAGGATGTGGAGATCTCCCATTTCTCCATTGTCAATCCCACTGCCTATGATGAAAGACTTTTGGAATATTGGGAACTGTTCCCGGAAAAAGCCCCCAATGTGATCCTGGTAGATTGCTGGTATGGGCAGCTCATGGCAGATCCTGACAGTTGGATCATGCAATATATTGAGAACGACTTCGGATATACCCAGGTCAATGACGGTCGTTATATACGCATTTACCGCAAATAAAAGCCTTTTGGGCTCAGGGCTTCGGGGCTCTCCCCCCATTTGCCACCCGCAGCAAATCGTAAAGCGCCGGCGCCTCAGACAGCCTGATCCAAATCTTCTGCCTGGCATGGGGACAGCTTTCCACTGCCTCCCCCTCCTCATTATACATGGCCTCCACCGTGACGGGGACATTTCTGCCGTCAGGCTTCATGATTTCCACCAAATCTCCCACACAAAATTTGTTGCGCTGTTCAAAAAGAGCCAGAGCCACATCCTCCATAGGCTCTGTTTTCTGCTGCCCGGAAAACCCCTGCACATTTTCCTCCCGGCGCTCCCTGCCCCATTCCGCCTCCTGCAGCCGGGGCAGCGAACCGCCTGCCGCCACCTCCTCAATGATTCCCAGATGAATGTACTCGTTTACATAAGTGCTGTTGTCGTAAATCTGGGTCTCCCGGGTAGGTTTCCCAAAATAAAACCCCGTGGTAAACTGACGGTAAGTACACTTTCCGATTTCCTCCCGATACCAATCCATATTCCCGCGATACCGTTCCTCAGAAGTAAAATAATCGTCAATGGCTTTCCGGTAGGTACGGGTCATGGTAGCAATATACAGGGCTGTCTTCATACGCCCCTCTACTTTCAGACTGTCAATCCCCGCCTCCACCAGCTCAGGAATATGCTCTATCATACACAAATCTTTGGAATTAAAAAGATAAGTGCCCCTCTCATTTTCATACACCGGCAGATACTCCCCTGGCCTGGTCTCCTCCACCACCGCATACTTCCAGCGGCAGGGGTGGGTACAGGAACCCTGGTTGGCATCCCGTCCGGTGAAATAATTGCTCAAAAGACAGCGCCCGGAGTAAGAGATACACATAGAGCCCTGCACAAAGCTTTCTATCTCCATCTCCTCCGGTATCCGCTCCCTGATGGCACGGATTTCTTCCAGAGACAGCTCCCTGGCGCTTACCACCCGCTTCGCCCCCTGCTTCCACCAGAACCGGTAAGTTTCGTAGTTGGTATTGTTGGCCTGGGTGGAAATATGGATCTCCGCCTCCGGCCACACCTCTCTGGCAACGGTAAACATGCCCGGATCCGAAATAATCAGCCCGTCGCACCGCTCCGGCCTCATATCCCGCAGCTCCCTGAAGTAAGCCTCCGCCCCCTCCAGATCCTCGTTATGGGCCAGTATGTTTGCCGTCACATACACCTTTACGCCCCTTTCATGGGCAAAGGCAATCCCCCGGGCCATCTCCTCCGGCGAAAAGTTCTTCGCCTTTGCCCGCAGCCCAAAGGCCTCCCCCCCAATATATACCGCATCCGCTCCGAAAATCACGGCTGTCTTCAGCCCCTCTAAGCTGCCCGCCGGCATCAAAAGCTCCGGTTTCTTTCTCCGCGCCATAATCCTGCCCCTCCCTTTTGTCCGTCCGCTCCCTGCCTGCACCCTCTTTGGGGGTTTAGAAAATCTTCATTCCGTTCACACCTTGAGACTCACCGTCACCCCGTCTCCCACAGGCAGCACCACAGTCTCCAGCAACGGATGGTGCTTCAGCTCATAAAGGTACTCCCGCATTCTGGCATGAATGGTGCGGTTTCGTCTGGTCACCGCAAACCGGGACTGCACCACATCCCCGTCCTGCAGCACATTGTCGGACACCAACAGCCCGTCCGCTGCCAAAAGCCGCAAACAATCTTCCAGGAAATACAGATACTGTCCTTTGGCCGCATCCATAAAAATAAAATCATAAGTTCCCGTCAGGCCCTGCAGAACCTCCGCCGCATCCCCCTCCAAAAGCGTAATCCTGTCCTCTCTCCCGGCCCGCCTGAAATTCTCCTTTGCCACGGGAATGCGCTTCTCATATTTTTCAATGGTAGTGATATGACAGTCCTTTGGCCCATACTGGCTCATCAACAGCGCAGAAAAGCCCACCGCAGTGCCCACCTCAAGAATATTCGCCGGTTTCTTTACCGCCAGCAGAAATTTCAGCAGGCTCTGGGTAGACTTTCGCACAATAGGAATCCGGTTTTCCAGCGCTTCTTTTTCGATTTCATCCAGAAAGGCAGTATTCCCCCCGTCCAGGGAGTCGATAAAGGCCGCCATCCTCTCGTCTATGATCATACGCTCTCCTCTTATTTTCGGAAAGCTTCCGTCTCCGCAGCCAATGCCCGGGTTCTCTCCGGATTCCGGACTCGGGCTTCCCGTGGAAAACACGGACGAAAACGCCTCTCTAAGCGCCCGCTCCGCTTTCCGTTCCGTCTCCGCTCTCCGTATCCTGCCCCTGGGTATCGGAGCCTGTGTCGCCGCTCTCGGACGCGGCCCCTCCCGCAGGCGGGTTCGCTGTCTCGGAAGAGCTGCCGGCGCCCCTACCGCCCCCGGAGGATGAGTCCTCGCCCTCTTCCTCTTTCTCCACCACCATGGCCTGCATCATCTCTTCCGCTGTCATGGCCGTGCTCAGCTCAAAAGTGCCGGGTCCCACATCCGCCCTGCATTCCGAGAGATAATACTGCAGCACGAAAAGCTTTGCGTCCCGGACCAGCCCTCTGCTCTCGAAGAGCTTCCCGATGTCAAAAGCCGACATCTCCGGCTCCACGGTCACAGTCACTGTCCGTCCCTCTCCCGTGGATATGGCAGGCTCCGTAAAAATCCGGTACCCATACTCATAGCAGATTCCGGCTCCCCTGTAAATCACATAAACCACCGCCACCGCCATCACCACCCGAATGATAGCTCCCATAACCGCGGCAATAATACTCGTCACTTTCATAAAATCCTCCGTCCCCAAGCCCGGAAGAATGTCCATACACTTTAGGCATTCTTACGTGTGCAATTTAGATTTTCAAGTGCCATGCTCTTGGTGCTTTAGACTGTGTACTTTACAGCCTTAGAAAATCTTTGCACACTTCCCGTCATACCGCCTCTAGCGGCACAAACAATAACTGAAAAGGTGCAAGTCAAAGCGCAAAAGCCGCACTTGAAGAATGCCCATGCACTTCGGGCATTCTTCTGTGTGAGACTGGCGAGCCAAGCGAACTTGTTCGCTCGCAAGCCTAGAAGTTCTTGGCGGGCGTCCTTTGGCCGCCTAGAACTTCTTCTCACACTTATACCTCCATAATAATAGGTAATATCATAGGCCGCCTCTTGGTCTTTTTCCAGACATAATCACTGAGGGCATCCTTTGTGGTATTCTTTAATTTTCCCCAGTCCGTTATGCCTCTGTCCAGGCATCTCTGGATAGCGTCGTCCACAATCTGTCTGGCCTCTTCTATCAGTTCATCGGATTCCTTTACATACACGAATCCTCTGGACACAATATCCGGACCTGCCACCAGCTCTTCTCCGACCCGGTCCAGGCTCATGACCACTACCATAATGCCGTCCTCCGCCAGATGCTGGCGATCCCGCAGCACCACATTTCCCACATCTCCCACACCCAGGCCGTCCACCAGAATCGCACCCACGGGAACCCTGCCTTTTACGTCCGCATGCTCCTTGTCCAGCTCCAGCACATCGCCGGAGGACAGGATGAAGATATGGTCTTTCTCAATTCCCAGGCTCTGGGCAATCTTAGCCTGGGCTTTCAGATGCTTGATCTCCCCGTGGACAGGTATGGAATATTTGGGTCTGATCAGCGCGTACAGCAGCTTGATCTCCTCCTGGCAGGCATGCCCTGACACATGGGCGTCCTGGAATATCACGTCCGCACCCTTGCGGATCAGCTCATTGATCACCTTGGTGACGGACTTTTCGTTTCCGGGGATGGGGTTGGAGGAAAAGATCACCGTATCTCCGGCGCCGATGCTGATCTTTCGGTGCATACCGCTGGCCATGCGGCTTAAGGCCGCCATGCTCTCTCCCTGGCTTCCCGTGGTGATGACCACCTGCTTCTCATTGGGATAATCTTTCATCTGATCCACCTCAATGAGCGTATTGTCCGGAATGCTGATACAGCCTAAGTTTCTGGCCGTATCAATAATGCTCACCATGCTGCGCCCGTCCACACAGACCTTGCGCCCGAATTTATACGCAGTATTGATGATCTGCTGGACCCTGTCCACATTGGAGGCAAAGGTAGCCACAAAAATCCTGGTATTCTTATGCTCCTCAAATAAATTGTCAAAAGTGGCGCCCACGGTGCGCTCGGAGGGAGTAAATCCGGGCCGCTCCGCATTGGTGGAATCACACATCAGCGCCAGCACGCCTTTCTTGCCCAGTTCCGCGAAACGCTGGAGGTCTATGGCGTCTCCGAACACAGGTGTGTAGTCAACCTTAAAGTCTCCCGTATGCACCACCACCCCTACCGGGGAGTAGATTGCCAGCGCCGCCGCGTCCACAATGCTGTGGTTGGTCTTGATAAACTCCACCCGAAGCTGTCCTAAATTGATGGACTGGCCGAACTTCACCACCTTGCGCTTGACGCTTTTCGTCAGCTCATGTTCTTTGAGCTTATTCTCAATGATACCCATGGTCAGCCTGGTGGCATAGATGGGCGCATTGATCTCCCGGAGCACATAGGGCAGCGCTCCGATATGGTCCTCATGGCCATGGGTAATCACAAAGCCCTTTACCTTGCTGATATTGTCCTTGAGGTAAGTCACGTCCGGTATGACCAGGTCAATGCCCAGCATGTCGTCAGCCGGAAATGACAGGCCGCAGTCTACCACAACAATACTGTCCTCGTATTCGAACGCAGTAATGTTCATGCCGATTTGTTCCAGGCCCCCCAAAGGGATTATCTTTAGTCTGGAACCGCTGTTATTCTCTTTTTTCTTCAATCAAATCTCCTCCACATTCTACACAGTAGCCGTAGAGCTTTACCTCATGATTCACAACACGAAATCCGGTAGCCCCGGTGATCTTCTCCTCCAGCTCCTCCAACAGATCATCCTGAAAGGATAACACCCTGCCGCATTTGATACAAATCAGATGATGATGACGGTGTCTCCCTGTGCCCTCCAGAGCACTCCCCATCTCGTAGCGCACAAAACCATCGTCAAAATTGATCCGGTCAATCAGATGCAGGCTCCCCAACAACTGTATGGTTCTATAAACAGTAGCCAGTCCGATGTCCGGACAGTCCACTTTTACAAGCTCAAATATTTCTTCCGCGGTCAGATGCTCCTTAGGGCAGGCGGCAATGGCCTCCAGAACCGCCATCCTCTGTCTGGTGACCTTTAAGCCTTTGTCCTTTAAAAGCCGCTCCGCGCTCTCCCTGTCAACTGCCATATTCCAACTCCGCACGGCGTCCCTGTCCGGCCGGCGTTCCTGTCCGGCTTACTCTCTCTCAAACTCCACGTCCTCTAACATACTCTCGAACACACCCGCTACGGCGACAAGTTCGTCATCATCGGACACAACGGTATACACGCCGTCCGGCTCCCCGTCCCGGGAGATATCTTTCAGAATCAGGGCTTCACCGTCGCCTTCCTCCACATCAGTGACAAGGATATAGTCAATTCCCCCTATCCTCGTCTGCTCCAGCACATAGAAATCCACCGGCTCTTCTCCGTCCGGGCTGAATGTAATCTTTTCCTGTTTTGCCATTTCCGCTCCTAAATCCTTACCTTGGCCCCACGCCCCAAGCCTGCCCCGGGCTGCCTGGGAATCTGCCGAAAGCGCGGCAAATATCCCCCCGGAATTCCCTGCCGCTACGCTTTACGGCTCTTCTGTACCGTCCGAACCGTCAGACTGTCCGGAGGCTCTTTCCATACCGCGGTAATCCAGATAACCCTGCAGTATCAGAACCGCCGCGATCTTGTCCACATAATCCTTTCTCTTTTCCCTGCGGATGCCGGCCTCTATCATGGCCTTGTCAGCCGCCACCGTGGTCAGGCGCTCGTCCCACATGACCACAGGCAGTCCCGTCCGGCGTTCCAGCTTCTCCCGAAATTCCTCCGTCAGCTCCGCGCGCACTCCTGCCGTGGCGTTCATATTCTTCGGAAGCCCCAGCACGATTTCCTCCGCTTCGTATTCCAGTATCAGCTCTTCAATCCGGGCTAAAGTCCGGCGCAGCTTGTCCTCTCTCTCCCTGCGGATGATCTCCACCCCCTGGGCCGTTATGAGCAGACTGTCGCTGACCGCCACCCCCACTGTCTTCGAACCGAAATCGAGACCCATTATGCGCATAGGACGCCTCCTTCTCCCAACACTCAATCCCAGCGTGAAGCTTTAGAATTTCTTAGTCTGCATACTTTGCAGGCTTTGAAATTCTCTCCGCGCTATTCCCATTCTTTTGTATGAATGTACTCTGTCAGCAGCTCTTCCACCAGCTCGTCCCGCTCCACCTTCATGATCATACTCCTTGCGTTCTTGTGGCTGGTGATATAGGTGGGATCGCCGCTCATGATGTATCCCACGATCTGGTTTACCGGATTGTAGCCCTTTTCCGTCAATGCCTCATATACGGCGGCCAGCACCGCCTTCGCTCCGTCCGCAGGTTCCGAGTCCACCTTGAAGTATTGTGTGTTTTCTAAATTCTGCATGTCCTGACTCCTATCCGCCCGTACAAGACCGGGCCTGTCCCTTGTGGTAAAAGCGCTCCATCCATTACTTTCCTTTTATCATAACTCATTTGCGAAAAAAATTCAAGCTACATCAGAATTTCCTCTGTGAGGAAATCCTGAATCCGTACTTTTGCCAGCGTGTTGATGGCCGGTACGTCCTTTTCTTCACGGTCTGTCACATCTACGGCCACCTTTACATAGTCCTTTGTATGCCCGATGCAATAGGTCCTGCCGTTTATCCCGCACTGTTCCTCCAAAAGCACTTCGGCTTCCTTTCCTATGTACCGCCTGCGGAATTCCTCTGACTGCCGCCCCCGCAGGGCAATCAGCTCGGCGCTCCGCTTTGCTTTCACAGGCTCCGGCACCTGGTCCGGCATGGAATCCGCCGCCGTGCCTGCCCGCCTGGAATATTTGAAGACATGCATGTCATAAAAATGTACTTTTTCCAGGAATTCTTTTGTCTGTGCAAACTCCTCTTCCGTCTCCCCCGGAAAGCCTACGATCACATCCGTGGTGATGGCGGGCGTATCGAAATATTCCCGCAAAAGCTCCACGCTTTTATAGTATTCCCCGGTGGTGTAATGTCTATTCATCCTTTTTAAGGTAGCGTCGCAGCCGCTCTGAAGGGATAAATGGAAATGGGGGCAGAGCTTTGGAAGCTTTGCCAGCCGCTTTGCGGTATCGGGCGTAATGATCCTGGGTTCCAAGGATCCTAGCCGGATCCGCTCCACCCCCTTTGTCTCCTGTATCCGCTCCGCCAGCTCCACCAGTCTGCTGTGTCCGTTATACCCGGGCCGGCGTACGCGCTCCCCGCTATCGTCTTCCGCCGTACCGTCCCCGAAATCAATGCCGTAAGAGCTGATATGAATCCCCGTCAGCACCACCTCCCGGTAGCCTGCCGCCGCCAGCCCCGCCGCCTCCCGGAGCACATCTTCCATCCTGCGGCTTCTTACCCTGCCCCTGGCATAGGGTATGGCGCAGTAGGAGCAGAACTGATTGCAGCCGTCCTGAATCTTGATGTAGGCCCTGGTATGCTCCGCCGTCTGCCTTAGCTGCATCTCCTCATATTCATAGGTATGGCCAATGTCCGGAATCGTGGCGCCATGCAGCGTCTTATCTGTATACTGCCTGTCCCGGCTCTCCTCTTTCCTGGTTTGCAGGAATTCCTCCAGGATGGGCACAATGTCTTTTTTGCGGTTGTTGCCCACGGCAAGGTCGATGGCCGGGTCCTTTTCCACAGCCTCCCTGCCGGTCTGCACATAGCAGCCCACAGCCACCACTATAGCGGCCGGATTTTGCTGTCTGGCCCGGTGGAGCATCTGTCTGCTCTTTCGGTCCGCTATATTGGTCACAGTACAGGTATTCACGATATAAATATCCGCCGCCTCATCAAATGGCACAATACGGTATCCCTTTTCCTGAAGCCTTTGCCGCATTCCATCCATTTCATAAGAATTCACCTTGCAGCCCAGATTATACAATGCCACACTTTTCATGATTATTCTCCACTATTTTTGTATTGTTTTCGCCTTGACTTTTGGGACTCCAACCGTTAATATGTTGACTGGAAAGAAAAAGACAGGAGGTAAGGAAGATGAAAACAGTACAAATATTTTTAAACTCTATCGACAAAGTAAAATCCTTTGTGAACGACATCTCCAAGTTCGATTATGATTTCGACCTGGTATCCGGCAGATATGTAGTCGATGCGAAATCCATCATGGGGATCTTCAGCTTAGATCTGTCCAAGCCCATTGATTTGAACATCCACACAGAGGAAGGCGCAGACGAAGTACTGGAATTCTTAAAACCCTATATCGTACCGTAGCGTACAGTATCTGCAGTTTAAGTACATGAGAAAAGCCGGAAAAGGTCTCTTTGGGAAAGCCCTGAGAGGCCTTTTCCTGTTTATGCCCGCCGCGTCTCTCCCACTCTCATTCCTCCACCACAATCAGCTCTTTGGTCTCCAGCGCTGTCCGCACCAGCTCCTCTATTCCCTCCTGCAGGTTCTGCTCATGGCGGCGGATGAATTTCAGATTGGGTTTGGTCACGGGATGCTTGGCCACAAAAATCGTACAACAGTCCTCATAAGGCAGAATGGAGGTCTCAAAGGTATCGATACGGTTGGCCACCTCCACGATCTCCAGCTTGTCGAACCCGATCAGGGGACGGTACACCGGCAGCTCGCATACCTCATTGGTGGCGATCAGCGACTGCATGGTCTGGGAGGCCACCTGCCCGATGCTCTCGCCGGTGATAAGCCCCAGACAATCCGTCTCCTTTGCGATGTGCTCCGCAATCCGCATCATATATCGGCGCATGATGATGGTCAGCTCCTCATGAGGACACTTCTCATGGATATAAAGCTGGATGTCCGTAAAGTTGATCACATGGAGCCACACAGGACCTGCGTACCGGGACACAATTCTGGCCAGATCCACCACTTTCTGTTTCGCCCGCTCGCTGGTGTAGGGGGGCGCGTGGAAGTACACCGCGTCCAGCTTCACGCCGCGCTTTGCTATCATATATCCCGCCACGGGAGAGTCGATGCCGCCGGACAAAAGCAGCATGGCTTTCCCCCCTGACCCCACGGGCATGCCGCCGGGACCCGGAATGATTTCCGAATAAATATATATTTTTTCACGGATTTCCACATTCAGCATAATATCCGGCTTGTGTACGTCCACGGACATCTCCGGATATGCCTTGAGAATCGCCTCCCCCAGCAGCGCATTGATCTCCATGGATTCTATCGGGTAATCCTTGCGGGCCCGCCTGGCGTTCACCTTGAACGTCCTGTGCTTGTCCGGATAAACCTCGTCCACATAGGCCGTCACCCGCTGGCAGAGCTTCTCAAAGCCCTCGTCCTCCGCATAGACCACAGGACAGATGCCGGAAATACCGAACACCCTCCTAAGCCGCTCCACCGCCTCGTCAAAGTCAAACTCTCCCTGGGCCTCGGCAAAAATACGCCCCTGAGATTTACGGATAACAAACCGCCCCTCGCATTTCTTCAGGGCATACTTCATCTGGCGCACCAGCATGTCCTCAAATAAATACCGGTTCTTCCCCTTTACACCGATCTCGGCATACTTGATCAAAAAAGCAGTAAACATATTCCATCCTTTCTCCCAACTCCATCCCTACCCAAAAACCGCATCCAATTCAATCCCCACCCCCGCAATTCCCAAATGCCCCCTTGATGAAAAACCGCAGCCCCAATGCCCCTTGGTGCAAGACTGGAAGAATGCCCGTCCTCCGGGCATTCTTCCGCGTGAGACCGGATTGCAAAGCGAACCCGTTCGCAAGCGGATCACATCCGCTTTGCAATCCTAGTAGTTCTTGGGCGGTGTCTTTCGGCGCCCTAGAACTACTTCTCACGCTTATATTTGCGCAGCATAGGAATTTTATCATACAATGCCCGCAATGTATAGTCCAATTCCTCCTGTGTGGTATAGACGGAAAAGCTGAAGCGGATGGTGGATTCCAGCAAGCTTCTGTCAATGCCGATGGCTTTCAGCGTAGCCGACGGCTGGGGCTTTCTGGCCGCGCAGGCGCTTCCTGCGGATACATAGATCCCATCCTCCTCCAGCGCGTGCAGAAGCACCTCGCTGCGGACACCGCTTATTGACACGCTGACGATGTGGGGCGCGGTTCCCGCTCCGTCCGGCTCTCCGGGCAGCAATCCGTTGATCCTTACGCCCTCCAGCCGCCTGACACCGTCACAGAAATATTTCTTGCACTGGTACAGCCGCTTCACATCATCCTCATAATGCGCATACAGAAGCTCCGCCGCCTTGGCAAAGCCCGCGATCCCGGGCACATTGTCCGTACCGGAGCGCAGATTCATCTGCTGGCCGCCGCCGTGGATGATGGGCTGAATCTTCACCTGATTGCCGATGTAAAGCAGGCCTACGCCCTTAGGCCCGTGAATTTTGTGACCGCTGACAGACAGCAGGTCAATGCCCATCCTCTTCGGATAAATTTTCGCCTTTCCGAATCCCTGCACTGCATCCACATGGAACAGGGTATGGGGATTCATGCGTTTTACCAGCGTCGCCGCCTCCGCAACGGGCTGCAGGGAGCCGATTTCATTGTTGGTATGCATGACGGACACCAAAATCGTCTCCGGCGTCATTGCACGCCGCAGCTCCTCCAGCGATATCTGCCCATATGCATTCACCGGCAGATAGGTCACCCGAAACCCTGCGGATTCCAGATACCGCATGGTGTTTAAAATGGCGGGATGCTCAATCTGCGTCGTGATCAGATGCTTCCCCTGCCTGGCATTGGCCCGGGCGCAGCCCGTCAATGCCATATTGTCCGATTCCGTCCCTCCGGAAGTGAAGAAGATTTCCTTTTCATTCACCTTTAGGATGCGGGCGAAAGTCTCTTTTGCATTCCGTAAATATTGCTCTGCCTGTACGCCTTTCATGTGGAGGCTGGAGGGATTGCCGTAATCCTCGCACATGACCCTGGTCATCACCTCCGCCACCTCCGGGAAGACTCTGGTGGTGGCGGAATTATCCAGATATATTTCCATGACTTTACTCCTTTATCAAACAGACACTCTCCGGCCCCGGGCCGGGCCGCCTCCGCTCTGGCTCACGGCCGGAAATGCTCATCGACTTATATTATCATATGCCGGAACTTCTGTCTCTGTCCCTGACTGCCGCATTCCGGACTGCCGCTTCCTCTGCCCGCACATCTTGTCTTATGCGCACAAGTTCGTCCCCCGCCATACACAGGCCCCCTTTGCCCCCGGCGCGCCGCTAGGACTCCAGCAAATACATGATCCAAGACAGCACTGTAAGCCCTGCGGTCTCTGTCCGCAGTATCCGCTTTCCAAGTGTAATTGGCTGAATACCGCTCTCTTGCGCAAGCCGGATTTCCGCCTCCGTAAAGCCTCCCTCGGGTCCTATGAACACCGCCACGCTCTCCCCGGGGCGGATGCCCTGAAGCAGCTCTTTGGTCAGAGACATGTCCCGGGCCAGCTCATAGGGAATCAGCGCCACATCCATTTTCGAAGCCTGCTCCACAGCCCGGGCAAAAGACGACACATCTGTCACTTCCGGAATGACGGCCCTTTTGCTCTGCTTGGCGGCGGCCTCCGCAATCCCCTGCCAGCGGTCTCTTTTGGCAGCGGCCTTTTTCCCGTCCAGCTTTACCACGCAGCGGGCGGCGGCTACGGGAATTACCTGATACGCCCCCAGCTCCACCGCTTTCTGGATGATCAGCTCCATCTTGTCCGCCTTGGGAAGTCCCTGGAAAAGGTACACTTTTGCCGGAAGCTCCACCGCGTCCTCTTTGATAAAACGCAGCTCACAGACAATACGTGCCTCCTCCAGGGAGAGAATGCCGCAGCGGTACTCCCTGCCGTCCTCACCGGCTCTCACCGCAATCTCCTCCCCCGGACGCATGCGCAGCACATTTTTGATATGATTCACATCATCGCCCATAATTGTGACACATCTGTCAGGCACATTAATCTGCCCGGGTTCCACAAAAAACTGATACATTACACTCTCCTGTCTGAAAGTCCGCTCCTCTTTGCCGGCGGATGCCGAAAGCGCTTTCATCGCTTCCTGTCAAGCCGCCCGCGGCATCCGGGTCCCGCAAAATCGCAAAGGACATCCAAGGCGCATGCTATACGCCCGCAAGAAGCTGTGCGGCAATTGTCCCGGGGCCGCCGTCATGAACGGCCGGCCGGATCCCATCTGGCCGTAACGCTGACCCACTCGCCCTGACGGTTCACTTCCAGGACCTGAAATCCCGCCTCTTTTACCGCCTCCACCACCGTGTCTTCCTTATCGTCTATGATACCGGAGGTGATATAAATGCCGCCCGGCTTTAACTGGCCGGTGATCACAGGCGTCAAAGGCACCAGCACATCCGCCAGGATGTTGGCCGCCACGATATCATACTGCCCATAGCCCACCCTGTCCTGCACGTCCTTGTCCGTAATGATATTTCCGATGAGCATCTCAAAGCGCGAAGCCTCAATACCGTTGGCCTCACAGTTTTCGGCCACAGCCTCCACAGCGCAAGGATCCAGGTCCGTGCCCACCGCATGGCCTGCGCCGAACATCAGGGAGAGAATGGAGAGAATGCCGCTGCCCGTCCCCACGTCCAGCAGTCTCGCCCCGGGAGTCATATACTTGCGCAGCTGCCTGACGCAAAGCTGGGTGGTCTCATGCATACCCGTGCCGAAAGCCGTGCCCGGGTCGATATGGAGCACCATCCGTCCCTGATCCTCCACCTTTACGTCCTCCCAGGAGGGGATTACCAGGATGTCGTCTATATAAAACTGGTGAAAATACTGCTTCCAATTGTTGATCCAGTCAATGTCCTGGGTCTCGTCCACCGTGACGCTGCCCTCGCCGATATCGCAAAACTGCCTCAGCTCCTCCAGCTTGCCGTACACTTTTTCCAAAATGACCGCCTCATCCATGGGTTCCCCACAGACTGTCAGGCTGCCGTCCTCTTTCTCCTCCACAAAAAAGCTCAGATAGGCGATGCCGTCGTCCTCAGGCCCCTCCGGCAGAATGTCCACGAACATCTGCTCTTTCTCCAGAGAAGTCAGCGGCACCTTATCCTCGATCTGCGCTCCCTCCAGCCCGATGTCATAGAGGGTGCTGATAATGATGTCCTCCGCATCCGTAATGGTTTTCACTTTAAATTTCTTCCACTTCATTGTCTTCTCCTATTCTCTCTCCATACTCCAATGCATACTCATGCCGCCGGGGTCCTGCGCCGGGAGTTCTTCCCACGCTTCCGCACAGCCCCAGCACCAGGAAGAAAAACGGCGCGTTCAGCACCTGCTGGAAGCTGATCAGGGCATGGGCTCCGTACATGGCGATGGCCATAAATCCCACCCACAATATATACTCGTCCGTGTTCCCCGGGGACTGCCGCTCCGTCCGAGACAGCCCCGGCCCGGTCCCGGCCTTACCCGTTCCTCCATGACTGCCTCCCGGCTTTTCACTGCCCGGTCGGCATTGGTACAGCCCTGTCAGGAAGATGGCCAGGTAGCTCATGGTCCCCAATATCCCGATATTGCACAGCTGGCTTAAGATTTCGTTATGGGCATTGGTAAAGACTGCCGTCTCCCAGTGCTCTCCTTTCCACACATCCGAACCGGCCCCCAGCCGGTTGAACACCGCCTCCGCATAACAATCCGGCCCCGCCCCCAGCAGCATGTCCTTACCGTCCGCTGCCCGGAAGCTCTCCAGCGCGATCCGCCACAGAAATCCTCTCCCGCTGCCAAAGCTGTCGTCAATCCCCCGCCCCAGCACAACAAACACCGCGACGGCTCCACAGACTGCCCCGCCTGCCAGAAATACCGTTTTCACAAGCCTGCGCCGGCCCTTGGGTATCTTCCATCTTCCGCACAGGAGGCAGGCGGCCAGGCAGACTGCGCCGGCAATCAGCCACTGATACCATTCCACTGCCTCAAAGACATTTCCGTCCCGAACCACCGCCGCTTTCTCTCCTCGAAGCGTCATTCCAAGCCACATAAGGGGCATGCAGAAAAAGAACCCGGCATACAGCCCATACAGGCGCCTGCGCACCCCAAAACTTTTTCTTCCCAAAAACAGGCCGCAGGCCGCGCATACTGCCAGAATCAGCCATCCCCCCTGACTGCCCTGAACCCCCAGCAGCACAAAAACCGCCACGGTTACCGCATACAGAAGCGCCTTAAGCCACAGCGCTTTCGCCCGGAGGAAATGAACGGTCAGAAAAGCCGTCGTCACGCTGTAATAGCCGCAGAGCCAGTTAATGTTGCCCAATGTGGACAGCATATGGCTGTATTCCCAATCCCCGGAGTTCCAGTACACCAGCAGCCCCAGGGGATCTATCCCCAGCCGGTGCAGCAGACCGAACAAGGTCACCAGAACCACCGCAATCTCTCCCAAGTACAGGGGCCAGCGCGCTCCGTCATACCGCCTGGAGACAAAAAAATAGATTCCCGCAAGCAGCAGCTGGGACACCGCCCCCATAAACCATCCCTCATATCCGTCCCAGGCCAGCTTTCCGTAGTCGCTCAAAAGTGCCGACAATACCGTAACGATTATATAGGCCGCCACGGCCAGGTCCGGGAGGCTGAGCCCCTGCCGCCTGCCGGCAGTTCCCTCTCTTCCCCTCCTTAGCCGGCCCGCAGCCGCTCCTATGCCCCCCAGTATCTCTGCCCCCAGCCAAAGCCCAAGACATAGAAAAGACATGTTTCGAAACAACATGTATTTCGTATTGCCCATATTCCAATAGCCCTCCCCAATGTATAAGGGCAGGGCTACCAACAGCGCAGCAATATACAGTTTGCACAAAAGTCCCAGGAACTCGTTCTTTCCGCTCTTCATGGCTGTTTACATCCGATCCGAATCATTCCATTCCATGATATCCTGTCACAGCCTTTCTGTCAATGAAAACCGGTGTTTTTCCGGCCCGCTTCCGGCGTTGTACGACGGTTCGCGGCCGTCAATGACCGCGGCTATGTCCGTTTTTCCCATGATGCCCCGTTCCCTGCCCGGCAGGAGCATCGGTCTGCAGGCTGCTTTCATCTTCCATTTCGTATTGCGTCTCCTGCTTTGTCCCCTCTTTTCTTTCACATTCCGTTCCATGGCCCTCTCCGTGATTTATATCGTGTTCATGGGCCTCTATCATACCATGCATCTGGGACATACTCATTTCATGGCAGTCCTGCACTGTGACCGTGGGCTCATACTGGAGCAGAAGCCGGTATACCTGGTATTTTCCAAACGAGAGCCCGTTCTCATGGGCTTCTCCCACCAGGCTCATGTCCGCCCTGACACTGACTCCTCCATGCTCCGTGCATCCCCGGGAACGGGCAATGTCCGAAAGCAGCTGCGCCTCTTTGGGCTCGCTTTCCGTTGCCACTGTAAAAGTCAGCGCCGCATCCTGGGTCAAATAGGGCTGCATCTCCCGGCTGTCCAGGATTTTCTCAAGGGCATCCTCACAGCGCATTCCCTTTACCGAAATGCCTGCCGCAATTCTCTCGCCGTCCTCATTAAAGGCCCTGACCGCAATGACCCGGTCCAGCCGGTTCAGCTCCAGTTCCAAAGAGGGGTTTACGTCAATACTCACATAGGCCACGGGAGTCCCCAGGAACGCAAAGCCGCCGATGCCCAAAAATACAGCCAGCGCCGCGCAGACTGTGGCCAGGCGTAATGCCGCCCCTCTATGGGCCTGTCTGTTCCTGCCGGCCTCCCTCAGGAAACTTTTCGTGGATTCTTTCAGGCCCTCACTGGCTTTTACGCAGCCGAAAGCATCCCTGACTTTCTTCTCCAGTTCCATTACAGATCACCTCCCAGCGCTTCCCGCAGCATCGTCCGCCCTCTGGCCAAAAGGGAATAGACTGTATTTTCCTTTTTGCCCAGCAGATTTCCGATTTCGGCGGCGGAATACCCCTCGTAATAATGCAGGTATATGACGTCCTTATATTTTGTCGGCAGAGCCCGGACAGCGTCCAGTACCTGGTGCTGCTCGGGCGGAATGGCCGCCACCTCCTCCCCAAGCTCCTCCAGGGGCAGGGTATGCCGGCGGAAAAGGCTTTTCAGATGGTCCCTGCAGGCGTTCAGCGTGACCCGGATGAACCATGCTTTCTCATGCTCCGGACTGTCAAAGCTTTTGGGATAAATCAGATATTTTAAAAATACGGTCTGAAATACATCCTCCGTGTCCGTAGCATTCTTCAGCTGATAAAGGCAGATTCTCCTTATCATGTCCGAATATTGTTCCACCGCACGGTCTACCTCAAATTCACTGCGCACAATTCCACCGTCCCTTTTCACAATCGTTACCCTGGCCCGGCCCAAAACCGCCATTTGGAGGGAGAAACTATGTATTGCAAAAAGGACTGCCGTGCAATACGGCAATCCTTGCTGATTTTACTTAATGATGCCCATGACGGCCGGAACCGTGATGGCCGGATGTATGGCACCCGCCTCCATAATAGCCGCCATTCCCGTATCCGGCTGTCTGATTTCCGTAACCGGCGGCACTGCCGGCCCCTCCGTCATATGTCCCCGCTGCGGGTGCCTCACCCGCTGTCTGAGACGACTGTCCGCTTTCCTGCACCTGATTCCCCTGAACGCCGTTTTGGGGCAGCGTTCCGTAATCCGGCGCCTGGGGCAGCGCGTTCTGCGCGGGCTGATCTTGCGTTACGCCCTCTTCGACTGACTGGTCATATGCTCCCGGTGTTCCGTAAACGCCGTGACAGGATTCCCACCTGTCACAGGTGCCCTGTATGTCCACGTTCCAAAAGCAGCCGCCCTCTCCGCCTCCATGCCTGAACCAATGATGTTCGATGTCACAGTTTTCACCGTTTTGGCAGAAAGCGCCGCTCTGAAGCATCCGTCCTATGCATGGGATATGGTGTGCGGCGGAAACAGTCGTACCTGCTGACAGCATAAATACAAGGGCAGTTGTGATTGCAATGATTCTTTTCATATTGTACCTCCAGTCTGTAAATCGTGTTATTTTCATGCTTCTACTAATAATACGACAGACCGAAAGAAATCCTTGCATTTATTTATCAAAAATTTCTTTCCATGATTTCTTTTTCTTTCCGTGGCTCTCCTTGCTCTCCTTACCCTCATCGCCGGCTTCCGGCTCCGGCGGCACGTTTTTGGCCGCGTTCAGGGAATTGCCCGTCAGCTCGTCGAACTGGCGCAGCAGCTCTTTGGCCTCGGGCTTGAGCTTGTCGGGTACCTGCACCACCAATGTCACATAATGGTCTCCCCGCATGTCCTTATTGCGCCAGGAGGGCACGCCCTTTCCCCGCAGCCTGATCCTGGTATCCGTCTGAGTCCCGGCCTTTACGTCATAAATAACCTTGCCGTCCACAGTGTCGATGAAGATCTCTCCGCCCAGAGCCGCCACCGCAAAGGAAACGGGCACCGTGGAATAGATATCGAAGTCCTGTCTCTGGAAAATGGGATGTCTCCCCACAATGACCTCAATCAGCACATCCCCTCTGGGACCGCCGTTTATACCCGGCTCTCCCAGACCCGGCATGCGCGTGGACTGACCGTTGTCAATTCCCGCGGGAATATCTACGGAATAACGCTTCTTCATGGAAATATATCCGGTTCCCCGGCAATCCGCACATCTCTCTTTGATGATCTTACCGCTGCCCTGGCAGTCCGGACAGGTCTGTACATTCCGGACAGTGCCGAAGAGCGACTGCTGCGTGAATACCACCTGACCCTTGCCGCCGCATTTGGGGCAGGTCTCAGGGCTGGTGCCGGGCTTGGCGCCGGAACCGTTACAGGTCTTACAGGTCTCTTTCACGTTCAGCTCAATCTCTTTCTTGCAGCCGAACACCGCCTCCTCAAAGGTGATCCGGACACTGGTCCGCAGGTTCGCACCTTTCATAGGGCCGTTGCCGCGCCCCCTGCTGCGGCCTCCTCCAAAGAGGTCGCCGAATATATCGCCGAATATGTCGCCGAAGTCCGCCCCGCTGAAATCGAAGCCTCCCGCTCCGCCCATACCGCCCTCGAAAGCGGCATGACCGAACTGGTCGTACTGCCTGCGCTTGTCCGGATCGCTCAGCACCGCGTATGCCTCCGAGGCCTCCTTGAATTTCTTTTCCGCCTCCGCATCACCGGGATTCATATCCGGATGATATTTCTTCGCCAGCACACGGTATGCTTTCTTGATCGCCGCGTCATCCGCACCTTTCTCCACGCCGAGGACTTCATAATAATCCCGCTTCTGCTCCGCCATAGTAAACACCTCATATCAGAAAATATACAGTCCAAACAATACCGCAGAAAATCTAAGTCAGCTCTCTGCATCGCTGGCTTAGATCTCTGCCGAATCTTTTCCTCATTTCTTCCGGATGCCGCCCTTATACTTCCCGGAAATCTCCGTCGATCACATCATCCTCGGGAGCGGAAGCGCTGCCTGCGCCCGCTGCGCCGCCCATATCCGGTCCTGCCGCACCGCCCTGTGCCTGCTGCATGTTCTCGTACATTTTCGTAAACAAACTCTGGGCGCTGTTCATCAGCTTCTCCTTTGCGGCTTTCAGTTCATCCACATCGCTGTCGCTCATCTCCTGATCCTTGGTTCTGTCAAGGATTGCCTTTACGGTGTCCAGATCTGCCTGCACGGCGGATTTCTCGCTGTCGCTGATCTTGTCTCCCACCTCACTGAGGGCTTTCTCTGTCTGGAACACGAAAGAGTCCGCCTCGTTCCTGGCTTCCACAGCCTCCTTGCGCTTCTTGTCCTGGGCCTCGAACTCGGCCGCTTCCTTTACGGCTCTGTCGATCTCGTCGTCGGACATATTGGAGCCTGCGGTGATGGTGATATGCTGCTCCTTACCCGTTCCCAGATCCTTAGCGGATACATTCACGATACCATTGGCATCGATGTCGAAAGTAACCTCGATCTGAGGCACCCCTCTCCTTGCGGGAGGAATCCCGTCTAAGCGGAACTGTCCCAAGGACTTATTGTCCCTTGCGAACTGTCTCTCACCCTGTACTACATTGATGTCTACAGCGGTCTGATTATCAGCCGCGGTGGAGAAGATCTGGCTGTGCTTGGTGGGAATCGTGGTGTTTCTCTCGATCAGCCTGGTAGCCACGCCGCCCATGGTCTCAATGGACAGGGACAGGGGCGTTACATCCAGCAAAAGGATATCGCCTGCGCCGGCATCGCCTGCCAGCTTACCGCCCTGCACGGAAGCGCCGATGGCAACGCACTCGTCCGGGTTCAGGGATTTGCTGGGTTCCTTGCCCGTTATCTGTCTCACCTTATCCTGCACGGCAGGGATACGGGTGGAACCGCCTACCAGAAGCACCTGGCCTAAATCCGCATTGGTAAGGCCCGCGTCTTTCATGGCGTTCTGTACGGGGATGGCAGTTTTATCCACCAGATCCCGTGTCAGCTCATCGAACTGGGCACGGCTTAAGTTCATATCAAAATGCTTAGGTCCCTCTGCCGTAGCGGTGATGAAAGGCAGGTTGATATTGGTAGTCATGGCGCTGGAAAGCTCTTTCTTGGCTTTCTCCGCAGCCTCTTTCAGTCTCTGCATGGCCATCTTGTCCCCGGAGAGGTCTACGCCCTCGGCTTTCTTGAACTCGGACAGCATCCACTGAATAACCTTATTGTCAAAGTCGTCGCCGCCCAGATGGGTATCTCCGTTGGTAGCCAGAACCTCGATAACGCCGTCGCCGATCTCAATGATGGATACATCAAAGGTACCGCCGCCCAGGTCGTATACCATGATCTTCTGCTCTTTCTCATTGTCCAGGCCGTATGCCAGAGCGGCAGCCGTAGGCTCATTGATAATACGCTTCACATCCAGGCCCGCGATCTTGCCCGCATCCTTGGTAGCCTGACGCTGCGCATCGTTAAAATACGCGGGAACCGTAATGACCGCCTCGGTCACTTTCTCTCCCAGATAGCTCTCCGCATCCGCTTTCAGCTTCTGCAGAATCATAGCGGAAATCTGCTGGGGTGAATATCTCTTGCCGTCAATGGAACGCCCATTGTCGGTACCCATATCCCGCTTAATGGAGGCAATGGTCTTCTCCGCATTGGTGACAGCCTGACGCTTAGCCGGCTCCCCCACCAGCCTCTCGCCGGTCTTCGTAAAAGCCACGACAGAAGGCGTAGTCCTGGCGCCCTCGGCATTGGCGATAACGGTAGGCTTGCCGCCCTCCATAACAGCCACGCAGCTATTTGTAGTCCCCAAATCAATACCAATAATCTTGCTCATCGTTATATCCTCCTAATTCTTCTACCTTTATCTTAAACAATTTCTTAAAACCATCTTAAAATTCTAAGCCTGCCGCTATCCTGAAAGAATGCCCGCCCTCCGGGCATTCTTTCGTGTGAGACCGGTTCACAAAGCGAACTCGTTCGCCCGTGAACCCAGAAGTTCCTAGCCTACGTATTTTGTAGGCTTAGAACTTCTTTTCACACGACGACCGCTACCATAGAATGCCGAACCACCCCGTCCCGGTAGGTGTACCCCTTCTGCAGTTCCTGGGCCACTGTGCCGGACTCGTACTCTTCGCTCTCCACTTGCATCACGGCATTGTGGAGGTTAGGGTCAAATTCCTTGCCCACAGCCTCAATGGGCTTTACGCCGATGTTCTCCAGCTCCGTCATCAGCTGCTTGTAAATCCGGTTCATGCCGTCTACAAAGGGATCCTCCTTTTTATCTTCAGGCACCGTGGCCAGACCTCTCTCAAAATTGTCCACCACCGGAAGCATCTTCTCGATGACACTTTTTGCCCCGGTTTCAAACATAGCGTGCTTTTCTTTTTCGGTCCGGTTGCGGAAATTCTCGAACTCGGCCAGCTGGCGCTTTACCTTATCCTCCAGCTGCTCGATCTGGTCCCTGTAGCCTTGGGCTTTCTTATCCAGCTTCGCCTGCTTCTTGGCCGCGCGCTTCTCCGCCCAGGTTTTGGGATCCTCGCCCTCCGGAGGAACTGCCCCGTTTTCTTCCTCCTCTGCCTCCGACTGGGTATCCTCCTCGCTCTCGGTCTGTTCTTGCGTCTCCCGGAAATTTACCGTCTCCTCCGCCGTTTCGTCCGTCCCGGAAGCTTCCTCACTTTTTTCTATTTCTATATCCTTTTCCTGCTCTGCCATATTCCCGATGGTCAACCTCCATTTCTTTTATTTCCGTGGGCTTCTACCGGCCTTTTCCCTCCGAACCGTACAATTCGTCCAGCTGGTTCTGTATGGCCCGCAAAGTGCCTACAACTTTGTCATAATCCATTCTCTTGGGTCCTACAATGCCGATAGTCCCTTTCATGCCGCCGCCCAGTTCATAGGTGGCTGTAACTACACTGCAGTCTTTCATACTCTGGACCTGGGTCTCCGCACCGATATATACCTGGATGCCTGTCTCCTCTCCCCCTGCGTGTGCCTCTGTCAGGAGCTCGCCCAGAAGCTGCTTCTCCTCAAAGGTGTTGATCAGTTCACTGGCTTTCTGCTGATCCGCCAGTTCCGGATAGCGGAAGATATTGTTGGCGCCGCTGGTATAGATCTCCAGATCCTCCTCCGCCCGAATGGCCTCGGCCACCGCGTCAATGACCTCGCTGACGATAGCTCTGTGAATACCTGCCTGCTGCTTCATCACCGCTATCATGGCCAGATTGATCTCATCGATGGACAGGCCGTTTAAGTAAGTATTCAGCAGGATGTTCAGCTTCAGCAGCGTCTCATCGTCCAGCTCCTCCTGCAGCGAGAGGATGTTGTTCTTGATCACATTCCCCTCGATGACGATCACCGCCAGCAGCTGTCCGGCATCCACCCTGGAAAGCTGGATGAACTTCAGCTTACTGCGCTTTGTCTGAGGTGCGGAAATCATGGTGGCATACTGGGTATTCCGGGCCAGCACCCTGGCCACCTGCTTCAGCAGCGTCTCCATCTTGTCCTGGCGCTCCACCAGCATATCCCTTATCTGTACGACTTCCCGCTCTTTCTCCGCCATCAAGGCGTCTACATAGAGGCGGTAGCCCTTGTCCGAGGGTATCCTGCCTGCGGAGGTGTGAGGCTGAAAAATATATCCCATCTCCTCCAGATCGGCCATCTCGTTGCGGATGGTGGCAGAACTTAGATTCAGGTCGGTGTACTTGGAAATGGTTCTGCTGCCAACCGGCTCACCTGTCTCCAGATAGTTGCGGATGACTGCCTGCAGGATTTTCTTTTTTCTCTCATCCAGCTCCATCCAAGCTGCCTCCCTTTCTGTTATTAGCACTCATTTAGGAAGAGTGCTAACATCTACTAACCATAAAATAGCACTTACCCTATCTATTGTCAACCGATTTCCCGAAAAATAATTCTAAAAAAATTCTAAATACAAAAACGGCGCCTGAACACCGCAGTGAATACGGGTTCAGACGCCGCTCTTTGGACAATCTGTTTTGATAGGCGTTCTTAGATATCGAAGCTTCCGCTCTCTCCGTTCATCACATAATACACCTTGTTCTCCTCAGGTTTCACATAAAGCTCCACGCTCTCCAGCTCGTCTGCCTTGTGCTTCAGGTCGTACTCCCATACATCCCTGGCGATCTTCATCAGATCCTCCTGTCCGTAGGATTTGCCGCCATACTGAATGTGCAGAACGCTCTCCACATTCTTCTTCGCCGTTGCCTTGGCGGGCGCTTTCTTTGCCTTGGGAGCCGCTTTCTTGGTCTCTTCCTTTGCTTCCTTGGCCTTGATCTCCTGTGCCTTTACTGTCTTAGTCGTTTTGGCGGTTCTTCCTGCTGTCTTCTTCGCAGGGGCTTTCTTCGTCTCTGCCTCTTTGGGATCTGCTATCATTTCTGTCTTTATCTCTTCTGCCTTGGGTTCAATAGCTTCTACCTTTGCCGCTTCTGCAGCACTTGCCGCAGGTTTTGTGGATTTTCTTCCTGCCATGTTTGCCTACTTCCTTTCTCTTGTCTTCTTTACCATGTATCTATATGAACAGACTTAGGGCTCTCTCTGCCCTGCCCACCTTGCCTATTGTATTCCCTTTTCCGTAAATTGTCAACAATATCGTGCTATTTCCATGGGAATCGGCCTATATTTCCGGCCTTTCAGCCATGGAAACCTTACTTATATTCCTATAGAAAACAGCGCCGTAATAGACTCCGGACAGGCATTATGACTAAAGATACAGTATATTCAGCAGGTAATTCCGAAAAAAAGACGCATAACCGGGAAAATAAAGGCTGTTGATAGGGATATCGGTACAAAATTTCCCGGCGTCAGTAATCCGCCCATTCCGTAAAATAGGCGTCCAGCCATCTCATGCGCTCCTCCTGGTACTGTAATAATCCTGAAATATCCATATTTACCGGAAATTCTTGCCAGCGCTGGTTTTCCCTCACTACCGCGCCTGTCTCCGCCAGGTATCTCTGATTTTCCTTTAACAGGCGCAGAATCTCTTCTGTCTTTAAAAAGCTTTCTCTATGCTGATGCCACCGCGCCAAAAACGCCGTCCCAATCTCCTCCGGATTTGCGAATTTCAGCCTGGGTAGCGTGGAATCCGCATAAATACAGCTGTAATCCTCCAGAAAACGAACCAGATTCGGACTTTCGCCATAAAAGACATTTCCGAAAGTATAGTCCAAATCCCATGGAATCTGTTTCATGACATATTCGCCGTCCCTTGCCACCTCCGCGGCAAAGTACATATTTTTATAATGATTGTCGCTGGCGGATGTTACCATCAGGAACATAAACACATCGGATAAATTGGCTGTATTCACCGTGGCCAGCGCTTCCTCAAAATCCAGATCGGGATTCAGATAAAACCGTTCGTTATAATCCTGCATAGGATGCCATACAGCCGCATAATCGGAAATCACATCGGGATGATTGATCCTGATTGCCGCCGCTGTGGACGCGCTGTTGGCCACGGCCACGGTAAAATCGTTCTCTGTGGGCATTTTCCAGCCTACCACCTTATACAGTATGTCGTTTTTGTCCAGATTCAGTTTCTCCGCATCCACAGGTTCCACCAGACAGTATATCCCCAGATATTCCTCATTTATAATCAATTCCGCATACTCTAATCGCGGTCCGTCCTGTCTTAGATCTTTATCGGCCGCACTGAACGCCTGCCAGATTTGCGCTGCGGTCTTCTCCCGGATCCTGGTGTCGTCCGTATAGAGAGCGTTCAGCTTCCAGTTATTGTCCGAGCGCATGCCCAGCAGCGGAATATCCGCTTTTTTCCACTGATAATCATACAGCTTCAAAGCGTATCCCTTTTTTTCGAGAGCACGGCTGGTGCCGCCTTTGATACGGCAGGTCATATAGGATTGATGGATTTCATACCGGTCGCTCCCCACATCCGGATCAAAGATACGGACGACTCCCCGCTCATCAGTATCTTGTATCTGCCCCTTTGATTCTGTGTCAATGGAAATAACGGGCATTCCGGATACCACGAGTTTGTATTCAATATAAGATTCCCCGTTCACAAGCCATAGGGAAAAGGCATGCCCCTCTCTGATGGCATCCTGTTTCCTCTGCCAATAGACATCCCGTTCCCCATACAGAGAATACCCGTCGTCCGCTGCGGACAATTCTCCGGTCCAGTCCCGGGTATGAATGCTCTGGGGCAAAATGAATGTATTATTTTCTTCATCATAAGGCAGCGGGACTTCTTCAAAAAGGATTCCCGGGCCGCTCTCAGCCTCCCGAATCCCTTTTTCCGCCCATGCGCCCACGTTCTCCACCAGTTCAAGCCCAAACGGCTCGCTGCCGGCAAAAGTCTGCAGCCATACCGGGCCTGATTCTCCCAGCCATAAAACGGCAAGACCGATTATGCTCAGCACACATATCAGGAAAGCGCGTCTCTTTCTCACCGGATTCTCCTAACAAGTAACTTCGCCGTCATGGGAAAGCAGCGAAACCATACTTACATTTTCCATCTTCGCAATCTCTTTCACCAATGGCCGGCCGTCCTTTATCCGCAGTTCCACAATCATGTCCATTCCGCTTTTGGTGATATTATGGGACTTTATCCTATATCTTTTGGTATACTTTTGAACGGCTTCCACAACTATGATATCCATATCCGCATCCTCCGCATTTACCACCAGCAGCAGAGGCGCCTTTGCCTCCGGAATGATATCAAGCCCTAAGATCAGGACGGTTATGGCAATCGAGACAATGACAGCTATTTCAAACAAACCTGCCCCGCAGATAATCCCCACTGCTATCGCCCAGAATAAAAAAACCAAATCCATCGGTTCTTTAATCGCCGAGCGGAAACGGACAATGGACAATGCTCCCACCATGCCCAGGGAAATAACGACGCTGTTTTGAATGGCCAGAATTATGGCCGCGGTGATCAAGGTCAGCGCCACCAAAGAGATGTTGAAGCTTTTGGAATAAAACGCTCTGCGGGACATCACTCTGTAAACGCCAAAAATATAAATCCCTATGCAGGCAGTGACCGCAAATACAAGTATTGTGGAAGTCGTGGAAATTTCACCTGATGTAAATCCCTCCAAAAAAGACTTCTTTAGGATATCCTGAAAACCCATGTTTACCCCCCTGACATTATATAGTATATTTTCTGCAGATATAATACTTGGAATATGCGGTTCTCTGCAGATTCAGATTCTGTAATGCTTGATAGATGTAGTCCGGCAGAAGCTCGTCGTACTTTACTTCCAGTACATGCCTGCCTGCAGGCATCACCGGACGGGTACAAATCTCCGGACGCATAAACTCCTTTACGTTTCCGGATGAAACAATATTCCGGTCAAAGGTAATACGCACATTTCCCACCGGATAGATATATGGCGTCCGTTCGTATGCGACGATTACCCTGGCGGAAAAATGCCCCATCCGGTATTTCACCAAAAAATCCGTCAACAGCGTTTTCTGTGCGGCATTCAGCTTCCTTTCCCCACTCTCCGCCATCGTTACGGAAAAGTCCCCGTCCACCAGCGATCTGCACATATCCCGCGTAAGGGGGCAGGAGTTTTTACGGTTCATGCCGTGTTCCTTTCGCTTGCACTCCAGAGTAATGCGTTCCAGGCTGTTATTATATATCCGGATCCTGAATTTTTCCCGCGGCTGGGTTCCGTTTTCATTTTCAAAATAGCAGGAATTTCTTTCATCGTCAAAATACACGCTGCGTACCAGGTAAGCGTTCTCCGGGCCCGCGTGAGTATCCGTCTTACAAATATGACGGATTCTCTCTCCGATCTGGCGCAGCTCCTGCTCAGAACAAATGTATTTTATTTCATTCCGGTATTTTTCCATTTCATCTGCTTCCGCCTTTGTATCCTGTGTCCGATGTATCTCGTATACCTCATTCAGTATACCCCCCCTAGGTACTCTGTCAATGTTTTTTACGGCAGGAAATAAAAAAGGGAAGCCGGTCCTCGTTTACCGGAACCGGCCTCACCCTTTTACAAATCTCTTCTATTTCCTTTTTTTCCCGCGCTTTCTCAAGCTTCGCCGCGCCTCCAAAAGCCTTACGCCAGGAGCCCAAAATACACAAGCACCACAATCCCCAACACAATGCGGTACCACCCGAAGATCTTGAAATTGTGCTTCTTGATATATGCCATCAGGAAGCGGAGTACAAACAGGGATACAATGAAAGACACCCCGGTGCCCACTCCCAGCAGGGTCAGCTCCATGCCGGTGAATGCAAAGCCGAACTTCACCACCTTCAAGAGACTGGCGCCGAACATCACCGGAATGGCCAGGAAAAAAGTATACTCGGCCGCCACTGTCCTGGACACGCCGATGAGCAGCGCCCCTACGATGGTGGCGCCGGACCGGGATGTTCCGGGGAAGATGGCGGCTAGCAGCTGGAACACGCCGATTAGGAACGCGGTCTGCCAGGTAATCTGGGAAAGCTTGCGTATAACAGGCTTCCTGCCCCTGTTCCAGTTCTCCACCAGGATAAACGCCACACCGAATACAATCAGCGCTATGGCCACGCTGGTGGGATTGTAGAACAGCTCGTCAAACACATCGTCGAACAGGATGCCGATGACTGCCGCCGGCACGCAGGACACCAGTATCTTGAACCACAGAACCCAGATATCTTTCTTAAAGTAAGACATCAGTCCGGTTCCGCCCTCCGTCTCCCGCTCTTTTCTGGTCAAGGCAAAGGGCCATATCTGCTTCCAGAACAGCACTACCACCGCCAGGATGGCCCCCAACTGGATCACCACATCAAACATGCCGAAAAATTCCTCGCTTACGCCCACGCCGTTCTCCAGGGGCTTAAAGGGCATCAGACTCTCCACCAGGATCAAATGCCCCGTGCTGCTGATAGGCAGCCATTCCGTAACCCCCTCCACTATGCCGTAGATAATTGCCTTGATGATTTCAATGAATTCAGCCATTTTCACTCTCCATTCTTTCTTTTATGTCATTTCATGTTCTTTCTCATTCTTTTTCTTTCCCCTCAGATGCCCATTCGCATCCCTTTTTACATCAGATGGTTTTTCTTTTGGCAAAGCTTTGCCCATGGCCGGCCCAGCGAGCCTAGCGGTAGGTCTCTCCCACAAACCGCCGCAGCGCTGCCAGCGAACGCTCCACCTTTTCCGTATCAATGCAGTATGCCATACGGAAATACCCGGGCGCGCCAAACGTGTCCCCGGGCACCAGCACCAGGTCGTACGCCAGCGCCTTGCGGCAGAATGCCTTGGCGTCCTCCTCCAGGGCCTTGGGGAAGATATAAAAAGTCCCACCGGGCTTCACGCAGGTAAAGCCCAGATCCGCAAGTTCCTTATACAGAATCTCCATGTTCGTCTCATAGACGCTTAAGTCCGCCGTCCGATCCAGCACCTTTGCCACCGCCAGCTGGATGATGGAGGGCGGGCAGTTGTGCCCGATGCCCCTGGAGATCTGGCCGCACATGTTGACCATGGTCTCGGCGTCCCCGCACCTGGGATTCACCGCCACATAGCCAATTCTCTCCCCGGGAATGGACAGGGATTTGGAGAAAGAATAGCACATGATGGTATTGTCATAAAACGCGGACACGCAAGGGGCTTCCACGCCCTGGAACACGATCTCGCGGTAGGGTTCGTCCGATATCAGGTAGATCTCATGTCCGTATTCCGCAGACTTTTGGCACAGCAGGTCTGAAAGTCTGCTCAAGGTCTCCCCGGAGTAAACCGTGCCTGAGGGGTTATTGGGCGTATTGACCAGCACTGCTTTGACTTTCTCAGTCAACATCTCCTCCAGCTTGTCAAAGCGTATCTGGAACCTTTCCGTGTCCGGCGGCACCACCTTTAACACCGCCCCTGTGAGATTTACATAAGGACCGTACTCCGGAAAGTAGGGGGCAAATGTGAGAATCTCGTCCCCGGGCTGCGTCACCAGGCGGAACGCGTGGGCCAGCGCTCCTGCAGCGCCGGAAGCCATGAAGACGTGCTCCTTTCGGTAGGGCAGGCCGAAGCGTCTCTCCAGAGAGGCCGCAACCGCTTCCCTGACGCTGGTGATGCCAAGGCTGGGGCTGTAGCCGTGGAGCTCGCCCGTTCCTTTCTCTTTCAGCATATGAATCATCTCGTCCGTAAATTCCCGGGGTACGGGAACGGATGGATTTCCCAGGCTGTAGTCAAACACATTCTCATATCCGATTTCCTGCCCCCTGGCCGTGGCGAACTCCGACAGTTCCCGGATGACAGACTTCCCCGACAGCATGTCTTTATATTTCTGAACCAGCATCGCATTGTCTTCCTTTCTCGGTTTGTTTTTCAAATTGTTTTCGGTTTGCTTTAGGTTTGTTCCTCAGTCATATTTTACCACATTTCCGTTTCTTTACAAGCAAAAAACGCAGCTGCTGCCCCGGCAACTGCGTTTTCACATATTCCTGTTTCTATCTCCCTGCTTCTATACTTCCATTCACGTATTTCTATTTACATATTTTCGTTTACATATAGCTGCACGCGGTTCTGTATGACTTTTGCCACATCCTCTGGTTTTTTCTGCCCGCTGTAATAGGCAGGAGCCTCCTCATTAACGATTTTGATAATATCATTGTCTTCTGCCGAGAAGTATGGCTTTGCGTCTTTTACCAGCGCCAGTACGGCATCGATTTCCTCCTGAGTCAGGGCATGGAATTCAATCGTCCAGCCGTCATCATAGATCCGGGCTCCGAAGCCTCTCCCTGCCTCCTCCCATTTGCGGTCCGCTTCCAGCCTGTATTCGCTCATGATATCCATGATTTTTTTCAGGGACGGAAGTCCGTTGAGCTGCCAGCGTATGCTGTTAACCAGTTCCTCCGGCTCCATCTGCTCTGCCTCTTTTGGGTCCAGGATGCTTTCTATAAATTTCCATGCCCCTTCCTTGTACTGTGAACCGGACGTGATTCCGAATGCATTTCCCGGGAAAAGCAGCGTCCCGCCGCTGCCGTCCGCAGTGGGGAAGCCGCAGACTACCGCCTCCCCGAACATCCCCTCATAGAATTGGAGGCTCCCCAAACCGTACAGATCCGCTATGGCGAACAGGACCTGTCCGTCATGGATTTTTCGGGGCAGGGAGTCCTCCTCCGGAATGGCTTCCAGGGAATCCGGAAAGCGGTCCGCGAACTCCAATACGGCCTGAAACTGTGCTGAGTCAAACCGGCATTCGCCCGTTTCCCAGTCGATAAAGGTGTCCTGGTTGAACATCATGAGATACTGCATCATCTCGGTCTTCGTGACCTCCCCCACAGGCAATGCCCCGGGACTGCGTTTTGCAATCGCAAGGAGCCCCTCCAGGGTCAGGCCAGCTTCTCCTGCCAAAAGCGATCTGTCTCCTGCCATGGTCCGCAGCGTGAAGCTCTCCGGAATCCCTATTAATACATCGTCAACTTCATATGTGTCCAGTATCCCCTCCACAAAGTCCTCAGGCGCAAAGACTTGGGACTGCTCCAGATAAGGACGCAGATCTTCAAAAACTCCCTGCCGTTTGAGGCTTTCCACATTGACCCCGGACAGATCAATGAGATCCATGGGTTCCTTTGTCAATATGGCATTATATAAGTCCGTCAGGGAATCATAACTTTTCAGTTCCAGATGATACTGTTCCTGGCTTCTGTTGAACCTCACGGCCAGGGCGGTGAGGCTGCTTCCTCCGTCCACGGCGGCAAGTACCATGTTCTTGCGCGGGACTACATCCTCTGCTTTTGTTTTGCGCAGGAGCACTATCCCCCTGTCATCATTTTCCCAGTCCTCCATTGTGGCATAATATCGTCCGTCCTCTAAGAGATTTAAACTCTCTACAAAGTATCCGTTGATATCGCTGTCCGCCCAAGCGAACAACTTTTCCGGCGCTTTCCCGGAGCTGCCGCTGCCGGCGTGGAAAACATAGCCATAGACATATGTTTCGTCATAGAGCAGGAGGTCATATTTTCCTGTCATTCCCGATGTGTCTTCCGGCTGCCCGGCCAGGCCTCCTGCTGCTTTCTCTGCCTGGCCGTCAGCAGTTCCGGGCGCTCCGGCCGGCAAATCGCCGTTTGGCACCGCGGAACTCCCTGCCTGGCTGCCGTAAGTTCCGTTTGGCCCGGTCAGGTCTTTTGTCTGGCCGGCCGAGGCCCCATCTGTCCGCCTTACCCGGCACAGTCCTTTGATATTCGGAAAATCATCAGCCGCCTCCGCAAGCCTTTTCCCCTCAAAGTCTATCTCCAGCATCGTGCAGTGATCCGGATCCTCCCCTTTGCCGATGCAGACATAAAGCCCGCCGTCCTCCCCCTCTGCCGTCCCTTTGACCCGGACAGTCTCCACAGTGTCAAAAGACAGCCTGCCCTGATAATCTCCCTCCTCTGCATACAGCCAAATCCCCGCTTCCCCGTCTTCGGCATATTCGCTGGTAAAGACATAAATCCGCCCTTGTCCGTCAACGGTCATATCTCCGACAAAACTCCCTCTCCCCATCTCCTGCGTGATATCCCGGACGGCAAGATTCTTCCCCTCCGCATCGAACTTGCAAAGATAGCGGTTTAGCTGGCTGTAGTCGGCGGAATAGGCATTTACGATGAGCCATACGCTGTAATCCGGGCAGAACGCAAAAGAGCATATCTCCAGATTCTTCTCCTCCACCGTCCATTGGATGGAAATCCGGGTCAGTTCTCTGTCAGCCAGGGAATACCGGCAGAGCATCTGCGGCTCTCCCTCCGCTTCCCCGTTCATGGAAATATAGCAGACGGTATCCCCTATCAGCTGCATGTCCTCATAGCTGGCTCTGTTGTCCCTCACTGTAATGATCTCGGGCACATAAACCCATTCTTTCCCAGGTGCGGCGGTGCCGCTGACATTTGCACCGCTGACGCTTGATTCGTCATAGTCAGCGGGGACAGTTTCTTTCCGGCATGCCGTCAGGAACAGGGCCAGGCATATCGCAAAGAAACATAGAATGCTCCTATTCATCTTCTTTCTGTTTTTCATCTTTTTCATTCTCTCTTCTCTCACTCTGCGCTCCTCTTATCACTATTCATCCAGAATATTCCTCGCATAAGGCAGGTTTTCCCCCGCTTCCAGAATGCTCCCGTCCGCGGCATCAATCCTGCAGACGTAAGGGACTCCGCCTTTTGCAGGCTGCAGTACGATGATATATGCCACATCTGATTTATGGGCGTAGTCCGTTTTCGATATGTCCTCCAAATACACATAACTGTATTTCGTCCCTTTCGCCTGTACTCCCAGCTGGGATTTCATCCGGGCCGCCGCTATTGTCTCGGCCTCTTCTCTGCCGATGCCGCCCTCCTCTGCCACCCGGCGCTTTAGCTCCTCCTGCCTTGCCTGCTGTTCCCTGCACGCCTCCTGGCCTGCCGGAGTCCGGGCAAGGGCATAGTTCCTTACCTTGTTGAAATCAATCATCTGCAGCAGTTCCTCGTCCGTCATCTCCCGTTCAGGCAGATTGAAGTATCCTGTCTGGATGACATAGCATAAAATTCCCTCCGGCATCTCCTCCCCGCGCTCCACCAGGCAAATCGTCCTCTCCGGGAATATGCCGTCGCCATAGGCTTGCAGGAGAGTTTTCCACCGGGCGTTCTCGCTGTCCGAAAACTCCCTGGAAAAGCTATCCGCCTCCGCCTCTCGCTCGTATACTATGCGAACGATGTCTTTCAGCTCCGCCTCTGGAATCTTCTCCATCCGCGCTGCCACGAAGCTGCGGACGACCCCCTGTACCGGAATGCCCACGATTCCTGCTGTCAGCACAATGACCGCCGCTGCCGCCGCCTTTTTCATCCAGAAAGTCTTTTCTTTTCCGGGCAGGTTTTCTTTCTGATTTCTTTTCCATTTTCCCTTCTGCATTCTAATTCTGCCGCTCCCCACGGAACGCTCCTTTTCTATGAAACGTTTCGCTTCCATCCGGTCCTGAATGTTTTGGATGATCTGCTCCTGCATTTCCTCCGGCATGTGAATCTGTTCCATGGTTTCCTTTACCCTGATTCCGCTCATCCGCCATACCCTTTCTTTCATTTATACTAACGGCCGCCAGCATTTGCCATGGAATGCTCTTCTTCCATTGTCACCCGACTCCCCAGCGTCAGATGCTGTAAACCTATGGCAAACTTTACCGCTGTTCCTGACATTTTAGCCGGACTTCCATGTCAGCCGCATCTGTTCCCTGGCCCGGCACAGCCGCATCTTCACCGCGCCCTCCGAGATGCCAAGGATGTCCGCTATCTCCCGCACCTGGTATCCCTCCACATAATGCAGATATATGACAGTCTTCTGCTTCACGGGCAGCTCCAGAAGTTCCCGCAGCGTCTCCTTGTGCTCCGGCGCTGCGAGGCAGTTCTCCAGATCATCGATGCAGACCTTTGGGTGCCGGAGCCGGAAACGTATCATATCCCGGCAGATATTGGTGGCCACCCGGATCAGCCAGGCCTTTTCGTGCTCTTCCTCACGGAATTCGGGCTTCTTTTCCAGATACCGGCAGAAAGTGTCCTGGATGGCATCCTGGGCGTCCTGCTCATTGCAGAGCATGACAATGCATATTCTGTAGAGCATGTCGCTATACTTCACGACCGCTTCCCTTATGTCCCTCTCAGCGTCCATTTATCTACCTCCCTGTCATATACACGCATGAAAAGGGGAAAAGGTAACATCCCCATTCTATCCTGGCGACAAAAAAACAGGATCGACTTTCGCTTTTGCAGCGGATAAGTCTGCCCTGTTTTTTCGTTTTTATAACCCCCCATGGCATGTCTTGCCGCCTGGGGGAACAGCTTTTTTCACAGATGCCAGGTTCCCATGTCAGTCCTCTGCCCAGACAAGGGCGCATTTCACGGCGCGTTTCCAGCCCTTCAGCAGCTGCTCACGCCTCCCGTCTTCCATGGCAGGCTCAAATACCCTGCCCACCTGCCAGTTCTCCCGGATTTCCTCCCTGTCCCTCCAGTATCCCACTGCCAGGCCTGCCAGATAAGCGGCCCCGAGAGCCGTGGTCTCGATGCACTCAGGCCTGTGGACCGGCGTGTCCACAATATCCGCCTGGAACTGCATCAGAAAGTCGTTGGCGCTGGCTCCGCCGTCCACTTTCAGGCCTTTCAGGCGGATGCCGCTGTCCTGCTCCATGGCACGAAGCACGTCCGCTGTCTGATAGGCGATGGATTCCAGCGCGGCCCGGATGAAATGCTCCTTGGTGCAGCCTCTGGTCAGCCCCACCACAGTGCCCCTGGCATACTGGTTCCAGTAGGGAGCTCCCAGTCCAGCAAAGGCAGGCACCAGATAGACGCCTGCGGTGTCTTCCACGGCTTCGCAGTATTGTTCCGACTGGGCGGCATTTTTGATCATGCGCATGCTGTCCCGCAGCCACTGAACCCCCGCTCCTGCCACGAACACGCTGCCCTCCAGAGCATACTCCGGCTCGTTGCTGGTTCCGGCCGCAATGGTGGTGAGCAGCCCGGACCGGGAAGCGATGGCTTCCTTTCCTGTATTCATCAGCAAAAAGCAGCCTGTTCCATAAGTATTCTTCACCTCGCCCCGCTCAAAGCAGCACTGGCCGAACAAAGCCGCCTGCTGATCCCCGGCAGCGCCGGAAATGGGAATCTGTCCGCCCAGTACAGAGGCCTCCGTATGCCCGTAGATACAGCTGGAGGGCCGCACCTGGGGCAGGATCTGCTCCGGAATGCCAAACCGCTCCATAATCTCCTTGTCCCAGACCAGTTTGTGGATATCGAACAGCATGGTGCGGGAAGCATTGGTGTAATCCGTCACATGCACCGCGCCCTTGGTAAGGTTCCAGATAAGCCATGTGTCCACCGTACCGAACAGTAGCTCGCCTTTTTCTGCCTTTTCCCTGGCCCCGGGCACATTTTCCAGAATCCATGCTATCTTGGAGGCGCTGAAATAGGCATCCGGCACCAGCCCTGTCTTTTCCCGGATTTTTTGGTCAAAGCCGTCCTTTTTCAGTTCCTCAATCATGTCCGAGGTCCGGCGGCACTGCCATACAATGGCATTGTAAACAGGCTCCCCGGTATCTTTGTCCCATAGAATTGTAGTCTCTCTTTGGTTGGTGATGCCGATGGCTGCTATCTGCTCTGCGCCCGCGCCGGCCATAGCCATGCATTCCGTGGCCACGGACAGCTGGGAAGACCAGATTTCCTTTGGATTGTGCTCCACCCAGCCGGGCTTTGGGTAGATCTGTGTGAACTCTTTCTGGGACATGGAGCAGATGGTGCCTGCTTTGTCGAACAGAATGCACCTGGAGCTTGTGGTGCCCTGATCTAAAGCCAAGATGTACTTTTGCATATGCGCTCTCCTTTCCGCGACTGCCGAAAGCTGCATTGTGGATATAGAATCGTCTCTTCGATTCTATTGTAGTATTTTGATAATAGAATCATGTTTTTGATTCTATTATAGCATTTTGATAATAGAATCATATTTTTGATTCTATTATAGTATTTTGATAATAGAATCATGTTTTTGATTCTATTATACACAAAAGCTGTCCTTTCTTCAACCGAAAATGCCGGCAGGAAAAGGCATTCTTCTCCTGTCGGCCTAAAGGGCTCGCAATGATCACAATTTATTGGTGGGAATCGGCGGCATTTTGCTCCCGGCATGCTTTCAGGCATCCAGGCCATGTCATGGTCTTTTTGCTGCTTATCAGTGGCTGGGTTACTTTTTCAGGCGTTCCAGTTCAGCTTTGAGAGCTTCTATGACCGAGTCTTTCTCCGAAAGTTGCTCGGCCTGTCAGGCTATCGTTTCCTCATTCCGGGCTATCGTTCCCTCCTGACACGCAATGAGGCTCTCCCTCTCTGCAATGATGCCCGCCTGTTTTTCCATATAGATCTCCATGTCGCGCTGGTTGCGATAGTAATCCTCTCTGGCCTCGCACTGGAGACGGATTTTGTCCTCCTGGCTCAGCTTCCAGACGGTATTCGCTGCTTTCGCGATATTTTCATCTCTCTGTGCAATCATCTCGATTTCCTCCCATGTGGCCGCCTTGAAGAATGCTGCCCAGCAGTCTATGCGGTGCTGCATGTCCTCCTCTGTGGCTAAATCTATATGAGTCAAGTCTACCAAAGAAAGCTGCAGTTTGTCACTATATATCATATGATTTTTTACATTCATCAGCCGATGGGTGGCATAGAATTCCGGAAATTTCGGAAATAGGGTAAAATCCAGCAGTCCGATATGGACAACCGGCTTTACCCTTTGACAGCCCTCACCCGGATTCAGATTGTCAAAGGCACGGCAGAGATAGCTCAGGGAACGTTCCGGCCAGTTATGCTGGTTGATGACCTGCAGTTCAAGGTTAATTATCGCTCTATCGTCAAGCAGTACTTTGATGTCCAGGATAAACTCCTTGTCCCCAACGGATGTGCCAAGTTCAATCGGGTTAATAACTACGGCGGATTTCACCTGTCCTGCATCCAGCTTCAAAAGGGCGCAGACAAACCCCTTAAGCGCCTCATTGTCCTCCTGAAAAAGCGCGTGGAACAGGTAATCATTGGTCATTCGGATCGCGACAGACCCTTTGGCCATACCCAGGAAATCCGGACGTCCTACAGGGCCGTCGCCGTATCTTCCCCGCCAGCGGCCGGGGCAGAACCTCCTTATAGATGGCATGGTACTGCTCAAATGTAAGTTCACTGCCGAAAGTGAGCACTTCCATCTCCACCCCGAACAGCACCACCTCATAGTCCATAGGCACCATGCCGTTTTTAAGATAAAAAGCTTTCCTGCGCAACCGGTTATCCGCGCCGCCCATACAGCCGTTCCCTGCCATAGCCGTCTTTGTCTCATCCGCTCCGCCAAGCCCCAGCGTGCTCTCGATTTCCACTACAATTCTTTCTTCTCCATACCGCTCCCGCAGTTCCTGCAGGGTCCGGCTCCCCACCCCGGTTCCCTGACTGTCAGGGGCAATGGCAAGATAGTCCAGCAATGCCCTCCCTCCGGACAGCATCATGATGACCAGTCCGCAGAAGCGCCCTTTCCCATCCTCAATGGAAAGGACATCAAAAAATCCTTTTTTCCGCTTCTTCATGATGAACCCAAAGGGCTTCTTCTCCGACCTGGGAAAGGATGCCTCGTACAGCCTCCTGACCTCTTCCAGCCGGTTTGCTTCCACCGCGTCTCTAAGCATAATCCTGCCTCCCAGCCATACTCACGAGCGATAAAGTTTGCCACCAGTTCGCAGTGCCTGCTTCCCGCGAGTCAGATCACAATGGAAAAAGAGCATTCCATTGCAAATTTTGTGACCGTCAGTATAAATTGTGTCCCAACTCTTCTCTCATGGCCACAACTCCGTAGTATCCACTGCGGCATGTCTCTCCCGACACCGGGTATTCCGTCTTTCCGGAGGACAGCACCGTCATTTCGTCTGTGCCAAATCCGTTGCGCACATATCCTGTGCAGGAAATCATGCCGTGGCCTCATGGTGAATCTGCAATTCATACAGCTTCTTATAAATGCCGTCCTGGGCCAGCAGTTCCTGATGGGTGCCCTGCTCCCTGATCTTGCCCTTGTGCATGACCATGATGCAGTCCGCGTGCTGAATGGTGGACAGGCGGTGGGCCACCATGATGGTAGTACGGCCCTGCATGAGCTTCTCCAGGGCCTCCTGGATCAGCAGCTCCGTCTCCGTGTCGATATTGGCCGTGGCCTCGTCCATGACCAGAATGCTGGGCTTGTGGGCCAGGGTCCTGGCGAAAGACAAGAGCTGTCTCTCCCCTGCGGAAAAGGTGGAGCCCCGCTCCGTCACCGGCTCCTGATAGCCGTCGGGGAGCTTTTCAATGAAATGGGAAGCGTTCACATACTCCGCCGCTGCCCGAATGTCCTCCTGGGTAATCTCCTCATTGTGCAGCCGGATATTGTACTCCACATTGCCCTCGAATATGAACACGTCCTGCTGCATCTGTCCGATGGCGCTGCGCAGCTGCTTTTTGCTCAGCTTCCTGATATCCACGCCGTCAATATAGATATTCCCTTTTTGAATATCGTAATACCTTCCGATCAGATTCAGAATGGAGGATTTCCCTGCGCCGGTAGCCCCTACGAAAGCCACCCTTTCGCCGGGCTCTATGACAAAGGACACGTCCCGCAGCACATAATTTTCATTGTCATAGGCGAACCATACATGGGAGAATTCAATGCGCCCCTTAATCTCCGGCAGAACAACGGGATTCTCATCCTCCTTTACCAGCGGCTCCTCGCTCATAATGGTAAAAATCTTCTCCGCGGAGGCGATGGAGGACTGCAGGGTGGAAAACTGCTCCGCCAGCTCCTGAATGGGCTCAAAGAAAGATTGGATATATTGCGCAAAAATATACAGCGTACCGATGGAAATGGTCCCGTTCAGCACATCTCTGCTGCCCACCCCAAGCACGATCATCAGCGCAAGAATACTGAGCATGAAAATCAGAGGGCGGAAAATGGCGAACACCATCATTTCCCGGTAAAAGGCCCGATACAGTTTATAATTCTTGTGGTTGAATTCCTCAAACTTTCGCCTCTCCCTGCCGAATATCTGGATAACGCGCATGCCGGAGATATTCTCGGACAGGAATGTGTTGATGTCCGTGAGCCTGGTCCTGGAAATGCGGTAGGTCTCCCTGGCGATCTTGCGGAACACCACTGTCAGCACCGCCACCACCGGCAGCAGCAGGAATGAGATGACGGACAGCCGCCAGTCCAGCATCAGCATCACGGCCGCCAGGCCGATGATCTTCACGATGTTGCGGAACAGCCTCACCAGGATGCCTGAGTACATCTCGTCCAAAGCCTCCACGTCATTGGTCACCCTGGTCACCAGCTTCCCCACCGGGGTCAGATCGAAATATCGGCTGCTGAGAGACTGGATATGGGCATACAGTTCCTTTCGCACCGTAAGGATAATGCTCTGTCCTGTCTTCTGCAAAAGCCAGGTCTGGGTAATATTGAACACAAAGCTCAGCACAAGGACGATGCCGTATTTCACGGCCGTGTCCACAATGACGCCGTAGTCCCCCCGGGTCTCGAACAGGTCGATGGCATCGCCTATCAGAATAGGGCGGTACAGGTCGAAGCCCGTCAGCGCCAGCACCAGCACCAGGCAGATCGCCACCCAGCCTATGTAAGGCTTCATATACGTCAGCAGATGAAGCAATGCGTTCCCTTTATAATTGGATTCGATCTTATCATCCGTCAAAGAACTCATCTGAAATCCTCCTAAATCTTCCGGTTCATCTAAATTGCCGTCAGCTCTTGCTCCAGCTGCTGCTTCTCATAGATATGCGCATAGAACCCTCCCAGCTCCAGAAGCTCTCCGTGGGTGCCGTACTCGGTGAGTTCCCCCTCCGTCAGCACCGCGATATGATCCGCTTTCTGCAGAGTGGAAATTCTGTGCGCGACTACAATTGTAGTCTTCCCTTTCCGAAGCTCCATCAGATTCTCCAAAATCTGTTCCTCCGTATCCGTGTCCACGGCCGACAGAGAATCGTCCAGTATCAGCACCGATGCATCCATGAGAAGCGCCCTGGCGATGGAGCTCCTCTGCTTCTGCCCTCCGGAGAGGGTCACGCCCCGCTCTCCCACCAGTGTCCTGTACTCATCGGGGAATTCCACGATATTGTCGTGAATACAGGCGGCCCGGGCCGCTTTCCGGATACTGGAACGCAATTCCGGGTGGTCACTGATCCGCTCTTCCAGCCCGAAAGCAATGTTCTCCTCCAAAGTGTCCGAGAACAGGAAATTGTCCTGGGGCACATAGGCCATATCCCTGTGGAGTACGGCCAGCGGGAAATCCGTGATGGGCCTGCCGTCCAAAAGCAATGCCCCCTCCTCACAGTCATAGACCCGCAAAAGCAAATCCGCCAGACTGGATTTTCCGCTTCCTGTCCGTCCCAGGATTCCCAGCATCTCACCCTCCCCCACATGGAGGCTTACGTTTTTCAGCACGGGCTCCTCCCCGTCCGGATAGGTAAAGGTCAGGTTCTTTAATGTAATATCCCCTTTGATATGTACATCCTTTCCCGCAAGGGACGCCGGCACCTTGTCCACAATGTCCGGCTCCTCCCTGAAGATGGCGGCTATCCTCTGGAATGCCGCTGCCGCCTGGGAAAAGTTGTTGATGCAGTCCCCGCAGGCGATCATAGGCCATACCAGCATACCGATATAAGAGTTGAACGCCACAAATTTCCCGATGGATATGCTTCCCGCCAGCACCAGCCGTCCGCCGAACAATAATGTCATCAAAAGGCTGATGCCTATAACCGAATCCAGCGCGGGGCCGAACACCGCCCGCAGCTTCACCACGGAGAGATTCTTCTCCATGCTGTTCCTGCTGGCTTGCTCAAAGGCCTTGAAATCTTCGTCCTCCTGTACGAAAGCTTTCAGCACCCGCACGCCCGCCAGACTTTCCTGCACCTTGTCCGACAGGTTGGAGAAAGCCTCCTGTCTTTTGGTTTGGCGCTTCTTCGCTTCTATTCCATAAAAATAACAGCCGACGGCAATGAAAATCATGGGTACCAGAGCCAGAAGCGTCATCCGAAAATCCACGTACACCACCATCTTCACCAGAACCATGGCCGTCATCACCACGGCATCGAACACCGTCACCACCGCCATGCCCACTGCCATGCGGATGGCCTGTAGATCATTGGTGAACCGGGCCATCAGATCCCCGGTCTTGTGGCTGTTGAAATACCGGGCCGACAGGGTCTCCAGATGCCCGAACATATCGTCTCTGAGCCGGTATTCAATGCCCCTGGCCGCGCCGAAGATGAAATATCTCCACCCAAACCGGCCTATGGCCATCACCGCTCCCGCTATAAACAGCTTCAGAACCAGTTCTATTACGCCCTCGTAGGCAAGTTTGCCTGCCGTCAGGCCGTCAATGATCTCGCCGGTATACTGAGGAACATAAAGATTTGCCAGATCCACAAGAGTCAGCACAATGACTCCTCCCAGATAAAACCACTTATACTCCAATATGTACGGAAGCAGGGAAAATTTCTTTTGTCTCATGTAAGCTCACACCCCTCGAACTTTTCAGAAGAATTCCTCTTGGCCGCGGCAGAGCGCGCCGCAGATATTCATTTTACCCCTATACGGCCGACAGCGTCAATACCGTGGGCAATTTATAATCGTAAACTTTTTATAAACTGCCCGTTCCCTTATTCCCCATCCTCCGCATACCCCTGGATGGCTTCCGGCCGACAGGACAGCGCCTTGCCGATGGCCTCCAGTGTGGTAAAGCACATAGCTTTCGCCTTATGGGGCCGCCATGCTGAGGCCTTTGGCTCATGGCCGCCCCAGTTCTACGACACATGGGAAAAATCTCCCTCACATATCTTCCATGCGGTACAGCCTCAGGGAATTCTCCCAGACAGCCCTCTTCACCTCTTCCTGGCCGATTCCCTTTATCTGCGCCATGGCCGCCACTACCCAGGGCAGATACAGGGAACAGTTGCGTTTCCCCCGGTAGGGCACGGGCGCCAGGTAGGGACAGTCTGTCTCCAGCACAATCCTGTCCAGCGGAATATACGCCACGGCCTCTTTCAGCTTCTTTGCGTTCTGAAAGGTGAGCACTCCCCCTATGCCGAAAAAGAAGCCCATGTCCAGGAATGTCCTGGCGGTCTCTTTTGTATAGGAAAAGCAGTGGATCACCCCTCCGATTTCCCCTGCCCTTTGCGCTTTCATTATGTCCTCTGTGTCTTTGGCCGCGTCTCTGGAGTGGACGATCACCGGAAGCCTAAACTCCCTGGCCAAATCCAACTGACGGGCGAACCATTTCTTCTGAACCTCCCGCTTTGGCTGATCCCAATAATAGTCCAGTCCGATCTCGCCCACCGCCACGCATTTTGAAGCACTGTACATTTCCCTCAGACGCTCACAGGCCCCCTCCTGCTCCAACTGGGCGGTTTCGTTTGGGTGGATACCGATTGCGCCGTAAATAAATTCATATTTTTCCGTCAGCGCCAGGGTGCGTTCGCAGGAGGCCAGACTGGCCCCCACATTTACCACCCTGACGATTCCCTGCCCGGGCAGGCTCTCTAACAGAGCGTCTCTGTCCTCGTCGAATGCCTTATCGTCGTAATGGGCATGGGTGTCAAAAATCCCTTTCACTTCTGTCATAATGCCTCCATGCTGTCTTCATTGGCTTCAGCCTGTTTTTTCGTGCTCTTTGTCCCCGTCTCTGCCGGGCCCTGTGAAAATGTCTCCCGTTTCCGCGTTTTTCCCAAAAAGCTCCGTTTCTAACTACGGTCTGGCGTTCACCGGTGTCCCATAGTAGACTTTTCCCGGCTCCAGAATCCGGAGCTGCCCGTTCTCCAGAGAAAGAATGGACGCCGCGCAGTTGGGCAGTCCGATCTCCCAGAACTTTTCCAGCGGAATAGGGCCCACGGCGCTCAACAGACATCTGTTGAAAGCGCCATGGGCCACAATCAGGATTCGGCTGCAGCTTTCCTCCAGCGGAACAATCCGCTCCCGCAAAAAAGCCTGTCCCCTGGCCATCACCTCCTGAAAGGATTCGGCCCCTCCCCGGGGGCAAAAACACTGAGGCCTGCAGAAGAAATCATGCAGCGGATGCTCCGCATCCGTCTTCGGCCGGTCAAAGGCTCCGCCCTCACAGTCGCCGAAGCCCATCTCTATCAGCCGTTCATCGGTTTCCAGCGGGACATTACGCCCCGCTAAGAGAATCTGCGCCGTTTCATACGCCCTCTTTAAGGGAGAGCTGAAAGCCCGGTCAAAGGGCAGCCCGGCCAGGGATTTGGCAGTCTCCACTGCCAGCTCCCTGCCGAATTCGTTCAGGGGGATATCGCTGTGCCCCTGGAGTCTGCGCTCCTTATTCCAATCCGTCTCCCCATGTCTGATCAGATATATCTCCACTTTCGTGCCCTTTCCCTGTGCCGGCCATGTCTCCTGTGGCCGGCCGATCCTCTCCTTAGGATTGTCTTATCTTTACGCCGTCCACGTTCTTCTTTACTGCCAGCGCCAGGAAAGCGTCCCTGCCGTTTACCGTCTGGAACGAAAATGCTTTATCCGCATTGTCCCAGAGGGCAGTGCCCTGATAGTAGAACCTGGCCACATAAGATTCGTAGGCCACCCTGACCTTACCGCTGCGCACCGAGCCTGAAATGGTTTCCGGCTCCACCCGCTCCAGCTTCGACACATCCACCACAGTAAAAGCGCCGGTGCCCATGAAAGCGGTCCAGTACTTCTCTCCCAGTCTTCCGTATAGCATGCTGTCCTTTTTGCGCTCCCGGAATGTCCATTCCTCTCCCGCTTTCAGGAAATCCCCGGCAAATTCTTCCTGAGCATCCGGGGCGGGGAATGCTTTCCTGACATATTTTCCCATCCGCTTGAGCACCTTTCCGGGCTTGGATATCTTCTTCTGAACCCACAGGATAAAGAGTCCCGTAAGCTCTCCCAAAAGCAGTCCCAAAGGCAGATGGAACACCATAAGCCCCTGTACCGGCGTCTTGGCAAAGAAGCCGATGGCTCCCAGCACCGCCACCCAGATGACCACAGCCAGATAGGCGGAGCGGTATGACCTGTTCAGGCAATACTGGCACCATTCCTCCACCCAGCCTCTCTGCTCATACAGGAAGCGGTCCATTGCGCTGGCCAAATCCCCAGGCGCGGCTTTCTTTTTCCCTTTGCCCCTGGTGAAAAGGGAAATCAGCGAGCCCAGAGCAATCAGGGCGCTTAGGGCCGCCGCGAAAATGCAGATCCAGATCTGGGGTATTTCCAGGCCGTTTATGCTTCCGCTGGATATGCAGTACCATTCCGACTGGGCGGCGCCCTGTGAAAGCTTTTGACACATTTCCGCCAGGACCTTACCATAGTCGTCGCCGAAATAAGCCTCATAATACCCCTCCGAATCCCGGAAATCATCATACATGCCCACAATCTCGCTCTCCAGCAGCGCGGCGGCGGCCTTTTCTACGGCAACCTGGTCCATGAGCTCCAGGGTCCCCTCCACCACAGCGGGCGTCATATCCTTTGTGGCCCTCAGATCTGCAGCCAGCTCCAGATTGTACAGCAGGCTTGCGTAGTCCCCGTCGCTCTGTTCGGCCTCTATTATACAGAAGAAAGCCTGTCTCTCCGGATCATAAACTACATATCCGTAATCTTTTACTCTGTCCTGATCTCCGGAATAATACTCCGCCGGATAGTCTGCCACCGGATATGCCACCTCCCGGGATATGTATTCTCCCTGGTAGTGCGCCGGGTCGTCTCCCGCTTCGAGAGGAGCGGCCCCTCCCCGGAGCTTCAGAAACTGAGGCCCTGCCTGGATCCACAGGACCACCGCTGCCGCAAGTGCGCATACCATTGTTACGATATTTGCTGCTTTTTTCATCTCTCTTTTCCTTTCATTTTGTCTCTATGAGCCATCTGAAATATTATACAAAAAAATCCGGACGAATTCAAGTACCAACGAACCTTTCGGCGCGCAAAACCAGACGCAAAAACAGATATTACAATCGCTTTTCCCAAAAATCATCCCTATTGCTTCACATCCTCCCATTGCCTGGGTTTCGGTTCGGGCAACGTAGACATTTTATCACATGATGGGGACTTTTTCTTCCTGAATATTAACTTTTGTATCTTGTAATCGTAAAATGCATATGCTATAATGCCTTTAGGCACAAGGAAACTAGATGTCCATTGTCTCAAAAGAATGAGCCCCCTCGGCGCTGCGACGCCTTGGGGGCTCCTCTTGTTTTTTATCGTGGTCAAGCGTCCACTCGGTTAGTTGTCCCTGTTGTCATGCCGGTCTAACCATTTGCCGATGAAAAGGCACACTACACCGGCTGCGACCGACACTAGGAAACTAGTGATTATGTCCATTGGCTCACCTCCTCCCTTGTCCGGGTATCGGTTTGGACAACATGGACATTATATCACATGATCTGACATTGTTCTACTCTTTTTCATGTGATGTGTTGTTTTCATTGTTTTTTTAAGTTCATTTACACCTACAATATCGTTGTCTCCGCTTTTTAGTTTTTCTATGAATGTTGGTATTTCATTTTGAAATTGCTCTAATAAATTTTCTTTGCTTACTCCTGTCATAGCTGTTAATAAGTCTATACTGTTTGTTATTGTCTGATTCCATACTTCGCCAATTTTTATAGCATCTTGCTGGGGCTTCCGGATCCGGGAGCGGGGTCCTGACTGCCATGTCATCCTGATGTGGTCTGCAGGTTCCGTTTCCGGATTTTCTCTATTGCCTTTCTGCCTGTCTCTGTAATCGCCTTTCCGTCTATTCCTGTCCCTTTATCCGCTTTCCCTCATGCCAGTCTGCACTACCTGATTTTTTCAGCGTCCTCCTCTAGGCACAAAAAAAGAACCGTCCCCAAGGCTCATATGTCCTCAAAAACAGTCCTTACAATGCGCCATCAGGGGCTCGAACCCTGGACACCCTGATTAAGAGTCAGGTGCTCTACCAACTGAGCTAATGGCGCATCTCTTATGTGCCGTGCCGCTTTCGCTACACAATGTCTCTCACAAGAACAAGATAGATTATATATTATTGCGTCCATAAATGCAAGTGTTTTTTGCAATTTTTTTAAATTTTTTTAAATATTCTTATTTTTCTATTTCTTTTTCCAAGCGGCGCTTTTGGAGGAACAGATACAATATCATGAACAGGATTCCCGAAGTCAGCAAAATTATGCCAACAGGCGCGTAAATTCTGGCTCTCTGCAGTTTCTCGGCGGCATATACAATCATCAGCGGCTCACCCATGGCATCCACTTCTTCCGGGGAATACTCCAGCACTTCCTGCAGGTATTCCGACAGCAGATAAGGAAGCCGGCCTTTCGCTTTTTCCACATAGCCCTCCACAGGCACCGGGGATGCAGGCAGGATTCCGTCAGCCGCGTACTGCCAGGTCTCCTCCCAGAGCGTCTCCATTACCTCATATCGGCTCTCCGGTACCTCCAGAATCAGCATACCGTCCAATACGGGCAGCGCATAATAATATCCACTGATATCTTTGCCGTCAAAATCCGACAGATTCGCGAAACAGTCATAGACATACGGCACCTGCCCCGTCACATGCATACCCTCTTTCGCGCCTCCGTTGTCCATGAGATATTCCACATCATATCCCGGCTTTAGGGCGGTCCAGAAATTCCTGCCGTTTCCCAGAAGAAGACATCCCCCCGCAATACACAGCCCGCCTATCAGAAACCACGCCACCGTCTTAGCCAGATCTTCTTTCCAGTCCTCTCTCCAGTTGCCTGTCCAACTGCTTTGCCGGCCCATAGCCATCTCCATCCCTCCCTCAAAAATTCCCGAACGTGTCCTGCACCCAGGCCCTGATTCCCGATATGGTCTCAATGATCTCCTGGCTCACCAGATTGTCAGGAATCGTGATCGTCCCCTCCGCCCCTTTTGTCAGCACAAGGGAAAAGCCCTTTACAACCTGCAGCTTTTCCAGCCAGTCATCCCGGTTCGTAAACGGTACTCTGTCTTTCAACAGCGTCAGAACTTTTTCCCCCTTTTCCAAAACCACCCCGGGATTCTCTATCTGAAGCTCCAGCATGGCAGTCTGCCTCTCTCCCTGTCCGGGCACCACAGCTTTCATCCGCACCTGCCCTCCATCCAGCGAAAAAAGATATCCATCCCCCTGTCTCTCCCTGGACATCGCTGCCAGCAGTAGGAAATATCCTTTTGTATCCATCTCTTCTGCAGTGGGCGGAATACTTTCGGCAGCTCCGCTCAGGTCCACCCCGAACAGCTGCTCTACCTGCCGGAAAGTCATATACTGCGTCTCCTCCTGGGCGGGCATCAGATATTTCAGCAGGCCAAAACGCTCTGTGAGGTTGCTTCGTACTGCGTTATACAGCATCGTCTCATTTATGACACTTCTGTCGCTGCTTAGATAAAATTCAAATAAAGGCTCGTGCTTCCCCTCCGGATAGATCAGTAGATGGACTTTGTCCCCGGACATGCTCCCCTCTATGAAAAGCCGGTACAGGGCATTCTCCTGCAGCCCGGTAAGCCTGGTCAGCGTACCGATCACTTTACGCTGCTCTTCCGTCAGCTCTTCCCTGTTAAGCTCTACCTCCAGTTCAAAGGAACTGTATGGCAGACTCATTTTCTCCCGCAGAGTCTTCGCCGCTTTCCAGGTCGGATACAGATAGATTGCCGCCCCTGCGGCAACAGCGGCCAGCAGGAAAAGCACCGTCCGCAAAATATATTTCCCTATTTTCATGCTCTGTTTCGCTCTCCGCCTTTTGTCCGATCCTGTCTCCGGCTTCGCCGCGGGATGTCCTGCAGGTCTCATGCCGGGGCTTGTTTTCCGCTTCCTGCGGCAGAACCGAATAGAAAATTTTATGCTCTGAATACCATTATAATTCTTCGCAACCGATTTTTCAACCAACTCATCCAGGCCGAATTCTCGTTACAGCCCTGCCGCTTTGAACCAGACTGTAGCGTCTGAAGAATTCTAGCGCTCTGTCAACACCTGGAATATGTAGAATTTAAGATAATACGACTGATCCGCAGCCCACAAAATCGGATGATCCGGCCCCTGGGTCCGAAACTCCACCTGCCGCAGCCGCTTATGAGCTCCCGCCGCAGCCTCTCTGATGGTCTTGGCAAAAAGCTCCGGCTCCATGAAATGGGAACAGGAGCAGGTGGCCAGGAATCCGCCGTTCCGCACCAGCTTCATGCCCCGCAGATTGATCTCTCGGTATCCCTTTACGGCATTTTTCACGGAATTCCGAGACTTTGCAAACGCAGGCGGGTCCAGAATAACCACGTCGAACTGCTCTCCCTGCTGCTCCAGCCCGGGCAGCAGCTCAAACACATCCGCACATTCAAAGCGCACCCTTTCCTCCAGGCCATTGAGCCTGGCATTCTCCCTGGCCTGTTCCACCGCAAGCTCCGAGGCGTCCACCCCCAGCACGCTCTCTGCGCCGGCCGCCCCGGCGTTCAGTGCGAATGACCCTGTATGGGTGAAGCAGTCCAGCACCCTTTTGCCCCTGCACAGCCTCCCCACTGCGGCCCTGTTGTTCTTCTGATCCAGGAAAAATCCCGTTTTCTGCCCGTCCTCCACATCCACTATATACCTGACGCCGTTTTCCAGGATCTCCACCTTTGTGTCAAAGGGCTCTCCCAAAAAGCCCTTGGTCCGTTCCATTCCCTCCCGGAGGCGCACCTTGGCATCGCTGCGCTCGTAGACGCCGCGGACGAAGATACCGTCCTCAGCCAGCACTTTCTTCAGGGCTTCCACAATGGTTCCTTTCCATCTGTCAATCCCCAAAGCCAGGGACTCCACTACCAGCACATCCCCGAACTTGTCCACCACAATGCCCGGCAGGAAGTCAGCCTCGCCGAAGAGCAGGCGGCAGCTGGAGGTGTCGATGGTCTGCCTGCGGTACTCCCACGCGTCTCTGACCCGCCCCTCTATGAAAGCCTGGTCTATAACCGTACCCTTTTTGCGGGACAGCATCCGCACTGTGATTTTGGATTTTGTGTTGATATATCCGCAGCCCATGCAGTAACCGTCAAAATCATGAACTTCTACTACGTCGCCGTTTTCAAATTCTCCTGTGACGGATGCGATTTCATTGTCATACACCCACATGCCGCCGGCTTTCAGGGTACGGCCCTCCCCCTTTTTCAATGTCACAATCGTCCGATACATATTTACCCCCTGCCCGCTTTCGACGTTTTCTTTTTTTGAAAAACAAAAGGACTCCTCATCTTCTCTTCCTCCGAGCTTTTGGTGCTTATCAGTATAGCACAAAAGCTGAAAAAAGCAAAGGCGCCCTCATCCGGATCCTGAAATTTTCCGCGCACATACAGATGTCCGTAATCGGTGCTGGAAGACAATAATTCCCGCCTCAAGCGCTGATTTAGTCCTGGCTCAATCACCGCTTTCATTCCCATTCAAGCAACTCTTGATTCCCATTTCGCGGCGGATAGGCTATACTGGGAACCATGGAACTGCGGCAGAGCCATAAACGGCAGCCGCTTCCTGCCACCATCCGCGGAAAGGAAAATATTTCACAAGAAAAAGGAGAAGCATTATGTTTGATACCATGAAAGTAGCAAGGAAAATCAGAGAAGCCAGAATCTCCCGGAACATGACCCAGATGAATCTGGCGGACGCCATGGAGGTCAGCTATCAGGCCGTCTCAAACTGGGAGCGGGGCAACTCAATGCCGGACATCAGCAAACTGGAGCTGCTCTGCCGGATCTTGGATATCAGTCTGGAAGAACTCCTGGGCACGGACAGCGCCTCCAGGACGCTGAACCGGATCATAGAAAAGGAGGAATCTCCCATGGCAGATGCGGAACCCATCACTATAGAGCAGATTCGGGAGGTGGCTCCTATCCTGCCGCCTGCCGATGTGGAGCGGCTGGTAGACGACCGCCTGGACAGCCAGACGGATACGGATACCGAAGAGTTTGACCTGAACGCAATCACGGGACTGGCTCCTTTTCTGGATGCGGAATACCTGGATGCCCTCGTCAAAAGAGTTCATGTGCGCAGCCTGAAAGAACTCTCGGAGCTGGCCCCTTTCCTTGGCAGCAATACCCTGGACACTCTGACGGAAAATGCGGATCTGTGTGAAGATATGTCCGGAGTCATTAGTCTGGCCCCCTTTTTAAGCGCCAAGACCCTAGACAGACTCGTCCGCAGGATGCTGCCTCTGAACGACTGGCATGGCGTCCTGGGGCTGGCCCCTTTCCTTAGCAGCGATACCCTGGACGCCCTGGTGGAGGGTCTGGAAAAAACGGAAGATATGGCGGCCATCACTGGCCTGGCCCCCTTTTTAAGCGCCAAGACCCTGGACAGACTCGTCCGCAGGATGCTGCCCCTGAACGACTGGCATGGCATCCTGGGGCTGGCCCCTTTCCTTGGCAGCGATACCCTGGACGCCCTGGTGGAAAACGCAGACCCGGAGAAAGACATGTCCCACATCACCTCCCTTGCGCCATTCCTGTGCGAAGAGACCTTAGGAAAATTTCTGGGAAAACTGCCTGACGATGCCCATGCGGACATCTCCGGGCTATACCCTTTCCTGTCCCGGAAAACCTTGCAGGAAATGGAGGAAAGGCTTATGCGGGGACGGAGATATTCATAAGCCGAAGTCCATTATGCCGTTTCTTTGAGGATAGGAAAGACTTGCCCGGCTACTCCTGCCCGCCCCTGCGCCTCTCCAGGCTCATGTCGGCCTGGTAGATGATGATAAACCCCAGCGGCCCGCCGATGATGCCCCACATGCCGAACAGCTTTATGCCGGCGTAGATGGACAGCAGGATGGCTATGGGTGAAACTCCGATCCTCTTTCCGATGAGCCTGGGCTCCAAAAGCTCCCGGATGAAGATGCAGGCTACATATACCAGCAGACACACCGCCCCCCTGACATAGTTCCCGCCAAAAAACTGCTGTATGGACAAAGGCACCAGCACCACCCCTGTGCCGATAAAGGGCAGTGCGTCCAGGAACCCTGCCAGCAGCCCCCAGAGAAGTCCATTGTGAATGCCGCTGACGGCAAGGGCTGCTGCGGCCACTGCCCCGATGATACTCATAATAATGATCTGGGCTTTCACAAAAGTGGCGATGTAGCGGATGATGCCGCAAATGATTTCCAGATACACATAGCACTCCTCCCGCTCCAGCAGCTTATTCATGAAATTGTCGTAGTCCTTTGCCAGGAGCACTGCCGCGATGAGAAAGGTAACCAGAAAGCCGCCTATGGAGGCGAATGCTTTCACATAGGTCAGAGACTGGGACAGCATCCCCGGCAGGAACTGGAGCTGGAAGTAGTCAACGGCATCCTGAATCCTGGCCAAGAGGAGCTGTTCCAGATACACATTGTCTATCCGCAGCGTCCGCCCCGCCACATCGCAGATGTCATGGATAAAATGGGACAGCTCCTCCCCCAGGGAGTCCAGCCCCTCCACCAGAACAGGGAGGCTTCCGATGATCCAGGAGAGGAGGATCCACAGCAGCACTGCCAGAATCCCGCAGGCCAGCAGCAATAGGAGCAATGTCCCGATCTGCCGGTGAATCTTAAGCTTTTTCTGCAGCTTCTGGAGCAGGGGGCCAAAGATGGTCACGAACAGCATGGCCGCCAGCACCGGAGCCGTCAACGGCGTGATGAATTTCAGGAAAAAATAAACTGCCCCCGTCAAAAGGAGCAGTGTGGCCAGCCTGTTTTCTTTGATTTTTTCTACCATACGAATCACCATGCCTTTCTAAAGCTCCCCCGCGCCATATCCTGCGCCCGAATCGGTGTCTCGTATTAGTATGCTGTTTTTCCGGAAAATCATAAGGAATTGTAAAAAATTATTTTAGCAATTCCTGAGAAAAAGAGGAAAATGCCGGATTCTCCGGTTTTATCCGAAAGTCCATTTTCTTTTTGGCTGCCGGGTGCACGAAAGCCAGCTGACAGGCGCAGAGCGCAACGCTTCGGATGCCAAGTCTCCCGGCCAAAGCTTTCGTCTCCTCTGTTCCGTATTTTACGTCCCCTAAAAGCGGCGTCCCCGCATGGGCCATCTGTGCCCGGATCTGATGGAAGCGGCCCGTGAGGATGTTAACCTCCGCCAGCGCAAGTCCCGGCTGCTCCTGCACCTGCAGGATCCGGTACTCCAGTTCCGCCCTGCGGGCTTTTTCATTTTGCCCTGCGCTAAGACTCGCCTTTTGCCCTTTCCGTCTGTCTCTGCAACGGCTCCCGCCCGAAAAACCAGAAACCGATGCCCCGGTTTTATCTTCCGCGTCTCCCCCATTCCTTTCATCAAAACGGCCCCGGCTATCCCTGCTGTCCTGGCAGACACAGCCATCCTGATTATCGGGATCTCTTTCTGTGATTACAGCCATATAATCAGTGTTTTTTCCATTTTTCACCGCCTGTTTGTACAGATAATCCGTCAGCCGTCCTTTCCTATCTGCCGGTATGCCGCAGAGAACCGCATAATACCGCTTGCAGAATGTACCCTCATCGTTTTGGTTTGGCAGCTTCCGCAACTGCCCGGTCAGAGCGGCAGCGCCGGCTTTGGTCTTCGCGAATACCAGTATTCCCTCCACGGGCTGATCCAGGCGGTGGACGATCCCCAGATAAGGCTCCCCATGCCCGTCCGGCATCCCATTGCCGCGCCTGCCGGCGCTTTCGCTATTGCCCCGCCGCAGATAATTCTTCAGTTCACTGACTACATCCCGCTGCCCCGGCCGGGCTGTCTGTACCGCAATCCCGGCCGGCTTATGCACTACAATTACTTCTTTGTCTTCGTAGAGAATCTGGCTTAACATTTTTCATCTTTTCCTTAATCGTATTATTTCTTATATTTATTTCCGGCATGTCCTTTCCCCGATAATTTTGCAGCTTTCATATAATCATCCCAGCTTTCCTGATATCCTTTTCTTTGTTTAAATTTATTATATTAAAAGATATTTGTTTTATCAATGTTTTTCGTAGCAGATTACCACAGCCTTTCGTATCTGAAGTAAAATACCTCTATGGCAGGCACAATGCCCCCAGGCTGCGGAGACACCGCCGATCCTGCGGAATCGTCAAAGCAGGCTTAGGAAGAACTAGCTGCCCCCGAAGAATCATCTGCAGATCCGCTTTCTTAGAATCGTCCGTTGTATAACCAATTTATTTCAGCAGATAAGTTATCCTTTGAAATGTGATATTGTTTGAAGAACCGACCATGTCTGATGATTTTGCAAGAATGCTGCAGGATTTAACACCTTATATTGAAAATGGGGACATAGACATTTCCGCGTATACCGATATTGCAGAGAACATTGATTTTGATTCCTAAAACAGCAAAAAAGCCCCAGTGGCCTTGAATTTACTCCATGTCATTCACTTTAGAGCAATAGCAATCCGGGATAGATTCGCCCACATTTCAGGTGCAAAACTATCCCGGAGGAACCTTTTCTTTTCTGACTTTCATTCCGCCAGAGAAATCAGATATTCTCCCACCTTGCGCAAGTGTATCCACAGGGAATCCCGCAGATACTCCGGAACATGGGTTCCCATCCTGACCACCTCGAAGCTGAAATCCCCCTGATAGCCGATTTCTTTCAGGACCGGCATGATGGCCTCCCAGTTCACATTTCCCAGGTAAGGCAGTCTGTGCTCGTCGAACTCGCCCCGGTTGTCATGCACATGGGTGACTTTCAGGCGCTGCCCCATATATCTGAGACATGGCGTCTGATCTTTGTATACAAGATTGGCATGGCCAAAGTCCCAGCAGATGCCTACGTTCTCATGCCTCTCGGCCAAAGTGTCCACCAGGTCGCAGAGCTGCTCCACCCCGGCGCAGTAGCTGCGCTTATAGCCCTGTCCCGGAAAATCCGCCATGTTTTCTATACAGATTCCCACTCCGTATTTTTCGGCAAATTCCAGATGTCTGGAAAAATATTCTATATTTTTTTGCTTTGAGACTTCCTGCATGCTGGCGGCAAAGTCCGTGGCCGGGTGGGACACTGTCCATTTTGCCCCCAGAATATTGGCGCAGACAATGGATCTTCTGGCGATTTCTTCCGTATCCTCAATAATCCCCGTCGCGGGATGGCAGAAATTGTAATAGGGCATGTGAGCCTGCACGAATGTGATTCCCAGGCTGTCCGCCTCCTCCCGCATGGCCTTGGCCCAGTCCTTCCACTTATCCGTGCGAAGCGGGGAAGACGGGTTCGCGGCAGAACAGAAAATGGCATCCAGGTTCCGATACCCCAGAGCGGCATAGTGGCGCAGATCCTCCCTGTAAGCCTGATAGCTGCCGTCATCCTCGTATATAAAGAAATTTACCGTTGTTGATAATCGCATTTTCCTTTCCTCCGTTGTATCCTCTTATTACACTTCCATGCATGCCGCCTGCGGCATAAACATATTTTAATGGTACATGCCCATACAGTTGCTCATACACCAGAAAATTATTCCTGGTGTCAAGTACTACAGAACGCCGTTCCGTTTTCAAGAACAATTGGTGCAAGACAAGACGCAAAAATCGCGCTTGAAGAAGCTTCACATTGTGCAAATTTAGATTTTCAAGCGCCATGCTTTTGGCGCGTTAGGCTGTGTACGAAGAGGGTGTGTAAACCCCCCTCTTTTACAGCCTTAGAAAATCTTTACACACTACGCATAGATTCGCAGACATTCCGTCTCGCGCTCAAACCGCGCGCTCTGCTCATGCCACTCCTCCAGCAGTTCCTCCAGCGAAATCTTTCCATATAAATAGTCGTCCACCCGCCTGCTGCCGGTTACATAGTGCAGATGCTTTCCGCCCTCTCCGCCGTCCACCAGCGTAAATTTCTCCGGATAAAGCCTTGCCACCTGGCGCATCATCTGCAGTATGACCGGGATAAAGTCAAGTGTCTTGTCAAGGGGTGCAAATTCCAGACCAAAGCAGACTTCCCCAATGTATTTCCGCTCCACCGGCATGAAAGCCCGCTGGCGGAAAATCACCTTGTCTTCTTTCACTGCCCCTTTCATTTCCCTGCATAGCCGGTCCATGTTGATATAAGGAGCACCGTACATCTGAAAAGGCTTGGAACTGCCCCGGCCGTCGCTGACGGATGTGGCTCCCGCAAAACAGCCGCCGGAATAGCATATGGTGCTGTCAAAATCCACCAGCGCAGGAGAGGGAATGTTCCAGAGCAGTCCTGTGTCGCAAAAATACATATCCCTGGTGTAATTCTGCATAGCGACTACCCTGTAGTCCATCTTCAGCCCCTTATACTGCAGGAAATAATTTCCCACCTCCCCACAGGTCAGGCCGTAGCGCACCGGCAGTTCATAGTCTCCGATAAAAGAATTGAACTCCGGCAGAATCGTCCCTCCGGACACGATACGGTTCCCCAGTGGATTCGGCCTGTCCAGCACCACGAACGGAATGTCCAGCTTCGCCGCAGCCTCCATGCAATAGGTCATGGTGTATATATAAGTGTAATACCGAAGCCCCACATCCTGAATATCATATACCATGATGTCGATGCCATCCAGATCACTGTCCCCAGGCCGCACATGGTCCCCGAACAGCGAGATGATGGGGATTCCATACCCCGGATAGACATCGTCTCCCACCGGCTTTCCCGCGCCCTCTCCGAACATGCCGTGTTCCGGCGTGAATATCTTAGCCAGCCGCAGGCCTTTCTCCATAAACAGATCCACATTCATTTTCCATCCGGAGTCAACGCCGGAGTAATTCGTGATCAGGCCGATGCGCTTTCCCTCAAAAAGGGCTTTCACTTCGTCCAGACGGTCCAGTCCCAGTATTGTTTTCATTTTGCTCCAATCCTTTCATGCTTCCCAGCAAACCGCCCCCGGCATCATGCAATTCCGGTCTCGTGCCCTCGCCATTATGCCGCCGCTGAACTCATGCGCCTCCACTGTCATGCCGGTCTGCGCAAAGAAGCTTCTTATTCACATGGGGCGGATATACCGCCCCATGTCTTGATTTCCTATACAGTTTTCCGTAATTTTCTTTTTCGCCGCAAACTCACACTTTAACATATGGCAGTGCGGCCGGCTGCATAGGAGTCTAGTTCGCCATCTTCCTATAGGCCTCTTTGGCGTCCTCGATCATCCGGGACAGCCCCTGATTCTTCAATGCCTCATATCCTTCATTGTACTCATCCCTGGAAATCTCTCCCGTGATATACCTGTCTCTCAAAGACACCTGCTGCTCCCTCAGGTCAAAGCATTCCACATAGCTTTCGGTCTGCAGGGTAGGCGGCTCGGTGTAAAAATAGGGCTCATTGATGGTGAGGCCGTCCATAAAGGTCTTACCCGTGTCGTCCAGCTCGTCATAGCTCAAACCACCGGTGAGAATCTGCATGTACACATCCTCCGTGAAGCAGAAAGGAATCGTGGAGGGAATCAGTCCCTTTTCCCTTGCAGTCTTGAAGCCCTCGTTGTAAGGCGCTTTCAGAACCGGCTTCCCGTCCACCACATCGTGGTACTCCCCTTCCATGCCGTAGTTGGTCAGTTCAATGCCCTCATCGCTGTACACATAGTTGAAGAACTGCAGAATATCGTCCAGATGTCCGTTTTCCACTGCCGCAACCGTGATGAAAGCGCTGCCCTGCACTTTTGATCTGGCAGGTATGGCCTGGGCGCCGTCAGGCCCCTGGATGGGCACCACGCTCTGGAAGAACGCGCCCTCGTCCAGCTCCCTGCAGGACACCGTATAGTTCTTGCTGTACTCGGCGTACCCCACCAGGCTCCCCAGTCTGTTGCTGGCGCCTAAGGTGTTGAAGTCCGCACCTTTGAGCGTGATCATCTCCTGAGCCAGCAGCCCCGACTGGTACATTTCCCTCAAAGCGTCCATGTATTTCTCGTAATTCGGATTCTCCGGATCATAGAGATACTCCCCGTCCGCCACGGAAAATTCGCCATTGCTGTTCATTCCGAAGATATTGAGCACCAGCTTCTGGAAATCATAGTTAAAGCCGAAAGGAACCTCGTCATTGGGATCTCCGTTGCCGTTGGCGTCCTGCTCCTTGAACGCTTTCCACACCGCCATCCACTCGTCCCAGGTCGTCGGCATCTCCATGTTCACCCGTTCCAGCCAGTCCGTGCGGATCATGGCGCTGAAAGAACCCGGCACATCCATAACCAGGCCGAAGCCGTAGATCTCCCCATCGTCCTGATAGGTCAAAAACAGCTTGTCCTCCTCCGTGAGCAGGCGGCCATAATTGGCCAGATCCGTATCCAGATACTCTGTAATGGGCACGATCAGTCCTTTGCTGATCAAATCATTGATAGCGGCAGGCCCTGCCGTTCCTCCGCTGATTACATCCGGCAGATCCTTGGAGGAAACCTTGGATGCCAAAAGGGTATCCATTCCGTCCGCAGCCGCCCATTCAAAGTTCACCTTGATGCCCGTGCGCTCCATCAGCTCGTCAAAGATGGGTGTGCTCTCCTGATAAGGGCTCCAGATAGATCCGAAATAGCTGAATTCATGGTCTCCCGTGTCCGCGTCCTGGCCGGGCTGGCTGCTTTCCTTTGATTCCTCTGCCTCCCCGCCTGTCCCGCTGCTTACGGACCCGCTGCCCGCGGGGGCGCTGCTCTCCGAGCCTCCCTTGTCCCCGCAGCCCGCCGCGGAAAGCACCATCGCCGCTGCCAAAGCTGCCGCCGTCATTTTACTGTACACTTTCTTTCTCATCTTGATCCTCCTTTGGATTGATATGAATAAATGGTTCATTCCTACGCTAGCCTTTTACCGCTCCCAGCGTTACACCTTTTACAAAGTATTTCTGCACAAAGGGGTAAACTGCCAGCATGGGAACCATGGATACCACGAGCACCGCATAGCGGATCTGATCCGCCAGGTTGACGCTGGGCTGCCCGGGCCTGACCGTTCCCAGATCATATTGCAAAGCGTTGGCCTCCAGCACGATCTCCCTCAGCACCTGCTGCAAGGTAAACTTATTGGAATCCGTCAGATACAGCAGAGGCCCGAAATAGGCGTTCCAATGACCCGCTACGACCCAGAGGGCTATGGTGGCAAAAGAGGCCTTGGCAAGGGGCGCCACCACCTGGAACATCACCCGCAGCTCGCTGGCTCCGTCCATCCTGGCCGATTCCAGCAGCTCCTTTGGGATCCCCCGCAGAAAGCTGGACAGAATCAATACATTGTAGGAAGAGATCAGCGCGGTAAGGATCAGTGCCCAGTAGCTGTTGATCAGCCCCAGCTTCTGCACGCAGATATATGCCGGAATCATGCCTCCCTGAAACCACATGGGGATCAGCACAAAGATATTGTAGATCTTCTTCCCGGGGAATTCGCAGCAGGCGATGGGGTAGGCCGCGAAATAAGTAGCCGCCACGCTGCAGACACATCCCACCAGGGATATAAAAACCGAGTTCCCCAGCGCCCTGAGCACGCCATTGTTCACGATGACTTCCTCGTAAGCTTTCAGCGTAAATCCCCGGGGCAGAAGCCGCACCTCGTTCCGCAGCACAGGCCCGTCCGCGCTCAGCGAGATCGCCACGATATTTAATATAGGATACAAAATACAGATGCATATGATAACGCCGATGAAGATCAAAATGGCCTCTACAAAATAGTCCATACGGCTCATTCTCTTGTGCAGCATAGAAATCCTCCGTTATTGTTTACTCGGTGCCGCCGCGAGGCGTTTTCGCGCGCACTTTGCACGAAAATCCCGAGACTGCAGGCGCCAAAATGAGCGCACTTTGCTCATTTCATGACAATAGAATTCTGCACTTGAATTCTATTGGATGTGTGCATCATGTTACAGTTTACGGCAAAGCCGTGAACTGTAACAATCCTCCGTCCCACAAACTGGCAGCGTTGCAGGAACTCCTGAAACACCACATTTTACAGTTGCCGCGAATACTTTCGTTCTCACCAGATCCCGGCCGAATCCGAGTACCTCTTGCTGAAACGGTTGGCCATAATCACCAGCGCCAGAGCCACCACACCGTTAAACAGCCCTGCGGCAGTGGCCAGACTATAATCGTATTTGATCATGCCCCGCTTATAGACCCAGGTTTGGATGACCTCCGACACTTCCAGATTCATGGAATTCTGGAACAGGAATATCTTCTCGAAATTGGCGTTGATCAGGGAGCCCACCCGCAGGATAAACATGACTACAACCGTAGGCATAATGCCGGGCAGGGTAATGTGGATCAGGCGCTTCCACCGGTTGGCGCCGTCTGCCATGGCCGCCTCGTACAGATTCACGTCAATGGCCGTCAGGGCCGACAGATAGATGATGGCGCTGTATCCCATCTCCTGCCACACGCCGGAGAACACCATGATCGTCCGGAAATACTTTGCCTTTCCCAGGAAGAATATGGGTTCTTTTCCAAAGAAACGGAAAATCTGAGCCAGCACCCCTGTGGAGGGAGACAGGAATTCCGTCACGATGGTCACGAATGCCACCATGGAAATGAAATGGGGCAGAAAACTCACTGTCTGGACAAATTTTTTCACTTTCCTGGTCCTGAATTCGTTTAAAAACAGGGCAAATATAATGGGCATGGGAAATCCCACCGCCAAAGCATACAGGTTCATCAGCAGGACGTTGCGGATCAGCCTCCAGAAGTCCAGTCCCGTGAAAAACTTCACAAAATTCTTAAGCCCCACAAACACGCTTCCGGAAAGTCCCTGGTACAGGTCATAGTCAAAGAAAGCGATGGACAGCCATGTCATAGGCCAGTACTGGAACAGGAGAAACCATACGATCACTGGCAATATCATAAGATAAATATACTTCGCCCTCCATATTCTTTTCCAGAGATTCTTCCGGGGTATCCGGGGTACTTTCTCCCTGCCTTTCATGCAGACCTCCTTTGCTCAAGAATTGTTCAAGTCATTTTCGAACGATTCTTTGTTCAACGCCGCCCTCAGGAAACCGTCATTTTCCGCAAGAGCCCTTTCCGCTTCCTCTCTGTCAAGGCCGCCCAGGCACATCAATATGGCCACCTTGCTGTTCATGCCCGATGCCCGCAGATACCTGTCCGCTTCCTCCCTGGGCTTCCCGGTCACCTTACAGAAGATCCTGGCGGCACGCTCCTCCAGCTTCTTGTTGGATGCTTTCAGATCCACCATCAAATTGCCGTACACTTTGCCAAGCTTTATCATCGTCGCAGTGGACAGCATATTGAGAATCATTTTCTGGGCGGTTCCGGCTTTCATCCGGGTAGAGCCGCTTATGACCTCGGGCCCTGTCACTGCCTCGATGCACACGTCCACATAAGCCTTTATCTCGCTGTCCGGGTTGTTCACCACTGCGATGGTCTGGGCTCCCTGCCTGCGGGCTTCCTCCATGGCGCCTAGGACAAAAGGCGCCCTGCCGCTGGCACTGATCCCGACCACTACATCCTTGTCTCCGATTTCATAGACTCCGATCTGGCCTTTGCCCAGTTCCGCGTCATCCTCGCAGCCCTCAATGGGAAAGCGAAGCGCCACGTCCCCTCCGGCAATGCATCCCTGCACCATATCCTTGCCCACGCCGAATGTGGGTATACATTCCGAGGCGTCCAGGACTCCCAGTCTTCCGGAAGTGCCCGCCCCCATGTACAGCAGATGCCCTCCGGCTTTCAGCGCCTTATAGATCCTTTCCACTGCCTCGCCGATCTGAGGCAGGGCAGCCTTTACGGCCTCCGCAACCTTGGCATCCTCCTGGTTGATCAAGGTGACGATCTCCTGCACGCTGCACAGATCGATATTCTTTGTGTTCGGATTTGCCTTTTCCGTTTCCATTCCCGAAAAACAGTCTCCCATTGCCGCTCCCATCCGTCCGCTTTCTGCAGACTCTTTTATGTCTTCATTCTTGCTTCCTGATATGTGTCCTCTGCAGGCGTCTCATATTGTTCTCAAAATCCCGGTTAATGTATGCGGTATATAAGATATCAATCATATTCAACTGAGAGATACGGGATGACATGGCCCCGCTTCTCACGATATACTCCGTGGCTGCTACGCACAGATTGCAGTCTGCCATCTTTGCCAGAGCCGAGCTTCCGAATCTGGAGATCAGTATGATGGGCACGCCGTTTTTGTTCAGTTCTTCCGCGCATCGTATCATCTCCTGGGTCTGGCCGGAGTAGCTTAAGATAATGGCCACGCTGCCCTTTCTCGCATTCATCGCCTGCAGGTACTGCGCATGGACATCCGGCCCCATAAAACAGGGCTTGTAGATTCTCAGGAACTTCAGGTATGCATCCTGAGCCACCACAAGGCTTGCCCCAAGCCCGAACAAATGGATGCTCTCCGCTTTCACCAGCAGGTCCACACTTTCTTTCAGCACGTCCAGATCCACCAGCTTCTGTGTGTTTTCCAGGGACACAATGTTTTTCACGGTCACCTTGTTGACGATCTCCTCCAGGCTGTCCTCCTGGCGGATTTCCTCCATCTGCTTACTTCCGGACTCTTTGCGCAGGGCCGTTTCGTACAGAAGCGATTTTCTGAAATCCTTATAACCCTGAAATCCGATCTTTTTGCACAGGCGGATGATGGTGGAGGGCGAGGAGTAGGTTTTCTCCGCGATTGCATAAATGCTCAGTTCTCCCGCTTCCTCCGTCTTTTCCAGGAAATAGTCGATTACGTTCTTTTCCGTGGCGCTGGCCTGTTTTTCGTACTCCTGCAGTCTGGACAATACATGTTTCATTTCTTGCTCCTTTCTCACACAATACCCTTTTGCAATATTTTTGTCAATAATTTATGATTATCTCGGTACATTGTACCACACTCTGGCATAATGTACTATAAAATTGTTATTTTCCCGGAACTTTCCGTCATACCGCGCATTTGTCATATATTTTTCCATAAAATAACCCTGCCGAAAGCCCGGTCTGAGAAACGTCAAAGACTATATGCCGGCCAGCCCCTTTACATCCCAGATACGCTAGTATATAATCCATTATGTCACAATACATAATGGGATACCCAAAGATGATGACATAAATACATATATAAGGGCTCTGAACAAAAAAAGTGTACACAAGTCGTCACAGGACGCTGCCTGCGATGGATGTAGGAAAAGCAATGTTCGATGTAAAAGGAATAGAGAACAAAGAATGACAGACACAAAGTATATTTGCGATCTGATCATTAGGTTAGAGCGAGGATGAAGCTATGATTCTAAGTGTCAGCCGCAGGACAGATATTCCAAATTATTATTCGGAATGGTTTTATAACAGGATAAAGGAAGGATATTTATATGTCCGCAATCCGATGAATGCACATCAGATCAGTAAAATCATACTATCTCCGGAGGTAGTAGACTGTATTGTATTCTGGACCAAGAACCCGGAACCCATGTTTTCAAGACTAGATGAATTGGAGGCCTATCAATATTATTTTCAGTTTACGCTTACCGGATTCGGAAATGACATAGAATGCAATGTACCGCACAAGAAAGAGCATATGATTCCGGTATTCCAAAAGCTGGCAAAGAGAATCGGAAAGCAAAAGATGATCTGGCGATATGACCCAATTATTTTCACGGACAAGTATACTCCGGAATATCATTTAAAGGCCTTTAGACAAATTGCAGAGGAATTAAACGGCTATACGTCTAAATGTGTTATCAGCTTTGTAGATATATATACGAAAAACAGAAAAAATATGAGCGCAATGAATTCCTATTCTTTACCGGATAAGGAGCTGGGCGCATTTGCGGCACAGATTGCGTCAACAGCCAGGGATAATGATATAAAGGCTGCATCCTGCGCGGAAACGATTGATCTGTCGGCTTGCGGAATCGAACATAATTGCTGTATAGACAGAGAATTAGCGGAGCAGATTATCGGGTGCAAAATACAGGCGGATAAGGATAAAAATCAGCGAAAAGAATGCGGCTGTGTGGAAAGCATTGAAGTTGGTACCTATAACACATGTAAAAACGGCTGTGCATATTGTTATGCTAATTATAGTCATGAAAGCGTTTTGCAAAACAGTAAACTATATGATGTAAATTCTCCGCTATTATGCGGAACGATTGGAGAAGATGATAAAATAACACAGAGAGCGGTAAAATCATTAAAGGAATCGCAATTGACCTTGTGGGATCAATAGGCAGGGGCGAATAGGCGTGGTTTTTTCGCCTCTCACCTGCGCAGTCCCCGGGGGTAATGGTTCTTCATAGAGCCGGCCGCCAGCTTCCCCCAGCCTAAGCCAAAGCCCTCCACACAGATCAGATACCAGCCTTTCTCCCCCTCTGCGGGAAAGGTCTGGCCGTTTAAATATGCGGATACGGTCGGGTCGCCGGAGCTGAAATTCCAGACATGAGCCGCAGCCCGGGGGGCTAACGCCAGCGCCAATGCATGGGACGGCTCGAACCGGTTCTTCTTTATTTCGCCCAGGTGCAGCCCCGGCCGGAGCACTTTCAGCCCTTTCAGGGAGGGCATGTCCGCCGACTCCAGATAGAGGTTGTCCCCAAATTTCATGAACTTACACACACCGCCAAGCCCTGTCTCCCTGCCAAGCCCGGAGAGCACATCCTGTCCGCCGCCCCTTTCCGTCTCTGGCCCGCACGCCCCTGCTGCTCCCCCGGAAAACCTCAAATTCTCTGCGCAGAACAGCAGGAATTCTTCCGGCGCTGTCCTGTCGCTCTCTTTAGGAGTTCTCTTTGCCGTATATTCCATGTCGCAATCCCGATTCTTTTCGGAAAGATTCCCCCCTTTGCCCAGCACGGCGGCAAAATGCCCCTCCCCCCGAACCTTATGGGGCCACAGGCGTACAGTCTCCTCCAGACCAGGCATGGGATCCTCTATATACCCCGGCACCCCGTTGCAGCCACCCAGGCAAAAGCGCTCCTTGTCCACAGGCAGTATCCCAAATTCACTATGCCGCCTTAAGAACCTGCTGACGCTCCCCTCGTCCTCCTCAGGCGCAAAGGTACAGGTAGAGTATACCAGCCGCCCGCCGAAACGCAGCATCTGCGCGGCACAGTCCAGGATTCCGTCCTGCCGCCTGGCGCACAGCTCCACATTCTCCGGACTCCACTCCCCGACAGCCGTCTCATTTCGGCGGAACATCCCCTCCCCGGAGCAGGGCGCGTCCACCAGGATCCTGTCAAAATATCCCGCGAACATCTCCGCCAGGCGCTCCGGTGTCTCGTTCAGCACGCAGGCATTCCCGATGCCCATCCGCTCTATATTCTCCGACAAAGTCTTCGCTCTCGCCGGATGAATCTCATTGCAGACTAAAATCCCGCTTCCCCTAAGCGCCGCCGCTATCTGCACGCTTTTCCCTCCGGGCGCTGCACACAGATCCAGAACTCTCTCCCCCGGCCGTATATCCAATAGCCCCACCGGCATCATAGCGCTGGGCTCCTGGATATAATAAAGACCGGCCTCATGAAAAGGATGCTTCCCCGGCTGGTCACATGGCTCATAATAATACCCATTCTCCGCCCAGGGCACTTTCGACAGCCTGGCAAATCCGGCGGTGTCTGCTCCTTTCGCCGTACTTTGCCCATCCGTCCCGGCACCAAACCGCTCCGCGGCGCTTACCCCATCCATCCCAATCTTCCCGGGATTCAAACTCAGCCCCTGTACATGCCCTCCATCAAAGCACCCGAGAAAAGCCCCATATTCCTCCCCCAGCATCCCCTCCGTTCTCTCCAAAAAAGCCCTCGGCAACATATTCCCTGTGTCCCCTCCCCTTTTGTTCTCCCCGAGTCTGTCCGTCTTACTCAGCTTTCGTACTTCTCTTCAGTCTGCCGAAAACCATTCAATACACCGTCTATTTTGTCTGTGAAAAACGATGTTTGCCTCATTGATGTTATCAGCATCTAAGCATAGAAATCCAGTGTCTTTATTTAATACTTGATAGTTATAAAAAATTCATGTCTCCAAATGAACATTCTCTGCTTATATTCTACCTCTGTACGCTATAAGTGCGCTTGACAATGTGACAGCGGAAATGGCGGACAACTTTTATGAGATCCGCCACGAGAAAGTTCCCGGGCTTCTGAATACGGAGGCATACGCCGGAACTTCTTCTCACACTTTGAACCGATACCCCACCCCCCAGATCGTCTCAATATACTGGGGCTTGGCCGTATCTTTTTCAATTTTCTCCCGAATCTTCTTGATATGCACCGTCACCGTGGCAATGTCCCCGATGGAGTCCATGTCCCAGATCTCCCGGAACAGCTCTTCCTTGGTGTACACATGATTCGGGTTCTCCGCCAGGAATGTCAGCAGGTCGAATTCCTTGGTGGTGAACGTCCGCTCCTCGCCGTTCACGTAGACCCGGCGGGCCGTCTTGTCGATGCGGATGCCCCGGATCTCCACGATATCATTCAGGGGCTTCTGGTTGGTACCCACCAGCCGCTCGTACCGCGCCATGTGGGCTTTCACCCTGGCCACCAGCTCGCTTGGGCTGAAAGGCTTGGTCATGTAATCGTCCGCGCCAAGGCCTAAGCCCCTGATCTTGTCGATGTCGTCCTTTTTGGCGGAGACCATCAGAATGGGAATATTCTTCTCCTCACGGATCTTGCGGCACACCTCAAAACCGTCCATACCCGGCAGCATGAGGTCAAGTATTACAAGATTGTAATCCCCACTCAGAGCCATGTTCAGCCCCTCGTCCCCGCTGTTGCAGATATCCACCTGAAAATCGCTCAGCTCCAGATAATCTTTCTCCAGATCCGCAATCGCCACTTCGTCCTCTACGATCAATATCCTGCTCATGTTCAAACCCACCCTTTCCTCTCCGATTCTATTCATTCCTTTTATTCCATGGCTTTTATATCCGTCGCTTCTATATCCGTCGCTTCTATTCGTTCTCTTCTATTCGTTCTCTTCTATTCATTCTGAAGCTCAATATATTTTCTCAGTACAAAATGCATGCAGGTGCCCTCGCCCTCTTTGCCGGTGGCCCAGATATAGCCGCCGTGGTCTTCAATGATCTTTCGCACAATGGAAAGGCCGATGCCGCTGCCCCCCTGGGCGGAATTCCGGGAAGCGTCCGTGCGGTAGAACCGCTCGAAGATCTTCGGCAGATCCTTTTGGGCGATGCCCTTGCCATTGTCCTCAATCTCAATGCGGATGGAGTCCGCCTCGTCCAGGATCCGGATGTCGATTACCCCGTGGGGCTTATCCATATATTTTACGCTGTTGCTGATGATATTATTTATGACCTTTTTCATCTGCTCCGGATCTGCGATGATCATTGTCTGTGGCTGCACCAGATTGGAGTAGTTCAATTCAATGTTCTTCTGCTCCAGATCCAGTCCCACCTCCTCCACGCAGTCCCCGAAATAGTCCGCTACATTAATGCGATGGAAGTTATACGGAATTCTATTGTTGTCGATGCCGGAATAATAGGTCAGCTCATTGATCAGCCGCTCCATGTCGTTGGCCTTGTTGTAGATGGTCTTGATATATTTGTCCATCTTCTCCGGGGTCACTGCCACACCGTCCATGATGCCCTCCACATAGCCCTTGATGGCAGTGATGGGGGTCTTCAGATCGTGGGAAATGTTGCTGACCAGCTCCCTGTTCTGCTTCTCGCTCTCCTTGTTCTCCTCCAGGGACTCTTTCAGCCTGAGGCGCATATCCTCATAATTGCGGTACAGATCCCCGATCTCTCCCTTTGCGTCCGTCTGCAGTGCGTAGTCGAAATTCCCCTCCTTGATCTTGCGCATAGCCACGTTGAGTTCGTTAATAGGGTTGAATACCCCCCTGTGGATCCACCTGGTCAGGACAATGCTGGTAAAGATCAGGATCAGGAACATGGCGACGAACATGTCCACCAGCAGCTTCTTGGAGATCAGGGAATTCACTTTCGTGACCACAAAGGCGCTCCCCTCGCTGCCATCCGGAAAGCGGAAATCCAGCTGCTTTACCAGTTTGTCCAGTTCATCAAAGTATATCTCGGAATTCTCCGCGCCGTTCCCCTCCCCGAAAGCCGGCAGGCTGGAAAAGATGGCCTCTGCAGCCGCCTCGTTTCCGGCATAATACAGGGCATCGTCCTTTCTCACCAGGATATAGGTGGTCTTGTGGGGTATTCCGGCATTCACATGCTCCAGGTACGCTGTATCCGCCAGCCTGGCGGGGTCTGTCTCAATCTGTCTTTTCAGTTCAAAGAAAACATTGTCCGTGGCCGCCGACACCTGGCGCATGTTCTCTGTCATGGAGGCATAGTCCAGCCGTCCCACCGGGAATCCCTTGCCGCTGCCCATTAGAAACAGCCCGATTGCAAAAAATGCCAGCGCCGTCAGGAGCAATGGCAGGACTATGATACTGATGAAAGTGATCTGCAGCCGGGTTCTGAATTTCATAAGCCCACTCCCTGAAATTTCTTTTTATGGTTTAACATTATACCATACTTTTCCCGGGAAAGTGTAAAATAAGAAAAATATTATCATTAAAAAAATCTTAATCTTCCCGCTATTTACTTTTCCTCCTTTTGGTTGTACTATTTTCTATGAGACTTTAATAGAAATCTATAGTTCTATGAATCAAAGCAAAGGAAGGTTTTGTGATGAAAAAAATAAATGTAGGCATCTTCTTCGGGGGCTGTTCCCCGGAGTACAGCGTTTCCCTGTCCTCGGCCTCCGGGGTCATACTGAACGTGGACCAGGAGAAGTACAATCCAGTGCTCATCGGCATTACAAAAAAGGGGGAATGGTACCACTATGCCGGGCCGGTAGACAAACTGCTCTCCGATACCTGGCAGAACCCATCGGACTGCACCCCGGCCGTCCTTTCGCCTAACCGGGGCGAGAACTGCCTGATCCTGCTGGGCAAAGAGGGCGTGTCACGCATCCCCCTGGACATCGCATTCCCGGTGCTCCACGGCGGCAACGGGGAGGACGGCACCCTGCAGGGGCTGTTAGAGCTCTCCGGCATTCCTGTGGCGGGCTGCGGCACGCTGGCTTCCGCCCTGGGTATGGATAAGGACAGAGCCCACAGACTGGTAGGCTTAGAGGGCGTGCGGGTGCCCATGCACTTGGTGCTGGATCCCCATACGCCCATGGATACCATAGAAAGCTTCGCGGAGAAGATTGGCTATCCCCTTTTTGTAAAGCCGGTAAAAGCAGGTTCCTCCTACGGCGTTACCAAGGTCGCCTGCAAGGAACAGCTCTCTCCCGCCCTGGCACTGGCATTTCAGTATGACAGCCAGGTTCTTCTGGAGGAAAACATCCCGGGCTTTGAGGTGGGCTGCGCCGTGCTGGGCAACAGAGAGCTCATCGTCGGGGAAGTGGACGAAATCGAACTTTCCGGCGGTTTCTTCGATTTCACGGAAAAGTATACCCTGAAGACTTCAGCCATCCACGTACCGGCAAGGATCGCCCCTGCCAAGGCGGCTGAGATCAAGGAGAAAGCAAAACGCATCTACCGGGCGCTGGGCTGTACGGGCTTTGCCCGGGTGGACATGTTCCTGACCCCTGACGGAGAAGTTGTCTTCAATGAGGTCAACACCATCCCCGGCTTTACAGAACACAGCCGGTATCCCGGCATGATGAAAGCCGCGGGACATTCTTTCCGGGAAGTGATCTCCCGAATACTGGAGTTAGGTCTTGAGAAATCATGAAAATACGATCCTTATCATACGATGAAATTCATAAGGGCAGCCTGATTCTGGTCAATCAGGCCCATGCCCTTGACGAGCACGCGGCAGAAGATCTGGTTCCGGTGGCGGAATCGGCCGCTCTCCTGCAGAGCTCTGCCGCCCATGCTCTGGCCCGGCTGATGGATGACATCCGGGGCTGGCAGCAGATCGTCTTCGTCAGCGCATGGCGCTCCCGCAGGGAGCAGCAACAGATTTGGGATGACAGCCTGCGGGAAAGCGGGCCGGAATTCACCCGCACCTATGTGGCGTTTCCGGGCCACAGCGAACATGAGACAGGCCTTGCCATTGACCTGGGAGCGCGCCGGGAACAGATCGACTTCATCCGCCCGGATTTTCCCTGCACCGGCGCCTGTCTTGCATTTAGAGAAAAGGCCGCGGATTACGGCTTTATCCTGCGCTATCCCAAGGGAAAGGAAAGCGTCACCGGCATCGGCCATGAGCCCTGGCATTTCCGCTATGTGGGAATTCCCCATGCCCGGATTATGAGAACGCAGGACATGACATTGGAAGAATACACGGATTATTTGAAACGGTTTCCATACAGAAACAGTCTCTGCCCCGGGGAGAGCGCCGGGCACAGAATCGCAATCTCTTATATAGAAGCAGATCAGAACCCGATCCGTTTGGAGCTGCCGGACAATTGTCCCTATTCCCTCTCCGGCAACAATGTGGACGGCTTTATTTTGACGGAATGGAGGTAGTTAAAATGCGGACAAAAGCAAATTATGGCTGGCTGGACCGTTTTCGGATTGCGGCTGCCCTGTTGGTCATCGCTATCCATACTTCGCCCCTTGCCTCATTTCACGAAGGGGCGGATTTTTTTCTCACCAGGGTGCTGGCGCGGATTGCCGTACCTTTCTTCTTTATGGTGACAGGACAATTCGTAGCGGCAGGCTTCCTGGCCTCCGGCGCCTCCCAAAAGAGTGTCCCAAAGCTTTGCAGATATCTGGTGAAGACGTCCCTGCTCTATCTGCTCTGCATCATTTTATATCTGCCCATCGGCATTTATGCCGGGCATTATGAAGACCTTACCATAGGCAAGGCCCTGCGCATGCTTTTCTTTGACGGGACCTTTTATCATCTGTGGTATTTCCCGGCCTGTATCCTGGGTATTCTGGTGGTATACCTGATGAGTCGTTTTCTGACCCTGCGGAACATGACGATTGTGTCCGCCGTGCTCTATGTCTTTGGCCTTTTGGGCGACAGCTACTATGGGCTGATCCAGAAAGTGCCCGTGCTGGAGTCTGTCTATGAATTCATCTTCCGGATTTCCTCCTACACCCGAAACGGCCTGTTCCTGGCACCTTTGTTTCTGGTGCTGGGAGCGTGGATGGCTGAAATCGCTCACAGACAGGACAAAAAGAATTCCTCTGAAAACCTTTTATTCTCCTGTTCCCTCTTTGCCCTCTCCTTTGTGTTCATGACCGGAGAGGCGTTTCTGCTGCGGCATTTTGAACTGCAGCGGCATGACAGTATGTACATTTCTCTGGTCCCTGTCATGTTCTTCCTGTATCGTGTCCTGCTTGGCATTCCGAAAAAATCCAGCAGGTATTTCCGCATGGCCGCCACCTGGATCTACATGCTGCACCCTGCCTTTATCGTGGTAGTCAGGGGCATCGCAAAGCCCCTGGGGCTGACAGAGCTTCTGGTGGACAACAGTCTCGTACATTACCTGGCAGTGACGGCGCTGTCCGTGGCTGCGGGATTTGTCACCGCATGGCTTCAGCGCCTGCTGAAAGCCGGCCGCCATTCCTCCCCAAAGCAGCCGGCCGCCCCGGCCGCCCGCGAACAGCGCAAAGAACCGCCGGTCTCCCTGGATAATTTTTATGACCAGTATCCTGAAGAAAATTATGATGAATCATACATAGATGAGGTTTATCCGGACAGAGATGACCTGTCCGAGGAGTACTTTGACGATTCGGACATGGTCCCCGGATTCTGTGACGAGGATGCCGGTCAAATCCCGGACGAGCCGGCTTCGGAATGTCCGTATCGGTCAGAGGGGCAGGAGACGCCCCGGGCCGGGGCTGCAGACGCCGGAACTCTGCCGCTGAAGATGTCCTTTCAGGAACAGTTTCCGAACCGGGGCATAAGCCAGGAGCAGACCGGGGCTATGGCCGACAGGACGGACGCCTCCTATGCCTCCCGGGCATGGATTGAAGTGGACTCCAATGCCCTTGCGCACAATGTGGCTGCCCTGCGCGCCCGTCTGCCCCGGAACTGTCGGCTCATGCCCGCAGTCAAGGCAGGAGCCTATGGCCATGGGGCCGTCCTGGTCTCCAGGCAGCTGAACGCGCTGGGTGTGGACGCTTTCTGCGTGGCCAGCATCGGGGAAGCGGTGGAACTGCGCCAGGCGGATATACGCGGAGAAATTCTGATACTTGGCTACACGCCTCCGGAGGATTTCCCCCTGCTCGCTCGTTATCAGCTGATTCAGACAGTCATAGACTATCCTTACGCCAGGCTGTTGGATCAGGCGGAAGCGGACATCCATGTGCACATCGGCATTGATACCGGCATGCACCGTCTGGGCATACGCTGTGAGGATATAGACGACATCAAAGCCGTCTATCAGCTGGAACATATCGTCATTGACGGACTTTTCACGCATCTGTGCGCCTCCGACTCGCCCCTGCCGGAGCACAAAGCCTTTACCAGGGCCCAGGTTAAGGCCTTTTATCAGGTGGTTGATTTCCTGAAAAAGGAGGGCTTTCCCTGCCCCAGCCTCCATCTGCTGGCCAGCTACGGCATCCTGAATCTGCTTCAGGACCGCGGCGGACGGTCGGAGGAAGCAGAAGATCAGCCCAAGCGTTTCGCGGAGCGGCGAATAACCGCGGCCGAACAGAAGCTGGCGGCGGACTATGTCCGCCCGGGCATTGTCCTCTACGGCCTCCTGAACAGCGAAGCTGACATGACTCCCTGGAAAGACGCGCTGAAGCCCGTGCTGTCTCTAAAGGCAAAGGTTACCTCTCTGCGGCCGCTCTATGCCGGCGAGGGCGCAGGATACGGCATTGCTTTCACGGCTCCGCGTGATATGCAGATTGCCGCCATTTCCATCGGTTACGGAGACGGTCTGCCCAGAGAGCTCTCCCATGGCCGGGGAAGCGTCCTGATCCGCGGCTGCAGAGCGCCTATTATCGGCCGAATCTGCATGGATCAGTCCATCGTAGACGTCACGGGCATTCCCGGAATCCGGAGAGGGGATACCGCCGTGCTCATCGGCGTCGACCAAGAGGAAGAAATTACGGCAGGGCAGATTGCCGAGAAATGCAATACCATCAGCCACGAAATCGTATGCGGCCTGGGAGCCCGGCTGGACCGAATTCTTATATAAATACAGCGAAGCTCCCATGCGGCCGGACGTACCACCATACATAAAAAAGTCATTTATGAAACCTATATAAAATTTTGCGGCAGCCCTTGACTTTTGTCCGAATATCATTATAATAAAAACAGTAATCACTATTATTATTTCAGGTAAAGAGAGGTGTCGGATGGCTGCAAGGAAACATAGCAGGCAGCGGGATTCCATCAAAGAGTTCCTGATGACCAGAAAGGATCATCCCACTGCGGATATCATTTATACCAATGTCCGCCAGCGCAATCCTAACATCAGCCTCGGTACGGTATACCGCAATCTCACGCTTTTAGCCAAAGCCGGGGAAATCAGCCGGCTGAATATGGGCGACGGCGTAGACCGTTTCGACGCAGACATCTCGCCCCACTACCATCTGCTGTGCGAGAAATGCGGCAGCGTAGTGGATCTGGAGTTGGAGGACTTCAGCTCCGTCTTGGAAAAGGCCGCCGCGCATTTTGACGGACATGTGGCCGGGCATGTGACCTATTTTTACGGCACCTGCCGCCAGTGTACAAAGTCCGTACCTCCGGACGTGTCTGAGACATCGGACCCATAACACAGGTTACCAGATATTCTTTAAAAGAAAAGGAGATAAATAGTATGAAGTATGTATGTCAAGTATGCGGTTATGTTCACGAGGGCGACAATCCGCCCGCAGAGTGCCCTATCTGCCATGCACCCGCAGAGAAGTTCACGGCTCAGGCCGCTGACAAGACATGGGCTGCAGAGCATGTGGTAGGCGTTGCCCAAGGCGTGCGCGAGGATATCGTAAAGGATCTGCGCGCCAATTTCGAGGGCGAGTGCTCTGAGGTAGGTATGTATCTTGCCATGGCAAGAGTAGCCCACAGAGAGGGCTATCCCGAGATCGGCCTGTACTGGGAAAAGGCTGCTTTCGAAGAGGCTGAGCATGCCGCTAAGTTCGCGGAGATGCTGGGCGAAGTGGTAACCGATTCCACTAAGAAGAACCTGGAGATGAGGGTGGATGCCGAGAACGGCGCTACCGCCGGCAAGACAGATCTGGCTAAGAGAGCCAAGGAGCTGGGCCTTGACGCTATTCATGACACTGTTCACGAGATGGCCCGCGATGAGGCCCGTCACGGCAAAGCCTTTGAGGGTCTGCTCAAGAGATACTTTGGCTAAAAATAGAAAAGGAGACTGATATTATGCAAAAATATTTTTGTAATCCCTGTGGTTATACTTATGATCCTGAGAAAGGTGACCCGGAGCACGGCATCGCTCCCGGCACTCCTTTCGAGTCTCTTCCCGATGACTGGTGCTGCCCTCTGTGCGGTGTGAACAAGAGCATGTTCCAGCCCTGCATCGAGAACTACAACTAAACTCCCATGTAAAAAAGGGGCTGTCGTTCAATAACGATTTTAGCCCCTAATTCCTGACAATGAGAGAATTAAACAGAAAAAGCAAATCCGGCAAGAGCATATTCGTTATCCTCTTGCCGGTTGTTTTTTGATTTTAACTTGTATTTTCTCCTATACCGACACGCCCGTCTCTTCCAGCCTCTTCTGCACAGCCCTCACATCCAGCGCCCGGGGCAGACAGCCCGAGGCAGCGCAGATAGCTGCCGCAATCCCCACAGCCTGTCCCATATTGGCACAGATCGGCATTACTCTGTAGTTGGAATGGGCCATATGGGTACCGCTGATATTTCTTCCCGCAAGGTAGAGATTGTCCACCTTTTTGGGTACAAAGCAGCCATAGGGAATGGTATAGCCCTGAGGCTGGGAGAACTCTTTCTGCACTCCTGTCTCGTCCAGTCCGTCCCCGGTCATATTGTGGACATCGAAATTAAAGTGCGCCCTGGTTACCACCCAGTCCGGAAAGACTCTGGCCGAGACAATGTCCTCCTGACCCAGCACATACTCCCCCTCGAAATGCCTGGTCTCCCGCACGCCGATTAGCGAAGCGGAGCTGATCAGATAACATTCCTCAAATCCCGGCACGAACTTTCGCAGGAACTCCACGATACTGTCCATCTGCTTTCTGCATACAATGGTGGCTTTTGTCAGGTCCTCCGCTTTTGTGCCGTCGATTCCGATGCAGTTGGTCATATTACAGGTGACCACGCCGGGGAGCGTTGTGCGGTACAAAAGTACATGTCCTGCCGGAAAGGGCAGGTTTTCCCGGCCGACCTGCTGGATGTCCCCGGCGGGAATTTCCAGGTGATCTTCGAAAAAGCCCGGGAAGACGCCTCTGTCCACATCCACCCCCGCCACCTTGAACATAATCGTGGCCGGCTGCATCCTGTTGTCCGATTCCCGGCCCAGGCTAAAAGGCACTCCCGCCCGGGCCGCAATGTCGCCGTCTCCGCTGGCGTCTATGACGATTTTGCCATAAATGACGCCTCTGCCGGATTTGTTCTCCACAATGATGCCGCGAATACAGTTTCCCTCCATCACCGGCCCACAGGCAAACGTATACAGCATCAGCCTGACGCCTGCTTCCTCCAGCATTTCCAGCAATACGGTCTTCAGGCGCTCGGGATTGATGATATGGCGATTCTCCGTAGAGTCTGTATCGGCGGAGCGTTTTAGCAGTTCTTCATAAAATCCTCCTTTTGTCTCTCCCGTCCAGTGGCTCATGAGCCCCTCCGTGGCAATCCCCCCAACATTCCCCATCTGCTCCACCAGCACCACGCTCGCTCCCTCCCTTGCCGCTGCGATTGCGGCGGAGACGCCCGCGGGCCCGGAGCCCGCCACCACTACGTCCGCTCTGGCGATTACGGGGATATCCCTTGCCGGTTCCCGGTATGTGTCCATCTTACATCCTCCTGCCTTTTTGGATTTGTTGTACTCGTGAGCGCCTCCTTTTGCCGCTTTTGTGCTGCATGACAGAAGCGCTCACTGGTTATATGTTTTATTCGATATACCCCTGTTCCCTCAGCTGTTCCTCTGCGCTCTTCATATAATCTTCAAATCCGAAAGAGGTATTCAGCTCCTCCAGGAACTGACTGTATTCCGAAATAGGCCTTGTCCCGAAAATGAAAGCTATCATATTCTCCGTGATATACTTGTTCATATCCTCGGCATGGAAACCCTCCGGCGCAATCACGGCGTTTTCATATGCCGTCATCCTCTCCGTATTCTCGCTAAAGACAATGCTCTCTGCTGCCTCCGGGAACTTCACTGCAAGGTAAACGCCATCATCCCTGTAGGCCATCTGGTATACCCAAAGGAAATCACATTCCGTTGACATCAAATCCGTCTTTACGATTTCTCCGTTCTCCACATTGTAGTGCCTTCCCTCAACTCCGTAGGAAACCAGCTTTTCACCCTCCTCACTGGTGATATAATTCAACAGCTTGATAACGGCTTCCAGCTTTTCCGGACTCTCCGCCACCGCAGCGCTGACGCACCACTCGCCCTTTGAGCCCACAGCGTTTATCGTGTCAAAGCACGCCCTGTCTCCGGTGCCTGAATCCAGCGGAGCGTACCACACCCACTCGGCATCGGGATCCACGGCCAGCAGCTGCTCCATCAGCGCCTGTTTGTATACGGATGCCCACTCTGTCACCGCCATGCCTACCTTGCACTGAGCCATCTTGTCCCGCAGGGCGTCTCCGCTGTTCGCCACGATATCCGGATCCACCACACCGGCATCCACGAACCGCTTGCACATCTCCAGCCCTGCCTCCATATTCGGCGCCAGGAGCGTGGATGTCAGCTCTCCATTTTCGTCCAGAACCAGGTTGTTGTATACGGAACCGCCGTAAGAATTCAGAATCAGGTTAAACGCCCACAATCCGTTGCCCGAGAAGCCATAGGTATCCTGCGCGCCGTTGCCGTCTGGATCTTCAAAGGTAAACTTTTTCGCCACCTCCAGGGCCTCCTCCATGGTTGTAGGGATTTCGGCCCCCACCTTGTCCAGCCAGTCTTTACGCACTACCGGCATGGAGTAGCTTCCCTTTGCCTTCCTGGGAACGCGGTACATCCCCCCGTTTATATAGTTTGGCCGTAAAGCCTCTTCCCCGCCGACCCAGTCCACCAGGGGCTGCAGTTGATCCAGATAGTCGTTCAGGCTCAGCACAATTCCGTTCTGCACATACTGCTTTAACGTCTCATCAGAGGGCGCGATAAACAGATCCGGCACATCGCCGCCTGAAATTCTGGCGTTCAGTGCCGTGGCATAATCGGCTCCGGCTCCTACAATGTTCATGGTGACATCCACCCCGATAGCTTCCCTGATTCCCTGTTCCACAAAATTCTTTTCCTTTTCCGGCAGCGTCACCCCATGTCCGCATACCAGTTCCAGCGAGACCACATCCCCGTCTGCCGTTTCCTGCCCGGCTTCAGGCTTTGTCTCCCCGTCGTCCTGTTCGTTCGCATCCGTTGATTCTGTCGTTTTTGCCGAATCCTGTGTGCTCCCCGGCACATCGTTGCTCCCGCATCCCGCCGTAAGCACCAGCGCAAGACTTACCATTGCTGCCATTACTCTCTTCCTTTTCATGATTGATTCCTTTTCCTTTCTGAAAACATGGTTTATAGCTCCCTTACGTCCGGCCACCCATCCTTTCGCTGTCCGGGCGTTATGTATAGTCAAAGGGCATGGGATATCCGTTCCCGGCACATCACCCCTTTACCGCCCCCAACATGATACCTTTCGTGAAATACTTCTGTATGAACGGATAAATGACGATGATGGGCAGCGTAGTGAACACTACCATTGCCATCTGCAGCGTCATGGTAGGAATCGTGATATCCGCATTCATCTCCGCGTTCGGCGTCAGCATCCTGCGCAGCACCACCTGCAGGGTCTGCATATTCTGATCCGGCAGATACATGATAGAGTCAAAGTACGTCTCCCAGTGTCCCACCGCATAAAACAGCACCATGGTCATAATCACAGGCTTTGAGAGAGGCACTACAATCTTCCACAGTACATAGAACTCATTTGCCCCGTCTATCCTGGCGGACTCGAACAACTCCTCCGGAAGATTTTCGAAAAAGGCTTTCACCACCAGGAGATTGTAGGTATAGACAGCTCCCGGAATCATCAGCGCCCAATAAGTTCCGATCATGTTCAGATTCTTGATCAGCAGATAGGTGGGAATCGTACCTCCGCTAAACAGCATGGGAAAGATAATAAAAGGAATCAAAAATCGTCTTCCCGCCAGTTTCCGCTTGCTAAGGGGATACGCCATAATCACCGTAGCCACGATATTAATCACCGTCCCAAGGATAGTGATGTATGCCGTGATTCCCATTGCCCGGGGCAGCATCCTCTGGTCTATGATGGTCTTGTATGCATCCAGTGTAATGGCTCTTGGAATGACCAGAAACCCGCCGTTCTTATGCACCTCTGTAATAGGCGTCAGGGAAACGCTTATCACATACAGCAGCGGGAACACGCATATCACCAGTATGACCGATAAAATCACATAATTACATATGTCCACAGCCTTGTCGCTCTTCCACTTTTTTACCATAGTCCCTCATCCCACTTTCTCGCCAGCTTATTCGTCCCCAGTACCAGAACCAGTCCAATCACGGACTTCAGCAGACCTACAGCGCTGGCAAGGCTGTAGTTCATGCGCTGGATTCCCTCCTTGAACACCCATGTATCCAGAATCTCCGCAACGCCCAGCACCTGATCGGACGCAATGACATAAATCTGGTCAAATCCCGCGTTCATGATAGAGCCTGCACGGAGAATCAGCTGCAGGATGAAAGTCCCTTTCAGCAGCGGCAGCGTGATGTACCAGATCCGCTTCAGCTTGCTGCATCCGTCTATGATAGCCGCCTCGTATAGGGTGGTATCGATGCCGGCAATGGCTGCCAGATAAATGATTGCCGACCACCCCAGCCCTTTCCATAAATCTGTCCCCACAATCATGGCCTGAAAATGCGTGGGATCCGTCAGGAACGGATAAGAGGAAAGCCCCCATTGCGTCAGCCATCGGTTGATCAATCCGCTGGTCTGGGAAAAGAAAGCCGTCATAATGCCGTATATGATGACCCAGGACAGGAAATGGGGCAGATAGCTTGCTGTCTGAATGGCTTTCCGGAACCATTTATTCTTGCACTCATTGATCATGATGGCCAGGATAATGGGCGGTATCATGCCAAACGCTATTTTGTAAAAGCTGATCTTCAGCGTATTTCCGATAATCCGCGCGGCATAAGGGCTTTCAAAGAAATATTCAAAATGCTTCCACACCGGCTCCGCCCAGGGGCTTCCCAGAATCCCCTTTGGAATGTTGTAGTCCTTGAACGCGATCAGCACTCCGTACATGGGGCCATATTTGAAAACAAGATAATAGATCAGGAACGGCAGCAGCATGACATAATACTGCCAGTTCCATTTCATGATATGCCGAATCCTCTGTCTCCCTTTTTTCTCCATTTCTCCTCTCCCTCTCAATCGTGCATCTTGCACACAAAAAATGGCAACTATAATGTTTTCTCATCACAGTTACCATTTTAGTAAATTGTATTTCCAAATAATATACAGAAAAAGATGAAAAATGTCCGTTTTTTGTACAAGTTTTCTATATGGCTACTCTTTTTCCTGAGGGATGCGTAAATAGATCACCGTCCCCACCCCAATTTCCGATTTGATTTTAATCCCATATTCCTCTCCGTACCACAGTTTCATCCGCTCATTCACGTTCAGAATGCCCACGCTGGAAAGCCTGTCCGTCACTCTGGCAGTGTACTTTCCGTCCAGAATGTCCTGGCACATATTTCTGGTCATGCCGATACCGTCGTCGCAGATGAAAATATGCAGAATTCCTCTGCGCAGCCTTGCCGCAATTTTCAGGCTGCCCCCGCCCCCAGGCACTATTCCGTGAAAGATGGAGTTTTCCGCCAAAGGCTGCAGCAGCAGCTTCAAAACCCGGCACTGCGCGGCTCCCTCCTCTATCTGCTGCTCAAATCGAATTCCGCTGCCATATCGCATCTGCTGAATTCTGACATAATTTCCCAGCTGCTCCATTTCCTCCCGGATTGTCACAGTCTCCGCATTCTGCTCAAAGGTGTAAGATAAAAGTTTAATCAACGCCCGCAGTGCCTGCCCGGCTGTCTCGTCTTTTCCCTGTCTGATCAGGCTGGCCACGCAGGCCAGGGTATTGTGCAGAAAATGCGGGCCGATCTGGTTCTGCAGCATCAAAAATTCATACTCCATCTTCCTGTGCTCCGCATCCCGCACCTCCTCCACAAGCTCCCGCAGCCTTCTGACCAGGCTGTTATAGTGGGAGGAAAGCCGCCCCAGTTCATCCTCCCGGCTGTAATGCACCTCCACCAAATGCTCCAAATCGTTCACCTGATCCATGTCCCGCGCCAGCTTCCGCATGGGATTCGTATAAAGCATAGTGAACCAGAACACGATTATGATGATGCCCGCAAACCAGAGCCCCATATGTTTTGCCGTAAACCAGAACAGTTCGCTGCGGTATCCCTGCAGGATGTCTGCAGGATACATAAGGCAGACCTCCCAGCCCAGTTTATTGTCAGCCGTACACAGGAAGCTGTACTCCGGCACGGCTTCTATGCTGGCCAGTTCTGCGGATTCCTTTCCGTAATCAAACATTTCCAGATATCTGTCCGCCACTTCCAGCGGGTATACCCCCGGTTTCAGTTCAATGCCCGGATCCTCTCTGGAAAACAGGAAAGGTTCTCCCATATATTCCCGCACCATGAAGCTCTTTCCCTGCCCCCCCAGCACGTCCTGAAACATGGTCCTCAAATAGTCGCAGCCGGTCTCTGTCACTGCGATATTATCACCGCTTCGGTAGGACACAAAAAGGGAATAGCCGGCAGACATGGCAGAATACACCGGTTTCGAATACTGCAGCCTGCCCGGATTGTCCCTGGCCCTGTCTATCATATCGTCCACTATGTCCGGCTTCACCGCGTCATACAATGCCTGCTGACTTGCATAGATCTCTCCGTCCGGCCCCGCCACGTACAATGTCTGGATGAAACCATTGCTTTTCCGGATATCCTCCAGCGCGTAATAGGACTCCCAGCCCTGTTTCTCGTACAAATCCTGGCGCAGCGTGATGCCCATCAGGCCATTCTGGATACTGTCGCAGTAAGAGTCAATGTATAAATTCATCAGATGCAGCTTGGTCTGCATCTCGCTGACTACCTCCTGCTCCTGATTGTCCATCCTCTGTACCATTTCCCGGAACAAGAAGACGAACATGACACCCCCTGCGAAGACCAGCATAATCAAAAACTGCCGCAGCGAAACCGCGCTCAGCTTCAGCCTCTCCTTTATGCTATCCATTTATTTTCCCCTCTTGCGGACCTCTTTCGGGCTCACGCCGCTCCATTCCCGAAATTTCTGTGTAAAATACCGATAGTTGGAAATCCCCACCTGTTCCGCCACTTCATATATCTTCAGTTTTCCGTCCTGGAGCAGTTCATTGGCCCGCTCCATTCGGATACGGTTCAGGCAGTCGCTGAACTTCTCATTGGTCTCCTCTGTAAACATCCGCCCCAGATACTGGGCATTGATGCCTATCCTTTCAGCAATTCCGGCGAGGGTTAAGTCCGTCTGGTACTCTGTCTGCAAAATGCGGATTGCCCTGCGCACTTCGCTCCGGCGGGAAAAGCTGACATGCCTTTCGCACTGTTTGGCAAAGCTTTGTGCCAGCTGCCGGATGTCGCAGGCTTCACAGAGCACGCCCTCTATCTCCCTGGCTTCCTCCGGAAGCTTGTTGATATATTTGGAGAGCCACAAAAACAACAGCTTTTTCAACTCCTCCGGCCACAGCCGCGCATCCTGGCCGAACCGGACCACATCCCGGCACAGCGCCTCTTCCCCCTCTCTCTTTGCCACCAGAGCGTCTATCTGTTCTATATGGGCTGCGCTGCGGAACCCAAACTCCCCTATCTGGCTATCGTCAAAGCATATGCCTCCCGGCTCATAGAAAGCCTGCGCTTTCCATCTGTCCAGTTTCCTGCCCTCCTCCATATACTGCTTTCCGTTCAGCACTTTCCCGTGAGATTTCACTGCGTAAATCCGGAACGGCTCTTCCAGAAATTCAAAGGAATCCCGGAGCCGCTGCCTGATATACGGCATCAGTTCCTCCATGTCCATCTCCTTTGAAACGCTGACTCCATAAAGTCCGTCTGCCAGCAGAACCCAGCATTCAATGGATTTATCCGCCTCCAGAGTACTGCTGATCATCATCTCCATGAAAGCCCAGGAGCCCAGACGGTTTTCCACCACCAGGAAGTAATTGGGCCCGTTATAGTGAATTCGGAAGTGAATCCGCTCCAGTTCCCTGTCGATTTCTCCCGCATCCCACACATTCTTTAGCGCATACCTGGAAAAGCTGTTCCTTTGTTCGTTCTCCAGCTTTCTCAGGTTCTCCCGCTCCCTTTCGATAATGCTTCTGGCCCGATCCAGGACTCTCAGGATGCCCTCCTGTGAGATATCCGCCTTAATAATGTAATCCAGCGCACCGTGCCTGATGGCCTCACTGGCATAAGCAAAATCCTGATGGCAGGTCAGGAGCACATACTTGGTCAATGGCATCGTCCTCTGCAGAATCCGAATCAGCTCCAGCCCGTCCATCACGGGCATGGTAATATCCGTAATCACAATGTCCGGCTGCAGCTGCCGGCAAAGCTGCAGCGCGGTTCTGCCATTGGCCGCCTCCCCTATAATTTCATACCCATACTCCGCCAGGCACATTGTCCTTATTTCATCCCGAATCGGAATCTCGTCATCCACTACGATGACTTTCATGCGTTCCCTATTCCCTTTCCCCAATCCCATACCATCCTTTCATGGCAAACATGGTTTCAGCCTGTTCGCAAATTCTGCTTCAGAAGAAGTTTCAGAAGAAGTTTCAGAAGAATGATTTTTTAGAATCTTCGTTTTCCTCTTGACAAAATACCTTTTTTTATTTATTATTGATATGTTCCGTTTCAACAGCTAACGGCGCGTGGCTCAGCTTGGTAGAGCGCTGCGTTCGGGACGCAGAGGTCGCAAGTTCAAATCTTGTCGCGCCGACTATTGCATGGAAGCCCAGATTCCCAGAGTTTTCAAGGGATTCGGGCTTCTTTGCTTTATCGCATACCCACGGGCTTTTGTCCCATTTGAAGCTGTTCTACAAAATGTTCTACAAAACAACAGAATCCGCGCTTTGCAAGCTTTCCCTTGCCGTAAATTTAGAACAAGCCTGCTGCCGCCCACGAAATCTCACTCAAGTCATTCTCTGTGGCGTTAAGGCGCTTCTTATTGTAATGAGAGTAAATCTTCAACGTGGTCTCCGGGTCGGCATGACCCAGCCAATACTGAAGCTGCTTGATGTCCCAGCCTCTATTGATGAGCATAGATGCGCAGGAATGACGGAGTTTGTGGTAAGTAATATCGGGACGTCCGTAAGCTTTCATGGCCTTTTCAAAATTTTTCGATACCCAGCTCGGGTCATACCGGCTGCCATCTTCCCTTGTGAAAACATATCCCTTTGTGTCGCGATATGCATCCCCAAAGAAGCTTTTGTAATCGTCCTGCTCCTGTCTTACGGCTGACAGGCATTCCTCCGCAGCAGGGAAGAGATACAGCTTCCGTTTGCTGTCCCTTGTTTTAGTCGCTTCTTTCTCCACCAGGGTTGACACCCTTACCACTGTATTTTCTATAGAAATCGTCTTTTCCTGAAAATTTATGCTCTCCCACCGCAAGCCGAGCAGCTCCGAACGCCGCAAGCCGTAATAGGCACCCATAAAAGCCATCGGAAGGAAACGCGGATAGTGTTCCTTCAAGAATTTCAGGACATCCGCCACCTCATCTTCAGTGAGAAACGCTTCCTCTCTCTGGTAACTCGCATTGCTTTTCCCATGTACCTTTACCGAAGTCACGGGGTTGGAGCTTACCAGACCATCGATGGCCGCCTGATCATATACCGCAGAAAGAATGCTTTTGTAGCTTCTGACGCTCCTGACGGATAAAGGACCCATCTCGCCCGTCTTTTGATCCCGTTTGCCATGGGCCAGCTCATGCTTCAGAAACTGATTCACCATTCGGGACGAAAGCTCTCTTACCTTATACTTTAAGGGTTCAAAGTACCGCTTGATATGGGCTGCCCTGTATTCATACCCCTCATAGGTGGAAATCTGTAGATCCCTCTTCTTACTTTCAAGCCACAAATCGATATAATCGCAGAGCAGGATGTCCGGGTCTATGGATTGGTTGACGCTCTCCGGTGCAAGCTCCAAATAACGATTCTCTTCTATCGCTGCCTCCATCATAGCCTCGGCTTTTCTTTTGTTGTTCTTGACGGTCAGGCCAGTGGCGATCCATTTCTGCCTCCACGCCTGGCTTAACGGGTCTTTATAACTCAGGCGTATGTAATAATACGCCTTGCCCGACTTGTTCGTTTTCTCCTGGATGCTGCCTTTCATTATTCCTCCTTTCCCGCAGGCGCCAGAATAAAGACATCTCTATTCTAGCACCTGGCAGAAGATTTGAAAATACTATTTTTCCTCTAAATATGCGATTACCGCATCCTTGCGGATAAAATAGTTCGCGCCTATCCGCTTGTTCGGTATCTCTTTTGTCCGAAGCAGCCCGTAAATCTTAGTACGGCCTATCTGCAGCATATCTTCCAACTGCTGTGGACGGACAACATCCGGGTAACTCTCAAACATAATCTGTCTCCTCCTCTTTCTGTAAATTCTTTTGTCATCTATTTTCTTCCTGCTTTTCCTTATGGAAAAATATTAAGATCACCTTTCGCGGTTCCATGTATGCTCTCGGTCGCGCTGATATTCCCTCTCCCGTTTGTTATTACGTTCTATGATGCCGCGATATTCATCGCCCCGCCCTGTCCGGATGCCCTGCAGCTCCAACGCCATTGTCGCCGCGCCGATATGCATGGTAGGTTCACGGTCAATCCCCTGCGCTGCGAGGCTTTCGTGGCTCACATGGATATCTAGCCCCATCCTTTCAAACTCCCTGTTCTGTAGGTCTGCCCATTCTTTCCGCAGTTCTTCCAGATATTTGACGCTGTTCATATAACGGTTGTAGCTTTGCGCATAAATTACAAAATTTTTTCGCACAAATTACAAAAACAACTTTATTCAAAAAATAAAATGGCCTTTGAAAGATTAGTTATACCTTTCAAATGCCATTTATGCAGTGGTTGAATTAATTGTAAAATGCTGACTGAATGCTATTGTAACCCGCAACTCCATCCACTTTAAGACCGAATTTGCGCTGCACATCCATAGTAGCTGCCCTAGTAGCAGGGCCATACCTCCTGTCCACGGCCTGACTATGCCCCAAGATTTCATTGCATTTTTGCTGCCACCAGCCCACGACTGCCCCAGTGGAGCCTGCCACATATTTGCGGCCAGATTTTTTAGCCTGAAGAACAATCTGCCGCCTTACATACTGGGTCTTCGGTCCATCCAGGCCATCCTCGACCAAAGGATTACCATTCGCGTCCAGGTATCCATCTGCATTCGCTGCCGACTGGAATGCCTTAATATTCAAGTTGGGTTTCTCCTTGCGGGAAGCCAGAACCGTATTTTCTGAAAAGTCGGTATAAAATCGGTTCATGTCTACATTCCCATTCACTCCCTGAATCCGCCCGGTAGAGGTATACTGCCAGATATCAGGTATATCCGCCTCACCAGTCGGGAGGGAAGATATATACCGTGCGTACCAAACGTATACCATTCCTAGGGCTGCAGTGATCCGCTCCATATCAAAGTAGTTTTGAAGATAATCACGGTTGGTATAGATGACAGGGATATATCCAGCATTCCGGATGCGCTGCAGGAATGCGATTGCCATATCGGTGGCAAGCTCCCTAGTGACGATCACTCCATTTTTCCTAGCATAATTTACACTATCATACTCAAAGTCATACGCCATCGGGCATTTCATCCAATACTTTGTAGCCTGAGCCATGGCATATTCGGCCTCCGCCGCAGCCATGTCCACATTATATGCGTATGAGAACCAGTACAGCATCACACTAACACCCAGATTATAGCAGGCCAATGCATTTGTGGTAAACTTCTGATCAACATTATTCTTTCCATATCCAACTCTCAAACCGATACCTTTACATCCAGCATTCCGGATGCGCTTAATGTCAACCGTCCTCTGGTGCTCAGAGATATCCGGCCCCTCATATAATACTTCTTTGTTCATTTTTCCCTCTCTTCCTTAATAATTATGGGGAGTCTGGGCTCCCCATAATTATATGTCCTTATGCCTTGTATGGTTCCATGTCCTTGCCTATCTGCTCTTTCCATCAAATTTCAGCAGGTTACGTAGCATCTCATAAAGCCCAGTTGATGCAAGTCCACTTATCATCCCGCCCAGCACCACCTCGGCATTGATACCACTATGCATATGCATCAGTACGGCCAGCAATGTCCCACAGCTTAGGGCTGCCAGAGGTATGTACCGATTGGGGAATTTTTCGAAAGCTGTCTTAAGAACATATCCTACTAACAAGCTGATCCCCAATATAATAGGATTAATCATCCCAAATAAAAAGTTAATATCCTTCCTTAAAAATGGGCGCAAAAAAAGCACCTCAAAGGTGCCGCCACGGCAAGAATACCTTATAAAAGCTCTGCCGGATGCCAGGAATAACCTAATCGCAACAAAACTAGCTATAATACTTGCGGAGTGCTGTACCTTTGATTGTCAGTTCCTCTATTTTGTTCTGATATCGTCTGTTCTTCTGCATGGTAAGCCCTCCTTTCATAAACCCTTTCTTTCCTCTTATTCATGACAATAGAAGACTCGCGAAGCGTGGATTCTATTGTTTTGGTAACGAATACATGGTAGCACAAAGGCCGGGAATTGGCAAGCAAAAAATATTTAAGAACTCCGGCGTCTATCACCGGAGTTCTCTTTCTGCTTTTTTTGAATTTATGCCAACTGCAGACCGGCCAAATCCCTGACAATTTCAATCGACAAGTCCGTATCCTCTGCAATTTCCTCAAGAGTAAGTTTCCCTCTTGCAATCAGACGGCGGGCAGAAGCTTTTTTCTCTTCCAATGCTTTTTCTTCCGCCATTTCTTCCGCCATTTCTTCCGCCATTTCTTCCGCCATTTCTTCCGCTATTTCTTCCGCTATTTCTTTCGCCCTTACTTCTCCCCACTTCGCTACCAAATCCTCAAATAACTGACCCATAATCTCCTGGCCTCCTTCCGTCTCCTTAAAATACTTCACCTGTTTTGCCAATACTGGATAGAACATATCTACAGAACTCAAACATCTAAAGTCATGCATCAGCCTTCCAACAGGATCATTGTCGTCCTTATAGCTGCCATTCACGTATATGATATGGGAACCGTCCCCAAAATGTGTACCCGTCTCTTCGATGATTCGATTGACATGATACAACGAATGCCCCGCTCCCATGACATCGCTTGCCGTTATGAATATCACATAGGAATCATGGATTTCTTTAAATTCCTGCCCGGCTTTCAGCATTTTTGTGTCAACCATGCTGCTATGGAACCTCGCCCTGTGTGGGTCTGCCCCTTCTGGCGCACGCTGAACTTCCACATCATAGACCTTATCATTCCCATCCACCGCATAAATATCTATGGTAATGGAACGTCCTCCTGACATCGGATTCTTATATTCCCTCTGCCCGACCACTTCCAGCACCTTTAAATCGCTTCTCTGCAGGATGATGTTCAGCAGCAGCTCTGTCGCCTCAATGTTCCTGTCAAATACAAGCGTCATCAGGTTATCATCCAAAAGGCACATCTCACTGATTGCTTTCAGGGTCTCTTTTCTTTTTAATGCTTTCTGGTTGTCTGTAGCCATTACGTCACCTACCTTTTCATTCACTATCATACCATGAGCGTGTTTCTTTTTCAATCTCAACTTCCTTTCCAGTATGTGCAGTATACATTGCAGATTAGACTCTCCAATTTGTTGTCTTACACTGTTTGGAGTCCGGCAAGCCGCTCTACCTCTTCCACGCTGAGATCAGAACATTCCGCGATTTCCGCGATTGTCAGCTTTCCCATTTTCAACATCCTAAGTGCGGTTTTCCTTTTTGTTTCGTTTTCTGCTTCATTTTTTTCTTGAAGTTGTTTCAATCAATGCTCCTCGCATCATATCACCTACGCCTTTCTGCACATTCTTATACTTCTGCGCAATCTCTTTAATCACATCGCCGGAAAGCTCTATGATTGTCCGCTTGTCAAATGCCCCAATCACTCCCTGCCCTTCCAATTCGTCAAGCCTTTGCAGGATAACCTTATACTCCGTCTTTAATTCTTCTAACTTCTGCTCATCACTATTATACTCCGGAAAACTGTTCTCGCTTTCGCATTCGATATGATATTTCTTCGGCACCTTTCCAAAAACGGTAAAATTAGAGTCTGTTATGCGCTCCCTGTCTGCGAAGCTTCCCTCCCATCCAGCCACTCAAAGAATGATCTGGCGTGAATCCGGTATCCTCCGGGCACCTTGACGACCCGGAACGGGCAGTCGCCGGCGAACAGGCGGTAAACAGTCTTGTTTCCGACCTTCAAAATCTCCTGGACTTCCCGGGCCGTCAGCACTTCCGCCTGACGGTAATCTTTATATCCATCCATATTCAAGCACTCCCTTGTCCATATTTTCATTGTCTTTACTGGCACCTGCTCTACAAAGCGTTCTACAAAATGTTCTACAAAACCACAAAACAAAATAATCTTTTCGTTGCGACACATTTTTCCATATGCCCGTAAAACCCTTGAAATCAGCGGACTTTTCAGCACTGAGCGCATTTATCCGGCAACAGAATCCACCTCCCCTGCTGCGTTCGGGACGCAGAGGTCGCAAGTTCAAATCTTGTCGCGCCGACTATTTCAAAAGCCCATTTACATGGGCTTTTGTTTTTTCCGGTCTTTACCCTCTGTCATCGTAGAACATCCGCCGCAAAGTGCAGATATCTTTCGGCAGGCTCTCCCTATCCTCCACATCGTGCAGCTTCTTTACCCAGGCATAATATTCGTTAGCCAACGGCGTAGTCAGGGCTGAGGTCTTTGTGATATAGCCTTTCCGGATGGCCTCATGGGACACGCTGCGCATGAATTTCCAGAAATTGTAATAGGTCAGCTTCAGCTTGGTCATATACCCCGCGCTGTCCTCAATGACAAAGCCCTCGATTTTACGCCCCTGGTATTCATAATCCGCCTCCATGACTTCATAGTACCAGTCGAAGAATTCCTGCCAGCTGGCAAGCTCTGCGGCGCGCTCCTTGGGCTCTAAGCCCAGCTGCCCTGCCACATGGCACATATCCTCATACCCGTATTTCTCAAATTCCATCTTATTGTACACGATATCCAGCAAAAACAGCCTGCTCTCCGGATATTCGATGATATGGGGATCGTTCTCCATGTCCACACATTCAAAGACGAATGAGACTTCATTTTCCTTACAGTACCGCTTCATCTCCTCTAAGTGCTCCGGCGTCACTTTCTTATGCATCATCTCCTGGAAATATACGGCATACTGGCTGTCTATGGTAGATTTGCTGGCCAGAAACAGCGCGTCCTCATATTCGTCATAGCTGGCTATGCCCAAGAATCCGTTCTCCTTGACATAAGCCGTCACCGGAAACTGCAGCTTATGCTGCAGCATCTCGAACTTTGTCTCAGGCCGCTCATTAATATTGAAGAATTTATCGTAAGCTCTGGCCGTCACTTTCCCTTTCATGGTATCCAGATACAGACCTCTGGCTTTGGTGGTCTGGGCATCCCAGACTCTGTCGTAGAAAGCCTTGTCCGTGTAATTAAAAGAGGAAATATTGCCGAATTTCTTCTCCTGTATATACTTGTTCCGGCGCAGAGCCATGATGACGTCCGCCACAGAGCTCTCCGCAACGGTCTGCTCGCTGTGCATCTCGGGCGTCTTGTACACTTCGTTTGGCACCTCTATGCAGCGGATGCCCTCTGCATCCACCTGGACGCATCGCAGGCAGCCGCCGTATTCCACCTGACCCTCCAGGTTAAAGACTCTGTCGTTGACTTGGACGGGGAGCTGCTTGGTGTTGCGGTGCCCGTGTATCTGGTAGCAGTTATCCGGCGTGGTGTCAAAAAAGGTCTCCGCTATGATCTCGAAATCATTATAGCTGCCCACGCCTTTGATCATCTGCTCCGTAGCCACAAAGGAGAGATTCTCCGGCAGGGTGCTCAAACCCGCGTGGGTGACCAGAAATATCTTGTCATTATACCGATAATACGCGCACTGGCCGAATTTCCGGTACAACTGTCTCACCTGCTTTTTGTCCAGCTTCGCCGCGTCCAGCCGGGGCCTGGTGATCAGCTCGAATTCCCTGGACCTGCCTGCGGCATCGTTTGCCCAGTACCACAGCCATCTCTCGTGATTGCCCTCCAGCATCAGCACATTTTTCCTGTTCATGACGGACATTAAAAACTCCACAGTCTCCGCATTCTCAAGGCCACGGTCAATGTAATCTCCTATAAAAATATACATTTCGTCGTCTTTGATGCCGCCGTTGTCCGCCAGATATTTCTGCAGGGCCGTATTGCAGCCGTGAATGTCTCCGATGTGATGGATGCGCTTGTAGGAGGACATGTCAAAAAGCCTGGTCCAGACCATGTCCAGCTCATCCGGCCGGATCACCTTGATGCCCGAGGGAATCTTCTGGGTCCGGAACCGGGCGTACATATTGTCAATGACAGCCTCGGGCACCCTTTTGAAAACTTCCCGATTGGCGTTTCTGCGCTTTACTTCCTCAATGGGGATATCCGTAAAGTCCACACAGTAGATCCGGTACCTGTAAGTCTCGCACATCTCCTTGTACCGGTTCATCTCGCTGGTCTTGGAATTGGTGGCGTCGATGACCGTGAAGTCTCCTCTCTGCATCCTGACCTCCAGGATGGCGAACAGAGTCTTCCACACCACGCCGTCATTGTCCTGGCTGATCCCCTGTGTGCCGTCCGGCAGCATCACCGGGCTCTGGCACAGCAGCCTGATATCATCGGCGGACAATGCATAGGGCTTTAAGCCATGCTGCGCAATCCATGTGGACTTTCCGCAGCTGGCCGAACCTCTTAGTAATAGCAAAATTCTCATCATATACCTCCCGAAAATCCGACTCGCCGGTTCGGCTTTTACCTCTCCTGACTTTTCAGCAGCTGGGCGATCAGATGCTCCACCTCCTGGAGCTGCTCTTTGCTGTTCTCTCTGTGACTGAGTCTCCGGTACTGGGTGGGCGACATCCCTTTCATGGCCCGGAATGCTTTCGTAAACACCAGCGCGTCATTGTAGCCGCAGGAGAGGGCGATGCTCTCTATGGGGTAGGAAGTGGAATCCAATAACTCTCTGGCCTTGGTAATACGGAACGTGGATAGAAACTGCTGAGGGGACATGCCCAGATAATTCTGGAAGAGCGTATAGAGGTAACTCCTGTTGATGCACACATAGTCTGCTACGTCCGTCACCTTGATAGGGTTGCAGTAATTGCTCTGGATAAAGGAGACTGCCTTTTTCACATATTGATTGCCCTTGTCCTCCTCGTCCCGGGCCACCACCCCGGCCCCCTGGGCCAGGACGGACAAAAAGACTCCCAACAGGCCGTTGCGCCGCAGATCGTCCGCTATACCGAACGTATTGTGCTCCATCATGTCCCGCACAATGGAATAAAGCTCCTGGTCTCTGTCGCAGGCAAAGATGGGATGCCTTGCGGACAGTCCCATGGCGTTCAGGTACTCCCCCGCCCTGCTTCCGCCAAAGCCCACCCACAGATAGCTCCAGGGCTCCTCTTTGTCCGCCTGGTAGAACGCCAGCTCATTGGGCTGTATCAGGAAGCCGTACCCTGCCTCCAGCCGGTATTCCTTGTCATGGAACCGGAAAAGCCCTCTGCCGTCCAGCACGTAATGAATCAGATAATGGGGCTTGGAGGCCGGGCCGAAGCTGTGGAGGCTCTCTGTTCGGGAGCAGCCGCAGCAGTTTACATACAGGCTTCCCACCTTATCGTTTTCAAAGTCAAGCTTAAATGCTTTCTCCAAAATAATCTCCTAATTAAATCGCTGCGCGATGGCTCTAAAGGATAAAGTCCCTTCGGCGCACAATACATGAGAGAGAATTTCATTCGAAAGTACACTCATGAAATTCTCTCTCGTGCGCCTTCGTGACTTTATCACCACACTTACCCACAACTTTTGCATGTTTTGTTTTTTATCGCTGCGCGATGGCTCCTAGAACACGAATTCTTTCTTCTCCAGATCTGCCTGGACTTTCTCCAGATCCTCCCTGATATGCAGCTTCTGGGGGCAGGCTTTCTCGCACTTGCCGCATTTTACGCAGTTCTTAGCCTGCTTCTCATCGCCCAGGCCTCTCTCCCAGTTGCCTTTGACCATATTGTAGTTCTGGTACATATGATAGGTGTTCCACACCCGGAAATTGCCCGGAATGTCCACGCCCGCGGGACAGGGCATGCAGTAGCGGCAGCCTGTGCAGCCATTCTGCACCCTGCCCTTGATCAATGCCACGATATCTTCGATGGTCTTGCTCTCCTCTGGCGACAGAGGTTTGAAGCTCTCAAAGGTCTTCAGATTGTCCTCCACCTGCTCCATGGTGCTCATGCCGCTTAGGATGACCTTTACATTGGGCAGGCTTCCCACCCAGCGCAGGGCAAAGGACGCCGCAGAAGCGTTCGGATCCAGCGCCCGGAATTTACCCGTGATGTCGTCTGCAAAGGCCGCCAGCGAGCCTCCCTTGACAGGCTCCATGATCACAAGGGGTATGTTCTTCTCCTCAGTGAGCCGGTATCCTTTCAGGCCTGCCTGCTCCTGTGCGTCCATATAGTTGAGCTGAATCTGGCAGAAATCCCATTCCCTGTAGTTTATGATCTCCTCAAAGACCTCATAGCTGTCATGGAAAGAAAAGCCCAGATATTTTATCTTTCCGGCTGCCTTGAGCCCCTCCAGCTTCTCCACCGTGCCCATCTCCACCATCTTGTGAAAGCTGTCCTTATTCAGGGCGTGCATGAGGTAGAAATCTATGTAGTCTGTCTGCAGCCTGGTCACCTGCTCTGCAAATATTGTGTCCGCATCCTCCAGCTTCTCCACTTTCCAGCAGGGCAGCTTTGTGGCCAGGTAGAATGAGTGCCTGTCATATTTCTTCAGGGCTCTCCCCACTAAGGGCTCGCTTTCGCCGTCATGGTAAGGGTATGCGGTGTCGATATAGTTCACGCCTGCCGCAATGGCCTTATCCAGCATTTTCTCCGCCTCCGGCTGGTCAATTTTCCCCTCCGCGGTTACGGGAAAGCGCATACAGCCGAATCCCAGCAGAGATGTCTCGATACCAAGTTTCTCTAACTTTCTTTTTTCCATTTTTTCGTCCTCCGGTTTATGATATTTTAATCTGTTCTTATCTTTTTTTCAGCATCTTCTTCTCGCCCTTGCTGTAGATCTTCATGGTGATGTACGCCTCCAAAATCAGCAGCACTGTGGACAGGAAGCTGAATATGCCGCCGATCATTTGGCCGCCGATCATGGTGGCCTCGGCGGCCACCCCAAAGCCTATCACCAGTTTTGCGCAGAAATTATTATATTCTTTCACATTCTCCACCTGAATGGGGAATTTGTTGAATACCTTGTTTCTCTCTTCGCTGCTCATAATCTTCGAAGCCACATACACACATGTACCGCCAATGAATAAAAATACAATAAAGTCCATACGCTCCTCCTGCCTATTCTCCGTATATTTTTTCTTTCAGATACCTGATATTCGCCTCAAAATCCACCTGGAGCACCGCCATATTCCGAATGGAGACATTCGTAAAGGTGTCCGGCTGGGGGATATTGTCGGATACGATGTCGTAAGTGAGAAGCTTCCCTGCCATTAGGCTTAATTGGAAGCATTCACTCCGGGTCAGATTGGTGGTCAGGTTCGGCATCAGACCGTCCATCAGTTCTCCCGCATTGGTCAGCAAAGCCCCGGGAAGTTTTCCTATCACGGCCGTCAGGATCTTCCTCTGGCGCTCCGTCCTGCCAAAGTCCGTGCCGATATAGCGGTTCCTGCTGTAGGCCAGGGCCTGGGGGCCGTTCAGATGCACCATCGCAGGGCCTCCCTCCGCCACGGACGGATCCATATTGTCCGTGCCGTCTGGCCGGTTCGTGAGCATATTGTACTCCCACAGATAACCGTTGACCAACTCGATTTCCTCTTTGCTCAGCTCCAGGTCAATGCCGTCCACCGCGTCCACCAGATTGGCAAAAGCCTCGAAGTTCACCAGCATGTACCGGTTCACCGGAATATCGAAATTCTGCTCAATGGTGTCCATCAGAAGTTCCGCGCCCCCAAAAGCGTAAGCCGCGTTCAGGCGGTTTCCCTGATACGTGTTGCCCTGATATTCGGGAATCTCCACATATATGTCCCTCAGAAGCGAAGTCATATAGATAGTCTTTGTCCTGTTGCTGATGGATAAGAGGATCATGGCATCGGAGCGGCCGTCCTCCCCGTTTTCCCGGGAATCGTTGCCGATGAGCAGAATGTTTATCACGCCGTCCTGCTTCATGGGCTCTGCCGCCACAGCCTGGATCTCTTTGTAGTTCATCTTCGTATATACCGCCCCTACCAGCTGGTAAAGGCCCACGCCAAGCAGCGCGATTATGAGGACCGCGGCTATGAGGAATCTCTTCAGCCGGGACTTTTTCCTGCGAGGTTTCTTTTGTGCGCTTTTGCCTTTCTGCTTCCCCTTAGGCATCCCAAAATCCCCCTCCCCCTGATCTGCTCCGTCAAAGCTTCCTTTTTTTTGGGACTTCTTTTTTCCCGAAACCGCTTTCTCCTCTGTATGTTCTCTGCTTTTTCTGCTTTTGTTTTTTGGAGGTTCCTCGTCCCGTTCTACAGGGCGGCTTTTCCGGCGGGGTGGTTCCTCCCTGTAGTCTTCGTACCGACGGCCTCCCCTGCCGGGCGGCTCTTCCCCATAGCCCTCATGCTGGCGGCTTCCCCTGCCAGGCGGCTTTCCATATTTCCCATATGCGGGCCTCTTTCGGTATGAATCGTCCGTCTCATCCTCCCAGTCTTCCCAGTCCTGTGAATCCTCCTCAGACTCCCAACTCTCCGGATATACCTCCTCTTCGTACTCAGATTCCCAGCCCTCCGATTCCTCCTCAGGCTCCCAGTCTCCCGGATACGCCTCCTGCGCGTCAAAGTCTCTTCGGGAACGCCCTTGGTCCCACCTCTCTCCTATGACCTGAATCTCTTCCGGGTCTCCCGCTTCATCCCCGCCCTCGGTCTGCTTTCTGCTCTTTCCGGGGATTTTCTGCTTCTGGGCGCTCTCCATTTCTTTTTCCAAAAAAGCCTCCAGCCCCCGCTGGATCTGCTCCATTTCATTTTTATTACTGTCCATTACCTGCTCACCTCTTGCGCTGACTTATGATGCACTATATCACATCCCGGCGCATTCGTCACGAAAAGAAACATTAATAATTTTTAAATATTGCCTTTTTCCTTTTCGGATATTATTATTATAATGTAAAAACAAGTGCTTGCCAATGTTTATTCTTACAAAAAGAGGAGTAAATTTGTCTATGAAAAAATTTTTTGCAAAAATTGCGGTTCTTTGCCTTACTGCCATGCTGTCATTTTCCCTGTACGGCGCCCCCGCGTCCGCCTCGGAAGCAGGCAGCGGACAGGTGGACATCCTGTTCCTACATGACACCCACTCCCATCTGGACAGCTTCCCCACCGTGGAGGACGGGCAGAACGTGACCCTGGGGGGCTTCGCCCGCATCAAGACATTGATCGATGAGAAGAAGCTGGAGAATCCCGATACCCTGCTCCTGGACGCGGGGGACTTCTCCATGGGGACCCTGGTCCAGACCATCTTCCACACGGATGCCGCGGAGCTGCGGATGCTGGGCGCTCTGGGCTGTGAGGTAACCACCCTTGGCAACCATGAATTCGACTACCGCTCCGCAGGCCTGGCCGGAGCACTGGACGCCGCCGCGGAAAGCGGCGACCCCATCCCCGCCCTGGCGCTGTGCAACGTGGACTGGGAAGCCATGGAGGCGGAGGGGCTTACCTCCGATCAGCAGCTCTTAAAAGATGCTTTTTCGGCCTATGGTGTAAAAGATTATGTCGTATTGGATAAATCCGGTATACGGATTGCGGTGTTGGGAGTTTTCGGGGAAGACGCCCTGGCCTGCGCTCCTACCTGTGTCCTGAAATTCAGGGATATCTCCCAGGCGGCAGCCGACACGGTTAAGAAGATTCGGGAAAACGAAGACGCAGACATGATCGTGTGCATCTCCCACAGCGGCACCAGCGAGGAGGCCGACAAGTCCGAGGACGAAATCCTGGCCAAAGCCGTGCCCGAAATCGACCTGATCGTCAGCGGCCACACCCACACCTCCCTCTATGAGCCCATCCGGCACGGCGACACTTACATCGTATCCTGCGGCTCCTACGCCAGGAACCTGGGAGCGCTGTCCATGTCCCGGCAGGAAAACGGACGCTGGCGGATGGATTCCTATGAGCTGATTCCCATTACTCAGGATATCCCCGCACAGCCCACAGCCCAGGCAAAGATCGACAGCCTCATGGAGAAAGTAGACTCCACCTACCTGACCGGCTTCGGCTATACGGCAAAACAGGTGCTGGCGCAAAATGATATTGAGTTTGCCACCTCCGACGACCTGTACTATATCCATGACGAGCATAACCTGGGCAATCTTTTATCCGACGCTTTTGTCTATGCCGCGGAAAACGCGAACGACCCTGACGATCACCCCATCGATGCGGCCATCGTGCCCTCCGGGTGCGTAAGAGACACCTTTGCCACAGGAGATGTGACCGTGGCCGATGTGTTCAATGCCTACTCTCTGGGTATCGGCCCGGACGGCATCCCCGGATACCCGCTGATCAGCATATACCTCACCGGGGCGGAGTTAAAAACCGGGGCGGAGATCGATGCCTCCGTGTCCGATTTTATGAAATCCGCCAGGCTCTACATCAGCGGTCTGCATTTTACCTACAATCCTCACCGGATCATCCTGAATAAGGTCACGGACTGCTATATGGCTGACGGGAAAGGCAGCCGTACCGAAATTGAGGACGATAAGCTCTACCGTGTAGTCTGCGACCTGTACAGCGGCCAGATGCTGGGCGCCGTGACAGATGTGTCCTACGGAATCCTGTCCGTCCAGCCCAAATTCGCGGACGGGACTCCCATTGAAGACATCGAAGACGCCATCCTCACGGACAACGGACGGGAAGTAAAAGCATGGGCCGCCATCGCCGCTTACATGGATTCCCTGGAGGATACGGACGGGGACGGCATCTCCAACGTGCCCGATGCTTACGCCTCCGCCCAGGGCCGCAAGGTGATAGAGGACAGCCGCAGTATCGGTGACCTGCTCAAGAGCCCCAACAAATTCGCCTTTATTATCCTGGGCGTCCTCCTGCTGCTCCTGGTCCTGGCCGTCCTGCTGCTTTGGCTGCTCATAAAGCTGGTGCGCAGGCTGACCCGCAGGCACGGCCGCAAAAAGACATAAGGATAATCCACGAAAGCAGAGAATACCGTTCAGAGTACTGGCGCAGGGAAAATAACTATCCGGGCGGGCAATGAAGCGGCTGTGGCCCGTGGAGCAGCTTTACTGCCACATGACTGCCGGTAATTCCTGGCGCGGGGACTGATTTTAAGAGAGGATTTGATCATGAGTGCAACAAGATACAAACTTTCGAATAAAAATATATACGGCTTCCGGACAAATATGTACCAGATGATGCTTCTGCTGATTCCGCTGCTTATTGTGCTGGCCCTGTTGGCGGAATTTGTCCTGGGGCCTGTACTGTATGGATTCTACCAAAAGGATGTCACTGTGGAAAAAGGGGCGGCCGGAAGCGAGGCCGGCGCCGAAGTCCAGGTGGCGGAGTCCATGGCGGATATGGAGCGGCTGGAGACCTTTACCCTGATCACAAAGGGTGCGGTGATCAATTATGACACGGTCCGCAGCGGGGACCGGATCTACCACCGACTGCGGCTCCCCAGCGGAGAGCTGGTGATCGCCCACATCAACAAAAAAGCCATTCAGGATACCGATGAGCCGGGCCTCTACCGCCTGCCCACCGGAGTGTGGAGAGAGTGGGAGCCGCCTGCGGAAATCCTGGTCTACCAGGAACTTCTGGCGGCCACGGACTATTACGTGGATATGTACGGGGACTATGTGCCGGTGCTCTCCCAGGGGGATTACGGCACGGCGCTGGGCAGGATAGCCTCTGTGTGGCTCTTCATCATCGCTATATTTCTTTACAGGGTCATCGGAGTGCGGCGTTGGCGTTTCGCGCCCGCTGTCTTCTGGAGGAGGGATCCCCTGCTGCCCAAAGACGATACAGAGCTGTGGTGCGCCTCCACCTTTGCCATCTGGGCCCATTCCTTTCCCATGCTGGAGGGCTGGCCTTTGGTGACGGGAGTCCACGGAAGCCGGAAAGCAGTGGCCAATTTCCGCCGGACTGCCCTGGGAGAACAGTGGGACATCCATGACCGCCAGGGCGGACTGCAAACCGTACATGAGCTGACGGAGAAGCACGCAGGCCGCTTCGACACCCCCTGCGCGGGGTGGGATCTGTGCAGGGCCACCCAGCTGCTGGGCATGATGTACCTGGTGAAGATGATAGACCGGGAGGAGCTGGACGCGGAGTTCGTCCGGGCCGGGAGAGTAATCCAGCAGAGATTCCACTCCTGGGATGAAATGGCGGAAAGCTATCTGGAGGGCTATGAAGCCTGGCTTAAAAGGATCGGAGAGCAGAACGCGGCCCAGTATGCCGCCAGGCGCAGGGCTATCTTCCGGCAGCTGAAAGAAAACCCGGACGGGCCCTACTCCGTACCGTGGAAGACTAACCTGACTTCCATCCCGGGCAGCGGCGAGCGCACGGTGCTCAAAAAAGTACTGTTCCGCTACCGGGATCCGAAGCTCTGACCAACCGCAAAAGCGCGGAGAATCCATTATTTCCCGGATTCTCCGCGCTTTTTCTCATTCCTGCACCGTATGCGCCTCGGACTCCTGCCCATTATCCAGGCAGAACCCCACTTCCCATTGACCGTCCAGCAGGTACCCGCCGGAGGTGAAATCCCCCTGGAGGGCGGCTCCTTTCAGGTCTCCCGGCAGGATGTCATAAATGAATTCCTCGTACCGATACCCAGCCTCGTCATAGAATCCCACCGAACAGAAGTTTCCTGCATCCGACTGTCCCAGCACGTTCCCGACCACGTTTCCGTCCGCCATGGCCAGAACCAGTTCTCCATAGCCGAAATCCGCTTTCTTGTCAGGATAGCGCATCTGCACATGAAAGCCGTTGTCCGTAAAGCCTGCAGCAGTGACTACAAACCCATCAGCAAGCGGTACTCCCCAGCCTCCGGGCGAGAGCACTTCCACTTTGTGGTCCGAAGCAGGCACCGGTCTCCTGTAGTTATCCACATAACTCCGGAGGTAGTATTCCCGCAGGATTCGCTCCGGCTCCCGGGGCAGAGAAGCCCAATCCGGCCGGAAAGTCTGCTGTTGTTTCTTCTGGGCCAGCAATAACTGCTCTACGGAGAGCGTATAAGTCTGGCCCTGAACAAACGCAGGCCTCTTATCCCCGTTGGTGGGGGTGATGGTGACCAGGAATCCGTAGGTACCGCTTTCCCCGTCATAGCCCAGAAACTGGTACCGGTAGGAGGTCTCCTCCGTCCCCTCCGGCTTGCCTACCCGGTAGCTGTGGTAAAAGTCCACGCCCTCTGCCGGCACCAGCAGGACAGCGTTGTTGATTGCCTTTGTCCGGCCGTTCTCGTCCAGGCAGACGAAGCGGCTGCAATAGACCCCATATCCCTGATCCGGCACATGTTCACGGGATCGACTTTTTCATAAATCTCCTGTAAGTTCATAGACAGATCCTCCTGTAAAAGCCTTTCATCATTGGTATGTAACATTATAAGAGGGGAGTCAAAATCTGTCAAATGCATAAAAATTTTGTAAACGCGCAGTGACAAATTCAGGCTTATGTGATATGATGGAAACAGTCTTTGAAAGGAGGGCCCATCATTATGGCATTGACAAATGAAGATCTATTGGCAATCTCACAGTTATTGGACGTAAAGCTAAAAGCGGAAATAACGCCAATAAAGAATGAGATGCAAGCCTTGAGAAGCGAAATTCACGCCGTCAAAAGCGAGCTTCAGGCCGAAATTCAAGCCGTCAAAGGCGAACTTCGGGCTGAAATCTACGCCGTCAAAGGCGAGCTTCAGGCTGAAATTCAGGCCGTCAAAGGCGAACTTCAGGCTGAAATTCAAGCCGTCAAAGGCGGACTTCAGGCTGAAATTCAGGCCGTCAAAGGCGAACTTCAGGCTGAAATTCAAGCCGTCAAAGGCGAACTTCAAGCCGAAATACACCAGATAAAACTGTTCCAGGAAAATATAATCATGCCACAGTTGAACACAATTCAAGCCTGCTACACTTCAACCTATGACAGGTACAAAGATTCCGTAGAAGGATACGAGGCTCTGAAAGCTGACAATGAGGTCATGAAAAAAGTTATCATGGAACATAGCGATAAACTCAAAAGGCTTGCCTAAGCACAGAAAATGCCGCATCTGGTTAAACCGGAATGCGGCATTTTCTGTCAAGCCGTAGAAACTTCTGATTTCCGCTCTCTATTACCTACTCTGCCTCTTCCACCCGCACCAAATGGAAAATCTGCCCCGCAAAATCCCCTTTCCTGTCAGGAATCCGAAGCCCTGCATACATCAGAATGTCCCCGGAAAGTTCGACTTCCTCTCCGGCTCCCTCCACCCGATAGCGCGCCGATTCCTCCAGCCCTTTCAGCCGCACCATATGGCTCTGCCTCCCGGGCCCGCACAGTACCTGGATCCAGGTCACCAGGCTCTCTTTCCCGTCTTTCCCCACCACCTGCCAAAAGCCCCATGACGAACACCACCCATCCGCCATAGGGCTGTCAGCCGCTGCCTATAGCGGCGAATACACCAAAAACAATTTCTGGTGTCAAGTACAACAGATCGCAGTTCTGTTGTCAAGAACAATCGGTGCAAGTCAAAGCGCAGAGTTCGCGCCTGGAAGAATGCCCACTCTTTGGGCACACTTCCCGTCATGCCGTCTGCGGGCACAAACAATAAACGAAAAGGTGCAAGCCCGTAAGAATGCCCATGCATGTCGGGCATTCTTACGCGTGAGGCCGGCTTGCAAAGCGAACTTGTTCGCTTGTAAGCCCAGAACTTCTTCTCACACTTTTATTGTGCCTTCTTCATGTATTCCTCATATTCTTTCATCTGAGCGCCATGAATCGTTGTCAGCTCATCGATGATTTCCTGCACGCCGAGGCTCTCAATCTGCTGCACATAAGCATCCCAGTCATCCAGGGACTTGCTTCCGCTGATGACGCCCCACACATACTCTTTCATGGCATCGCCGATGTCCGTTCCTTTATCATTATTCACCGTATACGCCTCAGGGTTCTTCTTCTCCACCGTATGGGAATAAGCGATACGGCTGTTGGCGGCCACTTTCTCGAAAAGTTCCGAGGTGCTCTTGGTATTCTCAATGTTGCAGAAGTCTTTCCTTGCGAACAAATCCTGGAACAGCTTCAGGCCAATGTCCTGCTCCGTATTCTGGGTGCCGTCGCTGGGGACGATGTGGCGGAGCCTGCCTGCGAGACTCTGTGGATCAGACAGTAATCGTTCCAGTAGCCCACCGCCGTGAACAGGGCGATGGTGGCCTTGGACAGCGGAAGCACTATTTTCCAGAAAATCGTCACCTCCGTGGCGCCGTCTATTTTCGCCGACTCCTCCAGGCTCTCCGGAATCGTCATGAAAAAGCTCTTCATGATGATGACATTGTAAGCGCTGACCAGACCCGGCAGGACAAGCGCCCAGCGGTTGTCGATCAGCCCCAGACCCTTGATCAGCAGATAGCCGGGAATCATGCCGCCGGAGAACAGCATGGTGAAGAGAACCAACAGCAGCATCGTCTTCCCAAAAGGCAGATTTTTCTTGGACAGCGGATAGGCTGTGGTAGCCGTGAACAGCGTCCCCAGAAAAGTCCCCGAAATCGTCACCAGCACCGTTGTCAGGTAACCGGTCCAGAGGGACGGATCCTTGAATACCTGTGCGTATGTATCAAGATTGAATCCCTGCGGCCACAAAAAGATGCCGCCCCTGGCCGTGGCCTCAACAGAGCTTAAAGACATCATGATGACATGCCAGAACGGATATACCATGACAATGCTCAGCAGCGTGAAAAAGATATAGTTGAACACACTGTACGCGATTTCCCCTTTGCCGCGCTTCACTTTCGTGAGATGGTTTTTTGCGTCTTTCATAACTTCGCTCCTATCTGCCCGCTTCTTTGCGGACCTACTCTCATTCTTCAGACCGGTGCAAGTCCGGAAGAACGCTTCCCCTGCGTTCTTCCGTGCGGGATTTAGACCCACACTAATACAGCCCCTCGTTGCCGGTCTTCTTTGCAACGTTGTTGACAATCACAATCAATATGAACGCTACCACGGATTTGAACATGCCCGCCGCGGTAGAGAAAGAGTAGTCCGAATTGATCAGACCCATTCTGTACACGTAGGTATCAATGATATCCGCAACCTCATACACATGGGACGTATACAGCATGAAAATCTGGTCGAAACCCGCATTCAGGATATTGCCGCAGTTCATGATGAAGCAGACCACAATGGTGGGCACGATGGAGGGCAGCGTGATGTTGAGCATCTGCTTCCACTTGCCGGCGCCGTCAATGGAGGCCGCCTCGTACAGCTGCGGGTCGATGCCGCTGATGGCCGCAAAGTAGAGGATCGTGCCCCATCCCATGCCCTTGTAGATATCCGTCACAATCAGCATGGGCACAAACCATTTCGTGCCGGTGAGCACCATCACACGCTCTCCGGTCAGGCTGTAGATCAGCTGGGTAATCAGTCCGTTGTCCGGATCCAACAGGGTCATGATGATACCTGCCAGGATAACCCAGGAAATGAAATGAGGCAGATACAGCAAGGTCTGGGAGACTTTCTTGAACTTCAGGCTTCTCATCTCATTCATCATCAAAGCCAATATGATGGGTATCGGGAACCCAATGATCAGCTTCAGCAGGCTGATAACCACCGTGTTGCGCAGAACAGGCAAAAACGATGCCTTGGAGAACAGTTTCACGAACTGCTCAAAGCCTACCCACTGGCTGACGGATTATACTGGTTATACTCCATGAATGCGATTCTCAAACCGAACATGGGCACATATTTGAAAATCGCGAAGAACAAAATTCCGGGGATCAGCAGGAAGTACAGCCAACGGTACTTTACCATATCCCTCCATGTGGTCTAGCACCTGGTTTTGAAATCCACTTTTTTCGTGCCTTTGTTTGCTGCCATTTTTACACTCTCCTCTCCTCTTTTTGTTGATAAGCTGACATTATGCATCTTTTTGCACTATTTATGCACGATTTTGCTTTCTGTCACTTTTTCCAAGGAACTTTCCTTTCATGGGCTTAACAGTGTCATTTCTTGTTTATATTAAAGCACCTTGAACGGTTAAAGTCAATATCCTTTGTATGACTTGTTGCATTTTTGACACTTTATGCAATTTTAATAATTATTTTATGCACAATATTGCACTGTTTTGGTCTACTTTGCCCAAATCCATAAGCTAACCACTGGCATTCACACTCCATACCCTTTCCCGGCATGAAAAAACGCACTGTTTCCATGCATATATGCACACAAAAAAGAGCCTTATATCGGCCCTCTTTCAATCTACAGGATATTGTTTTCGGAAATTTATACTGCACACCGGTTCTATTTACCATGAATCCTGACTGCAGACCGCAGGCAGAATACCTTTGCCCATTTTCCTACTGTAAATTCCGGCGGTCTGCAGTATACATATTTTTTACGGAGGATCTGCGTATGATAACCTGTCCGGAGATCTCTGTCTTCTCATAGGGAGCGTCCGGGTGCTGCCTCCTCCAGAGAAAGCACTGCACCATGCGTCTTCCCAGCCACTTCGCGTCTACGTTCACCGTGGTGAAAAACGGATCCAGCATGCCCTCCTCATCATTGTCAAATCCTGTCACCGCAACATCCTCCGGCACCCGGATTCCGGCTTTGCGCAGGGCCTGGGTCAGGAACTTGGCAATTTCATCGTTTCCGCACACCACCGCCTCCGGCAGCATCTCCTCCCTGTATTTTTCCACGATCTTCTCAAAGGTCTGCGCATTGTAAAATTCGCTGCTCTCCAGTTCCGTGTCCGGCATCACCAGCCCGGCGGGCAGTTCCGCCCCAGCCTGCCTCATAGCGTACAGATATCCGTCCAGGCGGTCATGCATGGTCTCAAACTGACTGCTGCTCTCGTTTAAAAAACCGATCCTGCGCATTCCCTGATCAAGCAGATGCCGCACCAGCTTCACCACGGGTTGGAAGCTCTCCATCTTCACAATGTCTCCGGGCATCTCCTCCCCGGGATCCTTATAAGTATCTAACAGAAATACCGGGATACCTTTCTGGCGGATTTTCTTCACATAATCCCGGTTCATCATCTTTACGCAGAAGACCGCCTCCATGTCTTCATCCAGTCCCCGGGGCAGGCGCAGCGCCTCCTCGTCCTGTTCCGTCACCACCGCCACCTGGGTCTGGCAATGGTTCAGGCTGGCTTCCTCCGAAATCCCGTTGATCACTTTATCCCAGTACACCGCCACATCGGGCTTGCGCAGGATCATGATCCTGTGCTCCCCGGCCTCTTCCCTCTGTGCAGACTCCCTCTCCCGCTCCTCGGCGCCTGCCACATATCCCATTCGCTGCGCATACCGCAGAACCATGTCCCTGGTCCGCTGAGCCACCAGTTCATTTCCCTTTAATGCCATGGAAACCGTATTCCGGGACAGCCCCAAGTCCCGCGCAATGCTCTGAATCGTAACCTTTGCCATTTCCCATACCCCCCGGGCGCCCATGGCCCGCATGTCAATACATATGCTATCCCTTACCGCTGTCCGCCCCGCTCCCCCTTGCAGGCCGGTGCAACGGTTTTCTTTTCAACAATGTGCCCGCTTACCAGTTCCATCTGCCCGGCCTCGCCAAGCCCCTCCAGCCTGGCCAGGACTTTGCGCAGGGCGGCTTCAGCCATGCCTTTCATGTCCACCTCGTAGGTAGTGATGCCTCTGTCCAGCAGCCCCGGGTAGAGGTAATTGTCGAATCCCACCACGGAGCAGTCTTTTGGCACCCGGACGCCCCGCTTCTCCAGTTCATCGATGAGCCTGCTGGCCACCAGGTCGCAGTTGCAGACAAAGGCCTCCGGCAGTTCCTCCGGCAGCTTCAGGACGATCTCTCCCGCCTCGTCCCGATCCTCCAGCAGCCATTCCTCTCCAAAAGGGACGCCATGCTCCAGCAGGCAGCGTCTGAAGCCGCAGTACCGATCCATGATGCTGCTGGTGGCGTGGATGGAGCCCACATAGGCCATGCGCCTAAACCCTTTCTCATACAGATGCTCCGTCAGCAGGTACGTCCCGTGGAAGCCGTCCGTCACCACTGCGTCCCCTGCTATGTCTATATTATAAAAATCAAGAAATACCACCGGCATTTTAATGTTGGCTTTCAGAAAAAGGATGTATTCCCTGTCGATCTCCCCCATGACGATCAGGCCCTCCACTGCGTTTTCCTCCACAAAGCGGGGGAGCTTCTTCTCCTTTTCCGTATCATGCTTCAGCACTTCTGCCATCACGGCACAGTTCTGCTCAGGCGCCTCCATGGCGATCTCCATATAGATCTTCCAGTAGAACGTGATATAGTCCGCCAGATATCTCTCCGAGATGACCACGCCGATGCTCCGCAGGCCTGGCGCTTTCCCACCGGCCTTTTTCTGGTTCTGGAAATATCCCATCTCCCGCGCCTTGTCCAGAATCCTTACGCGGACTTCCTCGCTGACACCCTTGCGTCCTGCAAGGGCGTTGTGCACAGTCACTGCGCTTACGCCCACCTGATTGGCTATGTCCTGCATCCTCACTCTGGCCATCCCGTTTCTCCATTCTTTCTTTCCGTTATACTTCATTTTACTTAATTTTTCAACCCATGTCATTAACTATTCTTGGATTTTGTCTGTATTTATTGCGGCATATTTGCACGGCTTATCTACCGTATCCCGGAAAAGAGGCTGACGTGGTCAATGGCTTCCAAATCAAAAATATGCAATTATCCCCAGCACCCGCTGTAGCGTCTCTCTGATTTCCTTTTCTGTGCGTTTTCCAAAATACTTTCTGCAATTTCGAACTTGTTCTTTATCATATATTTTCATTTAATGCTTTAGATAATATTTTTTCTTCGGGCAGAGTCAGAAAGAGGCGAAGACGATCTCGGCTTCCGCTGTCAGCTTGGAGAAGTTGCCGCCCCATGCGATTTGCCCTTGAAGATAGCAGAAAGAAAGGATATACTGTCCGTAACCCCCAAAAAACGAAAACAGGAAGGAGCCAAGACCCATGCCCACCAGCAAAACCGCATTCACCGCCGTGCTGTGGGGTGGTGTTTTTGTGCGAGACTTTCCTGACATTTTTTGCATGACATTTTTCCGTAAAAACTGTAGACATCGCAATATTCCTGCGCTGTCATTTATGTGAATTTCGCAGGGGAACCAAATCGTTGAAGCAAAGATAAGGGCAATGATGCCTTTCCAGAGCGCCTGCGGTGCGAAGAAGCAGGCAAGATGCAAGTTGTCAAACGGGTATTCCCATAGTATTCCGCAGCGTAACAGGCAGATGTCATTTGCCGGGGATATGCAGGTATCCCGCCAAGCGCATGGGTCATGCCGTGAGTTCAAGGCAGCGCCGCGGATAGTGTTTTACGAAGCCGGAACACTTTATTCCCCCACGGCATCTGCTGTGGGGGAGATTCATTTTGCTCCATCCTTTGGCCTCACTTTATCGGATGTCTTTCCTGCAGTACTTTCCATAAGCCGCCGCAATGCCCACTGCCCCAAACGCCAGCCCTATGGCCGCCAACTTCCCATCCAGATGCCCTTCCGTGACGATATCCGCTCCCTCGGCATAGCCAAAAGGCGTGATGTATTTCAGGAATTCCGCTTCCCGGGCGATGTTGGCCACCAGGTTCAGAAAGTACATCCCTGCGGCAATGCCTAAACCTATGCTTACGCCGCCCCTGCGCGCAAAGGCGGATATTCCGAAGCAGATGCCCGCAAGCTCCGCCTGCAGGAGGAAATAGGCCAGGTGAAGGAGGTTCAGCTCTTTCCATGGAACATCCTCCCCGATGGCCGCTATGGAAGCCACAGAAATCCCATAGATAATCAGATTCATGACGGCAATCTGCACATACACCGCGGCCAGCTTTCCGGTGACGATACGAGCCCGGTTGACCGGATGGGTCAGCAAAAATTCCGCCGTCCGGTCTTTCTCCTCCTTGCTCAGGATCCCTGCGGCGCACAGGGACGCGAAAAAAGCCCCTCCCAGCCCCAGCACGTTCCCGCACTCAATGGCGTAGAAGCCCATGAGCGTCCCGAAATTCAGCCTGTCCATGCCGAAAGCGTCGCTGAACGACCCCATGGAGGAGAACATGTCGCCCATGTCCTCCATCTGCCCTTTCATCTCCGGGAACAGGAACACGCACACCGCCAGGAGAAACCCAATGGATGCCGTCCAGATGATAAATGAAATCCTGCCCTGCCTCAGCTCATGTCTTATCAGTGTCATACTCTGCCTCCTTTTTAGGAAGCTGTACTTGCTTCCTGTAATAGTGCATGAATATCTCCTCCAAGTCCGGTTCCGATACAGATAAGTCCGAGACGCTGCCAGCTGCCAGCCTCTGCAGCAGCAGGTTCATGTCCCCGCTGTACAGGAAGTTAACACCTCCCGGGGAATCCTCCCTGTCCCGGATGCCCGCAAGCCCCTCCAGCACCACTGTCCCCCGGACGCTCACCCGCCTGGCAGTGGTCTTTGAAAGCGTCTCCACGCTGTCGCATGCGATGATTTCACCCTCCCTGATGATGGCCGCCCGGGTGCAGTTGTGCTGGATTTCCGAAAGGATATGGCTGGACAGGAACACCGTGGCCCCCGCCCGGTTCCGCTCTCTGAGAATGTCAAAAAACGCTTTCTGCATCAGCGGGTCAAGGCCGCTGGTGGGCTCGTCCAGAACCAGGAGCGCGGGCTCATGCTGCAGGGCGCAGACAATGCCCACCTTCTTCCGGTTGCCAAAAGAGAGTTCCTCCACCTTTCTGGCAGTGTCCAGCTGCAGCTGTTCGCAGAGCCGGCCAGCCTCCTCCCCGCAGTCCTTTTCCCGCAGATTCGCTGAGAGCTTCAGCACCTCCCGCACCCGCATCCCGGCGTAGAACACCGCCTCGGAGGGCAGGTAGCCCGTCCGGGCCAGGATTTCCTGCTTATCCTTTACAATATCCAGTCCAAAAACGGACGCCCTGCCGGATGTCGGACTGATAAGCCCCAGCAAAGTCCTTATGGTAGTGGATTTCCCCGCGCCGTTCGGCCCGATGAAGCCGAAGAACTCCCCTTTGGCCACAGTCAGGTTAATCTCCCGGATTCCCCGGGCTTTTCCGTAATATTTCGTCAGATTTTCGATTTTGATTGCATCCATATCCGCCCTCGCCTTTCCCTGCTCTAAAAGTCTTATATCCCCGCGTCACGCCTTTCGCAGATACACGCTCTTCCAGAACGCGATGAGCCTCCCAAAGTCCCGCTCCATCTGCTCCATGTCCACATCCCCCCGCTGCACCATCTCCCAGAGATACCCCTCCGAGGCCCAGTACATCTCCTGGTACATCTCCGGAATGTCCAGCCCGGGGATAAACTGCTCCGGGTCGAAGTTCAGCCGCGCCTTGTCCGCTTTCAGGTTGAAATACCGATGGTAACTCTCCTGAACGGCAGCGTTGACCTCCGGGTCTTTTTCATAGAAAGCCCTGATGGTGAAGCTGGTCATGTCCGGATACATGCGGGCAATCTCCATCTTGGCACGCATCCCCTGCTCCATGCTCTCGAACAGGCCCGTCCGGCTGTAGCATCCGTACCTGGTCAGGTGTTCGATGGTAATCTGGGCGCATTTGTCCCAGAGGAACAGGTACAGCTCCTTTTTATTATGGAAGTAATGGAACAGCAGCGACTTGCTGATGCCCGCGTCCCGGGCTATCTCGCTCATGGGGCTGTTCTTATAGGTATTCCGCGAAAACACCCTGTATCCGGCATTGATGATAGCCTGCTGCTTTTCTTCCGGCAGGGAAAAGAACCTCTCGTTCATCCTGTCACCTCCGTTGACCGCCCGGTTAATTACAGAATATACCCATTGACCGATTTTGAGAAGACCTCTTTGTCAAAAACTTTTCCTGGTTCTTCCTGTTGCCAGGTGTATGGATTCTGCTGTTTATCCCGCTGGCAGGCTGCTATAATGTCCTTTATGAATTAAAGGGCGGCGGGTTCTGGGGACAGCTTGCGCCAGTGCCACTCCTACACAGTTCTTTCAAGGCATTCGGACTCTACTGGATAATATACATCGCCATATGTACCGCCCTGGACATTCTCATTGCAAAGCGGAAACGGAGCGAATCCTGACCAGATCAAGGACTTCCCGGCATCCGGCCATGCCGTCCTGCCGGGAAGTCCGGGGCGCTCTTCCATTTTCAAATGTCCAAATCCTCTGCCCTATCTCTTACCGATCTCCGTATCCGCCGCGCCGGTCCGGCTGTACTCCTTGATATAGTCCATAATATCGTCCAGCCTGGTGAACGCCAGCCCTACGTAGCTGTCCGCCGCGCCGTAGTAAATAGCGATTTTCCCGCTCCCGCTGTCGTGGATGGTGGCGCAGGGGAAGCACACATTGGGCACGAAGCCCCTCTCCTCATACCACTCCTGCGGGGTCAGCAGGAAGTCCTCGCAGCGGTATTTCACGACAGAGGGATTGTCGATGTCCAGGATGGCCCCGCCGATGCTGTACACATAGCCATTGCAGGTGCCTGTGACGCCGTGGTAGAACAGAAGCCACCCCTCACTGGTCTCGATGTGCGCCGCGCCGCCGCCGATTTTTAAGGACTCCCACCACTCGCTGCCCTTTCCCATCACATGCCTGTGCTTTCCCCAGTACACCATGTCCGGACTCTCGCTTAGGAAAATGTCCCCGAAAGGCGTGTGGCCGCTGTCCGAGGGCCTGCTCAGCAGACAGAAATTGCCGTTAATCTTGCGGGGGAAGAGCACGGCGTTGCGGTTAAAGGGCAGGAACGGGTTTTCAATCCTGGTAAAGGTCTTGAAGTCCTGCGTCTTTGCCATGCCGATGGCGGCTCCGTAGAAGTCCTGGCACCAGATGATGTAATAGGTGTCCTCCACTTTCACCAGCCTGGGATCGTATGCATAGACAGGCATGAAAGACTTTCCCTCCTGGTCCACGAACGGAATCTTTTCCTCTTCAAAATCCCAGTGAATGGCGTCCTTGCTCCTGCCCATGTATATGTACGGTATACCGTTATTCTGTTCCCCGCGAAAGACGCCGATGAAGCCGTCCTCATAGGGCATGACGGCGCTGTTGAAGATTCGGGCCACATCGTTCCCCTCCACCCTGGCCACCAGGTAAAATTTCCCGTCCAGTTCGATGGCGCCGGAGTTCATCACCGCGTTCACGCCCAGCCGTTCCTGGAAGAACGGATTGCTGTCCATGTCCAAATCGTAGCGCCAGAACAGCGGGATGTGCTCCCTGGTCAGCACGGGATTCTTGTAGCGATGGTAGATGCCGTTGTAAAAGGAATCGTCCACCTCATTGGGGCGATTCAGCAGCTTCTGCTGCTTTTGCAGTTCTTTTTCATATTGAGGATGTATGCTCATATTCTCTCCTGTTCTTGGCTGTTGCCAGCTGCTGTCTATTTCTGTCTGCCTGATACTTATCTGCATGCTTATGTCTGCCCATGCCGCGCATTGAACGGATTCTTATGCATGTGACTCATCGCTCCCCGGTATGGTCATCCGTTTCTCCGGACATATCCGGACTCCATGGAGCGGATCCGGCGATGGCCCGGGGCCGGCTTAGACATTGGCCGCAACCACCTGAAAGCCGTATGTATTCCGAGTATCGTCACTTGCCGCTGCGCCCGATGATCTCCATGCACATGCGCCCGTTGTGGTAAGGGCATTTCCAGGGTTCCACGATGGGCTTCTCCAGGGCAGGATTCCCCTCCGCGTCCGTGTACCAGAACCACTCCCCCTCCGGCCTCTCATCCACCAGATGCTCCTGAATGAATCCCCAGATATCCTCCGCAGCCTTAAGATACCGGCGTTCCCCGGTCTTCTGATAAGCGTTGTAGAAGCCCGCCACGCCCCGCTCGCACTCATTGGCCAGGGAGTGATGGGCGTAGGCTTTTTCGCAGACCTCCGCCTCCAGGCACCGCAACATAGGGCTCAGGCGTCTGCTCAGCGCCTCATCCCCCAGGGTCTCCAGGCATCTGTCCATCAGCCAGGCCGCCTCGATGTCGTGGCCGTAGGAGTGCAGGTCAATCAGGCTATTCATGTGGAGGTCAAAGAACACCTCCTGTCTGCGCCGCGCCGGATTGTATACATGCTCCGCCACCTGGTTCAGAATCCAGCGCAGCTTTTCCGTGACCACCTGCTGCCAGCGCCTCTTTCCATGGACATCCCGGTCCGCTGCCGGCAGGCTTTCATCCGATGCCGTCTGGCAATCTCCCCTGAGCGTGCTTCCCGCCTCTTCCCCAGAATCCTCCTGCCGGCGCCTCTCTTCTGCCGCCGGACAGTTCCCCTCTGAGGCCATCGGCCAATCCCCGCCAAGAAACCGCTCCGCCTCCCTGCAGGCCAGCAGATACTCCGTGTAAGCCTCCAGCACATGCAGCAGTGTGTTCATAGTCCGATCCGCCATCACTCCGTTCTCCGAAAGCTTGTCATTGGCAATGGGGCAAAAAGCAATGTCCTGCGCCTCCTTATATCCATACTCGTCAAAGCACCTGTCCTCAATCACCTGAATCAATCGCTCCGCCAGTTCCAGAGCCTCCCTGTCATGAAAAGCCCGGAAGTAGGACGACAGAGCGTACACCGCAAATGCCTGATTATAAGTATGCTTCGTGGTATCCTCCGGCTGTCCCTTATAATCCAGGGACCAGTACACGCCGCCCCGTGTGGGATCCACGCATTTCTCCCGCAGAAAACGGTAGGCCCAGTCCGCGCACACTTTCAAAGAATCCGCCATACTCCCTTGTCCGCTTCCCGCTTCCCTGCCTTTCCTCTCATGAGCCGAAATCGCCTCTGTCTTCTGTAAACCTGTCTCTTCTTCCCGCAGGCACATGGAGGCGCTGGAGAAGAACCACAGAATGCGGCTGTTTAGGATGCAGCCTTTTACCGCTTCCCTGTCCACTACGAGCCCGGAATCCATCCACCCGTAATATCCGCCGTGCTCCACGTCCCGCAGGTTTTCCCAAAAGGGAATCAATCGTCCGCACAAATGCTCCAACAGTTCATCCTTTAACATGTTTTCCCCCTTTCCGTATTGCAATTAATTTCTAATGATATTATTAACTTATTTTATTAATCAAATCATTAATGATTCTTGCATTTTATATATATTTATTGTTCAAATAAATGTTTTCATCTATTTCCACAATAAACAGCCGATTTTTTCAGAGCATTTGCCAATGTTTTTCCAGGCTTTATTCATTTATAATGGAATCTTAGGGCTTAGTGTATCAGATTAAATTTTTACTTAATTTTAAGCGCCCTGTAAAGGAGAACCCTTATGACTATAGCCGAATCCTATACCCCGGACCCGGCCCTGCTGTCCGGGCAGGGCATCAGCCTGACCCTTTTCCGTCCAGACCCGGAGCTGACCTGCTCTTTCCTTTACCGCCTGGCCCTGGAGTGCAGCTGCATCAAGGGCCCCCTTTCCTATTATATTTCGGAGCATCCGGGGCTGGGGCTACTGCGTTTAAAGTCCGGCGCCCTGTCCTTTACCGTCCTCCCCTCGGAGCGTTCCGTCACTTTGGCGGAACACGGCCTCTACCTTTTCCCCGGCCAATCCACCTGCCGGATCATCGTGCGAAGCGGGGCTGAATACGAACTGCTCCATTTCGACGGCCCCGGCGGAGCCTACTTTTCCCGCCATCTGGCACAGGACGCGCCGCTGCGGCGGATTCCCTCCGCTCTCTGCCGTTCGGGTGAGTTCTCCCCCCTGTTCGAGCAGACAGATTCCCATCCCGTGCTCTGTCATATGCTGCTCACACAGCTCCTCTCCGGGCTGACTTTGGAATCCCTGGTTCCCGGGGAGAGAATTCCTCCTTATCTGGCAGATCTCAAATCCCGGCTGGAAACCCATTATTACGAAAGCTTCCGCCTGGCAGATCTGGAGCGGGAATACCAGGTGAGCCGCTACCGCCTCTGCCGGGAATTCAAAAGCTGCTATCAGACCTCCCCGCTGCAATATCTGCACCGCGTGCGCATACAGGCCGCCAAAAGCCTGTTAGTTGAGACTAACCTTAAAATCCATGAAATCAGCTACGAAACCGGCTATGAAAATGTGAATCATTTCATAGCCCATTTCAAGAAGATCACAGGTATGACGCCCACTGAGTACCGTCTCGACCCTCTGGGCCGCTCTTCCTGAAAACCGCCCGGCCCACGCCCGGAAAACCGGCTGTCAAAGCAATCGAAGCGATTGCTTGGGCTTATTCTTGCAAAATACCCACGAAAACGCCTTGCGGAGCCTCTTCCCATCCTGTGTCTGCCGATTTACTGCTTGACAATCCAATTATTATTCTTTATTATAAACTATAATGTGTAGTGAGACTAAGTCCTATAAAGCCTTGAACAGAGGCTTTTCTTTTTTATATCTGGTATAGACGCCGTCTGTCGCCGCGGTGCGTAAGGGGGATTGACTTTTGGAAAGCAAAGATTACGAAATCATCTTGAACAGTATGCCGGAGACGGCCATCTATGTCATCCGGCAGGATAATCACAGTCTGTTGTATTTCAACAAGAGAGTGCGGACCGTGTCCCCTGAGGTACGCTTGGGGCTGACCTGTCACGAGGTATGGACGGGTTCCTGCGTCAACTGCCCCCTGCTGACCATTCAGGACAGGCAGGAAAGCCGTTCCCTTAGCTACAACGCCACTTTCGGCGGGGTAGTGGACATGGTGGCCACCCGGATGCTCTGGAAAGATACCATTCCGGCATTCGTTGTCAGCGTGACGCCCCGCATAGAATCTTCCGGTTATGTATACCGCAAAATCCTGCGCCTGGATCTGGGCCGGAACCGTTACGATGTCTTGAAATTCGACGGCGCCACATGGCTGTCCAGACAGGGCACGGAAAATCTCTCCCGGGAATTCGAGAATCTGGCCGGCAGCGGCATGGTCCATCCTGAGGATGTGGCACGCTTCCGGGCCTTTACCGACATAAACCATCTGCGCAATGCCCTCAGCGGGAGCAAATCCATACTGACCTGCATTTACCGCCGTCTCTATGAACAGGAGTTCCGCTGGAATCTGGTGGAAGTGGTTCCGGCCTTTGACTATAGTGAAGAGAATCAAACTGCCATGTTCTGCGTTAAAGATGTGCATGACACCATGCGGGAGGGGCTAGAGCGGGAGGAGGGCAATGTCCGCAGCCGGAACGCTCTCCTGGCCGTAAGCGAGCAAAGCTTCGGCATCTACGCTATCCATCTGGATTCCGGCATTGTAGATCCCATTCGGGAAGAGGGACGCGATCCGAAAGCACGTTTTTCGGATTCCCTTGTCTGGGATGATTTTATACAGGAACAGATCATAGAAAGGCTTCACCCTGCCTATCAGGACGCATTTCGGACAAAGTTCTCAAAAGCCAGCCTCCTTAAGGCGAAAGAGTCGGGAGAACAGGAGACAGAACTTCTCTGCCAATGGGAGATCGGCGGCGCCTACCGCTACATTTCCGTAACAGCCCATCTGAGCGCGGAACACGGCTCCTGCCATCAGGCAGTGATTTCCATGGAGAACATGGATGAGCAGATCCGCAAAGAGCTGGCCCACAGCAAACACGATATGCAGATCGCCGCCATCCTCAAATCCCGGTTCAGCACGATGACAACGGTAAATCTGGAAAACGGCCAGTGCGAACGCATCTACCTGGACAGCTCCTCGGAGCTGAAAGACGCCATGGTAGGCGATTACAACTATTATACCCAATTGCTGCTTCCCCGGCTGTATCCGGAGGACATGATTCATTACTCCGGCATGATGTCCTTGGAGCATCTGCGGGAAAAGGCCCGAGCCACGGAAAATTACGCGGAAGAGATCTGCCAGTACCGCACCAAAGATACGCCTCCCCGCTGGCTGGAGCAGCATATTATCTACAGCCGTCAGAACGGCAGGATTGTAGTCAATATTTTAGGACACGATATTACGGATGAAAAAAGTAAGGAGAATGAAAGGCTGCGGGCCATGCAGGACCGGGCTTATATTATCAGCAGCTTAAGCAGTCTCTTCTTCTCCACCTATTACATAGACATAGAGCAGGATACTTTCCGCGCAGTCACAAAGCTGGGGAAAGCCGGAGACGTGCTGGGCAGCGAAGTAAGCTGCACGGCCGCCCTGCAGGTCTATGCGGAGAATTTCATCCACCCGGAAGACCGGGAGGACTACCTGAAAGTCATGGATATGTCCAATTTACTTCAGAGCCTGCGCTGGTGGCAGCCCTACGTGTCGTCCATCTACCGCAAGCTTCCGGAGAATCCCGCAGACAAGGATTACGAGTGGGTCCGCGCCACGGTGGTGCTGGCGCAGATCGGGGAAAACGACCTGCCGAAAACCGCCGTATATGTGGCCCAGGATATCACGCAGACCATGCAGCACCAGAACCGGAAATAAGAAAACGGAGGCAGAGGAGTTATGGATAAAATATTGATCATCGAAGACAGCCGGGCCCAGGCCGAGTACCTGAAATCCATACTGACCGCGGACTATGAAGTTACCATATGCCTGTCGGGGGAGGACGGATTCCGCAAGGCCAAGGGCGAAGCCTTTTCCCTGATTTTCCTGGATATCATCATGCCCGATGTGGACGGCTTTTCCCTGCTTCGCAGATTTCAGGAAACCGCGCTCACCAGACATACGCCCGTGATCTTGGTCAGCGGGCTGGCGGATGTCCAGCACGAGGAAAAAGGGCTTACTTTAGGGGCCGTGGACTACATCACCAAACCATTCAGCCCTATCACCGTCAGGGCAAGAGCAAGCATCCATATCAAGCTGCACCATTACCAGATGCAGTTCATGCAGATGGCTACCATAGACCAGCTTACCGGCGTGGCCAACAGACGCCGCTACGAGGACGAAAGCATCCTGAAATGGCGGGAGGCCACCAGACTGGGGCTGACTTTCTCTGTGTGCATGTTTGACATAGATAAATTCAAAGTATACAATGACACATTCGGCCATCCCGCAGGGGATAAAGTCATTTCCGCCGTGGCGAAGACAGCATCGTCTTTTCTTCAGCGCTCCACGGACTTTTTCGGTCGTTACGGCGGAGAGGAATTCGTGGCAATCCTCATCGGCAATGACGCCCCGTCCGCCTTTTCCTTTTTAAAATCCATCCGCCAGGCAGTGGAGGATCTGCACATCCCCCACGACCCGTCCGTCTCCCCCTGGGTCACCATCAGCGTGGGCGGCGTCACGCTCCTGCCAAAAGACGGAGATTCCTATGAAGATTACTTAAAAGTCGCGGACAATATGCTCTACAAGGCCAAACATAACGGCCGGAACATGGTGGTATGGTCCGATGCCGGCAAAGAGGAATGGCAGGAAAGGCCGCCTCACAGTCCTGCCGTCCAGGCATAGAGCGGATAAAGGGACAATCCCTCCGCAAAGCCCAGCCCCCACATTCCAAGCACCAACGGTACTGTCAGAACTACGACCCCCAACAAATAAGCCTGTAAGGCATCTTTTCGCCAGTAGGAAAGCAGCAGCACAAGAAGCGTCGCCCCGGCGCATACCAGCGCCTGGGACAGACACATGACCGCGGCCAGCCCTCCCACGGACAGCCAGCCCGGAAGTCCGCGGCAATAGGGAATCGCCGCCGCCGGAAAGCGGAACCCTCCCAGGGGAAAATTCGCCGAGATGCTGACCGCTCTGCACACAAAGGGAACCAAAGACAGCAGGGCCGCTCCCAACGTGCACACTATGGTCTTGTTCCTCAAAATTCCGGACTTCCCCCGCCGGGTAGCGCCCAGCAGGTTCCAGGCGCCTTTCCTGTCCTCCATGGCCATGGCGCCCCCAAAGGCCAGAATCATCCCAAATCCAAGCAGCAAAAAGTCTGTCCGAAACCCATCTCCCCTCACCCCGAACAGATACAGATAGCCTGTATCATAGATAAAATTGCCGCCGCTTTCGCGGATATTCTCATACTGCTGCCAAACTTTTGAAAAGGCCGGGTAGAAAGCCGTCACCGCATACCAACGGGATTTCATGTCCTCCCCCGCGCCCTCCTCCATCTCTCCCTCCGAAACCAATTCATCGATCCGGCGGATCTCTTCAAAAGCCTCCGCGTACCTGGCGTCCTCCGCCAGTACCAGCGCCTCCTTTTCCTCTGTCAGCCCCCCTTCCAGCTCCAGCATAATGCTTTGATAGTATTGCTCCTGCACGGACATATTGTATTTCCGGGACAAATCCCGCCCGCCGATCAAAAGCCCGAATGCCAGCAGCACCAGCGCCGCCCGGTTCATTACAAGGATCTTCATGCCCTCATGGAAAAGCAGACTGCCCGAGGGCCGAAACGGCAGCAGCCGGATATAGCGCCTGCCCCGGAGCGTAAAAGACTCCCCCTTGATAAACAGGATCAGGCAGCATGACACTCCTGTCACAATTGTCAGCGCCAATAGCCCCAGCGCAAGCCACATCCTGGACAGGGGCCGTCCCAGCACATTGAGGTTCAGGTAAGCCCCGTACAGCTTCTCCGTCCGCAGGCAGCCCGCCAGATTCAGATATTTGAACACCGCTCCCTTAGAGGCCGCGGGAATCCCCGCATACAGCGCGCAGCTCCCTCCATACCAGATTCCCCCTGCCATAAATGGCAAAAAAGGCCGTACGGATGCCATAGAGACCGCTGCCAGTACTGTCCCAAAGCCAAAGAGCACAAGACCCTTTGTGAGCACAGACAGGACCAGATACTGCCGGATGCTGATCGGCAGGCAGCTCTCCCTGTAAGCCGCAAGGGACTGGAGGCTTGCGGACAAGTCCCCGAAGCCTGCCTCATGGCCGTAAAACAGCAGATTCTCCCCATAGAACAGCCCTGCCATGACCATGCAGTGGATCAGAAGCGCCGCCAGCCTGGCCCGGATGTCAGGCCCAATCCCTTTCGGAGTACTGCGGGTAATATAGAATAGCTGCTTCTCCTTGTCCTCCAGGATCAGATATCCCACAAAAAATGCCGCGGATAATATGAGCAGCAGATCTGTCCACAGATTCTCCCAGGACCCGGTGACGGCCTTTTGGGGCATCCACCGGGTCCCCTCCCCCGTGAGTTTCCCGTAATCCCTGGCGCTTTTTTCTATATTCCGGGTAGAAAATGACGATTCCGTTGTGCCGCCGAAGAGCTTAATGCTTCCCAATGTATTTTTATTTTCCTGCACAGACAGCAGATATTCCCCGTAATCCGCGCAGCTCTCCCACTCCTCATACAGCTCGTCTGCGAGCATCCCCTCCTGCCAGAGAGAATCCGTGAATCTCAGATACGCCCCGCCCTGATAGAGATCCAGATATGCCTCGAACACCCCTGAAGACTCTGCCTGGATCTGAGCCCGCAGGGCCTCGCCCATTTCCCCGGCTATCCCCTGCAGCATCAGCGCCTGCTCCACAAGGCGCAAACCGTCCATGGTTTCCTTAAATTCAGAGACATACGCCCCTTTCTCCGCCTCTGTCATCCCAAAGATTTCCTCCTGAAAAGCCCGGTAAGCGGACAGGGGCGGGCGCTCCCCATCCGTCAGATTGGTATACCACAGCAGAAATCCGTTTATAAGCAGCAGGACGCAGATGCCGACAAAAAAGCTGCGCCTGCCCCATATCTTTCCAAGTTCAAATCCCGTCAGCCGAAACATCTCTCCTCCTCCCCGAACAGCCGCATATAGACCTCCTCCAGCCCTCCCAGGCTGCCGTATTTCCCGCGGGCGCCCTGTGCCCCGCCGTCCTCTTTGTCACACGCATCCCCGCACCCGCAGCCGTACTTCTCACAGAGTCCCTCCACCGTACCCCGGTCCAGGATACGCCCGGCCTTGATCAGAATAATCTCCTTTGCAATAGGCTCGATATCCGACACCACATGGGTGGACACCAGAATAATGCGCTCTCCGGCCAGGCTCTCTATCCGCTCCCGTATCCGCACCCTCTCCCTGGGATCCAGCCCCGCCGTGGGCTCGTCCAGTACCAGGAGCCTGGGATTCCCCAGCATGGCCTGGGCAATCAGGATACGCTGCTTCATACCGCCGGAATAGGAGCCCAGAAAACGGCGGGCCGCCTCTTTGAGATTGACATAGCCCAGCACTCGCTCTATTTCCGCCCCCTGAGCCTTTCGGGGAATACCTTTCAGCGCAGCCATGTAGGAGAGGAACCGTTGCCCCGTAAAACCGTCGTAAAGTCCCTGCTGCTGGGGCGCATAGCCCAGGAGGCTTCTGTACGCCGCCCCCAAAGCGCCGATCTCCCTTCCCTCCCACTTCACCTGCCCCTGGGTGGGCCTGCGGTTGCCGGTTATGATGTTCATCAAGGTGGACTTGCCCGCCCCATTGGGCCCCAACATCCCGTAGATGCCCGCATCCAGCGTCAGGGACACCTGATCCAGGGCCAGTTTATCTCCATATCGTTTTGTAATCCCGCAAAGCTCCAGCAATGTCTACCACCCTCTTCCTATCATATTGATCTTGCGGAAATTGTCATTGCCCGCCATCAAATCCTCCTGGGAGATCAGGCCGTACTGATACAAAGTGATCTCATAGGCGCCGCCTCCCGAGGGCGTGGCCTCATAATCATAGACTACAAGCACGTCTCTGTCCAGAACGGCCATAAACTCCAGGCTCCATCCCAAGCTCTTATTTACCAGCCCGGAATGGCATAGTTCCCCCGTATTCCTGTCGATATAATAATAGGTTTTATCCGAGCCGTCCAGGTTCATACAGTAAAGCTTCTCCCCCATGATGCCGCAAAGATAATAGAACCTGCCCGGCTCACTGTAAACGCTCCTCTCCTCCCCGGTGTCCAGGTTAACCTCTTTTATGCTGTTCTCATCTGACATCGAATAATAAAGCTTGTTTTCCGCGAACAGGAATGAGCGCTGTTCCCTATTGTCTACACGATACTTTTCCGTAAGCTGTCCGCTATCCATGTTCAGGCAGGCGAATACCTCACTGGAATTCTTATACAGTTCCGGATAATCATCATCCGAGAACATCTCCGCGTCCGAGAGAGCCCTGCCGTAGTCCGTGCCCTGAAGCACCAGATTTCGGTCATAGCATCCCACCACTCTCCAGGAAACATAGCCGTCAAAGTCCATGGAGCATACCTCTGACAGCTCCCCTTTGGCCGGGTCCAAAAATACCAGCTTCCGCTCCGCCGAATGGATATAGGTATTTACGCCGTCCCGTTCGGAGGTCAGCCTCTTCGTCACCAAATAGAGGCCGCTCTCATCTCCGCATACATAGTCCTCCACTGTCACGGAAGTGTCAAAGGTATACACTTTCTCTCTGTTCGTACCGTCTAAGCCCGCCCGGTACAGGACACTGGCGGTACCCTCGGTCTCCACATTGCCTGCCTCGTCTCCCCCTATGAATTCTGTCTGCGCGGAGCCATCGTCATCCTGTCGCTTGCTGAACAGATACAGACTTCCCTGATAGGGAAAAATCAGTGTACTATAAGGCTCGAAATCGTCGTGCGGGAGCACGGAGGGACAGTCCGGCGAATCATGGCCACACCCGGCATTGCTGCACAGGAATACCTCCTGCAGGGTCTCAAAGTCCATGTACATCAGATGGGAGCCGTAGCTGCCGTCCGTAAGCTTTTTTTGCTCTTTTTCGATATAATAATAGCCGCTCTGTGTGTGGCATCCCTCCTCATTCACCGTGCACAGAAACTTCAGCCCGCTGCTTCCCGCAGTTCCTCCGAATGCCGTACCGCTGTCCGCGCTGTTACCGGCCTCTGCGGCTATGTCCCCGGATGCGCCGCTTCCGCCTGCGGCAGCCGGACCGTCTCCCAGCGAAATCCCCTCCATTCCTCCCTCGCCTGCGCCGTCCCCGGCGTCTCCGCCGCAAGCCGTGAGGGATACCGCCAGTCCCGCCGCCAGAACCAGCGCCTCTATGCTCCGCATTGTTTTCCCTGCCGTTCTCTGACATTTCCTGACATTTTTCGTATGCTTTTTCCCAAATTTTTTCATCAAAAAAGACCTCCTTGCTTTTTTTCGGAACGGGTTCCTTTCGTAAAAAGAACCCGTTCCCTGCAACAAGGAGATCATAATCCCCAAAAGTCAAAATTCTGTCAAACCGCGAGAAATATTTTTACCACAGCCCCCCGGGGAACTCTGTTTCCCAGCCGTAAGCTCCCTCCATGCTTCTCGCAGAGCACCCGGCTGATGGCAAGGCCCATGCCCAGATGACCGTCCTCCTGCCTGGCAGGCAGAAGCGCCTTACTCTGCTTTTTCAGGATTTCCTCGGGAAATCCAGCGCCGTCGTCCGCCACTGTCACCGTGAGCCCCCCGCCCTCTCGCTCAAACTCCACGGACACCATGCTCCCGGCAAAGCGCGCGGCATTCTCAAATACATTTTCTAATATACGGAAAAACATCGTCCTGTCCACCATAAGGCACCCCGCAAGCGGCTTTCTCCCAGGCTTGTTCATATGCAGTGCAATGCCCGCCCTGTCGGCCATCACCTTAAGGTCGTCCCGGACCTCCTCCATAAGCGCCTCCGCCCCCGTCTCTCTCCTGTCCGGCTCCATATCCTCCAGCCGGTTCAGCACCCGGACGGACTCCGTGTACTGCTCCAGGCGCATGGCAGCCGCTTTCAGATTGGCGGCAATATGGGCCGTCTTCTCCCGGCTCAAATCTCCGGCCGGCACATGCATCTCCAGATATTCCGCGTATCCCTGGATGATGGCGATGGGATTGCGCAGGTCATGGGCGACGGAGGCCTGCATGAGTTTGCGCTGGTCTAAAAGCCTCCACATGGCCTTGTTGTTCCGGGCCAGCTCCAGGCGCATGCGCTCAAAGGATCCGCACAGCGCCCCCATCTCATCCCCGCTAAGGTATTCTATGGAGAAGTCCAGATTCCGGTCCGCAATCCGGGCCGTGGCCTCGGACAGAATAGCCAGCGGCTTCTCCAGGCGTTTTTTGTAGAAAAAGAAGCCGGCAAACAGGATGCCGCAGACGGACAGCAACGCCGGCACCGCCACCATGGCGGCGCCGCAGAACTGATAGGCCAGCTTGCGCTTGGGCGTCAAGGTGTCGAAGCTCTTCTCAATTTTCCGAACGGAATAGACGACGTCCACCACGTCGCCCGAGGCTAATTTCTGCGGGGTATCCCAATCCCCCGGCGCTTCCTCCGCTTCGGTATTCTCCCCCTCCACTTCTTCCCATATCTGGGGAAGCCTGGCAGCTTCACCGAAATCCAGCCATGTAGTCGTCTCTGTGACCGTGCCGTCTGACCGAGTCTCCTGTACGGTCAGGTAAACGGCATTGGGATCCGGCAGCAGATAATGCCGGAAAGCAGTGCAGACCCAGATCGTCAGGCCGGACAATAGCGCCACCCCGCCGAATACCGCAAATATCACCAGCAAAAAGAAGCCCCGCAGCGGAAGATTCCGAATCCGCAGCCCCAATCCTCTTTTATGGTCAGATTTTCTGCCCGAGACCTTGTGGCCCCATGGGGTCTTTCCCCTCTTTACCTTGTATTTTCCAGGGCCGCCCTGTGCGGACACATCGCTTACAGCGCTGGCGCCATTCTCTCCATCCATGCCTTCTCTCTTACCTCCACTGCCCCTTTTTGCCTGTCAACGGTTCCACTTATAGCCTACCCCCCACACGGTCTCAATGTATTCACGCCCTGTGCTTTCCCGCAGCTTTGCCCTGATTTTCCGGACATGTTCTTTTATCACATTACTGTCTCCATCCGCATCGTACCCCCACAGCGTCTCGTAAATGTGCTCCCTGTCAAACACCTGGCCCGCATTGGTCACCAAAAACTCAATCAGGTCAAATTCCTTTTTCGAAAAGAGAATCTCCTCCCCATGCCAGGACACTGTCCGCCGGGACAGATCCACGATCAGCTCACCGGAGGTCAGCACGGAAGAGCGGCAGCGGTTCCGCTCGTCCCGGCGCAGATGCGCCGCCACCCTGGCGGACAGTTCGTTGAGGCTGAAAGGCTTCGTGATATAGTCGTCCCCGCCGTACTGCAGGCCGTTGATCTTGTCCTGCTCCGAAACTCTGGCAGTGAGAAACAGGATGGGACACGGGATATGCTCCCGTATACTCCTGCACAGCTCCAGGCCGTCCATCCCCGGCATATTGATGTCCAAAATGATCAGATCCGGCTGCCGCCTCAGAAAGGAGAGCGCCTGGCTGCCGCTGTTTGCCGCAAGAGTTTCATAGCCGCAGTCCCGCAGGTGATCAGAGAGCAACTCCGTCATCATCTCTTCATCGTCCACTATCAATATCTTATACGCCATTGCTTCCGCCTCCGCCGGCCCTGCCTCCGGCCCTCCGGTCTTCCCTCCGGGGCCGTCCGCCGTTTCTTTTTCGGGCTAAGGACATCATACCACGGATTGGCGTGTTGTGCAATTTTTGCTTTTCGTGCCCACAGTTGAAAAACTCCGCTGCTTCCTACGAGTCCTTATATTGGCACTTTGGTGACAGACTATGTACAATTTTATCCGCGTTCACAAAAATCCGCCGCGTAATCCGACTCACGAGCGGGAGGCGCCGGGAATATGGCAGCAAATTTCATCTCTGGTGAATATAAGGTCAAATGACAAAATAATTTGCACATTTTGCCCTGCTGAATTGTTATACTAAGTGAGGAGGTGATGAAATGGCGTACGGCGGGGAGTTTTCAGACCATGCCGGGGAGTTTGAGAAAATCATTGCTGCGTATTACGAGGACATCTACAAATTCTGCTTCCGGAAAATCCGCGACCCGGCAGAGGCCCAGGACCTTACGCAGGACACTTTCATCCGCTTTATGGATGCTGCCGGCACATATGTCGATATCGAAAAGCCAAAGGCGCTGCTCTATACCATCGCCAGAAATCTCTGTCTGAACTGGCTCAAAAGAGCGCGCCCGGTCTCTCTGGACGAACCTGAAAACGGCATCGCGCCCGTAGCGGACGATTTTTCGGACGAATCTATCCGGAAAGTCTACCTGTCCATTGCGGTTTCCGCATTGCCGGACGATCAGCAGGAGATCCTGATTTTGCGGTATGGGCAGGGTTTGAAGATAGGTGAAATCGCGGAGATACTCGGCCTTTCGCGGTTTCAGGTCATGTACCAGATACGCAGCGCTCTGGACAGGCTCAGGAAAAACATGAGAAAGGAGGACTGACAGTGAAACAGAACTTAAAAAAAGAATTGAAACAATTATACAGCGATGTGCCGCCTATACCGGATTCCCGCAAGATGGCTGTTCTTATGGCCCAGGCACGCTCAAAAGCGCCTGCGCTGCCAAGGGAATCCTCCCTGCTCTGGTTTATCAGAACACAGATCCGCTTTGTAAACCGGAAATTCCTGCTGGTTCAGTTTTTGCTGATTTGTTTGTACGGTTTCCTTACAACGGCAGTTTTGCAGGACAATGACGCATTTCTTTTGCTGGTACCCTTTGCCCCTATTGCGGTTTTGCTTGGAACGGGAGAGTTTTCGCGGTCTTTCTACTGTAACATGACAGAGTTGGAATTTCCGTCCCGCTTTTCTTTGACGCAAATTTTGCTGGCAAGGCTGTTGATAACGGCAGTGATCGATATGCTATCGCTGAGCAGTATGCTGCTCTTCACCGCAATGAAAACGTATCTCACGTTTGGCTCGTTGATCCTATATGGGCTCGTTCCCAGCCTCCTGGCTGCGGCAGGCGCCCTGTTCCTGATCAACCGCAGCCGTGACGGGGACTCTCGTTATTATGTGTCCGCGTACTGCATCACGCTTTCCGCCATTGGCGCAATTTCCCTGACCGCCTGGCCTGCCTGGTACAACGGCGCAGCCACGGCTGTCTGGCTGCTTGTGCTGGCAGTCAGCGCAATGGCCTTTGCCGCAGAGGTATACAAGATGCTCCGCGATTGCTCCGGATGGCTGGAGTCCGCGAAGCTGCAATAAAATAAGGAGGTGTCACATTTGGAACTTACATTTGACAGACTGACAAAACAATTTCAAAACAAAATTGCCGTTGACCGCTTCAGCTATACCATGACAGGCGGCGTATACGGTCTGCTGGGCGCAAACGGCGCAGGCAAGACCACGCTGATGCGTATGCTGTGCACGGTGCTGAAGCCAACCGGTGGAGAAATCCTTTACAACGGCAGCACCATCGAAAGAATGGGTGTGGCATATCGCGACATCCTCGGCTATCTGCCCCAGAATTTTGGCTACTACCCCGATTTTTCCGCCCGGGACTTTATGCTGTATATGGCTTCGCTGAAAGGGATTCCGGGACACGCGGCGAAGCGTCGGGCAGACGAGCTTTTACACATGGTGGGCCTGTCCGACGTGGCAAGGGAAAAAGTGGGCTCTTTCTCCGGCGGCATGAAGCAGCGCCTGGGAATCGCCCAAGCCGTCCTCAATGATCCCAAAATTCTCGTGCTGGATGAGCCCACAGCCGGCCTTGACCCCAAGGAGCGGATTCGATTCCGCAATCTGATTTCCGATCTTTCACAAGACAAGATTGTCGTACTTTCCACCCATATCGTCAGTGATGTGGAATATATCTCCGATCAGATTGTGATGATGAAAAAGGGCAGGCTGATTCTTAGCGGCAGTCCGGCCGAGCTGACCGAAAACGCCGCCGGTCTTGTCTGGACGCTGACCGTACCAGGCAGCCAGGTAAGATTATATGAGGCCGATTTCTATATCTGCAACCTGCGGCATATGGGGGACATGGCTGAGCTTCGCATCGTCTCCGAAGAAAAGCCGGCCCCCACGGCACAGAGTGTACCTGCAAACTTAGAAGACTTATTCCTCTATCACTTCGCAGACGAGCTGGAGCGAAGCAATACTCACCCCAAAGGAGGCGCACAGCAATGACAACATTGATATACTATGAAAAAAAGAAACTCCTGAAACGAAAATCCACCCTGATTACCTGTCTGTTAATGGTGCTTTGCATTTTTGCCATTTCACTGGTGTTTATTTCGGATCAGTTTTGGTTTGAAGAGGATGGCACGGAACTGTCCGGCGTGGAGGCCATCCGTGCGGAACGCGCCGCAATACAGGCACAGGCGGGACCGCTGACACAGGAACGTTTGCGGGACACACTGCGCCATTACCATACGGTATACGGTGACTCTGCCAATTATAACAGTGCCGGCTCCCTCAAAGATGATGTATACCTGAAAGAGATTATGCCTTACCGGCGCATTCTGAATCTGCTTGTGTGGGTATGCGTTTCGGACGGGCTTACCGATGTGAGCGCGCTTAACAATGTGACGGAGGAAATGGCGGAGGGCTTTTATGAGATCCGCCGCGCGAATGTCCGCGGGCTTCTGGATGCGGAAGGATCCGGCGAAACTTTTACACAGGCAGAAAAAGATGCTGCACTGGCGCTGGATCAACAGGTCTGCGAGCCGTTTACATACGACTATACCAGCGGCTGGAGGACGCTTCTGACGCGCGGGTTTCCGTTGTCATTTCTCCTGATCGCGCTGGCCGTTTGCGTCATTATCTCCCCCGTCTTTTCATGGGAGTACCAAACCGGTGCGGATGCCGTGGTGCTGTCCGCGAAGCGCGGCAGAAGCCAGGCGGTTCTGGCCAAAATCACCGCCGGCTTTCTTGTCACCAGCCAAATCTATGCCCTCGGCGTGTGCACTTTGCTTTTGTGTGTGCTTGTCCCCTTTGGAACCGGCGGCTGGAACTGTGAGTTTCAGCTTTTGTCTGAAACCTCATTCTACGGCTTGAAAATATGGCAGGTCATACTCTCCGGCATTGTCATCAACTACATCGTCATCCTTTCCGTCATGGCCTTTGTCATGCTCCTGTCCGCTGTGTGCATGACCCCTTTCGCCGCCGTTATCGTCAGCATGTTCTGTACTGTCGTCCCCATGTTTTTTCCTGCCGGCAGCGCAGGCGGCCTTATGAACCATATTCTCGCCCTGCTCCCTGCCAAGGCAATGGAAACCTATACCGTCTTTTCAGCCTATATGTTTTTCCCTATGGGCAAAACGGTTGTCACGCTTCCGTATATGATTCTGATTGCCGCGATTGCCCTGATTGTGATCGCGCTGCCATTTGCGCACAGGCGCTTCTGTAAGCATCAGGTGGTGTAAGCTTCCTTTTCCGCCGGCTGTGGCGGCCCGCCCCGGGGAGTGTCGGAAAATGCTGTCAGCACACAATATATAATTGTGAGTTTCAATGCGTCACAGTATATATTGTGAGAGTATAGCCATTTCCCGACACCCCCATCACACACAGCACACAGCAAGAGGGCGTATTGATTCTATGTCAATCAATACGCCCTCTCAGAACTGCTCGTCCAATGGACCATACCTCCTTATTTAGTTTTCTTTTCTTCCATTTCACCCTTTGTGCTTTCCACGTCTATCCTGTACCCAATGCACTGTAACGCTCTGGCATATTCCGCTTCAGCAATCCGTTACTTTTTCGTGTTCCGCACTGTTTTGTCTGAAACTCTTGTTGCTTATTTAGTTTTTTATGGAAGAAGTTTTTTCTTTTCTTTATTGCAAGTTCATTATATTACATATCATCGGAATTGTCAATACCTTTTTTCAATTTTTATTTATTTTTTGAAATCAGTTTTGTGACTCTGTTTTTTCAGTCAATATATCCATTATCTCTATTTTATCTCATTTCTTATATATTCCAGACTTGTATTCATGCATTTTTGTCTTAAAAATGTATATATACCTATTGACAAAGTAGGTTTATAGGAATATAATTGCCACAACACGAAGAAAGGAGATTTTTGCCATGAGTTATAGATTTGAGACATTGCAGCTTCACGTTGGCCAGGAACAGGCCGATCCCGCTACCGATGCCAGGGCAGTGCCCATTTATCAGACCACATCCTATGTGTTCCGCGACTCCGCCCATGCCGCCGCCCGGTTCGGCCTGGCCGATGCGGGAAATATCTACGGACGGCTCACCAATTCCACCCAGGAGGTGCTGGAGAAGCGTCTCGCGGCGCTGGAGGGCGGCGTGGCGGCGCTGGCCACTGCCTCGGGCGCAGCGGCGATCACCTATACCATTCAGGCCCTGGCTCAGGCCGGCGACCATATCGTGGCCCAGAAGACCATCTATGGCGGCAGCTATAATCTCCTGGCGCACACCCTGCCCCAGTTCGGCATCCGGACCACATTTGTGGACGCCCACGATCTGTCCGCAGTCACAGCCGCCATCCGGCCGAACACCAAGGCCGTCTATCTGGAGACCCTGGGCAATCCCAACAGCGATATCCCTGACATTGACGCCATATCACAGATCGCTCATGCCCACGGCCTGCCTTTGGTCATTGACAATACTTTCGGCACGCCCTACCTCATCCGCCCTATTGAACACGGGGCCGATATCGTGGTGCACTCCGCCACCAAATTCATCGGAGGACACGGCACTACTTTAGGCGGCATTATCGTGGACAGCGGTAAATTTGACTGGAAAGCTTCCGGCAAATACGCTCCCATTGCCGAGCCCAATCCCAGCTATCACGGTATCAGCTTTACGGATGCCGCAGGGCCTGCCGCTTTCGTCACTTACATCCGGGCTATCCTTCTGCGGGACACCGGAGCCGCCATTTCGCCCTTTAACGCGTTTTTGCTGCTGCAGGGCGTGGAAACCCTCTCCCTGCGCCTGGAGCGCCATGCGGAGAATACGGCCAAAGTGGTAGCCTTTCTGGCCTCTCATCCCCAGGTAGAGAAAGTTAACCACCCCTCTCTGCCGCAGCATCCCGATCATGCCCTGTATGAAAGATATTTCCCGGGCGGCGGCGCCTCCATCTTCACTTTTGAGATCAAAGGCGGGCAGGAACAGGCCCATAAGTTCATTGACAGCCTGGAGATCTTCTCCCTGCTGGCCAATGTGGCGGATGTAAAGTCCTTAGTCATCCACCCGGCCACCACCACTCATTCCCAGCTCTCCCCCTCGGAGCTCCGGGATCAGGGTATCCGTCCTAACACCATCCGGCTGTCCATCGGCACGGAGCATATCGACGATATCATTGGGGATCTGGAAAAAGGCTTCGCGGCCGTGGCGGGCAGCGGGGTATAGCAGAAATATCAAAGTTACTATTTCTTTTTTTCCTGTTTTCTCTTATAATTAAAGAAAACAGGAAAACACAACGAACTGACAGCAGCAAAGGAGGCGTATGTTATGGCACTGGCACGCGAAAAACTTTTTACCGTTGACGATATCTATGCCCTGCCCCAGGGGGAGCGCGCAGAATTGATTGACGGGCAGTTCCATTCCATGGCGCCTCCCAGCCGCAGGCATCAGACCATAGCCAGAAAGCTTTTTTCTGCCATAAATGCTTACATTGAGTCAAAAGGAGGCTCCTGCGAACCTTTCTTTGCGCCGTTTGCGGTTTTCCTGAATCAGGATAACAGGAATTATGTAGAACCTGACATCTGTGTCATATGCGATCCCGGGAAGCTCACTGACCAGGGCTGCCAGGGCGCGCCGGACTGGATCATAGAAATCGTATCCTCCAGCAGCAGACGGATGGATTATTTCACGAAATTGTTCAAATACCGCACTGCCGGTGTTCGGGAATACTGGATTGTGGACCCTGAAAAGGACCGTATCCTGGTCTATAATTTCGAGTCAGAGGATACCGGTGATTACACCTTTTCCGCCTCTGTAAAGGCAGGCATCTATGAGGATCTGTATATTGATTTTTCGGATTTGGCCGGAGGGCTGACGCTCTAAATGATCCCCCAGATCCCGGCGTTTTCAAAGCGACGGATTTGGAATTTTTGTCAGCAATTTCTCTTCTTCCGTTTTTACCCGGCTCATGGGCGTCAGATGCTATAAACCGGCGGCAAACTTTATCGCTCGTGAGTATACTTCATAGTCAACTCGAAAAACACACATAATTATGCTGGAATATTGCTGAAACACAGCTTATCGGCAATGCGATTGCTGAATCAGAAGAAGAGTATGAAAAGACGGGCATTCTATTAGATGCCAAAGAAACTTTATAGGAACAAAAAGGAAAGCAGCGGCTCATACGAAGCGCTGCCTCCCTCTGTTTTTGGCTATCCCTATTTACTTACTTGCTTCCCATGCGTCGATCTGGGACTGTATTTCCGCAACAATCTTTTCCGAACCGTTCTCTTTCAGCTTCGCCACAAAATCGTCCACCGACTTGTTCACGGCTTCCGGAGACTCAAGATATCCGTATTTCAGATAATCGTAATACTCGCTTATCACGTTATTGCATGCGGAGAGTTCGTTTTCAATGGCGGAAAGGTCGGGAATGAATCCCATATGTGAGGCCAGAATCGCCTCATTGTTGTATTCCGCCATTTTCTTCAGCATGATGTTGTCCGGTCCGCCATAGGACTCCGGAGCCTCCACAATGGTCAGATTTCCAAAGAACGGTCCATACCACTGCAGCCACCCGGGATTTGCCGCGTCCGCATTGCGGTTTGCAAGCTGCATCTTGCCGTCCCCGTCTTTCTCCCAGTGCTCTCCCTCAAGGCCGAAACGCAGCATTGTAGCCACATAGGGATCATTGTTTATGAGCTCCATAGCCATCATAGCCCGCTCCGGGTTCTTGCTTTTTACGCCGATAGCAGTCATGGCTCCGGCATAGCCGCTTCCCTCCATGTAAGGATTATCATATACTACCAGTTTCGAGTCGTAATTCTCTCCGTTCAGGTCTTCGGAGATCCAGGTATAGCCCCATCCGTTCAGCATCAGAATGAAAGGCTCCGCCGCCAGGTTTCCCTCGAATGTGAATCCGTTGTTCGAAAGGACGCCTGCGCTTACCAGGCGCTGCTTCATCAGGCACAGCTCCCTGAATTCATCTGTTTCAAAAAAGTTGTACACCGTTTTTGTGTCAACCCCGGGAACGGCTTCCTTTCCGGGCACATTGCATACCGCCAGCTCATTGCATCCAAACTGTTCCAAAGCCACATAGTACGGGCAGAAGACATCATTGTAAGGCATCAGGGGCATCCCCTTATACTCAGGGAACTTTGCGTCGCGGGCCGCCACTGCCTCGATCAGAAAATCTTCCATCTCCTGAGGGCCGGACCACCCCTGCTCCATATCCAGCCCCAACTCTTTGGCCAGTGTATCGTTATAAATATAGCTTATGATATAGCAGTTGTCTTTCAGAACCGGAACCCCATAGATATGGTCATCGACTTTCAGCCCCTCCCATACATCCTCTTTAAACAGATCTTTCAGGCTGGTGCCATACTCGTCCCAAAGGGTGTCAATGGGATAGAACGCCCCCATCTTTGCATAAGTATAATAGGAAATATCCCCCGTAACTGCCAAAAGATCCACTTCTTCACCGGACATGAGTTTTGTGGACATGGTTTCTTCATAGCCTCCGGGTCCCATGATATTCAGCTTCACCTTACAGTTAAGCTTTTCCAGGAAATACTCGTCCAATGCAGCCTGAATCATGTCTATATCGGTGATATTGCCCGTCTGATAGCTGAGCACATACCACTGAAGCTCCACATACTCCAGGTCCCCACCTGCTGTCTCGTCTCCCTCTGCCGTCTCTGAAGATTCTGCGGATTCTGTCCCGCTCTCCCCAGACTCACTTGGCTTTGAAGACTCCTGGGAGCTCTCCTTTTCCGAGCCGTTTCCACAGCCGCTGAGCATGGCTGCTGCCATAGAAAATACACACAGCAATGATACTAATTTCCGTTTCATTTGTCATCCTCCTTTTTCATTTTAATGAAACATTAGAACATCTATTGCGCCATATTTACAAAATATGGGAATGCAATCACTCCTTGATGCTGCCCACTGTAAGCCCCTGTACAAAATACCTCTGAAAGAACGGATAGGCGAACAGCAGCGGCGCCACTGCCAGAACCGTACAGGCCATCCGCAGATTCGTGCCGGGCAGATTCTTCAGCATCTCCATTCCCCCCGGGGTGGAAGCGATTCTCGAATTTGCTTTCAGATAATCCACATTGTTCTGCAGCTGCGTCAGCAAAGTCTGCAGAGGCACCAGCTTATTGTTCTCTATATACAGCATGCCCGTGAACCAGTCATTCCACCTGGCCACAAAGCTGAATAGGCCAATGGTTCCCAGCCCTGCCTTGAACAGGGGACACACAATTCGGAAGAAAATGGTTAAATGCCCTGCCCCGTCTATCCTGGCCGAGTCAAACAGAGCCTCCGGGATGGATGTCTTGATGAAAGTGCGCAGAATGATCACCCAATAGGCATTGAGAATGCCTGCCAGCAGCAGAATCCAAAAAGTGTCTTTCAGGTGGTAATAGCGCACGTTCAAAATATAGGACGGAACCAGTCCGCCCCCGAAGAGCATTGTGAAGAACAGGAACCATGTGAGCCCTCTCTCCAGCCAAAATCTCTTCTGGCATATGACATAGGCATACATGGACATGACTATCAGTCCCAATGCCGTCCCCAGCGCAGAGTTTACAATGGTGACCAGGTAGGAATACACCAACTGGCTCCCCATCTTGAATGTGTAGTAATACCCCTCCATGGACCATTCCACGGGGAAGAAATTGTACCCCACTTCATTAATGCTGCTCGTGCTGGAAAAGGATACGATTACAATGAGAATCACCGGTGTCACAAACACGATGGCAAAAATCCCAAGGATGATATTGAAAAGCAGGTTCCATTTCCAGCTGATCCGGTTCAATTGACTCTTCTTTTTCATTATTATACCCCTAGCGCGCTTCGGTGCGCATATCAATCAATACTTGCCCTTTGGTGCCAGACCACCAGGTCTGGCATTGAAAGGAACTTTCAAACTTGTCTCCTATCCCGCCTCAGAACATGGCGCTGTCCGGGTCCACCTTGGAGACAATCCGGTTCGCCAGCAGTACAAACACAAAGCCCACTACCGACTGAAACAGGCCTGCCGCTGTAGTCATTCCGATATTTACCTGGCTTTTCAGTCCCCGATAGATATAGGTATCGATTATATTCGTCACCGGATACAAAGGGCCGCTGTCCTTTGTCACGGTATAGAACAGGCCGAAATCCCCGCGGAAAATGCCGCCCATAGCCATGATCAGAGAGACCGCAATGATAAACCGCAGATGGGGGATAGTGATATAGACGGCCTGCTGGAAGCGGGATGCCCCGTCCAGCACGGCTGCCTCATAATAATCGCTGGAAATCCCCGATATCACCGCAAGGTACATAACTGCCTGATATCCCACGCCCTTCCAGGCATTGATGAATACCAGAAGCGGCGGCCATATGCTGATCCTTTGATACCAGTCGATCCCACCCTCCTGGCCCAGCATCTGCAGAACATAATTTACAAACCCATTCGAACGTTCCAGAAATGCAGTCACAATGATCGCCACCACCGCCCAGGACAGGAAATAGGGCATCATGTATATTGTCTGGAATGTCTTCGCAGTCCTCTTGGATCGCAGGGAACTGAGCATCAGGGACAGAACCACTGCAATGGCCATATTCAGGAAAATAAATACAATATTGTACAATACCGTATTTCTTGTAATCACAAACGCATCCGAGGTGGCAAATAGGAATTTGAAATTATCAAAGCCGTTAAAGGGCGATCCAAAGATCCCTTTCTGCACATTGTACTTCTTGAAAGCCAGAATCAGCCCGCCCATGGGCAGATAGCTGAACAGGATCAAAATCACCACTCCCGGCAGCGCCATGAGATACAGCGGGATGTCCTCCCTTTTGAATCTTCTCGTCATTGACTTTTGTTTTTGCTTTTTCACCCCATCCTCCATCCTCTCCTTATTGTCCTGATTTTGCAGTCACGCTGCCTCTTCGGCACATGCAACAGAACTCAGTCCTGTTGTTAAGAATAATCCTGTGCAATTAAGATTTTCAAGCGCCCTGCATTTTGGCGCTTTAGGCTGTGTACTAAAGAGGCGGGCTTGCCCCCTCTTACAGCCTTAGAAAATCTTTGCGCACTTCATGCCATATCGCCGTCACTTTCTATGGCTGCCTTTCTGCTATTGACAGCCCGGAACGGTTCCATATCAAACTTTGGCTCCCGTTCATAGGTATACAGGCCGTTCACCTCCTGCTCCACATCGTAGAGCTGGGTATAGCAGAAGCCGCATATCCGGGGATTGTCCAGAAATACATCCGTCAGCCCCCTGTAGCGTTCTAAAAATTCCTCTTTTGTCCGGGGCGTCTCCCCATAGCCCCAGTCCCGCCGGCCTGCCGGCCCCGTGTCCCAGCGGATACCGCCGTACTCGCTGATCATCACCGGAATCCCCTTTACCGGCGTCTGCCTGTGGGGATGGGTGTCCTGCAGCTCTCCCCCGGCTCCAAAGTCCTTATAGCGGTCAGCCATTTTCCCCGGATCCTGCTCGTAGTCATGGAGGTCATAGAGATCCGTGATCACATGGTAGCTGCCGCTGGTGTCGATGCAGGGCCTTGTGGCGTCATAGAGCTTTGTGATCCTGTACACCACCCGCAGCAAGTCCTCGTCCTGTTTCCGCCCGTTCACGTCCCAGGTCTCGTTGAAAGGGCACCATCCTATTATGGCAGGGTGGTTAAAGTCCCGCTCCAGCACCTCCGTCCATTCCGGCAGAAATGCTTTCAGGGCCTCGGGCCTGCTGTAGTCCAGCCCCCAGCAGGCATGCTCCTCCCAGACCAGATATCCCAGGCGGTCACAGTGATACAGATACCTGGGCTCGAAGATCTTCTGATGGAGCCTGGCTCCGTTGAACCCCGCCTCCATGGCCAGCCTGATGTCCCTCTCCAAATCCTCCTCCGAGGGCGCCGTGTAAATACCATCAGGATAATATCCCTGATCCAGTACCAGTCTCTGGAAAACGGGCTCCCCGTTTAGCAATACCTTTTCTCCCTGGATCCGAATCTCCCGCAAGCCAAAGTAGCTTTTTATCCTGTCTTCCCCGAAAGTAAGCTCCAGGTCATACAGTCTTCCCTTTCCCGCCTCCCAGAGATGGGTCTCTGTCAGGGGAACCGTGAGCACCGCTGCCTGTCCCTGCACCGCTGCCTGCCCCCGGCCGCAGCTTCTGCCCTCATAGAACGCCCGGGCTTCCAGCAGCCCCGTTCCCTGTACCTTTGCTTTGACGGTCAAACTGTTCTCCGCCACATTGGGATAGTATTGCAGAGAGAGGATATAGCTTTCCGGCACCTCCTCCAGCCACACGGTCTGCCAGATTCCCGTGGTGCGGGTATAATTGCAGCCTCCGGAAAAATACGTCGGGCTCTGCTTTCCCCTGGGCTGCAGGCCGCAGCGCAGTTCATCCCTGGCCAGTACCACCAGATTGTTCTCCCCCTCCCGGACATATTCTGTGATGTCAAAGGAAAAAGAGGAATATCCGCCCCTGTGCTCTCCCACCGCCTCTCCGTTTAGCCAGACGCTGCATTCGTAGTCCACTGCGCCGAAATGGAGCAGGAGCTTTCTCCGGTTCAGGTCTTTTTTCAACATCAATGTTTTCTGATACCAAACTGCAGGCATAAAATCCGTTTTTGCCACTCCGCTGCATCTGCTTTCCGGGCAAAATGGCACAATAATCCGTTCCGGAAATTCCGTATTATTGTATAATTTTCTGTCTCTTCCGCTGTCGCCGTAATCTATGTAAAAGTTCCATTCTCCATTCAGATTGGTCCAGTGCTGCCGCTCCATCTGAGGGCGGGGGTGCTCCGGCCTGGGTATTGTCCGCAAATCCATTTCTTTCTTCCCTCCCTTTGGCTTTTCGTCCATGTTTCTCATGCATTTCTTTCTTATATGCTCTATTTTAATCAATTCTGTGAATTAATCAGGTCAAAAAAATCCTGTATATGTACGAAAAAATCCTGTTTATAGTTTTTCTGAGAATAAACCATTGATTTTTTGTCTTTTTATTGTATAATTTTTACAAACAGAGTTCTGATATTGACCGTTAGAAAAACGAAAATATGGCGAAAACAGGAGGTTGCAGCATGCCGGATATCTACAGGACTGCCCGGGAGGAATATTATTTTTATCTGGGGCCGGACTCTGCCGAGTTTTCTCCCCTGTCCTCGGGCATTACCTTTGCGGATCCCAATTATCATATCCTGCGGCCCAACGGAGACCACTATGTGTTTGAATATGTGATCAGCGGCCGGGGCTATGTGTACTTTAATGACCAAAAAGTGGCCTTAGGCCCCGGCGCCGCTTACATCCTCCATCCCTGCACTTACCACCATTACTATTCCGATCTCTATGATCCCTGGACAAAGGTCTGGCTCAACGTCCGGGGGATGCTGGTGCAGCACCTGCTCTCGGACTATCATCTGAACACCAATTGTTATGTGGAGAATTTCAAGAACAGGGACTATCTCACCCAGGCTTTCACCATCATGAAAAAAGACCCGGCCCACTGCAAAAGTGAACTGGCTCTTTTTCTTCATCATTACATTCAATTGTTTTCGGAGACCCTCATCGGCCATCAGGAGAAAACCTCCCCGGCTTTTGCCATGAAATGCTTCATCGAGCAGAATGTGCACCGCTCCCTGCATATCGACGAGATTGCAGCCCATGTCCATCTCTCCCGGTCCCGGGCCAATGAAGTGTTCAAACGGGCTTACTCTACCCCCCCGTACCGATACTACCTGTCCCTGCGGCTGGAGATTTCCATGAATCTGCTGCGCCATTCCCCCATGACTATCCAGGAAATCTCCAACCATCTGGACTTTCCGGACTACCATCATTTCACGGCATTTTTCAAGAAATGGCGCGGCATGACACCCACCCAGTACCGGCAGGAATTCCGGATGGAGCAGGACAGAATAGGCGCCGGAAGCAGATAGCCTGTATCTTTCAGCCCGCTTTGTCAAATGTCTTGTTCTCACGGCTGCCCTTACAGGCTGTGTCGTATTCTCTCAGCTTCCGCTTCGCTTCCTCATTCAAATGCGCCGGAACCTGTATCTGTATGGTCACATACTGGTCTCCCCGCACCCCCGGATCTTTCATGGAGACAATCCCCTTTCCCTTAAGTCTTATCTTCGTACCTGACTGAGTGCCCTCTCTAATCTTACAGAGCACATTTCCGTACAAAGTCTCCACCACCGCCTCGCCGCCGAATACGGCTGTGGTAAAGGGGATATTTGCCACCGTATAGACATCCGTGCCCTGCCGTTCAAATCCCGGCTTGCTCCTTACATTCACCTTTAGGAAAATATCGCCGGGGCTGCCGCCGTTTCTGCCCTGTCCCCCTTTTCCTTTCAGGCGTATGCTTTTCCCATTATCGATCCCGGCAGGAATGCGCACTTTCAAGGACTCTGATCCCATGCCGTTCCCGGCATCCAGGCGGACTGTCTTCTCGCAGCCGAAAGCGGCTTCCTCAAAGCTGACGGAAATCTCCGACTCCAGATCTGCCCCTTTCTTTCCAAAGCCCTCCCGGCGGTTTTCTCCGAACATGCTTTTCAGTATGTCGTCCATGTCGTCACCGCCAAAGTGATATTCATACCGGTATCCGGCTTTGTCCCTGCCGCCGGAGGCCTGCCCGGATTTCCCGCCGTAAGCGCCGGACTTTCCGAAGCCGAATATATCTTCAAACGGGCTTTCATAGGATCCGGCTGCCTCGGCCCCGCTGCCGTCAAAAGCAGCATGGCCGAAGCGGTCGTAGAGTTTGCGCTTCTCGGGGTCACTCAAGATTTCATAGGCCTGTGTGGCTTCCTTGAATCTCTCTTCCGCACGGGCATTGCCGGCGCTGGTGTCCGGATGGTATTTCTTCGCCAGCTTTCGGTATGCCTTTTTGATCGCCTGCCCGTCCGCGCCGCGATCCACTCCCAAGACTTCATAGTAATCTCTTTTCGCTGCGTAATCTCTTTTCGCTGCCATCTATTTTCCTCCCTGTCCTGCAACAGCCTGCGTTTCCCCCGTCACTGCCCGGCCCTATACCGCTCCTTCCGCACCGCATCGGACAGAACAATTCCGCCGCGCTACGTCCTGTCCGTCAAAATGCCCCGCAGCATCTCCTGCGGGGCATCGTGGCGACCTGTGGCATACCGTAACCCTCCGGACCGTTCACCGAACGGTTGCGGCAAAACATTATCCCTCGATGGAGATGTAATGTTTCTTTTCCTCTACTGCCTTTTTCTCTTCCTTAGGGATATGGAACGTCAGGATACCGTTCTCGTACTTGGGATGGATATCCTCCTCGGTCACATGCTCTCCTACGTAGAAGCTGCGGCTCATGCTTCCCGCATAGCGCTCGCGCCTTACGTAAGTCCCTTTCTCATCCTTTTCGTCCTTGTTCAGGCCCTTGGCCGCGCTGACGGTAAGGTTACCGTTCACAAGCTCCATGCGGATTTCGTCCTTTTGGAAGCCGGGCAGATCCATGTCCACCTGGTATCCGTCTCCGGTCTCTTTTACATCGGTCTTCATCAGGTTCCCGGCGCGCTTGCCGTACAGGGTCCTGTCCATGTCAGGGAACGACGGAAACGCGAAATCCTCCATAAAGCTGTCAAACAAATTATCTCTGAAAATACTGGGCATCATCATAAGTCATATCTCCTTTCACTGAAGTTAAAAGTATTGTTTCCCCGAACTCCGGATTTGATTCGGTTTCGTTTCTCTTCCTTTGTTCTATCTGTACTATAACACGCATTTTAGCACTCGTCAAGAGGGAGTGCTAATAATTTTTGTGAACATTTTGTGAAAAAAACACCCCGGCATGAGCGGGGTGTTTGCGTTTCAGATCATCGGGGAGTGGAATCCCTCACATCAGTTTCCGCAGGGGAGCGGCCTGGCTCATCTTATCCAGCGGCGCTTTATAGACCAGCAGCGAGATAAAATACTGCCCCAGCGCTCCTACGATCAACAGCGCCAGACCTGCCAAAACCGCCTGGCCCAGGGAAAAGTCCGTTTTCAGAAGATCCGTCAGCCGGCCGTCGCCGATGATGCCTCCGGTAAGCCCGATGCAGATAATGGGAATCAGGCATAGGGAGGATACCACAAAATATTTGTAAGCCACGCTCATATACAGCATTGTCACCGCTAACAGGCCCGCCATCAGTACCAGAGTCTTTCCCATCCATTCCCGGCACTGGGGATTGACCAGAATCATAATACCGCAGACCAGGGCCTCGCACAGATACATAACTGTCATAATACTGAAATTGAGCAGTGCCGGAACCGAGGTCTGGAGCTTCTTTTTACACGGAGAGGCCTGTACCATGCCGGTAATGTTCAGAGAAAAGAGTACCTGCACCGGCAGCATCCCCACCACCAGGAGCATATAACCCGAGGGAATGGCGTTCCCTGTGGTTCCTCCCAAAATGATGGCCGCAATGTTCAGCACAATCACGATTCCTCCCAAAATGCAGTACATCTTTATGCCATAACCGTACCGCAGCATCTTCATTCCCAGTTTCCAGTCATTCATCATGATAGCTCCTTTCCACCCTTTCCACAGCGGCTTTCACAGCCACTGTACTCATCAGGATTCCAAATATTGCAAATAAAAGGTCAATGAGCAGGATATGTTCTGCCAGCCTCAGCAGAAAGATACCCAACATTGCCAGAACCATGGCTCCATAGCTCACTATGAGATTGATCCAGACGAGACTGGCGTATCGGGACACAAAAGTCCCCAATACGGATACCAGCCAGGACAGCAGCACCAGGTATAACAGGCTACCGAAGCCGCCCGTACCTGCCGCCTCCGGCGCCTCTCCCTTCCCCATGACCATGGCCAGGCTAAACAGCGCCATGATCACGATTGCGGACAATAGCTTCCGAAACAGATCTGTCCAAAGAGCGGTTCGTATCAGTTCTTTCCCCTGCCCGGAGGTTTTGAGATACTCCAGCTTCATGGAATCTTTCGTCTGAATGCCGCCGAAGAGCCAGCTGTCGGATATGATCTCCGCCACAGGCAGAAGCACGCTTATAACGATCAGACCGCCTCCGGGCAGGCCCCGCTCAATGAGCAGACCGATTGCGGCAAGTACCGCCGGAATGGCCAGGTATACCCCAAAACGGTACCAAAGAGAAGTAAACACCAGATAGCTTTTTATTTTCTTCCTCATCCCCACCTATGCCTTCTTTCCGAGATTTGTGTTGGCTTTCATCACGGCCACTGCGATCTGGGACAGTGTAGGTGTCTCCAGGGTAATGTCCATGCCCGCCAGCCGTTCCAGATTCCTGGCCAGACAGATGCCCTCGAACCCATAGGCGCTTCTGTGCATGGAGAACATAGCCTCCCCGGCCCTTTCGGCGTCAGCCGCCTCCCCTTTTACACAGATATACTTCTCTTTCAGCTCCTCCACAAAGCCCTCCTCCACGATATTGCCGTGTTCCAGGATAATGGCGTAATCCGTGACGCTTTCCATATCGGCTATATTGTGGGTGGAGAAAAATACCGTTTTCTCTCCGCCGCCCTGGTCCAGATAATTCCGTATCATGTCGCAGAGTCTGTCCCGCATCAGGGGATCCAGGGGGGAGGCTGGCTCGTCTAAGATCAGCAGGCTGGTATCTCTGGCCAAAACCGCGGCCAGCATGAGCTTCATTCTGTTGCCGTCGGAGAGGCTCTTTACCTGTTTTGACACATCCGTTCCGCTTCCGCCGATGCCCAGCTCCTCACACAGCGCCCGGTATCTGTCCTTATGGAAATTGTCAAAGAGAAGCCCGCTGATCTCCTCCACCTGTCGAATGGTCCATTGGGGCAGGAAATAGCTGCCAGGGCCCGTATAGCCGATCCTTTCTTGCACGGAGGCGTCGATTCCCTTTTCCTGCCTGCCGAAATAGGAGATCTCTCCCTTGTAATCCAGGCGGATTCCGGTGAGGATGTTAAGCAGCGTGGTCTTGCCGGCTCCGTTTTCGCCGATGAGGGCAGTGGCAAAGCCTTTTGGCAGCTCCAGCCCGGGGACGGAAAGCTGAAAGCCTTTGAAGTTTTTCTTCAGGTTCCATGCCTGCAGCGCCTTTTGCCACATTTGTGCTGTCTGGCCCGGCCGGTCTGTTTTGTCATTAAATTGAATCTCTTTTGTTGTTTTTACGTCTTTTTTGCTCATATAATCCTTTTCCTCCTGTTTACTGTCCTGATCCTGGCTGTTCTGATTCCTAGCTCTCCTTTTCGTCCTGCATGTCCAGCAGGGTGCGGAGAATCTCCTGAAGCTCTTTCCCCGTCATCCCGGCGATCCTGGCGGCGCGGATTGCCTCCGCCAGGGCCTCTTCCACCCTGCGCAGGTGCTGTTCCTTCAGCATCTCGCTGTCTTGGGCATTGACATAGAAGCCCTTGCCCTGGGCTGCCGTCACAAGGCCCTCTGCCTCCAGCTGTTCATAAGCTTTCATAGTGGTGATAACGCTGATCCGCAGATCCTTGGCCAGTCCCCGGATCGAGGGGAGGTATTCTCCCTCCTTTAGCTTACCCGCCAGTATGTCCGCTCTCAGCTGCTCCGCAATCTGCTGGTAGATGGGGACTCCTGAATTCTGTAATAGTTTCAATGGCATCAACCTTTCTTCTGTTTATATGTTATATATACACTATAATCAGTTGTGTGTCAATAGGAAATTTGAAAAAATTTAATTCTCAGCGCAAGGCTTGCTGACGCCAAAGCCATTCTAAAACAACAGAAAATGCAAAACGCCCGGATTTCGGGCGTTTGTATAATTCGCTTGTATGGTTGTCTTAAAATCAGGGGGCAATCTTCAGAATGAATCCGATGTTTTCCGCACTGCCTCCGGTATCCAGATATCCATTATAATCCATGTTCGTAATTGTCAGAGTGTTTCCCTCTGTCTGATAGTTTCCGTTCCAGCCATTCTCCAGCGTAATGTCCCCCTCAAAGGTCAGAATGATTTTCCAGCTGTCCAAAGCCCTGTCCCCGGAATTGGTAACGGTTGCTTCATATTGGTAATAGCTTTCCTGATTCTGTTCCCAGGAATTTATGAGTTTTGTCTGTACTGACAGCTGATCCGATTCCGGGCTTTTCCCCCCGGGCTCGGTACCGGCAGGTTTCTTTGGCGGATTTTGTACGCTTTCCGTTCCGGGGGCGGGGGATGCCGGTTTATCCGCGGAATCGTCTCCGGGGGCTTTTGTATCGGCGCCGTTTCCCGTTCCGGGTAAATGTGGATCGCCCATCGGACCGTCGGCGCTTGCGCCGCCTGCATTGCCGCTCCCCCCAAGCGTCTCCACAAGCCACGCCCCGGAATCGCTCAAATCCTCCCGGTTGAAGCCGCTTGTCTTGCCGCAGCTGTTTTTCAGGATTGCGGAAGTCTCCGATTTATTGGACAGGTTCCATGCCACATAGCTGATGCCGTACTCGTCCATGACCTCCATCCATTTATCCGCCTGGGTTCTGTCGATGGCGCCGTTTCCGCTGGCATCGCAGATACCGTATTCCGACACAAAAACGGGGAGGCCGGCTTCCACCGCTTTCACCATGGTGTCCCGCAGGGAATCCGTGTGGGTGGCCGCGTAGAAATGCAGGGTGTACATGATGTTGTCATAGCCCGTTATGGGGTCCGCGGCAGCCTGGTCCACATACTGGGACCAGTTCGGGGTGCCCACCAGGATGACGCCGTCCGCATCCTGTTCCCGGATAACCGGGATGACCTGTTCGGCATAGGCCTTTATGTCGTTCCATGAGACGCCTCCGTTGGGCTCATTGCAGATTTCATAGAGCACATTCTCGTATTCCGCGTATTCCCCGGACATCTCCCGAAAGAATTCCTTTGCCTGGTCCAGGTAGGTATTGGGATTTCCGTCCGACAGGATGTGCCAGTCGATGATGACATAGAGTCCGCAGTCCGTGGCATACTCTACGCCCTCTTTTACCAGGGCCTTTAAGTCCTCCTGATTGCCGCCCGTGCAGTATCCGCCGCTTTCCGCAGTGTACATGGCCAGTCGGACCACATTCGCGGCCCACTCCTCTTTCAGCTGCCGAAAGCATTCCGCATTTACGTATTCCGGATACCAGGCCAGGCCGTGGGTGCTGATTCCCCTTAGCTGAACCGGATTGCCGTCCTGATCCGTAAGCCGGGCGCCGGATACGGACAGGGGGCACGGAGTTCCCGCGGTCCGGGTCCCGGCTCCCGACTCTCCGTTTTCTGCACCGTCCGCTCCGATCCCGGCTCCCGACTCTCCGTTTTCTGCACCGTCCGCTCCGATCCCGGCTCCCGACTCTCCGTCTTCTGCACCGTCCGCTCCGATCCCGGCCTCTTCCCTTTCTGCCTCTCCGGCTTCCATTCCCGCGTCTCCGATTTCTGCTCCGGACGCTTCCTGCTCCTCAGTCACGCTATCCTGCGCCGGGCTTCCCCCGCCCGCCTGGGTCTGCACCCGGCCGCAGCCTGCGGCACAGAATATCCCTATTAAAAGCACACTGCCGCACATTATCATCTTTCTGATGGTCATGGTCATGTACCCTCCTGCTATCCTTTTATTTTCACTTCCCGCTTCCTGTCATACCGCCTGCCGTCTCAGTGCCATCCCTGACAGTATATCTCAAATTCTATCAAACCACAGCGCTTTGTCAAGCATGGAGAAGTAATCTGTCCCAGACAGATGCTTTTCCCGCGCATACCGGCAAAGCCGGAAAGCTTATGCCCACCCGGATTCGTCCGGGTCCTTGACAGCCCCCGGCCTGATGGCATATGATATTAGTACATAACTATCGAAAAAAGGAGGCTATCATGTCAGTCTACGAATTGAAAAACAGTGAAATCTCCATTGGGGTGGAAAGCCTGGGGGCCGAGTTAAAATCCCTAAAGAAGCTGGATACGGGCACAGAATACATGTGGTGCGCGGATGCCAGATACTGGAACCGCACCTCCCCCATCCTGTTCCCTTTCGTGGGAAGCGCCAAAGACAAGAAATACCGTACCAAGGGACAGACCTACTCCATGACCCAGCACGGCTTTGCCAGGGACATGGAATTTGAGCTGCTCTCCCGGACGGATACCGAGATTTGGTTCGGACTCCATTCCAGTCAGGAGACGCTGGAGAAGTACCCTTACGATTTCTTCCTGAAGCTGGGCTACCGCATCCAGGGCTGCAGAGTCCGTGTCCTGTGGCAGGTGGAGAATCCCGGCCGGGAGACTCTGCCTTTTTCCATCGGCGGACATCCCGCTTTCAACTGCCCCATTGACGCAGGCACGGCGCGCAGCGCCTATTTCCTGGATTTCGGCGATGTGGACCAGGTAGTCAGCACCAAAATCAGCAAAAACGGCCTGGCTCTGGACGGCAGGGAAGCCTATAGGCTGGAGGAGGGCAGGCTTCCCCTCACAGACAGCCTGTTTGACCACGACGCATTGGTCATTGAGGACAGCCAAACGGATACCGTGTCTTTGTGCAGACCGGACAAAAGCAGCTATGTAAAGGTTACCATGGACGCTCCCCTGTTCGGCGTATGGTCCCCCTCCGGCGGCAGCACGGCGCCTTTCGTGTGTATAGAGCCCTGGTACGGCAGATGTGACAGCGAGGATTTCACGGGTACCCTGGAAGAGCGCAAATGGGGGAACCGGATCGCCCCCGGCGAAGTCTGGGAGGCATCCTATACTATCGAAATCGCCTGAGATCACAATCGGTCTCCCGGGCAGACCACCGGACACTTTCGGTGCTTTGCCTGGTTTATTTCCGGACAGCCCGGAGAGCATCCTCCCCAGTGACCGGAAACTTGTCCTGAGAAATGCGGGAATAGAATTTTAATATGACGAAAAAGGAGTAGCAATCATGGACAAAATTACGGAAATCAGAAACCTGTGCCAGGAAAAGCAGATCCGTATGATCGATTTTAAGATGACGGACATTGACGGCCGCTGGCGGCATATCACCATTCCCGTGGAACGGTTCGGGGAGGATACCTTTGCCTACGGTATCGGCTTCGACGGCTCCAATTACGGCTATGCGCCCATTGAAAAAAGCGATATGGTGTTCCTGCCGGATCCCTCCACCGCCTATGTAGATCCCTTTGCATCCGTGCCCACCTTGACCATGTGCGGCAATGTATGCACCATCGGCAAAGGCGAGAACAAGCCTTTCGACCAGTATCCCAAGAACGTAAGTCTCCGCGCCGTGGAATATATGAAAGAAAGCGGCATTGCCGACCGCATGGTAATCGGACCCGAGTTCGAGTTCTATCTCTTCGACAGCGCCCGCTTCCAGGTGACGCCCAGGCAGTGCGGCTACCGCATCGACACCAGGCAGGCTGACTGGAACCATAGCCTGGACACACCGGGGAACAATGGTTACGAGGTATCCCACAAGGGCGGCTATCATATTTCGGCTCCACAGGACGCGGGCTACGACCTGCGCAGCCGGATGTGCATGATGATGGAGGACTGGGGCATCCGGGTAAAATACCATCACCATGAGGTGGGCGGCCCGGGCCAGATGGAAATCGAGGTGGAGCTGGACGACATGCCCGCTATGGCGGACAATACCATGATCATCAAATATATCATCAAGAATCTGGCGGCCCAGGATGGCAAGACCGCCACATTCCTCCCCAAGCCCGTCTATCAGGAGGCCGGCAGCGGCATGCATGTACATATGCTGCTGTTCAAGAACGGACTGCCTCTGTTCTATGACGAGGAGGGATATTCTTCTTTAAGCCGGACGGCCCATTACTTCATCGGCGGACTGTTAAAGCATATTGCCTCTCTGTGCGCTTTTACCAATCCCTCCACCAATTCCTTTAAGCGCCTGGTACCCGGCTTTGAGGCCCCGGTGACCGTGGGTTATGCCACTTCCAACCGCAGCGCGGTGATCCGAATTCCGGCCTATGCCAAGTCCCCGGAGACCAAGCGCTTTGAGCTGCGCAATCCGGACGCCACGGCCAATCCCTATTACGCCTACGCGGCTATCCTCATGGCCGGCTTAGACGGAATCGAGAACAAGATCGATCCTGCGGCAAACGGCTGGGGGCCTTACGATTTTAACCTTTATACACTCTCCGCGGAGGAGCAGAAAAAAATCCAGGGCCTGCCCAAATCCCTGGGAGAAGCACTGGACGCCCTGGAAGCCGATCATGGGTATCTCACAAAGGGCGGCGTATTCCCCCAGAGGCTTATCGATATCTGGGTGGCCAGAAAGCGGGCGGAGCTTCGGCAGATGGAGCAGATTCCCCACCCGGCGGAGTTTAATCTGTACTACGACCTGTAGTCTTCCGAAGAATTGAAAAGCCGGGGACGGGCAAAGGACCTGTCTCCGGCTTTTTTCAATACCCGGCCTTCCCGTAAACCCGGAAAGCCCTCGCACCTCCCGGCTGCCTCCCCCAGCTTCCACCCGGGGACTATCTCCCCGGAATACGCAGTACCTGGCCGATGCTCAGCAGATCGCTGGTCAGGCCGTTGAGACTTTTAATGGCTTCCACAGTGGTGCCGAATCTCCGGGCGATAACCCAGAGGGTATCTCCGGCACGCACCGTATATTCCCCATAGTCTCCCGACTGAGCGGTGGGAATCCGCAGCACCCAGCCTACGTCCAGCGCATCGCTGGCAAGACCGTTCAGGCTCTTGATGGCCTCTACCGTAGTGCCGTACCTCCGGGCGATCAGCCACAGGCTGTCCCCGGGGCGCACCGTGTATTCCGTGTAGGACGGGCTGGTCTGGGTCGTGGGAATCCGCAGCACCCGGCCTACGTCCAACAGATCGCTGGTCAGGCCGTTCAGGCTCTTGATGGCCTCCACCGTGGTGTTGTACCTCTGGGCGATCAGCCACAGGCTGTCTCCGGGCCGTACCGTGTATTCCGTGTAGGACGGGCCCGGAGAGGGAGGCGGAACGGGCACGTTCTCGCCGATTCCGTGGTATACGTCATACAGCTTCCTCCAGGTAACCTGACCCACGATACCGTCCGCCGCAATGTTCATGGCCCTCTGGAACGCCATCACCGACTCTCTGGTGCCGCTGCCAAAGATCCCATCCTGGTCAGGAGCCGGGACGCTTGCGTAGTATTCCGAGGCCACATCCAGCAGATACTGCAGCGTGATCACATCCTGCCCTCTGGAGCCCTGGCGCAGGATTGCATTGGGCGGAACCGTTCCGATACCCAGAGAAATCCCCTCGCTGTCCAGCTCCGCCAGCCTGGCCACTGCGCTGTAGAGGCTGGAAATCTTGTACCAGGTGGACTTCCCCACGATGCCGTCCGGAGACAATCCAAAGATGCTCTGGAATTTCGCCACAGCGGCCCTGGTACTCTCCCCAAAGGTGCCCTCCGGGTCCGTAATCGCCGGGATGGCGGGGTAATTCCTGCGGATCCTGTTCAGATACGTCTGGATGGTCTGCACGTCCAGCCCCGTGCTCCCTACCCGCAGGGGCGTCCCCGGATAGGAAGTGAGGCTCCCGGTGATGATGTCCGTGGCGACCAGCTCGATGTCCTTTGGATAGTAGGAACGCAGGATCTGCAAAGGCGTATATCCCCGGTTCGCAAGAGTCACGGTACCCCACTGGGACATGCCGGCGCAGGTGACGGTAGTGCCATTGCAAAACGACGTGAAATAGGGCACGTTCTGCCCTTGCCTGCGCGCATATTCATTGAAGACATTGTCCACGATCCTGCTGATGGATTCATAGATGGGCCGTCCGTACACGAAGTACTGGTCATAGGCCGTGCTGTTCGTGATATCGAAATTGTATCCCTTGGATCTGTACCATTCTGTGTAAACCCGATTCAAGGCAAAGGTAATAATGGCATAGATGTTGGCGGTCAGCGCCGCCTCGGGCCAGGTGGGATAGATTTCGCTGCTGGCCACGTTCTTCACATAGTCCGGAAAAGACACCTGGACATTGGCGGCGTTTGTGCCGGGAGGGCCCAGATGCACCGTAATGGGGTTAGGGATGGCTACCTGCCGCAGTATCCTGTCCCCCCTGGCGTCCTCCTCCGCGTCAGCAGGCCCCTCCTGGCTGCGCCTCTCCTGCATAACCACGGCGGGCTTTCCCACAAAAATCCTGGTCTCCGCCGGACGCCGCTGCCTCTCCTGCATGGGTATCATGGCCAGAGGCAGAACCGCCGTCTCCTGGTCGTAGATGGGTATATTGGAGACGTAAATCGTGTCAAAGCCCGCTTTCTGCGCCAGCACATTGTAACTCGCATAGGGCAGCCCGGAATAATACTGGTTCTGGGAAAAGCTCTTGTCCAGCGTCTCCAGAGGCACGGTTCCGGTCTCCCCGCTTTCGTCCGTCAAAAGCTGGTACAGGCTGTTGCCCCGGCCGTCCAGCACCCTGACCTGTACTCCCTCTAACGGAATGGCCTCATGGGCAGTCCGCGCCTGTATGGTCAAATATCCAATCGCCATATTGATGGTTCTCCTGATTTCCTGTTATACATAGGATATGAAAGAATCTCCCGGGCTGTTACAGTTCCCGGCAGTTGCGCAGATATCCGGCAATGTATGCTGTCAATACCTTTTGCCCATGCGATTTGTAAAAATCCTTTTAACGGTCTATAGCTATATTGTTATGGTTATGATAGAATAGGAAGAGAGAAGTACATGGAAAAGGCCTTTCGGCTGGCGGCGAAAAACCGCAATACCCAAAGAGAAATCAATGCATCATAAAAACATATATCAAACCAGGAGGTATCACCATGAAAGTCTTACTGATAAACGGAAGCCCCCGTCCAAAGGGCAACACTTCCATCGCTTTGCAGGAGATGGAGAAGACCTTTGCCGCAGAGGGCATCCAGACGGAGACTATCCAAATCGGCATGAAAGACATCCGGGGCTGCATCGCCTGCGGCAGATGCGGGGAGCTGGGAAAATGCGTGTTCGATGACATCGTGAATGAAGTCGCCCCGAAATTCCAGGAATGCGACGGCCTTGTAGTAGGAAGCCCTGTATACTACGCCTCTGCCAACGCCACTTTAGTGGCTTTCCTGACCAGGCTCTTCTACAGCACCCATTTCGACAAGACCATGAAAGTCGGCGCCAGCGTGGTGGTAGCCAGGAGGGGCGGGCTTTCCGCCACCTTTGACGAACTGAACAAATTCTTCACCATCAGCGGCATGCCCGTAGCCTCCAGCCAGTACTGGAACAGCGTCCACGGCAGAGGACCGGGGGAGGCGGCCCAGGACGAGGAGGGCCTGCAGACCATGCGCACCCTGGCCAAGAACATGGCTTTCCTGATGAAGAGCATCGCCCTGGGGAAAGAGACCTACGGCCTGCCGGAAATAGAGGAGCATCTCTGGACCCATTTCATCCGCTGAGAGGCTCCCCGGTCTCCTTTCGCCGATGCCGGGCGCTATACACTATATAGCAGCCTGATCCGCCACGGCTCATGCCGCAATCGGAACATTTCATTCCATCAGCGATAAAATATACCCTTTCTTTCTCCGATATAAGTGTAAGAAGAACTTCTAGGCTCTCAAGCGAATAACTTCGCTTTGCAAGCCAATCTCACACGGAGGATATGGAAAGAGAGGGGGATATTCTATGGCAAACACAATTGACGCAGATTACACTGCCGGAACCGGCTTCGATAACACACAGGCTCAGTCCGTAGGCGGCAGGGAAAAAACGGACAACAGCTTCTCCGACGCCATGCTGGAGAGATTCATGCTCTCTCCGAAAGACATGACCCTGACCGAATACAAGCTGTATATTCATGACAAAATAAAGAATCTCTACACCCATCCCTCCCAGAAACGCGTGGACTGGCTTATCGACATCACGGACGCGGCCTACCGGCGGATGCAGGCAGACCCTCTCTATGAGCAGCAGGTCCTGGACTACCTGGCCAGGAACAAGGCGGCCTGCGTATACGGCCACGCGCCCAGGTTCGTGCTTATCCATATCGACGACACCTGGGAGAAATGCTATGGGTATGCCTTTGGTCTGCAGGACGACGCCCGCGCCAGAAGAGCAGCCCAGCGCAGGCGGATGGCCGAGGAGGCTGCCAAAAAAGCCCGCCGGAAAAAGCTTCTGAAAGAATATCTGAAAAAACGCGCGGAAGCCAAGAGACTGCAGGATAAACTGTTGAAGAGCAAGATCCTGAAGAACTGGCTGGAGCATGAGCGCCTGAACAAGGAATGGCATAGCCAAAAGCAGCTCGCCCAGACCTTAAAAGAGCACAAGAAAGAAAAAGAGCAGATACAGGCACAGGAAGTCAGGGACTGGACCGAGGAACGGCAGGTCCAGGCGGCCCGCAACGCCTATGAGGCCAGCATTATCATGATGATTCGCCAGGAGGAGCAGCTCTTTACGTAGAGAGCCCCGGCGCGGAAGCGAATCAGAAAGCCCTTATTGCTGTTCCGAAAAAGCTTCGGCAGGAAACCGGGAAAAGGAAAGAGGAAAACAGATGCAGCACAAGATTCTGATCGCAGAGGACGATACGGACATCAACCGCCTGCTGTCCAGGATACTGGAAGCCCAGGGCTATCAGGCCCTCCAGGCATTTTCCGGGACGGAGGCCCTGTCCCTTATCGAGCGGGAGGAGCCGGCCCTGCTTCTCTTAGACCTCATGCTGCCCGGCCTGTCCGGGGAAGAGCTGCTTCGTAAGCTCCGGGAGGAGAAGCGCTATAGCTTCCCCGTCCTGGTCCTCTCCGCAAAGAGCGCCCTGGGCGACAAGGTGGCCCTGTTAAAAAGCGGGGCGGACGATTATATCACCAAGCCCTTTGAGCCCGAAGAGGTCATCGCCCGGATCCAGGCCGCCCTCCGGCGGGCGGGCAGCGCCGGCAGCCTTTCCGGGCAGCAGCCGGATGCACTGGCCTACGGCAATATAAAGCTTTATCCGGACTCCCGCAGGGTGCTGGTAAATGACCGGGAGCTGTCCCTGACCGCCCATGAATATCAGCTCCTGCACCTGTTCCTGCAGTCCCCGGGAAAGGTCTATTCCCGGGAAAGCCTTTATGAGCTGGTGTGGGAAGGCGGCTATTACGGCGAGAACAATACCGTGAACGTCCATGTGAGCAATCTGCGCAGAAAGATCAGGGAAGCCGATGCCTCCCGGGAATATATCCGGACCGTGTACGGCATCGGCTTCCGGCTGGGATAACCACGCTTCTACCGGATGCCCTCCTCTTTTTCCACTATGACGATCTCTATGCCTTTTTCATCGAAAAGCTTCAAATCGTCCTCGGACGCGTCCCAGTCGGTGATCATGACGTCCAGCCTGTCCGCGGGGCAAATCGGAAACGGATAGGTGTCAGCTATCGTATCGGCCCCCTTGAGAAGCATATTATAAACCAAATCTCATGAAGCGTAAAGCATTAAAAGCGGCCGCCGCATGTTTCCTATACCTTTCCTATACCCCTCCCCGGAAATCTTTACGACATCTTTAAAAGTTCTTTATGACTTATTAACCCCCCATGGTCTATACTGATAAATGTCAGCCGGAACAGGTACGTCCCGGCGAAAAGGAGGCCAAAAATGAACGATTCCGTCATAGAAGCAAATCAAGTCACCAAAAAATACCGCTCCGTCCTGGCGCTGGATGGGGTGAGCCTGCGGGTGAGTCCCGGGAGCATCTACGGGCTCATCGGCGACAACGGCGCGGGCAAGTCCACCTTTTTAAAACTCCTGGCAGGGCACGTCTTTCCCACCGCCGGAGAAATCCGCCTGTTCGGCCAGGCCGGGGAAAGGGAGCTTCGCCGCAGCCGCAGCCGGATGGGCGTCATGATCGAGCGACCAGGGTTCTTCCCAAACATGACCGTGGAGCAGACGCTGGAATACTACCGCATCCAAAAGGGCGTCCCGGGCAAAGAAAAGGTGGCGGAACTTCTGGAACTATTGGGCATCCGGGAAAAGCGCAGGGAGAGATGCAAGCGCCTGTCCCTGGGCCAGAAGCAGCGGCTGGGCCTCGCCATCGCCCTGCTTGGGGAGCCCGAGCTGTTGATTTTGGACGAGCCGGTCAACGGTCTGGATCCCAGCGGCATTGTGGAGTTCCGCACGCTGCTCCACCGCCTGAATCAGGAGAAGAACATCACCATCCTCCTGTCCAGCCACATCCTGCCGGAACTGGAGCAGACCGCCACCGTATTCGGCTTCCTGAGCAAAGGAAAGCTTTTGGAGGAGATATCCGCGGGGGACCTTTCCGAGAAATGTGCGGACCGTCTGAACATTGCCGTGGAGGACACGGAAAAATACGCCGCCCTGCTGGCAAAGCACTTTCCGGAGGAGAACTGGCGCGTGCTCCCGGAGGGCACAATACAAATCCGGGATTTCCGCCAGCCCCCTGAAGTCTACAGCCGCCTGGCCATGGACAATGGCCTCTGTATCCTGAAGCTGGAGCGCAGCAGCGCCTCCCTGGAGGACTATTACATGAACCTGAAGAATGGAGGAAAAGAAACATGCTGAAATATATCAAAAGCGAGCTCTACAGAGCCCTGCACAGCAAAGAAATCCACGGAACCGCCATCGGCCTGCTGGCAATTGTCCTGTTCATGAACCTGACTTTGGGCCTTATGAAAAATGTGGAACATTTCCGCTACGGCACTACTTCGTTCTCCTACTCCATGCTGGTGTCCGTACCTATGATGTACTGTTATGTGGCCGCCGATGTGGCCGCCATGCTGTATGAATCCGACAGGCGAAACGGCACCATGGGAAACAGCATCGCCTCCGGGTTCTCCCGGGTACAGCTGCTTGCAGGAAAGTGCATCGTCTGCTTTGTGGTCTCCCTGGTTCTGCTGGCCGTGACGCTGCCTGTATACATCGGAAGCGCCATGCTGTTGCTGAACGCCTCCGGCCCCACCACGGTCCGGGATATGCTGATGGAAGTTCCCGCCATGTCCCTTATCGCCACCGGCTTCCTGATATTGGCTGTGGTTCTGCTGGACTTTTTTGAAAACAGCTTTTTCAGCGTTGTGACATGGCTGGCCGTCATACTCATTGTGCCCAAACTTCTCCTCTTTGCCGGAATGCTCCTGCCCTTTGGAGGAGATGCCCTCATGGATGCTGCTATGTGGATGCCCGTCAACTTCCTCACGGCGGCAAGCCGCGTCAATCTGTCGGAATGCGTCACCATATGGGACACCGGAGCGGGCATGGCAAGGTGCCTGCTGTCGGGCGCTGCGGGAATCCTTGTGTTCGGCGGGACAGGTGTGCTATTATTGAAGAAGCGGGATATTTGATGTATACTCACGAACGGTAAGATTTGATCCTGTTCCATGCTGCTTTTCGCTCGTGGGTCGGCCACTATGGAAGAAGAGCATTCCACGGAGGATTGGGGGGAGGACTGCTATGGAAAATTTTTTCTGGATACAGATTTTTGCACTGGTATTTTTTATAGCCGCTGCAGCGTATTTTGCTTTCCGGTATTTCGCGTTGGAGCATGCCCTCAGGGAAACGGCCCTGGAACTTACGGAAATCCAGGGCGATCTGCGCCAGAACCGCATCCTCTGTCTCCCCCTGCCGGACAAGGGGCTGGAACGGCTCATGGAATCCATCAATGGCGCTCTGGAGCAGATCCGCAGGGAACGCCTGGCCTACGAGAAGCGGGAGCGGGAATTCCAGCAGCAGATCGAGAATATCAGCCACGATCTGCGCACGCCCCTGACTGTCATCTTAGGGTATCTGAAATGGCTGAAGTCCCCTGGGGAGAACGCCTCTTTCCGGCTGGAGGAGTCCCTGGACGTGCTGGAGAGAGGCGCACGCTCCATGGAGCATCTGGTCTCCCAGTTCTACGCTTTTTCCCGGGTAAACGGCATGGATTTCTCGCTGGAACTGGAGCGGCTGGACGTGTGCAGACTGCTGCGGGAGAGTCTTGCGGACAATTACGGTTCCCTGGAAAGGGAAGGGTTCTCCCTGGAGAGCCGCTTGCCGGAGCATCCCGTGACGGCGCTGGGAAACAGGGACGCCTGTGAGCGCATCTTCGCGAACATGCTCCAGAATGCGGGCAGATATGCCCACAGCTATCTGGATGTCCGCATCCTGGAGAGCTGCGGACAGGTTCAGGTTGTCTTTCAAAATGATTCCGCGGAGATAAAAGAGGATGATATTCCGAATCTGTTTGACCGTTTTTACAGAAATGATGTGGCCCGAAAAAAAGGCGGCTCCGGCCTGGGGCTGACCATAGCCAAATCCCTGGCGGAGGCCATGGGCGGCTCCCTGACGGCCCAGGCCCTGCCGACGGCCTCCCCCGGAGGCGGGGACGCGGACAGGGATGCCTGCGGCACGCTGACCACGGTCCTTTTTACGTTGACGCTGGCGGCGGTGGCTGCTCCGGGCGCGGCGGGCCCAGCCTAGGGCAGCTTCTTCCCTGCCGCCAGGTACATCTCATACCATTGGTCCCTGGTCAGGCAGATATCGGAGGCCTTGCAGACATCCCGCACCCGCTGTGCGTTGGTGCTGCCCACGATGGTCTGGATACGGGCGGGATGGCGCATGATCCACGCCACGGCGACGGCATTGGGCGTCACATGATATTCTTCCGCCAGCCGGTCCATGACCCGGTTCAGCTCCGGAAATTTCTCGTTTCCGATGTAGACGCCCTCGAACATGCCGTAGAGGAAAGGTGACCATGCCTGTATAGTCATTTTCTTCAATCTGCAATATTCGATCACGCTGCCGTCCCTGCTGCAGCCCGCGTCATTACAGATATTCACATTGAGCCCTGCGTCAATGGTGGGGCAGTGGGCCACGGAATACTGTATCTGGTTCACGCACAGGGGCTCTGCCAGGCTGCTGTTCAGCAGCTCTATCTGCATGGGATTATGGTTGCTGACGCCAAAGGCGCGGACTTTTCCGGCCTTTTTCAGGATGTCGAAAGCTTCCGCCACCTCCTCCGGCTCCATCAGCGCGTCCGGGCGGTGCAGCAGCAGGATGTCGATGTAATCGGTCTTAAGGCGTTTCAGGCTGCCGTCCACGGCCTCCAATATGTGTGCCTTGGAAAAGTCATAGCAGATGCCGGGGCGGATGGCGCACTTGGTCTGTATCACCATACGGCTGCGCAATTCCGGGGTCAGTATCTCCCCGAACCGGCTCTCCGCCTCTCCCCCTGCGTAGATGTCCGCATGGTCGAAGAAATTGATGCCCGCCTCCATGGAAGCCTCCACCAGCTCCCGCAGGGCCTTGCTGTCCAGGCCTGTAATCCGCATACATCCAAGGCCGATGGCCGATGCCTCCGGCAGGTTTTCATTGATTTTCAACATTTTCATGAAATGCATTCCTCCATCTTTCGGTTTTCTGTCTCAGTCTTGTCCTGGGAAAGCTTAGAAGGAATTCCCCTTTTTTCAGTAGTTATATGGAAATCCACCAGCATACGCCATACCTGCGGATAACGGTGGCACAGCATTTGCTCCATGGCAGCTCATGGATTGCCTCCGGCACCACCCCGCCGCTCAGGACGTCGAAGCCCGCCGGGCGCTCTCTTCGGTCCCCATTGACCGATAATTCCTCTTTCCTCCCCCTTTCCCGACATGCCGGTGCAGCCGGTACATGCAACAGATTTTCGCTTCGTTCACGCTTCCCGCCACATGTCCGACACGAAGTACATCAACGCAGCCCAGGTATACAGAGGGTAGAATTTTCCTCGCTGGTCCCGGCCCTTTTTCAGCACCTCTCTGGCCTGGGCCTTGGTCAGGAGGCAGAACCCGTCGAACTGCTCGGACCCCACTGCTCCCTCCTGGGACAGGTCGGTAAGCTGTGCCGAGTGCAGCACGGCACACATCAGCGCATTGCTTTCGTCCGTCAGGCCAGGCGTGGAAAAGACCAGGGGATTCACCACCCTGACGGTATCGGTGTCCCGGATCTCCAGCCCGGTTTCCTCCCGAATCTCCCGGACGGCGGTGGATACCAAAACATCCGGCTTCTCTCTGTCCTCCCTGTCAATGAGACCCGCGGGCACGCTGAGCAGATACTGGCCCGCAGGATAGCGGAATTCATAGGACAGCAGGAGCTTTGGCTCCTCCCCCTCTCGGTCCAGAATGACAAAGCAGCTCACCGCGTCCGCAAGCATGACCGCGAACTCCGCGTCCGACTTCACGGCAGTGAGGTCCTCCATATCCCGCCTGGTAGCGTCATAATAGTGCTTCCCCGGGGCGTACTGCAGGTCTGCCACCCGCAGATAGGGGGACTCGAACAAAGTTTTTACATTTTCTTTTTGTATCTGAATGTTATCCGCCATCGCTTCCATACCTCTGTCTGTGCAATCAGTTTTTTCAAAGAATAGAATCATTGTATCATGAAAGCAATGTGAAAGCAATGCAATTTCCTGTGGGCACAGGTTATAAAATGTCACATTCTGGCGTATTTTCGCATATTGTGAAATAAAGTACACAGACGGAAAGCAATCCCGGTGATTTTAAGGAGGAGAGTACATGAAAACGCGTTTGAAATGGGATGAGCGATATAACACAGGAGTGTTCATCATCGACAAGGAGCACAAAAAGCTCTTTGGCATTCTCAATAAACTGTTCGACTTTGTACATAAAGAGGAAAAAAGCCAGTTTGCCTGCCAGGAGGCAATAAAGTACTTCAAGGATCACGCTATCCAACACTTTGCGGATGAGGAAAACTATATGGCCTCCATAAATTACCCGGGGTTAAAGGCCCACAGACGTATCCACAGAGATTTCCGGGAGCGGACAATCCCCGCCCTTGAAAGCGAGCTGGAGCAGACACATTTTTCCGCAGATTCCATCCAGCATTTCCTGGGTGTGTGCGCCGGCTGGCTCATCGGACATACTTTGATTGAAGATAGCATGATAGTAAACGGTGAGCCTGTCCGTCACTGGGAAAATCTGCTTCCTGAAGAGGAACAGGCCATGATGGGGCAGACCCTCGCCAGCCTGCTGCACAGTATGTTCCGGTTGGATTGCCGTCTGATCAGCAGCTGCTACGCCGGAGACCGGTTCGGAGCTGTTTTCTGCTACAGGCTGGTCTATGGTGACAAGTCAAAATGGGAATTTTTCCTGCTTTTCGAGGAACAGTTGATCCGCAGCACCATAGGCAATGTCTTAGCCGCAAAATCGGAAGCCATGGACATGATGCTGTCCAATGTAGCGAAGTATGCTGCCAGGCAGCTTGCGGAACGCCTCAGGCGGCATTTTCCCTCCCTGGAGTCCCTCGAACTAAAAGAAGAGCAATTGTTGACCTATGAGCAATTTTACAAGCTGTACCAGCAGCGGAGCCCTCAGTTCAGCTTTCTCTTCGATACCGGCAGGGGATACTTTGCCTGTTGTATGGCCGGCGATCCTCCTGCGGAAATCCGGATCCATTCTCAACCCGATGATCTCCCGGCGGAAAGGACGGACCGCTTCCGGCCAGACAGCACCAAAACAGCCGCTGACGGCCGAAAGAAGAAAATACTGGTGGTAGACGACTCTGACTTCATGCGAAGCGCCATGCTGGACCTGCTGGGCAGCGACTATGAAGTGCTGACGGCGGACTCCGGCATGTCCGCCATCCGCAGCATCACCCTGGCCCGGCCGGACCTGGTGCTGTTAGACTATGAGATGCCCGTCTGCAGCGGGAGCCAGATGCTGGAGATGATCCGCTCCCAAAAGGATTTCGCAGATATCCCCGTGATCTTTCTCACCTGCAGGGTGGACCGGGAAAGCGTGAAAAAGGCCATCTCGCTAAAGCCTGACGGCTATCTGTCCAAATCTCTTTCTGTGGGATCTGTGAAAAAAGAGATCGACCATTTCTTTGAACGGAGGGGGAGGGCTCAGTAAAGCAGGAGTTGAGGCTACAGCTTAAAGCGTCACCCCCTGTTTGAAAATGGCCATGTCATGGTAGCCTGCCTCCTCGCTGCGGACTTTCCGGCCCGAAGCCACCTCCAGCACATAGGCAAACAGTTCCTCCGTCTCCCTCTCCATGCTGCCGTCCTCCACCAGCACGCCTGCGTTAAAGTCGATCCAGTTGGATTTCTTCCCCGCCAAAGCGGAATTGGTGGAAATCTTTACTGTGGGCACCGGAGACGCGAAAGGCGTGCCCCGGCCTGTGGTAAACAGGACGATCTGCGCCCCGGCCGCGGCCAGAGCCGTGGCGGCCACCAAGTCGTTTCCCGGCGCGCTAAGGAGGTTTAGTCCTTTTGTCTCCACCCTCCCTCCATAGGGCACCACCCCCTGCACCAAAGCGCTTCCGGACTTCTGGGTACAGCCTAAGGATTTGTCCTCCAGAGTGGAGATACCGCCCTTTTTATTTCCCGGGGAGGGATTCTCATATATGGTCTGGCCGTGGCTCTTGAAGTAATTTTTGAAGTCATTGATCAGCGCTACCGTCTGATGAAACAGTTCCTCGTTGGCGCAGCGGTTCATGAGGATGGTCTCCGCGCCGAACATCTCCGGCACTTCGGTGAGAATGGTGGTTCCGCCCATTGCCACCAGCCTGTCCGAAAAACATCCCACCAGCGGATTGGCTGTAATACCGGACAGGCCGTCGCTGCCTCCGCACTTCATGCCCACGACCAGTTCGCTTGCGCTTATGGGCTCCCTTTGGAAACCGGCCGCATATTTGATAAGACCTTTTACCGTTTCCAGTCCCTGAGCCACCTCATCCCGGCAGTCCTGAGAGACCAGGAACTTCACCCTGTCCTCATCGTATGGACCGATGTAAGGCTTCAGCACATCGATGTTACTGTTCTCGCAGCCCAGGCCCAGCACCAGGACGCCGCCTGCGTTCGGATGTTTGACCAGGTCGGTCAAAATTCTTCGGGTATACTCCTGATCCTCTCCCATCTGGGAGCAGCCGTAGGGGTGGGGAAATGCGATGACTTCATCCACGGTACCTGCCTGAATGTCCCCGTAAGCTCCCTCATGGCAAGCAGCAGAACAAGTCTCCCCGGCGGTTCCAAAAGCCCTGGTTCCCGTTTCGGCCCCCACCTGAGAGCGGACCTCCCGGGCAACCTCAGAAATCTCTGCCCCGCCGCCAAAACAGGCTGCCTGGGCATCCCTGCCGCCGTCTTCGGATGCGCCCGCACCGAAAAACCCGAAACTTCCCTTAGCGCGCTTCAAATCCGCAAGCCAGTCATTGGCCTGCCTTGCGATGGCAGTGGCCACATTGTTCACACAGCCCACGGTAGGGATGATCCAGATTTCATTGCGGACGCCCGCCCTGCCGTCCGGGCGCCTGAAGCCCCGGAAGACGGAGCCTCTTTTGACAGGCCGCCCCTCTTCGGCAGGACCGGCTTCCCAAACCGGCCTGTACTCATACTCCAATATATCCCCCAGCGCCGTCCCCAGGTTATGGGTATGAATCCAGGAGCCGGCGCGGACGGTTTCTTTCGCATTGCCGATGGGATAGCCGTACTTGATAACCTTGCCTCCCGCAGGGATATCACGGATCGCCATCTTATGCCCGGCGGGAATGTCTTCCAGCGCCGTGATCTGCCGTCCGCAGGGCTGTGCTGCCGCCCCTGCGGCGCCCTCTGCGTCCCTCTGCATGTTCTGTTTCAAATCGGAACCGGCCATTGCCCCTGTCCTGTCATTGCTCCTTTCGGTGTTTTCCCTGGCGGATGTTTTGGATGTGCCATACACTGCACTGTACTGCAGCGCTGTCTGCGGACTCGCCGGTACTTCAAGAATCTCCCCGGCGGAAATGTCCCGCAGAGCCACCGCCACATTGTCCCTTTCATTGATCTTTATGAAATCCTGCATAGCGCCGCCCTCATGCCGTTCTCTCTGATATCCTCCAGGTATCCTGCCACCGCTTCGGTCAGCCCTTTTGTCCGGTTCAGATCCTGCCCGAAGAAATCCTCCCTGCCCAGGAACGCCTCGGCGAAAGCCCTGCTGTCTTTCCCGCAGTTGTCCCGGAAGAATTCCAGCACCTGCACATCGTCCCGAATTTCATACGTTTCCCCGTCCCTGTGGCCGATGAGCGCCTTGTCCCGAATCTCCGTTCCGTGGTAGAACGCCATCAGCGCCGCCAGCGAAAAGGTCAGCCGCTTTGGCAGCCTGTGGAACTTTTCTACATATCCCAAAAGGCTGGGCATGCACCTGGCACGCCATTTAGACACGGAATTCAGGGAAATGGAAAGCAAAGCGTGCTTCACATAGGGATTGTTGAACCGGTTTATGACCTCCTCCGCAAAGTTCTTAAGCTCATCGCCGGGCAGGGTCAATGTGGGAATCACCTCGTCAAAGACGGTTCTCTCCATGAAGTTGCGGGTATCCCCGTCCACCATGGACTCCTTTACGATATCATTGCCGCACAGATAGGAAGCCGGCACGAAAGACGTGTGGGCGCCGTTCAGGATGCGCACCTTTCTCTGTTTATAGGGCTTCTGGTTCTCCGTAAAGATCACGGGAAGCCCTGCCTCCGGCAGCGGGAGTTCCCGGCTTATGTCTTTCGGGCTTTCGATGACCCAGAGGGCAAAGGGCTCGCCCGTCACCAGAAGGCGGTCCTCATACCCCAGCGCCTCCCATTCTTCCTGCTCATTGTCTCCGGGATAGCCCGTTACAATACGGTCCACTAAAGTAGATGTAAAAATGCACGCCTCTTCCAGCCAAAGCTTAAAGGCATCGCCCAGCTTCCAGAGATCCGCAAACCGCATGACGCATTTCTTCAGCGCAGCGCCGTTGTCATCAATCAATTCCACCGGCAGCATCACCAGCCCCTTGTCCCTGCTGCCGCCAAATGTCTCATATCTGCGGTATAGGAACTTGGTCAGCTTGCCCGGAAAGGTTCCGGGCGGATTCCCATCGAACCTGTCGCTTTCGTCAAACACAATGCCCGCCTCGGTGGTATTGGACACAACGAAGCGCAAAGTTTCAAGTTCCGCCAGCTTCATGTACTTGTCGTACTGTCCATAGGCGTCCACGGCATCCGCAACGCTGGTAATTCGCCGGTTTTGTATTTTCGCCTCACCGTCCGCAATTCCCCGCAGGGATACCGTGTACTGGCAGTCCTGCCTGTGAAATTGTTCCAGGCTTCCGAACTCAATGGGCTTTACCAGCACGATATCCCCGTCAAATTTCCCCTGCTCATTGGCAATGTCGATCATGTAGTCGACAAATGCACGCAAGAAATTACCCTCCCCGAACTGTACGACTCTGACAGGTCTCTCCTGTTTCCCTGTCATTCCTTTTCCCAAAGTCTCCATACCGCTGCCTCCTGTCCCGATTCTGTGATACTTTTGTTTTTCTTCAGTCTCCGCTGCTATGTAAGCGCTTACATTTTTTATCTTACTTCCATAGATTCTTTTTGTCAATCACCAGTTTCGGTACAAAATGCCCTCGGTCCGCGGCTCTCAGTCTTTCCGCATCCGCGTTCACGCCTCCTTTCCGGCAGCGGACACCCAAAAGCCGCGCCCGGTAAAGCTAACTCCTTTCCCTTTATTCGCCGGTAATGCCGGTGTTTTCAATGCCCTGAATAAATTGCTTCTGTACGAACACATAGCGCGGCAGCAGGGGCGAGATGGAGATCAGGGTAGTCTCAATGGCATCCTATCCCCCTACATTTCTTCAAAAAAATGCCCTGCATAATCCAGCCACTGTCTGGCGATGATCTGGTGTCCGCACACGGTGGGGTGAACCCCGTCCCATACCCAGTACTCCGCCTCTCTGACGGAGAGCAGCTCCTGAAATCTATCCTGAAGCGGCACAAATACTGCTTTATTTTTCTCCGCAATGGATCTGACCTTTTCCTGCAACGGCCGCAATAGCTTATTCCATGCGGCAAAGTCCTCCTGAATCGGACCGACCGGCAGCGCAAAAGGCTCGCATAATACTATTTTCACCCCAGGATTCGCCTCCCGGGCTTCCTCCAGCATCAGCTGATATATCTTCTCAAATCTTGCCGGCGAGGACCCGGCCCCGTCATGCAGGGTGCTTCCGCAGTCATTGATTCCCACCATGACACTGAGAATATCCGGTTTTAAGCAAATCGTATCCTCCATCCATCTGCCATATAAGTCCCCGACTCTGTTTCCCGAGACTCCCCTGTTATAAAATCGGAGATTCTTTTCCGGATATCTGCAGCCCATGGCAGCATTGATCAGAAACGCATACCCATGTCCCATCTGATGGTTCAGATCCCACGCATTCTCTTTTCCTTTCAGCCGGCCTCCGTCTGTGATGGAATCCCCCTGAAACAGTATTATTTTTTCCGTCTTATCCATTTTGTCGTTTTCCTTTCATCTCTTGTTTAGAAATCTCTGTTTTTAATGCAGTTCCTCCTGTTTCCCCCCGCCATAAGAGCCGTCCCGGAGGCTCCGATGGCCGAAACCTCCGGGATACATTGCAAGAATTCTATTGTTTTTGTCCTACAGCATCAGTTGATGCTTAAGCCGGCGCTTGCGTATCCTGCGACTGTATTCAGTAAAGACAATCCGCTGGCTGTTGCCGAAAATACCAGCATCAGCCGCGTCTGGGCCGTCACGGGAATATTGAGCCCTGTCTGCACGCCGTTCAGCAATGTCCCGACGGATATGATTCCGGAAAGGGATGGTGTCAAGCTGATCAGCGTTCCGGCTATGGGAGAGAATACATTGTTCGGTGTCGCGGACTGGTAAATCTGCGCATTCACCGTGACAGTAGAGCCCACCAGGGAAAGAGCCGCTGTCGTACTGAAGTATGCGCTGAACGAAGTAATGATGCCTGCGCGCGGAACCTGGAAAGCAAGGTTGGAAAGGGTTCCACTGGCATTCGTGATATCAATCGTGGTTCCCAGAAGCGTAAGGCCCTGCGCACTGCTGCCAAATCCCACGAACGCGGGAATACCCGCAAGGCCACCGGCGATTGTCGTCAGAGACACCGGAAGCCCCGACGCAAAGGGGATGATGGCTCCTGTGCCTGCCACGCCGGTCGGCCCGGTAGGGCCGGTTGCCCCAGTCGCCCCGGTTGCTCCGGTCGTCCCGGTTGCTCCGTCTGCCCCGGTTGCTCCAGTTGCTCCGGTCGCCCCGGTTGCTCCGTCTGCTCCGGTCGCCCCGGTTGCTCCGGTCGCACCGGTTGCTCCGTCTGCTCCAGTCGCCCCGGTCGCTCCGTCTGCTCCAGTCGCCCCGGTCGCTCCGTCTGCTCCGGCCGCCCCGCTTGCTCCGGTTGGCCCAGTCGCTCCAGTCGCTCCGTCTGCCCCGGTCGCACCGGTTGCTCCGGTCGCACCAGTCGCCCCGGTGGGGCCGGCATCTCCCCTGCTTCCATCGTCCCGGCTCCGCAGAAACAGGGGGAATCGTACCCCTCCGTTTCCACATCCTCCGAATGCCGGGAACAATTTGACATGGCTGCATCCATCCCATAGCCGGCATCCGGTGATGTCCGGACTGCGCCCTGATTCCGGTTGCTGTGGGAGTTCTTTCCTCCCAACAGATTCGGCGGATTGAACTTCCAGTTCGCGTCAAAGTTATTCACTTGAAAACACCCCATTCATATTCGATATTAAGCCATGATGCGCATAATATCATGTTTCTATACTAATTATATGCATGGGGTGGAAACTTTGTTAGATTTTGCAGGAAGGGCGGTTTTGTCACAGTCATGTATAACCGTCATCCACCTGCAAAACAATGCCTGCGGCAAAAGTTGATACACCACTTGCATAATACAGCGCAAAGCCTGCCATCTCTGCGGGCTCCGCCCAGAGTAAACTCTTTCTTTGCACCATACTCCTCAAAAGCGGTCAGCAGATCATTATCCGTCATATTCCTTGCTGCAATATATGCACTACATCATCGGAAACAGTGGCGATGTTCTTGCCGGCAAGCATCTGACTCATATATCGTTCACTTTTACTCTCTTTCGGAAGATTCACATAAATTTTAATATAAAATCCTCAAAGAGGCAATGGGAAAGTTCATTTACCCGCAGCCAAAGATCCTGAAGCCGGAACTGGCGGATTTCAGCTTTCCCGCCAAGTCAAGTGCATTTTCAAACATTCTTCCTTTCATGATGCTCCTTTCTTCCGAGAGAGTTCCTCTTGGCCTCCGTCTTCATAGTCCAGATACTCGGTGCAATGCTCCAATGGAATCCCAGATGGACGGACATCAGCACACCCCCCAATAGGCGGAAACCATATGCAGATTCCTTGCAAAGGAGCGCCCGCCTTTTATGGGCAGAAAAGACAGCGCATGACGGGAATAGATAATGCCGCTTATCATCAAACCGGCCATTGTACAAAGTATCAATAATACAAGCCCTGCCTGCATCATGCGCACAGGATGATATCTCCCTTTTAAAATGTTCCTGATCCAACTGCCAGTTTCAAAATCATTTTCTCCGTTTCCACTTCCAGCTCCTGCGCATGGGCGAAGATAAAGCTGACGGCCCTGGCCAGATCCTCACAGGCCGTCTGGGCGCCCACGTACCGCCTTTCTTATGATCATTCATTATAAACAAAACGAGGCTCCCGAAGAAGTCTCGTTTTATTTATCAGCTTATAATTTAGAGTTATAACAGAGCCGCGCCCATTCCGTTATACTGCAGACCGCCAGGATTTACAGTAATGCCTCCGGGAAAATACCTGGCTGGCGGTCTGCAGTCGGGTTGTACTGCAAATTCAACCGGTGCGCAGTATACATTGCGGGCACCGCCTTACCGATACTGCTCCACCACTTTCACATCCTCCAGCCGGCAAGCACGCCCCTCTTCCATACAAGGCCATTTCTCCAAAAATACTGCCGCCGTCTCCTCCAAAGGATACACCACAATCTCCAGGCGTTTCGGGAAGTCAAAGTACCCCAGGCTTAAGATCACCTCCTGGCCGGTATAGAAATGGTCGTTCAGCTTCTCTCCTTTCGCGTAGATTTCCATACGGTCTCCCGCATAGGCCAGCAGCAGGAGTGTATCCCTTCCGGCCTGGCGATTTCTTTCCTTTCCATAGGATATCATGATTTCATACCTGGCCATCCCGGCATCCCGGGCAAGGAGCTTCGTCTCCACCGTTGCCGCCTTTTCCTCTATTCTCCTCTCGTACACGGCAAAGCGCCCCTCCTGTCCGCATTCCGTAAAGCCCGGAAGCTTCTCTGGGGAAAGCCGTGGAAAGCAGCGAATTACCGTTTCCTTTCCCCCCGTCACCCGGACAGTTCCCTCTTCCACCCAGACAAACCCCTCCGACAAAATCAGATAGTCCTGATCCAGAACGACTTTCCCTGCCAGAAGCGCCTCTTTCCGGGACAGCTTCAGGATATCGGCTTCTGCCCCGTCCTCCCAGATAAAGACCGCATCCTCCGGTCTTTCCCGGCAAAGTTCCCTCTGCGCGCCTTTTGGACCGCCGCCTGCAGCAGCGCTTCGCATTTTAGACACTTTCGGCATATAGTCCCCATAAAAGACCCACACATCCCCTCCCTTTGTCCCAAGCCTGCAAAGAGGGGTGGCCAATGCCGTCCGAAGCCTGGCATTGCCCAATTTCATCCCATAAGGAAAGAAGCCGTACATACCGTCCAGGATATCCACCGGCGGGAATGTAATCTCCCCGCTTTCGCACCTGCCCTTTATCACCACATTCATGTGGTCTTTCATTCTATGCCGCCTCTGGTAATTGTTGAAGAACACATATCCCTGCTCCCCATGATACCTGCAGGAAAGCCGCAGCGTGGCAAAATCGTCCGGCCTTACCTCAGGCGGCCGGATATCGATTCCCATCCGGGCCAGGTCCCCGCCGAACTCATGCAGGAAAAGCGCCAGCAGCCTGGCCTCCCTGTAGGTATCCGATATAGTTCCGTACTGCCGGATGGGCGCGTTGAAGTCATAATTGATTTCCGGCAGGTCATTGGCATATCCTGTGGCCCGGCTCTCCTGCAGGGTTGACAGTTTCCCCTTGGGGTTGCTGCCGCCATGGTACATATAGTAACCCAGCAGTGCCGCACCGCTGCCCAGCTTTGCGATGGACATGGCTCCGATATCCTTTCCCTCCGCCACCGGTCTCCTGTGGGAAGTCACCTGCACGCCGCCCCCCAGCTCCGCTGTCAGGAACGGATAGAGGGACTCATCGAAAGAAGTCTCCTGGCCTACATGGCAGTCGCATGCTATCTGGGCATCATTGCGCAGATAGCTGAACACGAAATTGGCATTTGGCTCCAGCTCTGTCGTCCGCTGATCCCAGGGCGCTTCGCAGTACCCTCCCATCACCGGCAGCAGATCCCCGATGCAGGCACCGCCCCATCCCGTAGCCGTATACAGCGGCACCCTGAAGCCGATTTCCCTGGCCATGGCAGTCAGGGTGCGCATATGGGCATCGCCCGCCTCGTCTCGCAGGCCGCCTACATGTCCATACTCATTCTCAATCTGTATCCCGATCACCGGACCGCCGTCCTCGTGCAGAAAACCTTTCGCCTGCTCATAAGCATGTTCCCAAAACCGCCTTACATATTGCAGATAAACCGGATCGCTGCTGCGCAGCCGGATACCCTCCTTTTCCAATGCCTGAACCCAGTCCGGAAAGCCTCCGTTGCGGACTTCCCCATGAACCCAGGGACCCAGGCGCAGGAACACATATATCCCAACTTTCCGACACGCCTCCAGAAACCCTCTCAGGTTCCTTGCACCGGTAAAGTCAAAGACCCCTTTTTCCTCCTCATGGTGAATCCATATCAGATAAGTGGACACGATTTCCACGCCGCCCGCTTTCATCTTCCGCAGGGACTCCTCCCACAGATCCGCCCGATACCGGCTGTAGTGCATCTCTCCCATTACCGGAAACCAGGGGTTCCCGTCCCTGTACAGGCATCTGCTGTCATAACTATACTCCATATGTTTTCCTCTCCTGTCCCGGCCCTTGCCTCAGCCCCCAAAGCGATGCCGAATCAAAATTTAGCAAAATCCTGCCCTCAGGCATAGATTCTGTCCGTAGATCTGCGAAGAAGAATTTCATATTCCATGATAACCTTCTTTTCATGTTCCTTCCCTCGCAGATAATAAATCATCTGTTTTCCTATCATATTTCCTACTTTTCTGGCAGATATATTGACGGCGGTAATCTGCGGTGTAAAGCACTTCAGATTCGAGCTGTTGTAAAGGGAAGCCACAGCGATGTCCCTGGGAATCCTGTACCCTTCCGCCTGCAGCCCGGACACCAGCCTTGTGCAGACCACATCGTCTCCGCATATGATGCACTCCACCTTTTTAGAAATCATGTCGCTGATGACGGCATCCAGCATCTCTACCTGCAGATTGCCCACATAAAACGCCTGCTTGTCCCTGGACATTCCGTTCTTTAAAAGCGCATTGCCGAATCCCTTATATCTGCTGCGGTTCACGTGATAAGATAAGTCCTCCACCACAAGGGCGAACCTCCTGAATCCTTTTCCAATTAATAGGGAGACCAATTCCTCACAGGCCGCCTCATTGTCTGTATCCACTTGAATCACTTCATCCAAACCGCACTGCCCGGTAAGGCCCACGGGGAAATGGATATCCGTCAAATATTGCAGGGCTTTGTCATCCTCCATGTTCCTGGTGAGGATGATCCCATCCACTTTCCTTTTCTCTGCGAGGGCCCGCACACCGGATATATCGCTTGCCGTCCCCATAGCAATCAGCACATTGAAGTCCATGAAAGAAGCCGCCTCGCAGATGCCCAGCAGGCAGTCCTGGAAATAAGAGTTGGCATTTTCATATACGTCCACCGGGAACACTACGCCCAGGTTTCCCGTCTTCACATCCTCCTGGGGGGTTCCGGGCAGCCGTCTGCCCTGCTCTCCCGCATAGGCCACGATCCGCTCCCTGGTCCGTTCCCCTATTCGTCCCTTGCCTGACAGGGCACGGGAAACCGTGCTCTTTGAGACCCCCAGTTCCCTTGCGATTTCATCCAATGTCATAAGCTTACCTCCTGAACACACTTACCCCCATGCTGAAACAATCGGTGCAAGTCTGGAAGAATGCCTGCACAAAGCGAGCCTTGTCCCCTTGGGCATTCTTCCGTATGCAATTTATTCTGCTTAACGATTTCACTTGCCGTGAAACCACACTGACATCTATATCATAAGTCTCCTCTGCTAAAAAAGCAAGGACTGCCGCTTACCGCAGCAGCCCTACCGTCATGTGACAACAAAGATGTTGACTCTCAGGAGTATCAGTTTGCCTGCTTCTCCGCAATATAGCTCTGCGCCTGGCTCTCCATCTCTGCCAGCACATCCCTGATTCCTGCGCTCTCCAGGGCGGCCCGGAGATCCTCAATGGACTGATCCACATCGCCCACCAGACCATTTACCAATGGATCATAGTAGGTTCCCATGGCCGCCTCCACAGCCGCGAACTGAGTGCTCACCTTGGTGGGGTCGAAGTTGAAGCCGTCCAGTACATGGGCCTCCTTGATATTGTTCTCCCAGCTCTGCTGCATGGCGTCATGGACATCGTCAAGCGGGGTCCTGTTCTCGATATATTCTTCCCTCTGAATGTCGGCATTGTTCCATCCCCAGTTGCAGTTGCTGGACACACCGTAATTGGATTCATCGATAACCTTGTACTGGTCATCTCCCACAGCCTCCCAGTGCTTGCCCTCTATGCCCAGCATGGCCAGATCCTGCACCGCAGGATTGGTATAAAATTCGTTCAGAACCATCATGGCCCTTTCCTTATTTTTGCTGTTGGCATTGATGGCCACGCCATTGTTGATATAGGGCTGTACTTTCTTCGGCAAATCGGAAACCGGATCCACCAGGGTCACATTCCATTCGGGATGCTCCTCGTTGGCCTGTTTGCCAAAGGTGGCACAGCTCCCGATATTCCAGACCATGCCGGCTGTCCTGCCTGTGAGCAGGCCTGTCTGACGCTCATCACTGGAATTGAGCACATCCCTCGACCAGCAGCCCGCATCGGCCAGTTCCTTCATCTGCTTGCAGTAATCCGTGAAGCCGTCCCAGTCCAGCAGATAATAGAAACCGGTATCAGAAGGGTCCTGAGTATGGTAGAGCACCAGCTCGCCGCCATGGGGCGCCCCCCCTGTGGTGGCCAGTCCTTGTCCCTGGAAATACTGATACCAGGGGCCTCCCTGGCTGGCATACATGCCGTCAGCGGCACAGGCCAGATAAAATGCTTTCAGTTCGTCCCAGGAGGTAATCTGGTCAATGTCGTATTTCTCCATCAAATCACCCCGAACCGCCAGTACGTCCTGTGCGAATTCATTCTGGTAATTGGGCACCATATAAATCTGTCCGTCAATCCTGGCCTGGTCCCATGCCACCTCCGGCACCACTGCCCAGATGTCCGGCGCGTAGGTCTGGATGAACTCCTCGGAGAGGGGCTCGAATCCCCCCAGGGCCACAGTCTGCTCATAATGGCACCAGCTGGAAGCGGTGAAGATCAGGTCGAAGTCCTCCTGTGAAGAGAACAGCAGAGAATATTTCGTGTCATGCTCGCCCCAGGAGAGGAAGTCCACGCTTATGGAGCAGTTAAGCTTCTCCTCCAGAATCTCGTTAATCTTGCCATAGACTTCATCAAAATCCGGGGTGCGCTCCCCTATCAGATACATCCTCAGATCTACATGCTCGGAAGTATCTGTCGAACCTGTCCCGGCATTTCCTCCTGTCTCGCCGCCCTGGGCCGCGCTTTCCGCACCGCCGGATGCCTGCGAAGGGCTTCCTCCCTCAGAGCCGCAGCCCGCAAGCAGGCCCGCCGTCATAGCCGTGCCAAGCAGCAGGGCCAATCCCTTTTTCATTTTGTTTTTCATAAGAACCTCCTTTATATTTTTCAAATTATATATCATCCTTTCACTGCGCCGATGGTGATTCCCTGCACGAAATATTTCTGTACCATGGGGAACGCCAGTATGATAGGCCCGGTGACCACGATAGTCAGCGCCATCTTCAGGGTCTGGGTGGGCAGGGACATGGAGCTTACCACAGCGCTGTTCACTGCACTGTTGGAAATCAGCTTCTTGTAGGACTCTATATTGTTCACCTGCTGATACAGGAAATACTGCAGCGGATACTTGGTATCGGACTTTATGTAAAGCATGGCATTGTACCAGTCGTTCCAGTATGCCAGGGCTATGAACAGTCCCACCGTTGCCAGGGCCGGCTGTATCAGGGGCAGCACAATCTGGAACAACGTCCTCACCTCGCCGCAGCCGTCAATCCGGGCTGACTCCACCAGAGAATCCGGGATGGCAGAGATATAACTCTTCATCACCAGCAGGTTGTATACCGAGAATACCAAGGGCAGCAGCAGGGCCAGATAATTGTCCTGCAGCCTCAGTGTCTGGGTGTACAGGATGAAAGTAGGCACCAGCCCGCCGGAAAAAAGGGTGGTGAAGTAGAAGAAAAAGGAAAAGCCGTTCCTCCACTCGAAATCCCTTCTGGACAGCACATAAGCGGTCATGGTCTGTATCAGCAGCCCCAGGGCAGTGCCGACGGCCGTCAGGACGATGGTAGTGGCATATGCCCGGAACACCACTATAGGCTCCCTGAACACTGTTCTGTATGCTTCCAGCGAAAAGTCCTGCGGCAGCAGGGAGAACCCGTTTGCCGTAATCGCGGTCTCAGAAGAAAAGGAGCCCGCCACAATCATTAGAAAAGGAATCAGGCACAGCAGAGCCATCAGACCGGTAAACCCGTAGGCGATGATGTTCAGCGCCATTACATCTTTCCCTTTCTTCACTTTTCCTAAATGAGTCGCCTCTTTTGCCATTTTGCTCTTCTCTCCTTTCTTGTCAGAACAATGCGTAGTCCTTGTCGTACAGGCCCACCAGCTTATTGACGATAGTCACTGTCACGAAGCAGAGCACGGACTGGAACAGGCCGATTGCCGCCGACATGCCGAAGTCATTGCTGGAAATCAGTGCACGCATGGCAAGCGTATCGATGACATCCGTGTAGTTGTACAGCAGACCGTTGTTGCCCACCAGGTTGTAGAACATGTCAAAGTTGCCCTTAAAGATACCGCCTACGCTCATCAGCAGCAATATAATCGTGGTAGGCATGATCATGGGAATCGTCACCTTGAAAATTCGCTGGAACACATTAGCCCCGTCAATCTCTGCCGCCTCGTAGACAGAGGTGTCTATGCCCATAATAGCCGCCAGATACATGACCGAACCATAACCCACGCCTTTCCAGATATTGAAGAACAACAGTATAAAGGGCCATGCCTGGGGCGTAGTGTAAAAAGCTATCTTCTCCCCACCAAGAGAGGTGATCAGCCTGTTCACGAATCCGTAGTCAGAGCTGAATATATTGAAAGCCATGACGCCTACGATGACCCAGGATATGAAATAGGGCAGGAACATCATGGACTGGGAAATCTTCCGGAACTTCTTTCCGTGAATCTCTGTCAGAAAGACCGCCACCGCTATCTGGGTGAAAGTGCCCACCAGGATGAACGCGATATTGTACAGAACCGTATTCCTGGTCACCATGCCGGCCTGTCCGGATCTGAAGAAAAACTTGAAGTTCTCAAGGCCATTCCATGGGCTCCCCCAGATTCCGCCGCTGTAGCTGTACTTCTTGAACGCCATAACGATGCCAGTCATAGGGTAGTATGCAAAAACAAGTGTGTAGATCACTGCCGGTGCCAGCATCAGGAGATAGATGCGGTACTTGCGCAGCTTCTTCAGAAAAGTGTTGGATCCATTCTTTCCTTTCATAGCCCCTCCTTTTTGTTGCTCTCTTGTTGCGTTTTTAGGTTTTATGCTTATTTTTATTATATTATTTAGCTTTTTTATTGTCAATTAGTATTATAATCAACAAATAAGTTGCGCATTTGTGTATTTTATCTAAAGATAAAACACATTTGCGCAACTTATATTTTTTTGTTGCTCTGGGATAATCCTGCTCAGATTGGTTTTCGCCATCGACAGGTGCGTCTGCGCAGCTGTGCCGATTCTCTTCTATTCTATCTGCTTATATCCTGGACATTTCCTCCGTCATCCGCAATCTCTATGGCGATATCCTCCCCGTATTCCTCGAACAGGGAGACATCCGATGTAATCTTTCCCACCGGCACCACAGAGTACCACTTGAAAAACCTTACGTATAAGCAGTAATGCTTTGGAAGACTCCCATAGCAATGCAAGGCTGAACCCTTTTCACCTAATAGTGTGCTTATAGCACTTGCTTGAGGTGGTACCAGCTAATGGCGTTACGGATGGACAGCATCTTCACCTCCGGCAGGGACCTGTTTGACGACCTCTGGGGCTTAAGCCTCCTTTCCTCTTTTTCAGGACAACACTATACCATCTCTGATATTATCTCCGGTGCTATCCTGCTCCCCATCTGACTGTACAGATACAGAATCAGGCTGCTCCTCCTGTCTTTTCGAGGCCTCTGAACTGCTGCAGACTGCCAGGGAAAAAACATTGCCAAAGAAAGCAGCAGGCCAACGGTCCTCCTCATCATCCATCCCGCCATCAGCAGGATGCTGCGGAAATATGCAAAGGCAGCGCATGAGGTCTGCGGTGACGTGCCGCTTGGGCTCCACGCGCACGTTATGGAGAACCATATACTTCACGATAAACTGGAATTGCCGATTCTTTTGATCAGTAATTCCAGTTTGCCATATCTATGCTTCCGGCTTTGGTCGTGGAGCTGAAATGGTACAATTATGGTATTAAGATATTCAACGTAACCTTAGCTTTATATTGTAATTTGCCGGAATGCTGTGTATAATAGGAATAAATAAGCAGGTCAGCCGTCTGATTTGGAAATTGCGGGAAAGTATATTGGCTGGACTGTTATATCGATTATGGCATCGGTAATCTTTATTATGGAGCTTCAATAGTATAATACTCGGGAGTGGCAGGAGGTATATTATGGCATTAGAAAAAGTTTATGATTATTTCCATAATTATGATAAGCAGACTTACCAGGTTGTAGCTTGTATGGGAAATGAGCCATCGGAACAGGATATAAAGAATTTTGAAAATCAGTATGGGATAAATCTACCTTCTGATTTTAGAGAGTTTACTATGTCCCCATTAGGTGGGCTTTTCCTTTGGCCGCAGGGACTGCGCCATATCATCCATGAGACAGACGGGGATTCTGCCCAGTACACTCCTCCGTTCCTGCTGT